>Ga0206822_1225_pt1 | contig 9100 bp, 7 predicted proteins | sample Alteio_BWOrgCont_83_FD_152913 | JGI IMG/M metagenome (GOLD analysis project Ga0206822, IMG submission 152913) | Enriched cells from forest soil in Barre Woods Harvard Forest LTER site, Petersham, Massachusetts, United States -... | ecosystem: Environmental > Terrestrial > Soil > Temperate forest > O... | reverse complement strand
AAGGTTTGGAGATGTTGTTGACGTTTTGAAAGAGTAAGATTGCTCCAAGCTGGAAAAACCGAATGGGCAGCGGAAACGGCATGATCGACATCTTGGGCAGAGGCAGCATGTCCTTGCCAAAAGACTTCATTGGTTGAGGGATTTGTGGAAAAAAAAGAATCTCCAGAAACTGTTGTCCATAAGCCATTGATGAAAGCAGTCTGATGAGGTAAGGCAGGATTTTGCATGAGAATAATACTAAATGATGAATATCCACATTGTCTAACGTTTAATGATTTGGGACAAGATTATTTTTGTATAATGAAGAATGCAATGAACTTTTGATATTATGTTTCGAAAGTAATAGAGTAGGCGGGCCCTAACGGGCCTGCCTACTCTATTATTTTTATCTAGGAAAATAAAAGCTGTCTTGACAGTGAGAATAAAAATCTTAGGTATAGAGGGAGCACTTTAAAAATTAACAGTGTTTCTATAATTGTGTGTGTTATGAAATTTAAATTACAATTACATTGGCAAATATTAATCTCGATTCTTTTAGCAATGCTTGCGAGTTGGTTGGTGAAAAGTTATGGAGGAGCTGAAAGTGTGATTGGTGTTAAATTTGTGGCTGTATGTGATTTTGTTGGAACGTTGTTTTTAAATGGTTTGAAGATGATAGTGGTTCCGCTCATTGCCTGTTCTATTGTCAGTGGGATGATTGGAATCGGCGCGGAAAAGAATTTGGGGCGGATGGGTCTTAAGACTTTGAGTTTTTATTTTGTAACAACCTTAATTGCTGTACTCATCGGTTTAATTTGCGTTAATATAATTCGTCCTGGAGTGGTCAGTCCGGAAGCGGCACAAGCAATGTTGGCACAGGCAAAGACTCCAGTAGGTTTTGAAGAGAAATTAGCAGAGCATTCCACGAGCGATATCATGAATATTTTTATTCGGATGATTCCAGTGAATATTTTTAGTGCGGCTTCAAGCAATACAGAACTTTTAGGGGTAATATTTTTCTGTTTATTGTTTGGTTATTTTATGACTCGATTGCCATTAAAGCTGAGGCGGTTCCAGGTAAAATTTTGGCACAGTTTTCAGCAAGTTACTTTAAATATGGCGGATTTGATTTTAACCTTTGCCCCTATTGGAGTTTTTGCTTTAGTGACTCCAAAGTTCATTGATTTTGGATTTCAACTTTTTGTTCCGGTGGCAAAATTTTCGGTTACGGTTTTGCTCGGGCTAGGATTGCATTTCTTTGGAGTAATGTCGCTATTCTTAATTTTAGCTCGAATTAATCCGCTAGATCATTTTCGTGCAATGGCTCCCGCTATTATGACAGCATTTTCAACAGCTTCTTCTGTTACAACGATTCCCCTTACTATGGAAGCTCTTGAAAAAACGGCAGGAGTTTCTAATCGAGTAGCGAGTTTTACAGTTCCATTGGGTTCTACGATGAATATGAATGGCACGGCTCTTTATGAATGTGTCGTTGTTGTTTTTGTAGCACAATTCTATAAAGTGGCAGTGAATCCAGATTTTGTTTTCGGCATTGGGACTCAAATTTCTGTTGTCATTTTATCACTTTTTACATCATTTGGCATAGCAGGGATTCCGGGTTCGAGCATTGTATCTATTGCGTTAATATTGGGTGTAGTAGGATTACCTTTTGAGTATGTTGGGATTGTGTTAGTTGTTGATCGGGTGTTAGACATGTGCCGTACGGTAGTCAATATGTTTGGTGATAGTGTTGCTGCAGTTGTCATTGGTAAGAGTGAAGGGGAGACTGGAATTTATGCTAAAAAATCCTCTGATGATAACGACATGGGGTTACCAAGCTAAGTCTTAGTTTTGGGAAATGGGTAACGAAGGAAAATTCAAGATAACATCGGATTATAAGCCTACGGGAGATCAACCGGAAGCAATTGAAAGTATAGTGAAGTCTTTGAATGCTGGGCATCGCAATCAAACTTTACTCGGAGTTACGGGTTCTGGAAAAACATTTACAATGGCGAATGTTATTGAGCGAGTACAGAGGCCGACTTTAATTATTTGTCATAATAAAACGCTCGCAGCGCAACTCTACTCTGAATTCAAGATGTTTTTCCCTGAGAATGCTGTGGAGTATTTTGTGAGTTATTATGATTACTATCAGCCTGAAGCTTATATTCCTCATACGGATACTCATATTGAGAAGGATGCTTCGGTTAATGAGGATATAGAACGTTTTCGAATAGCAACGAGCAGTGCGCTGTTAAATCGTCGTGATGTGATTGTGATAGCGAGTGTTTCTTGTATCTATGGTTTGGGATCCCCTGAAGATTTTCGTTCATCGGTAGTATCTCTTGAAGTGGGGAAGGAAATGCGTCGTGATGATTTTTTAGAGTTATTAGTGGCTACTCAGTACAATCGTACGGAGAAAGATTTAACAAGAGGGAAATTTAGGGTGCGAGGTGGGGTGATTGACGTTGCACCTGCGGATAAAGAAGAGATTGTACGAATTGAATTTTGGGGTGATAGGATTGATGCAATTTATGAGTTAGACGCACAGACGGGAGAAATTATTGAAAATCATAAGTATTTTCAAATATATCCTGCCAATCCCTATGTGATACCTCCTGGAAAGGTAGCTATTGCCATAGATCATATCAGAGAAGAACTTGAAGAGCGCGTTCAGTGGTTAGAGAACCATGGGAAGCTTTTGGAAGCACAGCGACTGCGTTTGCGTACAGAATATGATTTAGAAATGCTGCAGGAGCTTGGATTTTGTTCGGGGATAGAAAATTATTCGATGCACTTGAGTGGTCGAAGTCCAGGTTCGAGGCCTTGGTGTCTTATAGATTTTTTCCCAAAGGATTTTTTGACTATTATTGATGAAAGCCATGTCAGTTTGCCTCAGATTCGAGGGATGTATAATGGGGATAGGGTACGCAAGCAACGGCTAGTGGACTATGGTTTTCGTTTACCTTCAGCACTCGATAATAGACCTTTGAAGCCAGAAGAGTTTGATGCAATTACGGGCCAAATGCTTTATGTTTCGGCAACACCGGCTCGTTATGAACTTGAAGTTTCATCAGTGGTTGCTGAACAACTGATAAGGCCAACAGGTCTATTGGATCCTATTATGGAAGTCTATCCTATAAAAGGTCAAGTGGAGCATTTAATCGGCGAAATTCATAAAACAATTGCTCAGGGAGATAGAATTTTAGTAACGACTTTGACAAAGCGAATGTCGGAAGATCTTGCGCATTTTTTGAGGGAAGCAGGAATAAAAGTGGAATATTTGCATTCGGATATCGATGCGATTGAGCGAGTTGAGATATTGCGTCATTTGCGAAGTGGGCAATTCGATGTATTAGTGGGAGTCAATTTACTTAGAGAAGGTCTAGATTTACCGGAAGTCGCACTCGTAGGGATTTTAGATGCGGATAAGGAAGGTTTTTTAAGAAGCCAAACAAGTTTAATCCAAACAGCTGGGCGAGCGGCTCGGCATGAAAAAGGGCGTGTTTTGCTTTATGCAGATGTGATGACGGAGTCTTTAAAAAGTACCTTGGCTATTACAGCCTATCGGCGGAATGAGCAAATGCTTTATAATGAAAAACATGGAATAAAGCCAAGGAGCGTGAAAAGGCCGGTTCAGGCTAGCTTATATGTATCGCATAGAGAATCGATCGTAGATCCTATCAGTCTAGAAGATGCTAAAGGGGATGAGGTTCTTGCAAGAACGATTGCTGGTTTAGAAGGGGAAATGATAGAGGCTGCCGACAAACTTGAATTTGAACGTGCAGCCCTATTGAGAGATCAAATTAACGCTTTAAAGACTAAGACTCAGTAAGCTTGTTGCGAAACGAGGTTATTTAGCAGCAGAAAACGTAGAGTCATTAGCTTTATTGAAAGGAATAGCAATATTACTTTCAGGTAAGCTTTGGATAACATAAGCAATATAGTTGGAACGACTACGTTTATCTTCTCTAGCCAAAGCGTCAATTTTATCAACTAGATTTTGTGGCAAACTGATAGAGATTTGCGTCATTCCCATTGCTCTTGAGTGTGATTTTTTATTTTCTTTTGTCATAATGATTTTTATTGATAATTATTGATACGGTATATTTTTATGTTTTATTTGGTTCATTTAATAAAAATTATATATTGAATGATATAAACTATAACTGATAAACATCGTATGTAAAGCAATAATTGCAAAAAGTACGCATTTTTTATTGTTTTTTTTGTAAACTTAATCCTTTTCGGCAAGGTTTTAAATCAGAAAGGGTAAGTCAGAGTATCTGTGACTGATTAATTTTCAAGGAATCAAAATGTGATTTACGGAAGGGGAATCCTAATACTCAATCTCATTCTCTATAATCTATTATTTAGGTCATTAAAAAAATATGCAGTATAGCATTGACTTACTCATATCCTCAATTTAACTTTTTAGAGAAAAGTTTTCTGTTTATTTTTTATAGATATCAAATAATGTTTGGCCAATCTCTGAAGGGGTTGGAGCTACAGCGATTCCAGCTTCTTTTAATGCCTTTACTTTACCTTCGGCGGTTCCGCTATTTCCTGAGGCTATCGCGCCGGCATGTCCCATGCGTCTGCCTGCAGGAGCGGTCATACCTGCTATAAAGGCTGCTACTGGCTTTTTAACATGGTCTTTAATATAGGCCGCTGCTCTTTCTTCATTATCGCCGCCGATTTCACCTATCATAATAATAGCTTCTGTACCGGGGTCTTCATTGAAAAGTTTAATAGCGTCGATATGGGTTGTTCCAACGATGGGATCGCCACCGATACCAATACAGGTAGATTGTCCAAGACCTAGGTTTGTTACTTGCCAAACAGCTTCGTAAGTTAAAGTGCCTGAACGAGATACGATGCCTACTTTTCCGGGTCTATGAATGTAGCCGGGCATTATACCAATTTTACATTCTCCGGGAGTGATGATGCCTGGGCAGTTAGGACCAATGAGGCGAGTTTTACTTCCCTTGAGTTTAGCTTTGACTTTAGCCATGTCGCGTACAGGAATTCCTTCGGTGATGCAAACGATTAAGGAAATGCCTGCATCGATTGCTTCTAGAATGGAATCTGCAGCAAAGGGAGGAGGGACAAAGATGACGGATGTATCCGCGCCGTGCTCTGTAACGGCATCGTGGACAGTATTGACAACAGGGACTTTATTCAGAAACAATTGGCCACCTTTACCGGGCGTAACGCCTGCAACTATATTTGTTCCATATTCTAGACATTGAGTTGCATGGAAACTACCAGCTTGGCCAGTGATTCCTTGAACGACTACGCGTGTATTTTTATTTACGAGGACACTCATTTATTGTAGTTATTTGAAATTTTTTTTTTGTTAGTAATTATTTTTAAGCAGCAAGTTCAACAATTTTTTGAGCAGCTTCAGTTAAAGAATCGGCTGCTACGAGAGGAAGGCCACTTTCTTGAAGAAGCTTTTTGCCTAAAGCAACATTGGTTCCTTCTAAGCGGACAACAAGGGGAACTCGAAGTGCTACATTTTTGGCAGCTGCAATGATTCCATTGGCAATGATATCGCACTTCATAATGCCGCCAAATATATTGACCAGAATACCTTCTACATTGGGATCACTTAAGATAATTTTAAAAGCATTAGTGACCTGCTCTTCATTGGCACTTCCACCGACGTCGAGGAAATTAGCAGGACTTCCACCAAAATATTTAATAATATCCATGGTAGCCATGGCTAGACCAGCGCCATTTACGAGGCAAGCAATATTGCCATCTAGAGCGATATAATTGAGGCCATGCCTTGAAGCTTCAATTTCTTTGGGATCTTCTTCATTAAGATCGCGAAGGGCGCGTATGTCTGGTTGGCGAAAGAGGGCATTATCGTCGAAATTAATTTTCGCATCAAGCGCCATGATATTGCCTTCGGGGGTGGTGATCAATGGATTAATTTCAACTTGTGAGCAATCCTTCTCATCATAAAGCCTGTAGACATTCATCAAAAGTTTGATCATTTGTTTCACTTGTTCACCTTCAAATCCTAATGAATAAGCTATGAGGCGAGCTTGATAAGCCTGGAGACCAAGTAACGGATCAATGTAAAGACGAATAATTTTTTCTGGGGATTCTTCTGCAACTTTTTCAATATCCATTCCTCCTTCAGTAGAGGCTATAATTACAGGCATTGAGGTGGCGCGATCTAAAAGGATTGCTAAGTAATATTCTTTTTGGATGTTCGTAGCTTGGGCAAAATAAATGGTTTGAACTTTACGACCGGCAGGGCCTGTTTGGTTGGTGACCAAAGTATTGCCAAGCATTTTCTGGGCTATAGTGCGCGCTTCGGCTTTAGAGGAAGTGACTTTCACGCCTCCTTTATAGCCATCGATAAAAGTTCCTTTGCCACGTCCCCCGGCGTGGATTTGAGCTTTTACGACAACTTCTCCTTGAGGAAAATCTTCTGTAGCTGATATGATTTCTTCTGATGTAGCTGCTGACCTCCCAAATTGACAAGGAATGCCATATTTGGCAAAAAGGTCCTTAGATTGATATTCGTGTATATCCATGTTGAATGAAAATGTTTTTTATGAGGTAACATATAAGATGATATATATAAGATTACAATATTAAAATTCAATTAATTTTGGATCTTTCAGTATCATGGAATCTGATGTTAATAAATATTCCGTATTGGTTTTTTTATGAATACAAAATTTCAAAGAAAAACTTGTCATACGAAGGAAAAAAGATTTTAATAAGTGTTTTAAATAATTTTATGCCAATAGCGACACCAAAACAATATAAAGAGATGCTGAATGCAGCTCAAAAAGGAGGATATGCCTATGCAGCAGTTAATTGTACATCGATTATTACAATCAATGCTGCACTCAAGGCTTTTTCAGATAATCAATCTGATGGTATTATTCAATTTTCGACGGGAGCTGGGGAATTTGCCTCCGGTTTAAACGTGAAAGATGCAGCATTTGGAACGATTGTTTTAGCCGAAGCAGCTCATAGGCTCGCTGAAAAACATAAGGTTTTAATTGCATTGCATACAGATCACTGTCAGCCAGAAAAAGCTGAAAGCTATTTAAATCCTCTTATTGAAGCGACTGCTAAGCGAAGAAAGAATGGATTAGGTAATTTATTTAATAGCCATATGCTTGATGCGTCTGCATTGTCTTTAGTGGAGAATATGAAGATTTCTCAAAAATACTTAAAGATGTGTGAGCAGCAGGAGATCATTTTGGAAGTGGAAGCAGGAGTTGTTGGGGGTGAGGAAGATGGGGCGGCAGGCAATGAGGATACGCTAAATGAAAAGCTATATACGACTCCTGAGGATATGGTGGCTGTTTACGAGGCTTTAAAAGGTTTGGGGCGTTATATGTTTGCTGCTACGTTTGGAAATGTGCATGGACATTATAAACCTGGAGTGGTAAAATTGCGACCTGATATATTAAAGCAAGGGCAGGATGCTATCATTAAGAAATTTGGGAAAGAAGCGGAATTTGATTTAGTCTTCCATGGGGGATCTGGGTCTTCCAGGGAGGAAATTAGGGAGACTTTGGATTATGGAGTTATTAAAATGAATATTGATACCGATGCGCAATATGCGTTTACCCGCCCTATTGTAGATCATATGATGAAGAATTATGATGGCGTTTTAAAAATAGACGATGAGATGGGTAATAAAAAATTATACGATCCCCGTAGCTACCTTAAAAAAGGAGAATTATCTATGGCGAATCGCATAGCTATTGCAATTGAAGATTTAAGGAGTCAAGGAAAGACCTTATTTGGTCAAGTGGGATAAATTTAAGTATGCATATATTTCCATCCATACCGAATGAAGATTTTGAAGGTTACATTTTTGATTGTGATGGAACTTTAGCACATTCTATGCCCATGCATTATGAATCATGGTGTAATGCTTTAAAAAAACACAGGGCTCAATTTGAGTTTACCTGGGAATTATTTTATTCAATGGCCGGGATGGGGATTCAACATTCTGTGGAAAGATTTAATAACCAATTTAACCAAACCTTAGATCATAATTGTATCATGCATGATATTAAAGTATTTGTGCATGAGAATCTGCATCGTATAGAACCTATGACAGAAGTTGTGGATGTTGCACGAAGATTAAGTAAGGTTCGCCCAACGAGTGTAGCATCTGGTGGGCCTAAGGTTATAGTGCATCGAGTATTAGAAATAATTAAAGTAAAAGATATATTTCAACATATTGTGACGCAAGATGATGTCGTGAATTGTAAGCCGCATCCTGAAATTTTTTTATATGCAGCAGAAAAAATGGGTGTTGATCCTCGAAAATGTCTTGTATTTGAAGATAGTCTTTTAGGTATTGAAGCTGCTAAGAGTGCGGGCATGAAGCATGTGTTAATTAAGCACAATAGACCCGAAAGTGTTGCGAAGTGTTTAAAGTAAAAAGAAATAGTGGAAATTAATTATTGTGCGATAATTCGGGTTCAATTTCCTTCAGGCTCGGTAGAGTATTTGCAAGATTCTTTGGGAGTGCTTTCATGATTTCGTCAAAAAAAGATTTTATAAAATAGTCGATCTTTATTTTTGCGATCTGTAAGGCAATATTTTTTATTTTTGGTTTGTAGTGCCTAGGAAAAAATGAAATTCGCATATGTATGCCGATCCTAGACATATTGTAGCGAAGTCTGGAGAGATCTCCTAAATATATACACATTGCTACTAGTGTCCGGCTAAATCATGTAAAAATTTTGTAATTGGTTCATTAAGAACTAGTTGAAAGCTCCTAAGGGTGTGACGCATTTTGAGTTCAGACCGGGCAGTAGTGACACATTGCCTAAATTTTTAGGAACTTAGGGATAATAATACATGATTTTTTGCAATCTCCTCAAATAAAGTTTAATTTTAAATATAGTTAAATTTTAAAAAATGAAAAAACAAAAAAAACTTCTAATGATCATTTGCTTGACAATATTTGGTCAAATATTGGTAAGCAATATTAATGCAAGCGATATTAATGCAAGCGATATAACAGTATATGTAAAAAACGAATCATCATATCCAATTTGGGTTGATGCATCAGACAAAATGGGACTCAATGTACGATCAGGTTGGCTCGAGCCGGGTATTAGAA
>Ga0206822_1224_pt1 | contig 9126 bp, 4 predicted proteins | sample Alteio_BWOrgCont_83_FD_152913 | JGI IMG/M metagenome (GOLD analysis project Ga0206822, IMG submission 152913) | Enriched cells from forest soil in Barre Woods Harvard Forest LTER site, Petersham, Massachusetts, United States -... | ecosystem: Environmental > Terrestrial > Soil > Temperate forest > O... | reverse complement strand
CCGTCGACCACCGCATGTGTCTCGCCGGGCTTGATACGCACCAGCATGACGCTCATGTCTTCGGCTGGCCCTGGCCGAAAGATGATCGGCGCAATAGCCTCGTGCAGACTTTGAAAATGAAAGTCCCTGACCACGCCGATGATCGTCCCCCAATGTTGCCAAAAAGAGATGCGTTTGCCCAACGGGTCTTTCATACCCATCATCGCCGCCGCGGATTCGTTGATGATATAGGAGTTGCTGTCCGTAGCCATGTCCTTCGAGAAGTCCCGGCCCTGCGCCATCCGCAGCTTGAGCGTGGGGACGAGGTCATAGGTCACCGTGAGTACCGAGATGCTGGGGATGAAGTTGGCCGGTTTTTCCGCCCACACGAGATCGCTCGAACTGTTATAGAGATAGGTCGGAACATCCGAGGTCGCCGAGACCGCGGAGACGCCCGGCAGCGCCTGCACCTTATCGCGGAAGGTGGAAAAATGCCTGACCAGGTTTCCGTTCAAGGGGAAATAGAGGAGGTTCTCCCGGTCATACCCCAGGTCTTTGTGGCGGACATAGTCGATCTGCCGGGAGATGACAAGCGCACCGGTGATGAGGATGATCGACAGCACAAACTGAAATACCACCAGCCCCCGTCGTAGCAGCGAAGTCTTCACCGCCCCTAACGTGCCTTTGAGTACCACCACCGGTTGGAAGGAAGAGAGATAGAGTGCAGGATAACTGCCCGAGAGTACCCCGGTAAACAATATCAGCGCCGCCAGGCTGCCCCAGAAAAGCGGCGTGTTATAGGGTAACGCGATATGTTTATGGGTGAGTCCGTTGAAGGCCGGCAAGGAGATCGCGACGATCGTCAGCGCGACACAAAGCGAAAGCAACGCGACGATCAGGGCTTCACCGATGAACTGAAGGATCAGTCTCGCCCTAACCGCCCCCATCACCTTGCGGATGCCGATCTCACGTGCCCGGCGTATCGACCGGCCCGTAGTGAGGTTCATGAAGTTGATACACGCGATGAACAGGACAAAAAAGGCGATGGTCGTAAAAAGCCGGACATATTCTATCCGGCCGCCCTGGGGATAGCCGTTGTGCAGATCGCCGTGCAGGTAGGTCTCGGAATAAAGTTGCAGATCCAGCTCGCGTTTGTAATTGGGGTCCGGCTTAATATAGGCGTCCAGGAAATGTTGGAGGGTGCCGCGGACGAAGGCGGGATCGCTACCCGGCCTTAGCAGCACATAGGTCATGCCGGTACTGTTGCCCCATTGTCTGAGCCAGTCGTTCTGCTGAATGAAGTAGGTCCAGTTGATCAGACATTGTATCCGTGCACTTTGGTGCACACCGAGATCTTCGAACACTGCGCTCACCTTCAGATCTTTTTGGTTCTCGTAACGCATCGTCTGTCCCATCGCCGCTTCGGGGCTGCCAAAGAATGTCTCCGCCGTCTTCCGCGAGATCGCGATACTCAGCGGGTCCGTCAGCGCTGTCGCCGCGTTGCCTTCCAGCAACGGGTAGCCGAAGATGCGGAAGAAATCCGTGTCGGCGTAGCTGGTCAGTTGCTGAAGATGTTTCGTGCCTACGGAGAAATTCGCCATGCTCGTCCAGGCAACGCCCGACGCCGCCTCGACCTGCGGGATACGGCGTTTCAACTCCTGCGCCAGCAGACCTTGTGTGCTCACACCGCCCTCCGTCTTGCCATTGGTCGTCGCCCGTTGGTAGACCTGGTAAACGCGCGCCGGGTCGCTCGAGAACGTGTCGATCTGTCGTTCGTCGCGGACCCACAACAGGATCAGCATCGTCGCGGCCAATCCCAGCGACAGACCGATGATATTGATAAAGGAGAACCCTTTGTTCTTCCACAGATGGCGGAACGCCACCTTCAGATAGTTGAGGAGCATGGGTAGTGTATTTGCATTTGACGCCACAAGGACGATGCCATAGTTCCCTGCCGTTGACGTTCAGCCCCTTGTTTACGTCTTTACCCCTGGCGTTGTCCGCTTCCAATACATCGGCTGTCCGCCCTTGCACGCTACTCCCACCCGTTCGGCCACCCGCCGGAATTCCCCTACCTTTCCACTCATGACACACCGCGAAGCCCTCGCCCTCATCGATACGCCCCATCTGCGCAATCTCCCCGGTCCCACCCGCTGGGCCGATCTCGGCTGTGGCAGCGGAACCTTTACCCTCGCTCTCGCCGACCTCCTGGCGCCCGGCAGTCATATCGACGCGATCGACCTCAAACCCGCCATCGCCGCACAAACCACGACCCGCGGCGTCACCATCACCCCGCGCACCGGCGATTTCACGCGACTCCCGCTCACTAACCCGGCAGCGGCCCCCGGCCCACGACAGCCCCCACTCACCGACCCCGACCCACAATCGGCCCGCCTCGACGGCATCCTCATGGCCAACTCATTACACTACGTCCGCGACCAGCGCACCTTCCTCACGCATCTGCGCACATCAACCAACATCCTCCTACTAGTCGAATACGACACCGACCGCCCCATAGCCCGCTGGGTGCCCTATCCTTTAAGTTTCACCACCGCCACGCATCTCCTCCAATCCACCGGCTGGCCAAACGTGCAAAAACTCGGCACCCGCCCCAGCGCGTTTGGCCGCGCCGAGCTCTATTCCGCACTGGCCCCGACTCCGTAATGACACCAATATCGCCAACCTACATTTGATTAATTTGAATCATAGCGGAATTTTACCTTTGCTTTTTATTAAGCCTCGCAGCGATATAGCGGGCGTCAGCATCCCTCTACAAATCACTGACTATTAACAAATTCGAACTCTCTCAAAAAAGCAGAGAGTTCGATCTAAATGAAAATCAAATCATTGCACATATGAAAGAAGGAAAAGGCGAGGTCCTCATCTATGAGACAACAGATGGTGGGCCCCAAATTGAAGTAAAGTTGGAAGAAGAAACATTATGGTTGTCTCAACCGCTTATGGCAGACCTTTTTGGAAAAGACTTTAGAACCATTGCAAAGCATATCAAAAACATTTACGCGGAAGATGAATTAGAAGAAACAACAACGACAACTCATTTCCCCGTCGAGGCACAGGAGGGACAGCGAAAGATCACTCGGGAGATCAAGTTTTATAACCTCGACATGATCCTGTCAGTGGGCTATCGCGTCAGTTCCAAACGGGGGACCGCCTTTCGTAAGTGGGCCAATACTGTGCTCAAAGACTATCTCCTCAAAGGCTACTCGCATAATGAGAAGCTCCTCCGAGAGAAACAGGAACAGCTCGATTCGCTGAAACGGGCGGTCGCCCTCATCGCCAACGTCGCTTCCTCGCAGTCGCTCTCCGGCGATCAAGCCACGGGGTTGCTTCGGGTGCTCACGGATTACACCTATGCGCTCGATGTGCTGGACAAATACGACCATCAGGTGCTGGAGATCGAGGCCACCTCACCTAATCAGTTGTTCCAGATCACCTATGTTACCGCAATGGAAGCCATTCACAGTCTCCGGGATAAGTTTGGCGGGAGCAGCCTGTTCGGCAATGAGAAGGACGAGTCGTTCCAGGGGTCGCTGGCGGCCATTTACCAGACTTTCAGCGGCGCGGATCTGTATCCGAGCGTCGAGGAGAAAGCGGCCAACCTGCTTTACTTCGTGATCAAAAACCATTCGTTCTCGGACGGCAACAAACGCATCGCCGCCTTTCTCTTCGTCTGGTTCCTGGAAAAGAATCGTATCCTTTACCATGCGGATGGCACCCGTAAACTGGCGGACAATGCGCTCGTGGCCCTCACGCTTATGATCGCCGAAAGTAAGCCAGACGAAAAGGACATGATGACGAAGGTCGTGGTCAGTTTGATCAATGAGCGGAACTGAACCGCACTCGCATTGCCCGAAGAATCGCTACCTTAGTCGGATGGAAACCAATGAAAGCCTATCCCCCGCCACCGAAGCACCGCGAGACCCCGCCACCATCAGCCCCAGCGCCTATTCCCTGCTGCTGATGAAAGCCCGCACCTCGATCCCCTACGCCCGCGAAGCCGCCGCCCTTCTGCAAAAAAAATCGGCACCCACCGAACCTGCGCTCCCAAGTGTCCCCGCCGACGCGCCTGTTTTCGACACGGCGGCATACTGGGCCTCCGTCCTACATTTCGAAAGCCGCTACTGGAGCATCAACCAACTTCTCGCCGATCTAACGGCGACCAATATACTGGAGATCTCTTCGGGGTTCTCGTTTCGCGGACTGGCGCTCAGCAACACCCTTCCAGTGTATTATATCGACACCGACCTCCCCAATATCATCGCCGGCAAACAAGGGTTCGTCGACGCATTCACGGCAGCACCGAACCCAGCCGAACCCAACCAGCCCCCAACCAAGGCCAATCCCGCCGGCCACTATGAACTCCACCCCCTCAACGCCCTCGACCCCGCGGCCTTCGAAGCCATCATCGCCCGTTTCCCTCCGGGCCCCCTCACCATCGTGAACGAAGGCCTGCTCGTCTACCTCGACGACACAGAAAAAAAACAACTGTGCGCCAACATCCGCAAGGCACTCCTCAACCGCGGCGGCCACTGGATCACCGCCGATATCTATGTTCGGAAAGGAGAACGCACCGAGGCCGCAAGCCAACCCGCCGAAGCCGCAAAACCCGCCGACAACCAACACCCCCTCTGGCGCAAATGGTCCGAAGAACACAAACTCGAAGAAAAGAAATTCACCAGCTTCCACGACGCAGAAGCCTTCTTCAATGCAGCAGGCTTTAAACTAGATAAGGAAGCCAAACCGGACTATAGCCAATTGACCTCCTTATCACAATATCTCAAAACTGCAGGACCGCAAAGACAAGGCGCCCACAAAGTGCGGCAACATGCCACCTGGCTTCTTACGCCGATAGCCTAAATATGATCCTTCTGATTATCGTCCGCCACCCGGTTCTGGCGTTTCGCCTTACTCACGGGGTGGTCGATACCATTCGCCTTCGCGATCTTACTATCGGCACTCAATATCCGATGTGTATCGGCGACTTGCCTATGATCCCGAATAGCCTGTCCTATCCTGAAATGGGTCACATCACGCCCTACAACTTTCTTGGTTGCTTCGTGTGCCCGCACATCATCGCGAACATTCTTCATCGACTTTTCCTTGACCTTGTCTTTAGCAGTGGTGCCAGGCCCCGCATGTGCGATCGTGGCGGCCGACTGAAAACCACTCAATTATCCACCTGGCGGCGGCGGCGCGCTATTCCACTTTTAAATTCTTTATTGGATTCACCAAAGCCGTCCTCACCGCCTGTATACTCACCGTCGCCAGCGTAATGACCAGCACGGCAGAACCCGCCACCACAAACACCCACCAATGGATCGCCGTCCGATACGCGAAATCCGCAAGCCAACGATCCATGACCAACCAGGCCAGCGGAAACGCAATCACCAACGCCACCGCCGCCAACCGAAGGAACGACGCAGAAAGCAAAAACGCCAAATGACCTAGCCGCGCCCCCAGCACCTTGCGGATACCGATCTCTTTTACCCGCTGCTTGGCCGCATAAGAAGAAAGACCAAACAACCCCAGACAAGCCAGCACGATTGCGATCGCGGAAAAGAGATTCATTACCGTACCCAATCGGTTCTCGGCAGTATAGATGGCATTATAATTCTCATCCAGAAAATGCGCGGCATAAGGAATGCCCGGCTCCAACGAAGCCCACTTGCTCTCCAGGAAAGCCAGCGTCCGCTGCAGATGCTCGCCCGAGACCCGCACCAACAGCGAATGCGCCCGCATCTCCGGGAAAAGGACGAGACCCTTGATGGGATCATGCAGACTGTGGAAGTTAAAATCTTTTATGACGCCCTTTACGATCCCGGGTCGGCTATCGTCCATGAACATGCGCTTTCCAATAGCCTCCTGCGGCGACCAACCCAGATCCCGCGCCGCCGCCTCATTGAGCAGAAAGTGAAAGAACGGCGCCGGCGCAGCAGCCCCGCCCGAGCCAGCCGAACCACCGGCCGAGCGCGAACCACCGGAACCCGAGCCAGCCGAACCCGCCGCATCCCGCATATCCTGCCGCGTTATATTCTCACCCGCGACCAGCTGCAACCCCGTCGTAGGCACAAAGTCCTCGTCAATCGGGTCCCCAAACACCGCCACCTGCTGATTCGACGGCATCGTGGCCGACCGCATATTATACCCACCCATTATCTGTACCGGCGACGACCGGCAATACGAAACAGACAACACGTCGGGATCGAACCGGAATTGGTTCTTGATATAATCGATATTGGCAAGCATCGGCGCCTCCATCGGCAACTCGATCACATGCTCCCGGTCATAACCCAGATCGCGGTTCCGGATATACTTTAGTTGTTGCTGAAGGATTATCGTAGACACAATAAGAAACACCGAAATTGCAAACTGAAAGATGATCAACGACTGCCTCAACCCCTGCCCGCTACGCGTGTTCCGGAAAGCCCCTTTCAGCACGGTCACCGGATGGAAACGCGACAACACCATCGCAGGATAGCTCCCCGCCAGCAAACTCACGACCACGGCAACGCCCAGGGCGAAAAAAATGAACGCCCCACTAAAGACCCCGCTCAATGGAAGCCCACGATCCGCCAGCCGGTTAAAAGAAGGCAACACCAATACCACCACAAGCAGACTCAACACCACAGCGACAAGACTCAATAAAAAAGACTCGCCGATAAACTGCCAGAAAAGCTGACCCCGCCCCGCGCCAATCACCTTCCGCACGCCCACCTCCCGCGCCCGGTCCACCGATCGCGCCGTACTCAGATTGATGTAAGTGGAACACGCGATCACCAGGATCAGCAACGCGACAATAGAAAGGATATAGATATAGACCATAGGAGTCGTCGGCTCCCAACCGATATACGGTGAGTACAAATGAATGCGCATAAACGGCTCCAGGATAAAATTGATCATCGCGCCCTTACCCTGCATCTCCGTCTTCATAAACGCCGTGATCTTGGGCTGCAACAAAGCAAGATCCTTCGAAGAACGCAACAACAAAAAAGTCCCATAGTTGGCATCCCAATAGGTCTCCTCCTGGTTGGCAAACAGAGAAGAAAAGGAAGCGAGGAAATCGAATTTGAACACGCTGTTATCCGGCACGTCTTTCATCACCCCCGTGATCAGATAGCCCGTCGTGTCGTTGCCCACATGGATCATTCGGCCCATGGGGTCCTGCTCGCCAAAATATCGCCGGGCCGTCGTCTCCGTGAGGATCACCCGGCGCGGACCCGACAACGCACTATGCACATCCCCCCTCAAAAGCCCAAAGCTGAACAGATCGAAAAAGCTACTATCCGCAAACATAAACCGCTTCTCATTAAGCAGCTTATCCCCCGATTTAATGATGTACTCATCCATCCGCATCCGAACGGCCGATTCCACCTCCGGAAAGGTCCGCTTAAAGGTAGGAGCCACCTTCGTGCTGGTAAAGTTGCCGCTTCGGACCTCCCCGCCACCGTCAAACCGGTATTCCATGATCACCCGCGCGATCCGGTCACCCCGCGTCTCGAAATCATCATAACTCAGCTCGTGACGGATAAAAAGCGCGATCAGCAGACAACTGCTAAGTCCCACCGTCAAGCCGAAGATGTTGATCGCAGCAGCCGTTTTGTTCTTCCGCAGATTCCTCAGCGCGGTCAAAAGCCAATTTTTAATCATGAATTAATCTTTTGAAGGGTCTTTTGTAGTACTTTTTCTAATTCAATGTCGTCTATATTTTACAAGAATGTAGCTATTGATGCATAAGTGCTTCTACTTAGTAAATTCATTTTACATGCCCAATCGTTTTGAATCATAGAAAAATCGCCGTTTCTATGCATAAGAATTCGAGCATCACAGACCTTCCTTAGTAGCAATGCGGCAGACCCGCCGCGATCTCTCCCTTAACGCACCTGTCTCCCTTTTATCGGCCTGTCCGCAAATCAGCAGCCAAAGGAACTATTCATTCATTCACGATCTCCTCCTTTCAGGTCCGCGACGGAACCCGCCGTGCTTGCAGGTGTCATGTCCCCTGAAGTTAGGATTAATTATGTGCGCTATGAAACAACTGTACGTCTTACCTTTTTTAACTTTATGTGCGTGGCTCACCGTTGGGTCGGCCCAGGCACAATGCGGCTTTGCCACTGCACCGGGCACCGCGGGAACCGCCGCCGACAATGGCGCCATCGGTACCTTACAATGGAGCAACACCGGGGCTACCACCGCAACAGACGGCAACTCGGCCACCGCAGGCGCGCCGCTGGGTGCTTTCGCGACGGCAACCAGTCATTACCTCACACTAAGCGGTTTCGGCTTCTATGTCCCCAACACCTATACGATCTGTGGGGTGGGAGTCAACATCACCAGGTATACAGGCACCGCGTTGTCCCTCGGGTACATCAGCGATAATGTCGTTCAGTTGGCGACGATCAATGGCGCCGCGGCGCCCACCCTTCTGGGCAGCAATCAGGCCCTCACCGGTTACGCGAATGCCTGGCCCGTTTTCAGCGGAATAGCAACCTATGGAGGCGCTGGCAATACGATGGGCGCAACGCTCACGGGCGCTAACGTTAGTGCAGCCAATTTCGGTGTGGTCATCTCGGCGGCTTACGCAACGCTCTTATCGGTGGGCTTGTATGCAAAGATCGACTATGTGAGCATGAGCATCTATACGCCGCTTATGGTCCTGCCCATCACCCTCGAAAATTTTACCGCCACCGGCAGCCCCGTGGGGAATACGATAAGCTGGACCGCCGACGCCAGTGACATCGCCAACGAGTTCGTGGTACAGCGTTCGGTGGATGGCGCTAGCTGGCAAAATCTCGCCACATTCAGCGCCACCACCGGTACGGCGAACTACACTTTCACCGATACGGATCCGCTCGCGGGTCCGAATTATTATCGTCTCGAATTGATCAACACCGACGGCACCACCGGGTATTCGCTCACGGCCATCGTAGCCACGAAGCGCATCACACCCGCCAGCATCCAATTTTATCCGAATCCCTTCCAGAATATGATCAACATCACCGCAAAAGGGTCCTTCACCCGGGTAAGCCTCACCGATATTGCGGGGCATACACTCTGGGTGAAGGAATACCCCGGCGGGGTCAAAAGTACGCAGATCCCTGCCGGCGAACTGCCACAGGGGCTCTATTT
>Ga0206822_1222_pt1 | contig 9141 bp, 8 predicted proteins | sample Alteio_BWOrgCont_83_FD_152913 | JGI IMG/M metagenome (GOLD analysis project Ga0206822, IMG submission 152913) | Enriched cells from forest soil in Barre Woods Harvard Forest LTER site, Petersham, Massachusetts, United States -... | ecosystem: Environmental > Terrestrial > Soil > Temperate forest > O... | reverse complement strand
ATTACAAAAACCTGCCGGCATTTACGCCAGCAGGCAGTGAGTTCAGTGAGCCGGAGTAGGTCCGCTAGTCGGCACTGCGGATAACGCGCAGCAAGATGGCAATGATCGCGATGACGAGCAAGACGTGGATGAGGCCGCCGGCATGATAGCCGAAATAGCCGATGGCCCAGGCGATGATCAGGATCACGGCGATGAGGTACAAAAGTCCGCCCATGGTAATTTTGTTTTAGGTGTTACGGAAGGAGCGTCAAATAGCCTGCCAGTGCGGGTTGGGGGTCGATTTGGTGCGGATTGGGCGTCGTTTTGGCGCGGATTAGCGCTGGTCGGAGTCGGATAGGGGTAGGAATTCCCCATTATGCTTTCATGGTTTTCCGGTAGTTGAGTATTTTTGCCGCTATGGTCTATAAAGTTATTGGTCTTATGAGCGGCAGTTCGCTGGATGGGTTGGATGTGGCGTATGTCAACCTTCAGGAGCGGACTTCTTCGAGCACGCAGGTTGGCAAGAGCTGGGAATTCGAGCTGCTCCACACCGCCTGTTACCCGTACTCCGATAGTTGGAAACAGCGATTGGCCGCGGCGCCCACGCTTTCTGCCTTGGATTATCAGTTGCTGCATGTTGAATATGGACATTACCTGGGTGAACAGGTCGTTAAGTTTATCGAGGAATATGGGTTGGAGTATAAGGTTCAGCTTATCGTGAGTCATGGGCATACGGCTTTTCACTGGCCGGCGCGTCAGCTCACGGCGCAATTGGGGGATGGGGCATCCATTGCGGCACGTACTCGCGTCAATGTGGTGAGCGATCTGCGGGCGATGGATCTGGCGCTTGGCGGGCAAGGGGCCCCGATAGTACCAATTGGCGAGGAGTTGTTGTTGCCGGGGTATGAACTGTTTTTGAATCTCGGTGGGATCGCGAATGTGTCTAAACATGGGGCCGCGGGTGGTCCGGGCGGCGAGGGTTCATCGGATGGCGCCGGCGGGTTCCTCGCTTTTGACGTGTGTCCCGCCAATCGGATCTTGAATAGCCTGGCGGCGCTCGAGGGGATGGCGTATGATGCAGATGGGGCGCTGGCGGCGACGGGCAAGGTCGATAATCCGCTTCTTCAGCAATTGAATGCATTACCTTACTATGCGATGCCGTATCCGAAATCGCTGGCCAATGAGTTCGGGACCGAAGTGGTGTTCCCGTTGATCCGCGCGGCGATGGTTGACCGTGGGCTTTCGACGGTCGATGCGTTGCGGACGTATGTAGAGCATATTGCGTTGCAGGTGGCGCGGGCCGTGGAGGCGTTGGGCGGCGATGCGGCGACGGCTGCTGAGGCGGCGGGACGGCGGATGTTGGTGACGGGTGGCGGAGCGCATAACACCTTTTTAGTGGAACGACTGCGGCGCCGATTGGGTTTCGAGGTGGTGGTACCGGACAAAGCGCTGGTGGACTTCAAGGAGGCGCTGGTGATGGCTTTGATCGGCGTGTTGAGATGGCGCGAAGAGAACAACGTCCGTGCTTCGGTAACGGGCGCCAGCAGGGATAGTATCGGCGGCGCCGTTTGGATCGGACAGGAAGCATAAAATAACTAATATGGACATAGAATTTGCCGATCTCCACCTAACGGCCGATCAGGCGATCCAATTGTTGGACCTAAGCGAGGACAGGGGCGCGCCGTCTTTCGATTTGGGTAAAGGGGCCGATCACTTTTCTTTCTGGGAACGGCAGGACTACGAGCTCGACGGCGCCCGTGCTCTCCTAAGATGCTGCGGGAGTTGATCCACGTCCCCATTCGGTTTACGATGGAGAAGGAGAAGGTAGAGTATCTGCGGGCCGAGTATAAACAGTATGTCGCGAGGTCCGGCGAAAGGCGGAAGAGATCAAGAAACATATGCGGAAATGCGGTTGCGGCATATCGGCGAACGGCAGCCGGAGGGTCGGCATACGATCACAACCCCCGCGGCTTTGACGCCGGCGCAGCAGGGATTGATGGCGATGATGTTGACTTCCACGGAATATTTGCCTATGTCGGGGTTGAGGGACTAATTCGTTAAATTGCATAAAATTCATTCTATGCAATACATTGTCCTGGGGAACACCGGATTGGTGGTGTCCCGGCTCGCATTTGGAGCGATGACTTTTACTTCCGGAAACAAGGCTTTTGCCGCTATATACAAAACCGAAGCCCTCGATGCCAATGTGATGGTCGAACGGGCGCTGAAAGCGGGCATCAATTTCTTCGATACGGCAGACGCTTATGCCGGCGGGGAATCGGAGAGCATGCTTGGCCGGGCCTTGCAGGATCGCCGGCATGAAGTGGTGATCGCCACCAAGGTGGGTAACCGAACGGGTACGGGGCTGGTCCAAAGCGGATTGAACCGGCGGCATATCCAATGGTCCATCGACCAGAGTCTTCGCAGGCTCAATACCGACTATATCGATATCTATATTGCCCACAAGGAAGACCCCTTCACGCCGCTTGAAGAGACGCTGGCGGCGCTCGACGAGGTGGTCCGATCGGGGAAGGCCCGGTATATCGGTTTTTCGAACTGGAGCGCCTGGCAGGTCGCCGCCGCCATGGAGATACAAAAGGCCAATGGCTGGGCGCCGTTCTCACACGGCCAGATGCATTACTCGCTTCTGATCCGCGATATCGAACGCGATCTGGTGCAAGTGATGGAGCGTTATAAACTGGGGCTCACGGTGTGGAGTCCGCTGGTGAGTGGTTTTCTGTCCGGCAAGTATACGCGGGAGAATCTCGCGGACAAGGACAACCGGCTGTCGGGTTTCGACATCATGCCTTTTGACAAGGAGCATGGGTTTGCGCTGGTCGATAAATTGCGGGCGATCGCGGGGGCGCATAACGCCACACCTGCGCAAACGGCTATTGCGTGGCTGCTGGCGAAGTCTTATGTTTCGAGTGTGATCGTAGGGGCGTCGAAGCCGCAACAGCTCGATGATAATCTTTCGGCGGCGGATCTGGTGCTCACGAATGAGGAGATCGCGGCGCTCGATGAGTTTACGAAACCGACGGCGGTTTATCCGAATTGGTTTACGCAGATGGTTATGGATGCGGAGGTTAAAAAGGCGCTGGGGCGGTAGGGCCGCCACGCTTAGTATAGCCCGTTTTCCGGGGCGTATAATCGATGCTGGGGTTCGGCGTAAACCTTGGAGAGTTTACATTTGCGCAGTAGCTTTTTCCCTTCGGTTTCGGTGAGTGGTTGTAGTTGCGGTGTCGGCGATCGTCGTCGTATAGGCGTTGATGTTCATGCCGATGCTCCAGATAAACAGCAGGTGAAACGGATTGTATACTACCTGCATGAACGGCGAGGTGCTGACATTCCTGGACCTAATGATATAGATCAGGGCTTTGTTGTCCGCCGGCGCGAGGGTTTTGGCCGCGCTGTCCTTTTGTGAGAGGGTGTAGATCTGCTCGACGGCGAATTGGGGGTCGGGTACGCCGGTGTTGGCGGATAAGGCGTGTTGGATCTGTGTGGTCCAATTGGCTTGTCTATCCTTGTCTTGCCCATGATCGGTCTCGACTTCGTATTGTTGTTTTTTTGCCCGATAGGCGCTGTACACTTCCTGAAAGATGGCCGGTCTTTTTTTTGATGATAGCCACAGGCCTTGCACATCCGTCTCGAACTGCCGGCGGTAGACTTCGGCCAGATCGAAATTGCCCTGCTCGTGTTCGAGTAAGCCGGCCGAGTCGGGAGAGTCCGTATTGATCCAGCTTTCTGTAGAGAAGAATACGGTTTTGGAATAGAATTGGCATCTGCTTCCACTTTCCCTTCCGCCTTCCGCGCGTGGGTTTTGCGGGCCCTTGAAGTCGGCGTAGGTGAGCTTTCTGTCGCTGGTCCAGTTGATCTCCCGCTCATATGGCTTTAGATCTTTTGCGTTGTAGAGCGTCGCGTCGACACGCACCAGGCCTCTTCTGTAGCCGGGTCTAAAATCTGTGATTTTGACAAGATTGGCGCCGTTTTGCATGGCCGTTCCCTTTATCCAGAGGGCTATTTGATCATAGGTCCAGGGGATGGACCAGCCCGTTTGCTGGTAGGACACGGTTCCGATCGTTTCCGCGGTGATGGCCGTACTATCCTTACTTGGCAACAGGACATAATTGGCGTTGTCCTTGTTTGGCGGAAGAGGGGTGGTGGTCTGGAGGGTGAGTATAGGATTGCAGGCACAGGCCATTCCGGCCAGGGCAAGATAAATGGTGTATTTCATACGTTCAAGGTTAGGGTCGAAATTACTCTTCCTTTTTGAGGGATGTTGTAAACGGCTTGCTAACGATCTTTTATCGAGATGTTAATGAACGATCGGGGTTCTTCTATTGACCCCAATATTTTTCCAATGCCTCGATGGTTTGCCGGAGGCCGTCTTCGCGGTTCATGCGGTCGCCTAGTTCGGTGACTTGTTTTTTTATCTCGGGGGACTCGATGGTTTTGATTGCGGTTTTTAGCCGCTCGATGGTCCAGTGTTTAAATGGCAGATGCACGCCGAGGCCGTGGCGTTGGACGAGCTTGCCCCAGAAGGGTTGGTCGGCGAAGATCGAGGCCACTATCACCGGGAGTTTTGCTTTTAGCGCCGCCGCGGTAGTGCCGACACCGCCGTGGATGATTGCGGCCTGGCAACGGGGAAAGAGCCAGTCGTGATTGACCGTTTTTGCGATGTAAAGTCGTGGGTGATCCGGCAGGTCGATCCGGGACCAGCCCTGGCAGAAGATGAAGCGATGCTGCGTTTGCTCGAGGAGGTTATCGAGGATCGTCTTTAGCCGCTGTGGATCGGTTACAGGGATGCTGCCGAAACCAATATATATGGGGGGATCGGCGTGGTCGAGCCAGCGGATGAGATCGGCGGGGACTTCTTCGCGCGCATTCTTTTCGCGGCCTGCGGCGGGCAGATGGATGAAGCCGACGACCTGGGTTCTCGACGGCCAATCGGCGGGCCGGGGCAGCAGCAGCGGGCTTATCGCATATATATTGAGGTTAGGCCCTTCATTCATCTGCCTGAGGAGCGGGCCTTTTTTTGGCGCCAGGCCAAGCGATCGGCGGAACGCATCGAGTTGCCGGCCGTAGTCCCTCGTATAGACCCAATCGAAGACCCGGTAGGTCAAACGGTTATACCATGGGGCGTTAAAAAAATCCAGAAGGATGAACGGATATTCTTTTGTCGAGGTCGTGGGGAAACTGAGTTGGACCGTTGCCCAGCGTTTGCCCGTTTTTTCCGCGATGGCGTCGACCCAGACCATCCCCAACACACTTGTGACGATCACGTCTGCATTTTGGGCTCCCGCCATGATCGCTTCGTTGGTCTGCATCTGCGTTTTCGAGACTTCCTTCTGGACGAAACGCATAAAGACGAGCATGTTGCCGGACCTCACGACCTTCTGGGCCCGCGGCGTATACAGCATCGCTTCGACATCGCCGGGCAGCGGATGGTAGTCGATCCCGTAGCCTTCTACAAAGTCTTTGAAGTTTTCGTGGGCCATCAGCGTCACACGATGGCCGCGATCGAGGAGGCCGAGTGCCAGACCGACGAAGGGTTGTACGTCTCCGCGGGAGCCGAGGGCGACGATGCCATAGTGCATTCGTTAGGGATTTGCCCAAATGTAGGCATCTTCGGGGATGCGGCCACTGCATTGTGAGTGCGGGGAATCGGCGGGTACGCGGGTTTCGCGGATTTGCGGCTGCGCGGGGCCGGTGGCGTTTGGCGGGTGCGGCCGGTGGGTGCGCGGGTTTCGCGGGTTGGCGACCGTTATAAACCCAGCACGGATTTGAGTTTGACGTAGCCGGCCTTGCTCACGGGCACCTGGGCGCCGCTTTGGAGGACGCAGAGATGACTGTCCTTTTCGTACGGATCGATACGCGTCACCTGCTGTACGTTCAGGATAAAGCTGCGATGCGTCCGCACGAACTGGGTGGCGTCGAGCGAGCGTTCGAACCAGCTCATGGTCCGGTTCTTCAGAAACGCGCCGCTATGTGTATGGATCTTGACATAGTCGTCCGCGGCTTCGAGATAATGGATGTCCTCGATGGGGATGATCTTGATCTTGCCGCCTATTTTTACGACTACGCGTTGCTGTTGGGCCGGGGATTGGGCGGCGGTTTCGAGGAGGTCTTCGTTGGGGTCCGCGGCGCCCGCGCCCGGGGTGGTTGTCGTGCCCGCGGGGCCTGCACCCGGGGTTCCTGCGGTTCCTGCGCCGGCGGCCGATTGCGCTGCGGTTGAGGCGGCGGCGACTGCGGCGGCATGGTGATCGATCCATTTGCGCAACGCCTTGTCGAAGCGTTCTTTGTTGAACGGTTTTAGCAGGTAGTCGACGGCGTGACTTTCGAAAGCTTTGATGGCATATTCGTCGAAGGCGGTCGTGAAGATCACGGCGGGGGGCTGTTCCACCAGCTCGAGCATCTCGAACCCATTGATCTTTGGCATCTGGATATCGAGGAAGATCACATCGGGGTGGTGTTGCTGGATGGCTTTGATCCCTTCGAACCCATCGTTGCATTCCTGCAGGACGGTGATATCGGGATAGTTCTGCAAATACTCCAATACGATACTGCGGGCGAGCGGTTCGTCGTCGATGATGATGGCTTTGATGGGCGTCGTGGCGTTCGTGCTCATGGTTATACTTGTTGAGGAATTCTTACGATAGTAGTGAACAAATTTTTGTCTACGCGGGTCTCGAGGAGGTCGGGCCGGGCGAATAAAAGATACAATCTCCGCTGAATGGAGGTGAGCCCAAAACCCGTGCCTTTTTTTGGTCTGCTGGTTTCGGGATCGAAGGGGTTCTCTACCTCGATGCGGACGTAGTTGTTTTCGAAACGGGCACGGATTGTGATGGAAACCGCTTCGGTGGTGTCGTACAGGCCGAATTTGATCGCGTTCTCTACGATGGGTTGCAACAGCATCGGCGGCAGCTTCATGCCGAGACAGCCTTCTTCGCAGGTGATGTCGGTACTCAGCCGGTGCCCAAAGCGGACCTTTTCTATATCGAGATATAGCTCGAGGTATTGCAATTCTTCGGAGAGGGCGACCCATTGCTGGTCTTCCTTCTTTAGGTTACCGCGGAGGAAGTCGGAGAGCTGTTGGATCATCTTTCGGGCTTGTTCCGGTCGGCTAACGACGAGGGCGCTAATACTATTGAGACTATTGAAGAGAAAATGCGGTGCGAGCTGTTGTCTTAATTTGAAGAGCTCGGCTTCTTTGGCGAGGCGTTCGGCGTCGTTGCGTCGTTGGGTGTTCTCCTGTTCTTCTTCGGACGAATACCAGAGGACGCTGAGGATCGACATGCAGCCTACCTGGAGGAAGACGATGTCGAAACGAACGGGCCAGCTGCGGTTGAAGAACTGCGCGTAGCCTACGCCGTCTGTGAGCCCGGTGATCAGGGGGACGAGGATCGCTTTGCACGTCAGCAGGATGATGCCGCTAAGGGCGAGGCTGATGAGCAGGATATACCAGTACCGGTCTTTTTTTGGCAGGTAGTACTGCATGTTATTGCTGAGGAAGCCGCAGCTGAAGGCGATGAGGCTGTTGGACACGACGCTGTCTGTGAGGGCGATGGTGGCGCGCAGTCCGAAGCTGATGAGCAGGGAGCTCTGCAGGAAGGCCCAGATGGCCCACCAGAAGATGAAGATCAGTAAGAACTTGCCCGTCGAGAGCGGTGAACGCGCCATTTAGTTGGTTATTTTGGTGGTTACGCGGCCGGCGGCTTCAGAGGAGGTTAAGGATCTTATGGGTGCTGCTGATGCGGATGTGGTTGGCACGGCGGTTGGCAAGGTCGATATAGGCTTCGGGGTCGTCGGTCTCCTGGATGCGGGAATACATTTCGGCGCCGTCGAGCAGGCCGCTGAGGCGGTAAAGTTCGGCTACGTTGATGAACTTCCACTGGACGAGTTTTTGGTCGTGGTTGTAGAAGCCGTCCTGTTCACGTTCTCCGATGGCAAGAGCTTTCTGGAAGGCTTCGTCTTCGTCTTTGGCGTGGATGAGGCGAAGCTGTTCATCAAATTGTGGCGTATGTTGTCCTTCGCCGCAGATGATCCTGAAAATGATCTTGCCGAGATACCAGTTCATATCAGTAGTTTTTTAATTCGATGCCGCCGAAAATGGATGTCCCGTCGATGATCAGTACTTTTTCGGGGTTGATCATGGCCGGTTGTTGCCGTTTGTCTTCGAATCCTGCGAAGAGGGCCGTTACTTCGGAGCGTACTTCCCAGTGTGCAGGGACGATGATCTTGGTGCCGCCCATCACCTGTGTGACGTCGAGGCGGGCTGTGCCGATGATGTCGGCCTGACTGAGATCGATCTCGCTGCCGCCGAGGAAGGTCACGATGTCGCCGCCTTTGAAATTTTTTGAGACGACTTTTTTGTGGACGCCGCCGAAGATGCTGGTCGTGTCGATATAGTCTTCGGAGCTGTAGCCGCCTTGTGTGGTGAAGACGCCGCCGGCTGAGTCGGATTTGGAGTTGGTTTGGTTGCCGTTGGGGGGGGGTGTTTGGGCGGTTTCGGGGTTTGCGTTTGGTTGGTTGATCGGCTCGGTATTCGCCGTGGGGCCGGCCGGCATGGCTTGTTCGGTTGGGCCAGGTTGACTTGGTGGGGTGCCTGGTCCGTAGCCGGGGCTGCTGAAGCTATTGGGTCCGCCGCCGGGACCGCCGAAGCTACCGGGGGGTGTCCAACGGTGATGACGTTCTGCCCATTTCTGGTGTTGCCATTTGTCGCGCATGTGGGACTTCATATGTTCTTTCCACTCGTCTTTCCAGGGATTATGATTGTGGCGCCAGCGGTTCTTTGGCCGGAATATGATAATGAAGCCTATGAAGATCAGCACGCAGGGGGCGACGAATCTGCGTAATTCCGTTTTGGGGTAGAAGTCTTGTATGAGAAAGCAGCCGCCTACGAGGATGAGGATCAGCCAGGCGCCGCCGCGGAAGTTGTGTCGTAGACCCAGGAACAGGCCGATCGCTATCAGAAGGATATGCCAGCTAAAAAGCCAGTCGGGCAGAGGGAAACCCATTTGGTCCAGGAGGAGAACGCCGCCTACCAGTAGAAGGAAAAGACCGGCCCAGAGACGGCCTGGTCCGCTGCTCAATTTTCTTCGGAGTTTTTGCTCGTCTTGCTGCTGCTCACTAAACCTCTCGTCTATTTCGTCCATTAGATTC
>Ga0206822_1220_pt1 | contig 9292 bp, 8 predicted proteins | sample Alteio_BWOrgCont_83_FD_152913 | JGI IMG/M metagenome (GOLD analysis project Ga0206822, IMG submission 152913) | Enriched cells from forest soil in Barre Woods Harvard Forest LTER site, Petersham, Massachusetts, United States -... | ecosystem: Environmental > Terrestrial > Soil > Temperate forest > O... | reverse complement strand
CAAAGGAAGAATCTTATGCATCAGATCGTCACTAAGTAGGTTCAATAACTGAGTATGTTCAGCAATGACACTTAATAGCTTCCCTGCATTTTTCAACGGAAGTATTTTGTCTGTCAGATCGGGGTTTAATGTAAACAATTCCAATATCGTAAGCTTCTGACGTATGGCAACTAATATACTAACAGGATCATTGGCAAGCAATATTTTGTCCATTAGATCAGGTTTTAGATTTTTTATCTCCGGATATTCTCCAATCAAATTTAATACAGTGTAAGGCTCAGGTTTCTTTAATATTCTATCTAATAGTTGAGAATCCAATTTGACTAATTCAGGATATTTACCAAATGCTGCTAAAGTATCTGCCTTCCAAGAAGTTTTAAATATCTTTTTCAAAAGAAGAGGATCTAATTTTATTAATTCAGGATACTCGGCAAATGTTGGTAATAGCCAATTTTCATGTCCTGTTCTAGCTATTGCCTTTAAAAGCTTTCGATCCATTGTTAGCAATATAGGATGATCAGCGAATACCTCTGTATATGAACGAAAAGAGTACCATATAAGTTCTAAAAGGTTAGGATCTAATTTCAATAAATTAGGAAATCTTCCAAAATGTTCTAATGTTGTAGCAGGATATGTATCGTGCAATATTATTGCACTTAGAAGATCGGGATCCAATTTAAATAATTCAGGATACTTACCAAAGTTAATTATTACTGCAGAAGAGTTATAAACAGAACGTGGAGAATTTAATATCTTGATTAAAAGCTCTCGATCTTTCAATAATTCAGGACATGCATCTAAAGCTTTTAAGATTGCTATCTGTTCAGTCTTTTTAAAAAAAAGTATTCTATTTAAAATCTTACCTTCATCTTCTAACAAAACGTCCACCATTACATTAAAATTCTTTAAGTTTAATGCAATGGATTCCTTTATAAACTCCAGATTAGTTGTTATTGCGAACAATTTTCCAATACTCTTTAAATGATTTTCAGACGCCTTAGATAAATCTAACCCGATAACTTGCGATAAAAAATCTTTCGATAAAAACTGTTGTATCTTTTCCTTTTCCGTTGAAGACAACGTTGTATCACTTTTTATGTACCTATCCATCAACGACTTAGTAATTCCAGTCGATATAACTTTCCCGTTATCTAACTCGAAACATATTTGAAAATTATGACTTCCAGTTCTCCAATCTTCTACATAGTCATAGACACGGCCGGATAACCAACCAATCTCACGCCCCGCATATGCTAACTCACTTACCCCATATTTGCCATATTCATAAACATGGCCAAAAAACGACTCCGCACGCTTCAGTGTAGGCGGTTCGGGTTCAGAAGTTATAGGCCTCCGTACTATTTTGGTGATTCTTGCATTGCCAATATTACTCATAATCTTAAATAAATTTTATTTTTTATGTAATATAATTTTTTTATATATAGTTTATTTAAATTAAGATCAGTTTTTATGAAAAATCAAATATTAGATATAAATAATGAATAATATAATTTTTGCGTAAATCCCCATCATTCTGTTCAGAAAAAATCTTTGACTATCAAACATAATGAATCTGTAAACCTGTAAATCAACTAAACCAAAAATATTTTGACATTTTAGTTGCATTTATTTACCATTCCTTTAGATTAACAACTTTCACATTAGAATTAATAAACTTAAAAGTAATGAAACAGCTTAAGTTATCAGTATCACACCGCGAAGCAGTCGGAACTGCAGCATCAAAGCGCTTACGTAAGCAAGGAATAATTCCTGGAATAATTTATGGTAAATCAGGCAACGAATGTATTTCAGTTAATGAAGCAGAGTTACGCAAACTAATGCGTGCCACTTCAGGAACTGCTAGCCTTATTTCTGTTACAAGTGATAAAGGTAGTGCAAAGCTTACCATTATCGAGAAACTTTTTCGAGAACCTTCAACCGGTGCATTCTTGCATGTAGATTTTCATGAAGTATCGGCAAATGAACCCATGCATACCACACTCCCCGTTCACACAGTAGGAGAGGCTGTAGGCGTTAAATTTGAAAATGGTACTTTGGAAATATTGCATCACACGCTTCATGTAAAATGTCTTCCAAAAAATCTTCCCGAATTTATTAATGTGGATATTACAGAGCTTCATGCTGGGCATTCTATTCACGTTAAAGACTTACCGCCAATAGAAGGAGTTACATTCCTCGGTGATCCAGAAACAGTTGTTATTTCATGTTCTGATGGCCGTAAGGCAGCAGCTGAAGCTGAAGCAGCAGCAGCACCTGTAGCAGAAGCCAAAGAGTCAGAAACTGCAAAACCAGCAACTGAGGCTGCTCCTGCAAAATAAGATTTAATTTATTTTCTTTTCAAAGATGTCCATAGTTTGTGTTGCCGGCTTAGGCAATCCCGGTAGTCTTTATGAAGAAACACGACACAATGTAGGGTTTTTACTTATCGATGCTTTTCTCAAAGATTTAGCAGGGCAATGGCAGCAAAACTTGAAGTTGAAAGCCCTGATTGCTACAGTTTTAGTAGAAAGTAATAAAATTCAATTGATAAAACCACAGGCCTTCATGAATTTAAGTGGCCAAGTCATTCAAAATCTTATTCAATATTACAAAATGCCCTCTAACGAAATGGTTGTTATTTGTGATGATATTAATATTCCCCTAGGAAATGTCAAAGTTTCCATTGGAGGTAGTGGAGGGGGGCATAATGGATTGGAAAATATTATTAGTCACTGTGGGGATAATTTTATTCGATTTCGAGTAGGTATTGGACAAAAAGAACACCCTGAAATGGACCTTAAAGACCACGTTCTAGGAAAGTTTACAGAAAATGAAAAAACTGTTTTGACATCTCGTTTTCCACAATATATAAAAGATCTCAAATATTTAATCGTAAATGGGCCAGTACAGGCAATGAACTTAATCAATCAAAAAAAACAAGAAAGTTAATGACCACGACAAAAGCATCTCGCAAATATAAAGCATCCTTTATATTAGATACACGTAACTATCAAAATCCTGTTGAAACTTTAATTGAAAAGTTAACCAGCGTTATTGAAGCTATTAATGGATCTGTTCAAAAAATAAAAAATTTTGGTCAAAAAGATTTCGCGCGCGTAACAGACCGGAAGTTCCCCGCAGGTATTTACGTCGAAATCGATTTTGAAGGTCCTTCAGAGGCTCCCCTTAGGCTCAAAGAGAAATTGAAACTTGAGAAAACGATCAATAGAATTTTTGTCGTTTCTAACTAAAAAATTTAAAACTATGTCATCCTTTAATAAAGTTATACTTTTAGGGCGTCTTACGAGGGATCCAGAGCTTAGGGTTACTCCAAATGGCATTAATATTTGTAAGTTTTCTCTCGCAGTTTCCCGAAAGTTTAAAGCTACTGATGGTTCTCTAAAGGAAGAAGTAACTTTTATTGATATAGATGCGTTTGGCAAACAAGCGGAAGTTATTTCTAAGTTCTTTTCCAAGGGAAAACCTATGCTTATGGAAGGGCGTTTAAAACTCGACCAGTGGGATAGCCAGTCCGGTGAAAAGCGCAGTAAGTTAAGCGTAATCCTAGAAACTTTTCAATTCATTGGTTCTAAAGAAGATGCATCCGACTTTAGTGATGCTCCTAATTATGAATCAGTTTCACCGGCAATGCGTCCGGCTCCTGCAAATTCACGTGTTTCCTCAGTATCTGAGGATAACTTTGATGACGATGTTCCTTTTTAAATTTAAAACAATAAATCACAATCAATAAAATATTATGGCTACTTCAGAGATCATTCTTTTAGAACCGATAGTAAGTCTCGGTGATGAAGGCGAGCAAGTCAAGGTAAGTGCAGGTTATGCACGTAACTTTTTATTTCCAAGAAATAAAGCTCTTCCAGTAAACCGTGCAAATAAAAAACAAATTGAATCGCTTCTACAAACAAGAGCCAATCGTCGGGCTAAAGAACTTGAAGGAGCACAGGAATTAGAGAAGAGGCTTAAATCTATTTCTATTGCTATTCCCGTAAAAACTGGAGCAGGAGGAAAGATTTTCGGAGCTGTTACTGCCCAGAATCTTATCAGCCGTCTTGCCGAAGAGGGTTTTGTTTTTGAGAAAAAACAAGTATCTTTGGCTCAACCTGCTAAGAGTTTAGGGAAGCATACTGCACGTATTAAATTGCATTCCGATGTTATAGTCGATTTTGAATTTGAGGTCGTTTCCGAGAATCCAATAGAAGACAACACGGTTGAAAGTTAGTTATTTTCGGGCCAGCTTTCTTAAGAATGGAAACTCTTTTGCAAGATAAGGGCCCTCGTTCAAGAAAATTTCCAAAACAAACAGAGTTGGTAAATGAATTTTCTTCTACGGGAGTTGCTCCGCGTGTGCATCCACACAGTATTGAATGTGAACAGGCTTTACTAGCATGTTGCATATTTGAAGGGGGGCAGGAAAGTCTTATAGCATGTATTGAAGCTAAAATAGAAGCCTCTTCATTTTATAAACCCGCCCATCAAATAATTTTCCAAGCCTTTTTGGAACTTTATCAAGAGGGTATTCCTATTGATGATATTATTATTGGCGATAGATTGAAATCTAAAGGTCAGTTAGATATCATAGGAGGCCGTCAGTATATTAATGAGATTATTAACCGTATACAAACTCCTGTTCATTTGCCTCATTACTTATCGCGAGTTCGTGATTTAGCGTTAATCCGGCGTCTTATCCGTACCTCAACTCAAACCATAGAACAGGCTTATTCAGATCAAGAAAATGTGCAACAATTCCTTGAATCTGTAGAGCAAGAAATTTTTAAAATCAGCGAAGGCCACATTACCGAAACTGCTAAACCTTTAAAAGATTCAATTGATGGAGCTACTGCCTTAATCCACAAAATGCTCGAAAATAAAGGGGCTCTTACTGGCATCTCCACGGGCTTTGTAGATCTTGATAAAATAACTTCTGGATTACATGCACAGGAAATGATAGTCATTGCCGCCCGTCCTTCTATGGGAAAAACAAGTATTGCTTTAAATATAGCAGAAGCTGCTATTATGGCTAATGATCGTGGAAAAACGCCTATTCCTACACTTATTTTTAGCTTAGAAATGAGCTCTGAGCAATTAGCTATGCGACTCCTTTGTAGTTATGGAAGAGTGGATATGCAAAAATTGCGTGATGGCTTTCTTGATAAACAAGCCAAGACAACTCTCGGTAATTCTGCCAAAGTTCTAAAAAATGCACCCTTGTGGATTGATGATTCTGGCCATATCACTATGCTGGAAATGGGTGCTAAAGCAAGACGTCTCCATGCACAAAAGGGATTAGGTTTGATTATTATTGATTATCTTCAACTGATTGCAGTGAGTGATCCTCGGAAGCCCCGTGAACAGCAAATTTCAGAAATATCTCGTGGGATCAAAGCTATGGCCAAAGAATTAAATGTTCCTGTTATTGTAGCTGCTCAATTAAATCGGGAATCAGAAAAAGAGAAACGACAGCCTCGATTATCGGATCTTCGCGAATCTGGTGCTATCGAACAAGATGCTGATCTTGTACTTTTGATTTCTCGAAAAAAAGATTTCGATTCTCAGCAAGAAGAGATTGCAAATGTTGTGCCACGTGATCTAATTGTAGCAAAACAACGTAATGGTTCCACCGGCACTGTTCCGTTGATTTATAACAAACGCCTAACCCGTTTTGAGAATTATTCTTCTGAAATAGATACTTTATAAAATATTATATGTTTAAATTTTTAAAATTTTTTCTCATTTTCTTTTCCAGCTTTTTCATCACAAATCTTTATTGTGCTCCTGGTAATGAGTTGCCGATAATCAATAAAATAAAAGTCCATTTTAATAAATTTCAAAATGCGAGTGAAGAAGCCGTTTTTGCTCATATTAAAATTTTCGAAGGTCAAGTCTATGATCAAAGCATGGTTAGCGAATCTATTCGCTCACTCTATGCGACTTCTCTTTATCAATTAATTCGTATACAAGCAGAACCACTTCCTGATAATAAATTGGATATTACTTTTGTACTCGATCCCAAACCCAGAATCTCTCAGTTGGCAATTCAAGGAAATCTAGCAGTAAGTACAAGAAGATTATTAAAAGAAATTAAATCCAAAGTAGGGGGACCTGTAGATGAGTCCAGTTTGCATTTTGATGTTATAGCTATCAAAGAATACTATTACAAGCGCGGTTTTTCCAGTAGTGACATTAAATATGAAATTACTACCGATGAAAGTCTCGGTAAAGCTTCAGTTTGTTTTATCATTCAAGAAGGAGATAAAACGCGTATCAAAAGTATTACTTTCTGCGGCCATGAACCTTGTAAAGCCAAAGATCTCCTTGAGGTAATGAGGACTAAAAGGTGGAATCTCTTATCGTTAATTACCGGCAAGGGCCGTTACAGAGAAGATGCTTTCTATGAAGATATTGAACTCATACGTGATTATTACCGTAACCAAGGATATTTAGATGTTGAAATTCCAGATTCTGGCATAGAAATCGTACAAGAAGGTTGCCTGGTATATATTACAATAAATATTAAGACAGGAAAGCAATACAGCGTCGGAACTATATGTCTTGAAAATAACAAACGATTTCCAACTGAAAAACTTTTGACTTTATTGAAGATAAAAGAAGGCGATATTTTTTCTCCTGCTCTTCTGGAAGAAAGTGAAACTGCTTTAAGAAATGCCTATGGCCAATTAGGCTATTTAGACAGCTATGCCATAGCTGAACGTAAACCCAATATTGATACTGGAGCTATCGACCTTCAATTTATCATTCACGAAAGCGATAAAGTTTTTGTTGAAAGTATTAAACTTCAAGGTAACACAAAGACAAAAAGTAACGTCATTCTTCGTGAACTTGCCTTAGCTCCAGGAGACGTTTTTGATTCGGTTCGCATGGAAAGCAGTGAAAAAAGACTACAAAATACACGCTTTTTTGAAAGTGTCAGCTTGATCCCAGAAGAAACCAATATTCCTGGACATCGAAATCTTTCCATAGCAGTCACAGAAGGCAGAACAGGTAATTTACAGTTCAGTATTACATTCAGTTCTTTGGAGCTTTGGGTAGGTCAAGTAGAAATAAGTCAATCAAATTTTGATATCACCAATTACAGACACGGCTTTCAGGGAGCAGGACAAAAATTCCGTATCAAAGGTCGTTATGGTAAGAAAACGAACGAAGTTGAAATATCCTTTGAAGAACCTTGGGTCTGCGAAAGAGAACTCGCCTTTGGCGTTAGTTTATTTCGAACAGAAGCTAAATATTACAGTACAGAGTACAATGAATTACAGCAAGGGGTTATTTTTTACCTTCGCAAACGTCTCTTTGGATTAGTTGACGGTCAATTATCCTATACTTTGGAAGAAATTGGTATTTTAAATGTTAAAAAACATGTTGCAAAAGCGATCAGAGAAGGGAAAGGTAAACACACTGTTTCAAAGGTGGGTCTGTCGCTCAGTTTTGATACAAGAGACGAACTTGTGTATCCTAATTGCGGAACTAGCATTCTTTTCAATACAGAAGTTGCAGGAGGAGTCTTACAAGGAAGTAATAAATACGTTAAACTGGAAGCAACTGCTGCACAATGGATTCCCATTATGGATTGTGGGAAGCAAGTCTTTTTAATTGGGGGAAGTACAGGAACAATCATGCCATACGGACACAAAAAGATTTTTTTCTTCGACAAGTTTTTCTTGGGTGGGCCGGATACTTTGCGTGGATTTGAGTTTCGCGAGGTTGGGCCAAAAGAAAGAGCGGTAGAATTTCATCATCATAAACATCATGGAAAAAAGAAAAAAGGCCACCGACACAAAGATCGCCATTTATATTATAAAAAGAGAACACGGCATTGGGAGCCTGTAGGCGGAGATACATTTGCACGACTTACTCTAGAATATTCTATTAAAATCCTTGATACTACCCGATTTGTAGTCTTTTACGATTGGGGATTTGTGAATTCTGGCGCTTTAGATTGGAGTCCTGGCTCTTATAATGATGACTGGGGTGTTGGACTGCGTTTTTTTATATTAAATGCACCTATGCGTCTTGACTGGGGTTTCCCTATCAAAGGCGACAAGCATAATGCAAAGAAAAAAATGCGATTCAATTTTTCTTTCGGAACCACTTTTTGAACATTAATTAGACATAAGAAGTTGGGGGCAATTGCATTCAAATTTCAAAGATAAAAGATAACGAGTTTAACGAAGCCGATCAATTGTAAGAGCGGCATGTAGCGGGTGCTGCATGCAGGAGCAGGAGTAGGGGCAGTAACAACAGTTGTAATATTTGGAGGTCTTGCGGCAATAGGATTAGACTTTTCTATGTAAAATAAGAGTCTATTATCTTATAATTAAAGATCCGAAAGCAGGACATGCTATTTGCCTTACAAAAAGAAAGTTTAATTCATTATAAGGGAGATACGCTAGATGTATCCTATTTCCAAGAGAACTTTAACCTTCATGACCGATCAGGCAAAATCCTATATACAATTAATATGAAAGGCCTTACGAAAGGCATCGATAATCGATTGGAAAAGTTTGAATTAATATCCTTGAAGCTTTCATTAATGGGACGCTTTGGCCAAAGAATAGCTCTAAGAAGATATTATCAGAAGTACTCTAATGTTATCACAAGCAAATAATAAATATCGATTTATTAGATATCAATCATTTCTTATTGACATAATATATACTCAGAAATTAATATTAATATGATTTAGAATAATCCAGGAAAATCAATAAATAAAAATATGAAAATAAAAAATATACTATTAGCAATATCGATCAGTCTATTAACATGCATTGGTTGTTATGCTGAAACAATCAAAATTGATAATCAATATGAAAATGTTGAAATTCGATTGAAAAAAGAATATAAAAGCAAGCGCACTTCAATATCGACGAATAAATTCTATTCTGGACTCCAAAACATTCAATCCAATCAAGCTGATAAAATTGAAATGCAAGTTGTATTGAATAGATGGAAACAAAATGAAGTTAAACTTGTTGCAAATAGCTATAATGCATGTGATAAAAAGCGTTCTGAAGGTCAACAATATGATGAAACCTTTACTATTGGAGATAAGGAAGGAAAGATTTCTTACAAAACCAAAGTAAAGTATGGAACAAGAGGGAATGGAAAACCTGCACACGCTATTATTGAATCTATTGAAGTAAAAATTTTAAGTCTTTCAATAGACGGTGTTGAAATGCCTAAATCTTATTTTTATCAAGGTAATATTTGTGTAGGTGAAACTTGCTGTGATTTTAGTGATTTTCTTGATGAGAATTCA
>Ga0206822_1219_pt1 | contig 9372 bp, 6 predicted proteins | sample Alteio_BWOrgCont_83_FD_152913 | JGI IMG/M metagenome (GOLD analysis project Ga0206822, IMG submission 152913) | Enriched cells from forest soil in Barre Woods Harvard Forest LTER site, Petersham, Massachusetts, United States -... | ecosystem: Environmental > Terrestrial > Soil > Temperate forest > O... | reverse complement strand
ACTTTCCTTTCCTGTCTAAATAATGGAACAAAAACCTTTAGCGGTGATTCGAAATCTACACTATTTTTTGGAGATTCTCGAAGCTTCGACGAATTTCAAAAGGATTTGAACATTGATGTATCAGCATCTGGATCGATAGGACTTTTTTCCGCAGATTTAACTGCGTCCTATGCAAGGCATATCAAAGACACTTCATATACTCAGTCTTTTTATTATTCTGAAAAAGTGCTTTTACCAACAGAAATATTTAACCCAAACGACAGTGGTGAGAAAGCATTAAATCCATTTGGTAAAAGTGCTTATGAGCAAGGTCCTGATCACTTTAGAGCTGTTTGTGGAGATCAACTTGTCCAACAAAATCACTTAGGTGCAAGCCTATACGCTACATTAAAAGTACATTTTGATTCGCAGGACGATAAGAGTACTTTTACTGCGAATGCTGGGGCTAAGTACGGAAATATGTTTAGTGTTTCAACGAAGATATCACAAGTAGTCAGCCAACATCATATCAAAGGGCAGTTAGAAGTATCTGCACTTCAAATAGGAGGCGATGTTTCTCAACTTGCAAAAATATTTTCTGAAGGACCGAATCCCTATGCTGTTACATCTTGCTCTCTGGAAGATTTAAATAGTTGCCAAAAGACTGTCAACGGTGTTTTAGCGTATGCAGCAAATGTTTTTCCAGATCAGATCAATTTTCAAAATGGTAGAGTTCTAGGTAATGCTGCAAGTGAAGGTTATACTTTGATGCCTCTTACACATTTAGGGCTAAAAATAGGGGATTCAATAATAACTCCAGAAATTGAGTCTGCTAGAAAAGGTCTTGGAGATTTATATTTGGATAACCAACACGAACAAGTTTTTATAACCCATATTTTAGAGTCACCCATCTTCAATTCGTTTTTCAACAACATTAAAGATGAAATTGAAAAAACAGCTGACGATCTAAACTATAATATAAAACTATTAGACAATTTAGATACTGGAGCCATGGCTTGCTACAATACACCAGAAAAGTGCACCCATATTTTAAGTAACATGACTCAAAAATTAATACCTATTAATGAAAATTTTATCGATCAAATAAGAAATTCTTATAATTTTGATGTTTCTATACAGAAATGTAAACTTGAAACAAATCATCGTAGCTGTCCTCCACCATCTACTAAGTTTGATTCGTGTGATGATGGTCTTCATGGTTCATCGATAGCTATGCCAATTGATAAAGAAGGAAACTTCCGCTGGGATTATTTAGGCCACAATAATACACTTACTATTCTTGAAAACAACGATGGAACCATTTCATTAGGAATAAACGGTAATCCATCCTATTTGGAAATACAAAGCACTAAGCAAGGTCAATACGAAATAGAAGCTCTGTGCAGTAATAATCAGAATCACATACCTCTTCCATTTAATAATGAATGTTATTGCCATCTCGGCAGCAATCATATCTATTTTGGACTAGCCGATATGACATTGCAATCTATTGAGGATATATTTTAAAAATGTAAGTAGTGATTATTCTCTATAATAAGGCCTTGAAATTTAATGCCTTAACGCATATGTTAAGAAAAAATTGAATTTTTTAAGGCCTTTTTTTATAGCCAAAAGATAAAACTCACTTTATCAAGCTAACGATAAAAATACTGTGGTACGATATTTTGCATGCAGGAATACCCTCTGCTTTATCTCGAACTGAAGTTTTGAAGGTCATTTTCATTGTTAATTTTATTTCAAACGAAAATCTCAAACAATAAAAAAATGTATCAATAATAAGTTAATTGTGATAAAAAAATTGACAGTAGAATCAAAATCGAATTATTCTTGCTGTAAGTGGGCAGTTTTGCTGTAGAAGAAAAACTCAACAATCAAATTTAAAAGATAGAAAATGACAAAAAGACTTGAAAATCTATTCGGAAATCTTAAATCCAATCTACATTATAATATAGCTATTGCTAGAACACCCCCAGCTTATGAATTGGGTGGTGGTTATTCTTCGGATAGGCAAATGCCCACTAATCTCCCTTGTCTTAATAATGGAACGAAATCCTTTAGTGGTGATTCCAAATCTGTAATATTTTTTGGAGATTCACAAACTTTTGAAGCATTTCAAAGGGATTTGAATGTTGATGTAACGGCACCTGATTCGACAGGACTTTTTTCAGAAGACTTATCTGCAACTTATGCAAGGTCTGTAAAAGACACTTCTTATACACAGTCTTTTTATTATTCTGAAAAAGTACTTTTACCAATAGAAATATTTAAACCAAATAGCTTTGGTGAGGATACATTAAATCTATTTGGTAAAGATGTTTATGCACAAGGTCCTAATCAATTTAGATCCATTTGCGGAGATCAGCTCATACAACAAAATCACTTGGGCGCCGGCCTATATGCTACATTAAAAGTACAATTTAATTCACTTGAAGATAAGATTACTTTTATTGCAAATGGTGGGGATAAGTATGGAAGCATGTCTAATGTTTCAGCGAAAATAGCACAAGTGGTAAGCGAAAATGATATTAAAGGGCAACTAGAAGTGTCTGCATTTCAAGTAGGTGGCAATATTTCACAGCTTGCAAAAATATTTTCAGAAGCATCAGATCCTGTAATATCTTGCTCTCTTGAAAATTTAATTAGTTGTCAAAAAACTATAAATGCTGTTTTCATTTATGGAACAAATGATTTTCCGGATCAAATTAACTTTAAAAATGGTACAGTCCTAGGCAATGCAGCAAGTGAAAGCTATTCTTTCATGCCTTTAACCTATCTAGGTCTAGAAGTAGGTGATTCAATAATAACTCCAGAAATTGAGTCCGCTAGAAAGGATCTTGGAAATTTATATTTAGATGCCCAAAATCAGCAAGATTTTATGACCCATATATTGCGATCACCTATCTTTAATTCATTTTTTAACGATATTAAAGATGGAATCAAAAAAACATCCGACAATCTAGACTATAATATAGAACTATTAAATAATTTAGATTCTGGAGCAATATGTTGTTATAATAGCCCCGAACAATGTCCAGATGTTTTAAATGACATGAATCAAAAATTAATACCAATTAACGAAAATTTTATTGATCAAATTAAAAATTCCTATAATTTCCGTATAACTATAAAGTCCTGCTCGGACGGCATCATATTAGCCCAACGTCAATGCACAGTAACAAATAATGGTTCAGCTATAGCTATGCCAATTGACGATCAAGGACACTTTCGCTGGGATTTTTTAGAAAATAATAATACATTTACTATTTTGGAAAATAATGATGGTACGATTTCGTTAGGGATAAATGGTGAACCACAGTATCAGAATATACATAGCACTAAACAAGGTCAGTATGACATACCCGGAGCTCACTGTTATCAAACAACAGATGCAATACCTTATCCTTTTAATGTTGAGTGCTATAATCATGGCAAAGATGATTATGTACTAGCAGATATGACATTAGAATCTATTGAATATCTATATTAAAAAAAGAAGTGATTTTTCTTTTCGCAATAAGGTCTTGGATTTTAACTTATTTTTCACTTGAATCTTATCAATTAATAACAAAATTTAATAGATTTTGATAAAAAAAATTAACAATTAAACTAGTAGCTTGTTAACATTACAAAGAAGGCCAGTTCATCTAAAAACAAATAACAAAGAAAAAGGAGGCAAAAATAAATGTCAAAAACTTACAAGAGTCAACATGAAACGCTTGGATACAACTTACACTACAAAAATACAGAGGTTGATTTCACACCGCCTGCATATGAATTGGGTGGTGGCTACTCTTCGGATAGGCAAATGCCGACCTATCTCCCTTGTCTTAGTAATGGTACAATAACTTTTAGCGGTGACTCAAAATCTACTATATTTTTTGGTGATTCAAGAACTTTTGATGAATTTGAAAGGGATTTAAATGTTGACGTAACGGCATCCGCTTCAATAGGCCTTTTTTCAGCTGATTTATCAGCATCTTATGCCAGACATGTCAAAGAGACTGCTTATACCCAATCGTTTTATTATTCTGAAAAAGTACTTTTACCCACAGCAATATTTCATCCAAGTGGCTACGGCGAAGATGCATTAGACCCCTTTGGAAAAGCAGTTTATCAAAAGGGTCCTGATCAATTTAGATCCGCCTGTGGAGATCAAGCAGTACAGCAAAATCATTTAGGCGCTAGTTTATATGTAACATTGAAATTACATTTTTATACGATCAATGATAAAAGTACTTTTACGGCAAATGTAGGAGTTAAATATGGAAGCATGTTTAGTCTTTCAGGTAAAATATCTCAAGTAGTAAGCGAAAATCATATTAAAGGGCAAATAGAAGTATCCGCACTCCAAGTAGGCGGAGATGCATCTAAACTTGCCAAAATATTTTCCTCAGGACCTAATCCCTATGCTGTTACATCTTGCTCATTAGAAGATTTAGGGAGTTGCCAAAAAACAATAGTTGGCGTATTAGCTTATGCAGCGGATGATTTTCCAGAGCAAATTAACTTTCAAAATAATACAGTTCTAGGAAGTGCTGCAAGCGAAGGCTACACTTTTATGCCTTATACATACGTGGGCTTAGAAGTAGGGGAATCAGTAATAACTCCCGAAGTAGAATCTGCAAGAAAAAACCTTGGGGATTTATATTTGCAGATTCAAGGTAAACAAACTTTTATGACGCACATAATAGAATCTCCTATTTTTAATTCTTTTTATAATACCATTAAAGATGGAATAAAGAAAACTTCTGAAGATTTAAATTATAATGTAAAACTCTTGGAAAATTTAGATACTGGTGTTATGCGTTGCTATAATTTTCCAGAAAAATGCCCAGCTGTTTTAAATGACTTGAGTCAAAAATTACATCCAATTGATAATAATCTTATCGATCAAATTAAAGGTTCCTATAATTTTGGAGTTACGGTTACTTCATGTACTACAGTCGTGTCCCCCCCTTATCACAATTGCCGCGTAACACTTCATGGTTCATCCGTAGCTATGCCAATTGATAGAGATGGTCACTTTCGTTGGGAGAATTCAGGCCATAATAATACACTTACTATTTTGGAAAACAATGATGGAACGATTTCATTAGGGATAAATGGTATGCCTCACTATCGGGATATACACGCCTCTTCGCCAGGCCAGTATCAAATACATCATGCTCCGTGCTTGAAGACTACTGATCCTATACCTGCCCCATTTAATGAGCACTGTCATTACACACACACACCTATGATCGATAAAAGAGCCTATGCAGATATGATAATACAAGATATCGACCAGGTATTTTAAAAAAGGAAGTAGTTCCTATCTTTCCACACTAAGGTCTTTGGTGTTTAACCTCTTCTCAGTCATGCTAAGAAAAAAGTTGAAATTTTGAAGACCTTTATTTATTTTTTTCTTATATCCCATCAAGTTATAACAAATAAAAATACTAGATGAAACTTAAAAATTCTGCATTTAAACACGAATCTCTGATCCCTGTCAAATATACTTGCAATGGCAATGATATTTCTCCGCCGCTTTCTTGGAGTGAGCTTCCTGAAGGCACTAAGTCGCTTGTTCTAATTTGCGATGATCCCGATGCCCCCATGGGGACTTGGGATCATTGGATCCTTTTTAATATCCCGATTTCTCTCAAAGGTCTTGAAGAAAATATTCAAGAATTTCCAGATGCTGTTTGTTTTGGCTGCAACAGCTGGAGACGCAATGACTATGGAGGCCCCTGCCCTCCGGACCGTGAACATCGTTATTTCTTTACACTTTATGCGCTAGACAAAACTTTAGACCTTAAGAATGGTGCCACAAAAGAAGCTGTCTTAAAAGCTATGAAAAACCATGTTCTTGAGAAAGAAGTTCTCATGGGCCGTTATAATCAACCAGGTCGTTAGTTTTTTTTAAAATCTTTTGCGTGCTTTTCCATTAATAGGCGTTTTGCTAGGTAGCTTCTTTTTATTTACGTTAATTTCTTTATTTGTACTCACTTTTTCTAGATTAAATTTTTTAGAAACTTTTTCAGTACGAAGAACATGAGTATTTAATCCATGGTTTTGTTCATGATTAGAATAAAGTATAGTACAACCTGCCGATAAGGAATCCTTTTTAATTAATTCACGAAATAGTTCAACCATCTTTATTTGAACTGTATAACCAATCCCTTTAAAAGGTTCATCCATAACAAGATATTTAATGGAATGTGTTTTTAGTTTTAAAAGAGCATTGACAAAAGCTATGCGTTTACGCTCCCCATCGCTCAGAGAAGTCATCCAATTAGCAACATTGATTGTCTTCACATCTTCATTGGCACTCATAGGAATTTTTATTAAATTATCGTAAATTCGTTCCGGAAGTTCCAATGCTTCAAATAGGGTTTTAACAAATTTAATATGTTCTTCGACATCCTTATCCACGGCGTTATTTCCTTCTTCAAACTTTTTTGGATAACACACTGTTTGGAAAAGCGGCTCGTCTGGTCCGAGAATGTAAGGTTGAGATGGAATGAAAATAGATTGAGTCTTCGGCAAAAAGCAAATTCCATCAAAATCATTCCACAGACCGCAAAAAATTCTAATAAGCGTTGTCTTTCCAGACCCTGAAGGTGCGTCTATATGGGTTATAGAGCCTGCAGGTAAGACAAAATCTCCCTTTGCAAGCAAAGTGTTTTTTGCCTTATCTGTATAAATACTACCGCTAAAACTAATTTTTTTGGAATCTATGATTTTTGTATCAATTTCCTCGCGTTCTACTTGCCAGGCCTTAAGACGTTCTTCATAAAGCTTCAATCGTTGGGCGCTCACTTCCACTTTTTCTAACTTTTGAAAATTTTGTTTTGCCCACATAAGAAACATATTTACACGTACGTAATTATTCATGAGGGGGCCAACAATTTCTTGTTTCATTGTTCCATTTCTGACTGCTTCAATCGAAGCAACAATAGGAACCACCCATTCGAAATGTTTTTGATATACCTCAATAGACATTCTGATCGCATTTAGAAAGTCATATTTTAGTGCATTCTTACGCTCTATCTCTAATAACTGCAATAGCTTTTTTGCTTCAAATTCTTCTCCGCCTAAAAAACTTATCAGTTCAGCATGGGTATCCACATTCGTTATTTGGCGAATCAGACGATCCTTGAAATGATTCATTTTCTCATAAAAATAATGCATCGGTCTTTCAAAGAGCATTAAAATCACATTTAAACTCATCGAATATGCAAAACTTAAAGCAATAAATTTTGGCACTATAATTGAAAAAAGATAAAAATTGATCGCCACTGTCGGTGACATTGTATATAAAGCATATAAAGCTGTAGAACAATTAATTATCGTGTTGATTCTTGAACTCCATAAAGAAACCAATAATTCTTGGTTTTCAATATCCATAAACAATTTAACAGGATTAAGATTTGCTTTTTCTACATCGCTTTCAGAACCAGACGAAAAATTATGAGCATTCAATCCATAAGCACTGAAATTTGATAACCATCTTAAAACAAACTCATGTTGGCTCTTAAAAGTTATCGCAGTACTTAATAAGAATCCAAATATATGTTCAAGAACTTCAGCACAAACATGCGCACACAAGGACAAAGCAAATCTTCCTAGTGAACTATAAAATTTTGGATAATAGTCTGGAATACTTGTATTCGTCGCTTGATGCCAAATGGCTGTAACACTTTCTTCTTCTCCATCCAACCATGGATTAATCCAAAAGTTTGATAAGGTGCACGCTACAATTCCTCCAAGAAGAAGATTATTCCACATCTTATCACGGCTTAAACCAAAATTCTTATTAAAAACACTATAGCCTTCAGTCAAAAGAATTTTCGGCAATATGTTTTCTTGCAGGACATGAGCAACATTTACAGGAATATTAAATATCGTTCGTAGAGAATTAATATAAAAAGTTTTATGCGAATTTGCCATTACTACACGAACTTGTTGCGCTTCCTCTCTACGAGCGGCTCGATTAAGTAAAGTACCATCAGTCCTTTTATAGCTTACATCACCATTAAGAGTATGCTTAACTCCATGTTCATTTTCAACTTTTCTTTTTACTGTTTTTTGCATAATTATTAATTTAATTTAGAGTATGTTATTTATTTATTAAATATTTAGTCAATATTTTATTCAAACATATTAAGTAAATGACTGTCCCCCAATCCATCTCCGATTGTAAAATGTGTCAGTTAACGATTACCGATCATGTTTTCATCTACTCGATATTCTAAAATATCGCCGGGCTGACAATTCAAAATTTTGCAAATAGCATCTATTGTTTCCAATCGTATCGCCTTTGCTTTTCCGGTTTTAAGAATCGATAAATTTTGCTCGGTAATTCCTATTCCTTCAGCAAGCTCTTTTGATCTCATTTTCCGCTTCGCCAACATAACGTCTATATTTATCATTATCATAATACGGAAGGTCTAATTATTAAATGATATAGTCATGCTCCTCTTTCAGCATTCGAGCTTCATCCATAATTTGAACTGTAATAATTGTAATAATTCCTATCACCAAAGTGGAAAAATCTGTTGCATCAAAAGAAACCGCAAGGATTCTTTGTCCTTTAGGGTTATGGAAAGTTAAAGCTAAAATCAATAAAATTGATGTGAAAAATTTAGCAATACACCATCCAAAAACGCTATAAGCACAGATCTTCATTTCTCTAATAGTTTCTAGAGTAAATATTTGTCCTTTTTCATAGAGCTTAAAAAGCTTGATCAAATGATAAAATCCAAACATGGTCACTGCATTCTTTATCATTGCAATTCCAAAACATAGCCAGCGCGTGCTATAAGGAATACTCTTAACTATCGGTAAATCTAAATGTCTATATCTTAGTCCATTCAATAAAGACAGTGCCTCTCCATCATATATTACCCATTGAAAAATTACACCAATAGGTATACCTATCAAAACAATTTGAAAAAAAATTCGTATTCTGTTACTCCATTTTTGAATTCTATTCATAGTATTTTCCTTTTCTTTTTTATTTTTTTTAAAGAATTTTTCTTTAACAATTATTGATTATTGATAAATAATTATCGAATGTCAATAATCATTTTGAAAAAAATTTACTTTTATTAAAAATAGATAGGTTAGGGACCGCAACGGCCCCCCCACTCTACTCTTTTATTGATCAGTTCGTGTCCTGAACCAATCATACAGCCTTTCACAACCCCTCGCGGCATTCACCTGCCAATCCGTAGGTCCCATACGGACTTCTCGAGTGTGCTCATTCTGTACCACACATACCATAAGATTACAGGTTCTTTCAAAACTTTGTCCATCTACAGTAGTTATACGATCCACAACTTGTACTGGACCTCTACTTGTTTGACGGCCTACTCTTACTGTTTCTCT
>Ga0206822_1218_pt1 | contig 9375 bp, 5 predicted proteins | sample Alteio_BWOrgCont_83_FD_152913 | JGI IMG/M metagenome (GOLD analysis project Ga0206822, IMG submission 152913) | Enriched cells from forest soil in Barre Woods Harvard Forest LTER site, Petersham, Massachusetts, United States -... | ecosystem: Environmental > Terrestrial > Soil > Temperate forest > O... | reverse complement strand
CCATTTCGGCCCCGAGATCGTAGTCGGATGGCAGGCTGGCTATGTCGACGAAATGTTTTGTATCGCTGAGCGCCTGTTTGTCGAAGGACGCGATGCGTTTTGCCAGGGCGTCGACAAAAGCATCCAGCTCGGCATCGGGGAGGGATCGATTGACATAGCCATAGCGTTCCGCCAGGTCGCCCGGGATATCGTCCGCGCCCAGGAGTACTTCCAACGTCCGTCCACGGCCCATGAGACGCGGCAGCCGCGCCATGGGACCGCCGCCCGGCACGATCCCCGCTCCTACCTCAAAATGTCCGAGGATCGCTTTTTCGCGGCTTGCGAAACGCATGTCGCAGGCTAGGGCGATCTCGCTTCCGTTGCCGGTGGCGCGTCCGCGGATCTTGGCGATGGATATCACGGGGGCCTTGCTGAGGCGAACCAGCATGTCGACCAGGGCAAGCAGACCGGTGGGACCAACCGGCAGGTCGTTTGTCTCTTCGGGTTTGGCTAAAAAATCATAGTGGGTCGTGAAAAATCCTTCGACCGCGCTGTCGAAGACGACGACCTTCAACTGTTTGTCGGTTTCTATTGCTCCAAGGATCTCGTTGAATTGGGGGATCGCTTTTGGACCGAAGATATTCACCGGTGGGTTGTTAAAGGTCACGCGCCAAAGGGCCGGGGTTTCTTTTGTGAGGATAACCAGTTTGTTGCTCATATATGCTATTTATTAAAAGTCTGCGTCGAGGACGACACGATAAGCCGCTTTCCCGCTTTCCAGTTTGCGGATGGCCTCGTTTACCTTACTCATGGGAAAATGTTCGGTGATGGGTTTGATGCCGTGCCGGGCCGCGAACCGCAACATCTTGTCCATGACGCCCCTGGAACCAACCAACGAGGAAGAGAGCGATCGCTGGCCCAAGGTTAGAAAGATCACGGAGATCGGGATGGGCTCGTAGAGGATACCGAGGATGTGTAATTTCCCGTTCGGCGCGAGAAGTTGCATGATCTTGTCCCAGTCCAGGTGAGCGGCTGCGGTGACGATGATGAGGTCGAATGTGCCCTTTAGCGAGTCCCATTCTTTTGCGTCATTGCCGGCGATGACGGTGCTCGCCCCCAGCTTTTTTATTTCCTCGGTTTTTGCCGGGTTGTTGGTGAATGCGGTGACTTTGGCGCCCCATTCGGCGGCGAACTGCAGGGCGAGATGACCGAGACCGCCGATACCGATGACCCCGATGTGGCTGGTGGGACTTATGTCCAGTTCCATGAGCGGAGCGAAAACAGTTATGCCGGCGCACATGAGTGGTCCCGCGTCGCGGATGTCGAGCCCTTCGGGGAGTGGGATGGTCCATATCCAGTGCACCCGGACCCGTTCGGCCCAGCCTCCATAGTTACCCATGATCGTGGCCTGCCCGTTTATGCAAAGGTTTTGCTCGCCATTGAGACAGGGGTCGCAGTGGCCGCAGCTGGATTTCATCCAGCCTACTCCTACTTTTTGGCCGATGCTCAGTCCCTTTTGGGCTGCTATAGGACCCATCGCGACGATCGTGCCCGTTATCTCGTGTCCCGGCACCAGCGGGTAAGGGATGGGTATGATGTTCGCGCCCTCGTTGGCAATGAAGCCGAGATCAGTATGACAGATACCGCAGTACTCTACTTTGACCTCGACTTCTTCTGCCCCAAGCGGAGGCAATTCATATTCGAAGGGCTGTAATTCCCCGTTTGGCTTGAAGACAGCCCAGGCTTTTATCGTTGCCATGATGATGATTTTGGGTTCCAGTGTTTTAGACAACAGACATGCCACTAATCAAGCGGTTGATAATCTTGCGATTGACGCTTACCCGTGTATTTCGGGGCAATGATGGGTCGTAAAATTTTAGCGAAAAAACGATATTACGGGAGTGACGATGTGGCCGCGTTCGTTTCGCGCGCTAGTAGCCGGGGTTTTGGGTGAGACGAGGATTGAGCTGGATATCGGATGCCGGGATGGGGAGGAGGCTGTCGTAGTTATTCCATACTCCGCCTTTGTGTGGTTCTACCATTTGCATCACAGCATCAAGCGCCCCCGTGCGTTTTAGATCGAGCCAGCGGTCGCCGAATTCGGTAAAGAGTTCCACCTGTCGTTCATGGGCGATCGCTGCCAATAATTGTGATTGGCTCGTGGCGGCCGTGGGGGGTAATCCGGCGCGGGTCCTTAGCTGATTGAGGTCTGACGCGGCGCCGGTGAGATCGGCCTGTCGTGTTTTTGCCTCGGCCCTGATGAGGTATTGTTCGGCCAGGCGCATGACCATAAGAGATTCTGTTATCAGCGTGTCGTCGACGGCCTTGTATTTATAGGGATAATAATAGAACACGGTATCTGTAGTACCCGCGGTAGGCACGGTGTCCTGGCCCACCCAGTTGCTGAACCGCAGGTCACCTGGTTCGAAGGCGTTCATCAGGAAGGGACTGATCGCGGCGCTGTTTACGCCAACCGGCGCTCCATGGAGGATAAAGACGAATGCGGCCCAGGTATTGAGTCCTCCGTCAGATGGTGCTATTTGCCAGATCGCTTCGGGGCTGCTTACGAGAAAGACCTGGTTGAGGTCGGTGGGCAGACTATATTATCAAGCCGTGGTTCATTCGAATTTGTGTTTGTCGGCGTATACCGGTTAAACATGGCCACATTGCCATTCGACTGACCAAAAAATTCCGTGGTTGCCACGTGTTCCGCCCAAAGCAGGTGACCGCCATGCGAGAAAGTGAAATAGCACTGAAGATCGAGTTTTTTGTAGCTAAACTCCTGCGTCGTGCCCCCATAATATTTGGGTGCTCCATTGCCGATGATCTGGCCGAATGCGGGTCCTCCGCCCGGGTTGATCCCACTGGGAAAGAGTTTGTACATCGGATCGCCGAGCTGCTGTGGTGGGGAATACTGGCCAAAGGGTCCCAAGGCCTGGGTATACGCATCGGGCTGGGCCTGTGTCTTTATGATACCGGTGATGAAAAATCCCGTGAGCAAACCCAGAGGTTTCCCTTGTATAAGGGCCGTGTTTGTGCTACCAATAGATTCGATCCCCGACAAGCTCGTGACCTGCGACAGATCGCCCAGGGAATCGAGGCTGGTAACCAACGTGGTATTCCAACTGGCATTGATCGAGGCGGACCATCTAAAATCCCGGGTACGGATGATGTCGCCGCCGATAGTTGCTTCGAAGCCCCTGTTGCGCAGGCCAACGGAGTTTTGCAGCAATTCACTAAAACCCGTGCTTGTAGCGGTTGGCAATGGTAAAAGGGCGCCGCTTGTCTGCCGGTTGTAATAGTCAAAAGTGGCATTTAGCCTGCCGGTAAATGCCGACCAATCCAGCCCGATATCCGTTTCTTTTGTGCTTTCCCATTTGATCCCCTGGTTTCCAAAATTGCGTGGGGATCAAGGCGCTGCCTCCTGCGTATGTCGAAGGGCTATACAAAGTGCGGTATAGCTGGTCACCGATATTTTGGTTGCCCGTGAGCCCGTAGCTGGCTCTTATTTTAAGATCATTTATCCAGTGGGCATTTTTAAGGAAGTTTTCCCGTGAAATTCGCCAGGCAATGGCCCCTGAAGGGAAGTACCCGAACTTATTATTGGGCCCGAACCTGGAAGAGCCGTCCGCCCGACCGGTGAAGGTGAAGAGGTATTTGTCCAAATAACTATAATTGGCCCTGGCATAAAAGGAAAGGAGGTAGGCTTGTGGGGAGGTCGGGTCGTCTCCGGTGGCGCTGATGAGAGAGTCGGCTGAGGAAAGACCATTTAAAAAGTTGTCATTGGGATAGCCCGATGCCTTGGTACTGAAATAGCTGTATTTGGTCGTTTCGTAGGATTGGCCGATCACGATATTCCCTGAATGTAGTTCGTTGAATTGTTTGGTATATGTGAGGGAGTTTTCCAGGAACCAGTTGGCAAACCGGCTATTGCCCTCGCTGCCGACCCCTCCGGGGTTGGTTATATTTTGTCCCAATACTTCTATATTGATATAGCTTGGCAGGTAACTGCGTTGGTTATAATTCTGCATGTTGAGTGAGACCGAGCTTCTGAACTGGAGGTCTTTGGAAATAGCGTAGATACCCGAAAGCGACCCGAGTAGGCTTAGTGTCTTACCATTGTTTATGGCGTTCAGCAAACCCACGGGGTTTAACGCGGAAAAGGTATAGTCATATCCCTGGTTGGGGAAATTGAGATAGTTTCCGGTGGCATCGCGCGGAGTCCAGTCGGGCCTTGCCAGTTGCGCCTCCATATACGCGCCGTCTCCGATGTCCTGGTTGATGAATCCCAAAAGTAGATTGGTAACGAGTTTGAATTTCGGGGTGATCTGTGTTTCCAGACCCAACTTACCCGAAATGCGCTGGAAGTCGGTGCCGTCGAGCACCCCGGGGGTACTGTTATAGGAAAGGGAAGTGAAATACTTCGAGGTTTGGCCGCCGCCCGAAACGGACAGGTTAACGTTATTAGAGACAGTAGTCCGGGTTACTTGTTTTAGCCAGTGGGTATTGGCAATGCCAAAGTAGCCGGGGGTGTCCAATATAGCAGTGAAGGCCGGGTCAAAAAAAGGATATCCTGCGGCGACCTCATCTGAAATACCATTTTGAGCTGCTTCGATGAGGAGTTCTTTATATTGTGGCGTGTTCAAAAGTCTGGGCATTCTATAGGGAGAGGTGACCGTGGGATAATAATCCAACGTTACTTGTGAGGGTGTATTTATCCTACCCGTTTTTGTCGTTATGATCACGACGCCGTTGCTAGCTTTAGACCCATAGATGGCGGTAGAGGAGGCGTCTTTAAGCACGGTGATCGATTCTATATCATCCGGGTTCAGTGCGCCGAGGCTGTTCAGGCTATTTATAAAGGATGCCGGGAGCGCGGCGCCGGTTAAGAGAGAATTGCCGCTGCCGACCAGCGCGGCCGATGCGCTTGGCACCGAATATCCCGGATCGATGAAATTGCTGCGCACCTGTATGGGTATCCCGTCGACGACATATAAGGGGTCATTGCCGGCCAGCAGCGAGCTTGTTCCGCGGACGCGAATGCGAACCATGCCGCCCGGTGTGCCGTCTGTTTTTGTTACGTTCATCCCCGCAGCCTTTCCGGCAAGAGCGTTATCGAAGGTGTTGTAGGGTACTTCATCCATGTCCTGAGTGTTAATTGTGGAGATGGCGCCGGTGAGGTCTTTCTTTTTGCTGGTTCCGTAGCCGATGACCACGACCTGTTCGGGGCTGGTGGGGTATACCTGGAGCAAGACGTCGATCTTTGGCTGATCGTCGACTTTGATCTCCCGGTTTTCGTAGCCAACGAAACTGAATTGTAGCAGGTCACCTTTTGTTGCCTTGAGCGTATAGGCGCCGGTGGTGTCTGTCTCGGTGGTCATTCTTTCATGTCTATTGAATACCGTTACGCCGGGAAGGGGTTGTCCGATGGAATCGACGACTCTGCCGTGGATAAGGATGGCGGCGGGCATAGGCAGGCTTTGCGCAGGTTTGTTTTTGAGTAAGATGTGGTTGTCTACCACGGCAAATTCGACCGGCTGGCCTTTAAAAAGTTTTTCCAGGGTCTCCTGTAGGGTGGCATTGGTTAAGGTAATGGTGAGCGGCGGCATTCTTACGGAGTCGGGTTCGTAGAGAAAGACATAGCCGCTTTGTTTTTCTATGTCTGCCAGGATCTTTTCCAGCGAGGCTTTTTTTTCTTTGAGCGTGATCTGACTGCAGGCTGTGGAGCCTATGTGCGACAGGGCAATGATCATGACTGCAGTTATCCATCTCATAAGCGGCAGGGTTTAGTATCCGGGGTTTTGAAAGACGTCGTTGTATATGAGCTCGGCGCTGGGAATAGGGAAGATCAATTGGTGTGCATCGATGATATTCGGGTTTAGGGTTTGCAGGGTTGCGAGGGGTAGTCTTCGTAAGGCCAACCAATCTACGCCATTCTCGTAGGAGAAATTTCGCATGTTCTCTTTAACGATCTCCAGTTGCAGGGCGGCTGGGGAGGCGGCGTTGGCTACGGCGGCCATTTCCGAGGGGCCGGCGCCTGCGTGGGACATCACGGTGGTCAGGAGTGTTTTGGCCGTCGGAAGGTTGCCGGTAGAAAGGGTGATGGCTTCGGCTTCCAACAGATAGGCTTCGGACAGGCGGAAGGCGTAGCAATTGGCGCTTAGTGGGGTTTGCACCCAATTCACCGGATCACCGGAATAATATTTTGTGAGCTCATAGAAAGATTGATTCTGGATCGGATTATAAGCGTATTGATAGACCCATTGATTGCGGGCGTCGTCTGCCAATAAACTTACGAAAGAATCCGTAGCTGTGAGGGAAGACCCGACCTGATAGGCCTGAAACTTATAGCTGTCATCCGGAAAAGGTTGTATGCCCAGCATCACTTCGTTGCTGTTAAAGCCCTTGGTCAAAAAGATATCCTTGAGGCTATCTTCCAGTGCAAACGGACCATTGGCGATGATGTCGCTCGTGAGGCTGATCACTTCGGCATAATCGCCCGCAGCGCCCCGGTTGATCAAGAGACGGGCCTTGAGCAATTTGGCGTCGGAAGCATTGGCATAACAAATATTCGTATTCAAGACGGGCAACCCACTGATAGCAGAATCGAGGTCGGACAATATGGCGGTGTAAGCGGCCGTCACACCACTCCGGGGCAGATCGATATTGGCGGATGTTACGAATGTATCCCGTAAGATAATCCCATATTTACTGGATGGATCGTTATATTGCCCGTAGTAGAGCAATAATTCCAAATTGCCGAAGGCCCTCAAAAACTTAGCCTCGGCCATCATTTGTTCTTTGACGGAAGCGGAGATGTTTGTAACGGGGTTCACGTTTTTTATAAACCCATTGGCGGCGTTTACCAATGCATAGCCATACCTCCAAATAGAGTCTGTATAGGGATCATTGGGAGTGAGGATCGCAGAGTCGATCGGGCTGTACGCTGTGATAGATCCCGCCAGCTCTGACGGCAATCCTTCGTTTGTGATCGACCATAATATACCGGTGATCCCGGTGAGGTAATCCTCGCCGACATCGGCAAACACGTAGTAAACGCCATTCAGAACTGTCTGTGCAGTCTGCTGGTTCGTTATCACGTTGCCATCCACTTCCGAAGTGGTGGGAAAAACGTTGAGCTGTTTTTTACAAGCCGTCGATGACAAGCCAAGGATCAAAAAGATCGTCCAATTAATTCGACTGTTTTTCATTTCTCGTTTTTTTTAAAACGCTGCCTTTACACCGATTGAAACCGTCCTTGTCGCGGGATAATTACCCGCGTCGATATACCCACCGGCTACACTATAAGGATCGTCGGATGTCTCCGGATCGTTGCCGGGATATTTTGTAAGGGTAAAAAGATTCGTCGCCGATATATAGATCCGGGCTTCGTTTATCGAAGGGGTTTTCAGGGGAAGAAGGTAGTTGAGGGTGAGGCTTCTCAATTTGATATAGGAGGAACTAAAGACGTCCAAATTGGTTTCAACATCGTTATAGGGATACCAGGACAATCTTGGTTGATTGGAATTGCTGTTCGTCGGCGTATATCTGTTCAACATCAGTTTGTCGGCATTGCTTGTACCATAGAATTCCGTGCTTGCGACATGTTCCGTCCAAAGCAGGTGGCCGCCGTGTGAAAAGGTGAAATAACACTGAAGGTCGAATCTTTTATAACGGAGTTCCTGGGTCATTCCGCCGAACCAGGCGGGGGGACCATGGCCGATAATTTCATCGTAGGCCGGCTGTTCATAGCCTTGTGAAGCGGTAGAGGTGTCCAGTTTATACAATGGATCGCCGATTTGTCCGGCGCCGAAGTAGGGGGCGTTCGATCCCAACTGGTTATTATAGGCATTCAGTTCTGCCTGTGTTCTGATGAGGCCAGTGATGCGACTTCCCACGATCAACCCCAAGGGCTTTCCCTGGATAATTGCAGTATTTCCAGCGAAGTCATCAAGCGAATCCCCGATGATCTCGAACCCTGACGGGTTTGCGATCTGTGACAGATCACTTCGTACCGCAAGCCGGGTAACGAGGGAGCGATCCCATGCTACATTTATGGAAGCAGACCATTTGAGATCCTTATTGCGGATAATATCACCGCCTACTGTTACCTCAAAACCCCTGTTTCGCAGGCCTACCGCATTTTCCAACAGCGTATTATAACTGCTGCTTGCAGCCACCGGGCTCCAGATGAGATCGTCGCCCGTTTGCCGGTTATAGTAATCGAAAGTCGCATTTAGTCTGTAGGCCAACAACGACACATCGAGTCCGGCGTCGGCTTCTTTCGTGGTCTCCCATTTGATTCCCTGGTTTCCGAGTTGGGTGGGGATCAGGGCAGCACTCCCATTGTAAGAAGCAGGACTGTAAAGGGTGCGATACATCTGGTCGCCGATATCCTGGTTGCCCGTGAGCCCGTAACTGCCCCTTAGTTTTAGATCGCTGATCCACCCGACGTTTTTAAGAAAATTTTCTTGTGATATTCTCCAGGCAAGGGCCCCTGATGGAAAATATCCAAACTTATTGTCTGGCCCAAATTTCGACGAGCCGTCTGCCCGACCGGTAAAGGTAAACAGATACCTGTCCAAATAGCTGTAATTGATCCGAGCGTAAAAGGAAAGCAGGTAGCTCTGTGGAGCCGTGGGCTCATCGCCTGAGACGCTGATAACACTATCTGCCGACGATAAAGAGGTCAGGGTGGTATTATTGGGATAGCCGGATGCCGTAACCTGGGAATAGCTGTATTTGGTCGTTTCGTAGGATTGACCGATCACGGCGTTGAAGGCATTTTTATTGAATTGGCCGATGTAGGTGAGTGTATTTTCAAGAAACCAGTCGGCAAACCGGGTATTTGCATTGCTCCCTATTCCGCCAGGATTGACCGCGGTTGAAAATATGCCGTTTAAATCGATATAACTCGGTAAATAATTGCGCTGGTTGTAACTCTGCATGTTCAGCGAAGCCGTACTCTTGAAACTAAGCGCCTTAAAAATCGCATAAATACCCGAAACCGAACCTAAAAGACTTGTCGTTTTGCCATTGTTAGTAGCAGTCAATAAAGCATCGGGATTGAGAATACCCAGGGGAATAGAATACGTGTTGCTGAAGTTGGTATAATTTCCCGAGGCGTCACGCGGCGCCATATCGGGTCTTGCCAGCGTCGCCTGTGCATAGACGCCGTCGCTGATGTCCTGATCCGTGTATCCTAAAAGTAGGTTGGTGACAAATTGAAATTTGGAACCGACGTGTGTTTCAAGGTTTAGTTTGGCTGCGATGCGTTGAAAATTGGTTCCATCGAGCACGCCGGGCGTATTGTTAAAGGCGAGGGATGTGAAATATTTTGAGGACGGTCCCCCGCCTGAAACCGACAACCCGACATTCTGAGAAACCGTTGTGCGG
>Ga0206822_1021_pt1 | contig 9622 bp, 11 predicted proteins | sample Alteio_BWOrgCont_83_FD_152913 | JGI IMG/M metagenome (GOLD analysis project Ga0206822, IMG submission 152913) | Enriched cells from forest soil in Barre Woods Harvard Forest LTER site, Petersham, Massachusetts, United States -... | ecosystem: Environmental > Terrestrial > Soil > Temperate forest > O... | reverse complement strand
CGGGCCTACTCCGCCCGGTACAGGCGTAATATAAGAACATTTTTCTTTGACATTTGAAAAAAAACAATAACGCGAGAGGATTTATGGGAAAAATTGGAGCCTATCAACCATCAGATAAGAATAAAAACTATTTACTTCCGACATCTAAGCCCATTACAAGTCATCCCTTCTTTTACAAGCAAAAGGTGTGGACACCGCAAGAACAAGTTCATCAAAAACTAAAGAAAATCGCCGAATATCTCGAAAGCCTATACCCGAAATTGACAGATGAAAACACTATGCATATAAAGAGTCTGATCGCGAAAAATATTGAAACACTAATCGAAGATTTAGACAAAATGAATAGCGTGTGGAAGAAAAATCCATACTCTTTCGACACAAATAAACTCAAAACAAACCAAAATTGCATTATAGAAATGAAAAATGTATGCGATAAGTTGCAAAGAATCAGTGCGTATGGGTCTGAGCATAAAAAATTAGCTAAAATCAGACACGCACTTCATGAGTTAGATCTTCTCATACAGCCTACGAGCACTGAAACTGAAAAGATTGTAGAAAAGGCATCGGCAAAACCTAAAATAAGAAAAAAGGCTGCCAAAAAAGCGCTCATTCCAGCCAAGCCGCTAAAGAAAAAGAAAGCAAAGTCTGTTGTTTCATCTAAAAAGCCGAAGACGGCATCAAAAAAAGCTAAACCGGCAAAGAAATCGATTAAAAGGGTAAAAACAGTTCACAAAGTTCTGAAAAAAACCAAAACAACTGCTCATAAACCCAAAAAATCTGTGAAGAAAGTTGCCAAGCCAAAGTCAAAATAGATTTGGCGAAGAGAAAGCTAAGATGTAGCACATGGCCACAGCAGTAGGGACAACAGGTCCCTTAAGTCCCTTAAGTCCCTTAAGTCCCTTAAGTCCCTGTTGTCCCTACTGCTGTGGCTTTCTTCGCTCATCTGCGCGTATATTATTGTGGGAAGGTGCTTTGTGGGCCCTTCCCTCGAGGCCAACCAACAGCTCAGCGCAGGGTTCCTCTTCTGCAACTCTTGTATCCAACTTTGCCCTTCGTGCAAAGTGGGAAACATCATCAGCGCCGTAGCAATGCCATCCGCTACTGTGCAATTTTGCGCCACAACACTTGCGCTCGCAATTGACGCATGGGTCGCTATTAAGGGACGATGCAGCTTGGGATGGATAATGTGAAAATAGGTGACCACCTTATCCCCACGACGAATACTCCAGTTTTGCAAATAATCTCCGCTCGTCGCTATCGCCTCATCATGCAAGAACAGCTGCGTAATGGCTGTGTCGGGTTGAGTATCGCCAAGATTACTTATATATATCTTCCAAGGCCTATTGTCCGGGTGCTTTCCGGAAGCTCGGATTTCTCCTCCCCACTCTACGAATACATCCGGATATCCATTTTCATTGAGGCGCTCAACGAGCAGATCAACGCAATACCCCTTAGCGATACCTCCAAGATCTATACTGGTCAGACCGTGCTCTTTCCAGAATAGGCCATCCTCAAAATGGATCTTCTCCCAACCAATGGCGGGAAGTAAAGCATCAATTTCCGGTTGTGAGGGAACTTGGCCCTGGACCAAATACTTTTTCCAGAGCTGCTGCAATGGTTCAATCGTTGGATCAAAAAGGCCTCTAGTTAATGCAACGATATCATTTGTTTGCGTTAGCAATTTGGTTAACTCGGGTGATATCTGCGTTTTTATGCCGGCAGGTAAGGCATTCAGTTTGGATAATTCCGATTTTGGATTCCATTTGTTGTATACATTGTTGACTTCAGCGAAGGTCTGCTGAAGCACAGAATCGACATCTTGCCTGTCACTATTTGACAGTTGCATCCCGATGATAATTTTGTAATTGATGGTCATCACATTGCCCGAGAATGTGGTAGTATTCGCATTTGTATTGATAGAGGAGTTCCCACTTTGGCAGCCTTGAAAAATCAAGCTGATGATCAGCAGAAAATGAAAATAAAGGATCATGGAAGAATTACATTTGAATGGGTTCTACGTATATAACTCTGTAACGTGTTCTTCAGCAACATGGCAATAGTCATCGGGCCTACTCCGCCCGGTACAGGCGTAATATAAGAACATTTTTCTTTGACATTTGCAAAATCAACATCGCCAACGATTTGATACCCTGTGGAACGTTCGTGATTTTCCACTTTATTAATCCCGACATCAATGACGATGGCGCCATCTTTTACCATGTCTGCCGTGATAAATTTCGGTTGCCCAACTGCTGCAATGATGATATCAGCCAGTAAACTGAAGCTCTTGACATTTTTAGATTGTCTATGGGCGATCGTGACAGTGGCATTACCTCCGGGCATACTCTGCATCAACATTGCAGCCATTGGTTTTCCTACAATATTGCTTCGGCCAAAAACAACTACATGTTTTCCTGCGACTTCTATATTGTACCTTTCCAGCAGAGTTTTTATTCCGAGAGGAGTACAAGGATTAAAACAATCTGACTCCCCGATGAGCATTTTTCCTACATTTATTGGATGAAATCCATCGACATCCTTTTCCGGACTTATGCTTTGGGTGATCAATGCGGTATTAATATGATTAGGTAACGGGAGCTGGACAAGAATTCCATCAATATTTGGATCCTGATTTAGTAGATGAATTTCTTGGAGCAGCTCTTTTTCTGATGTAGAGGGAGGGAGTTGTTTTCGGATGGACTGGATTCCTATTTCTGCACAAGCTTCAGTTTTGCGTTTTATATAGATTTCAGAGGGAGGGTGTTTCCCTATCAAAATGACGGCCAATGTAGGTTTGCGCCCCTGAATTTGTGCAATTGACGTTTTGAGTTCCTGTTGAATCTCAGCGGCGACTTTTTTTCCATCGATTAAAATCATGTGACTCCGGATAGTAAGGAATATGTATATGTATATATATTAACAATATGTGAACTTAAAAAAAAATGAAAGTTATACCACGCGCGGCTACGTTGTGAACTTTTCTGAGGGCTGCGGATGCCAATCTCGATCGCTTTGCTCCTCATCCATAGCACAACCTAACCGCGCGTGGTATAAGAATACCGGGAGGAATGATGAAAAGTTATATTTTTTTGACAACATACATATGTTTACTGGCGAATGTCTTTGCAATGAAGGTCGGGGCCGACGATGCTTCACCCCCTTGCTATCGTCAATTGCAAGTTGATTTTTTTAATCAAGATCTTGTTATCCAAGCTTTGAGTTTGTTTAAAGTGCAGCAACCCGCATGGCGTTTGATCGCGCAGGATTTAAGTCTGGCATCGCGTAACGTACCTGCTATTGTGCAATATCGGGCTAGATTTAAGAATCCAAATCCGTTGGATCCAGTCTTTGATCCCAATGGGGCCATTCAAGTTTTGCAGGATTCCCTTTACGAAGTTTGCAACAGTGTGATGAAAAGATATACATATTTACCGTACAACATGATCAATCAGAATACAATCAACGGGGTATTTCGATATGTGTGGGATCATCAGCAAAGTAGAATCCAGGCCTGTTTCCGATAGCTTGATCACCGTCCCTATAAAGCCCCAGAGCAATTTTACGCCACAGTCTAACTGCATTTTTAACGAAATTTTGTGCCACAATCTTATCCATTTTTGAAACACAGAGACACAGAGGGCACAGAGAGGTCAAAGAGAATTCAAGATGAACAGAGGGAAGATCGTGATGGGTTTTTGTGCCGCAATAAATTACGATCTTCCCTCTGTTCATCTTGAATTCTCTTTGACCTCTCTGTGCCCTCCATGCCTCTGTGTTTTAAAATCGGAGTTAGATTGTGGCACAAAATTTCGTTAAAAATGTATTTAGAGTTGCACGGTCAGGGGAAGGGGTAAATATTTGTTCAAAAAAAAGATTGGTTCGTGTAGTGTAAAAAACATTACTATGGTCGTAGGTTTGAAAAGATCTTCTATGAAGTGCCTACAACCTAAGCAAAACAGTTAAACCGATTAGGAGGCCCTGTGAACCTGTATAAGTTATTTAGCTATTCATGCACATTTCTGCTCGGAGTCGGAGTGATGCACAATGTAAGCGCTGTTGAAGCCAATGCGCCTACAGCAATTGATGAATGCTCAAAAGAGCTGCTCATCGCCTATTTTCCTGAAGCCTTTGTCAATGAAACCTTTAAGAAATTTAATGTTCCACAAGATAAATGGAACTCCATCAATAAGGATTTGGCAGGTAAAGAAAAAGAGGTAGTAAAAATTGTCGAAGAAAAAGCAGAAAAATTAAGTCCAAATCCTTTGAAAGACCCATCTCAGCGACAAGCTGCTGTTAAAATTTTCAGAGAAACTCTGTTACAAATTTTCTCGGAAGCTTTGAAGAAAAATGGTGTGAACGACGATAAGCAAATTCAAGCTATGTTGGATGATGTTCAACAGCAGAAAGCTAGAAGATTTGCCCAATGCATGGAAAAGCATAAATCCCAAATGCAACAGCAAGCTCCTCAAGCGCAAAAATCGCCGCAAGCTAGAAATAATCAAAGATCTTCAGATGGGCAAATTGCTATACAGTCCGATTCAGTGCAACAGCAACAAAGCTCTGCAGATGAATCAAAGTCTGCATCTGATACTTCAGATGATGACGAAAGCTCTGATCAAGATAAAGACTAATTTTCCTTGCCATTACCACATGCAGGTAAAGCTTGCATGTGGATTCTTCAACTTTCAACGCGCAAAATATTCTTTGCTCCTTCGTCTTCTTTTTCCGAAAATCAATGACGGAAAAACAAATAAGAAAAAGCCATATATACCATCTAAGGCAGGCATTGCTAGCAAGTCGGTGTAAATCAAATTCAAAGATAAATTCAATTTGCCTCCCCATCCATATACAAGAATGAAAAATAGTAGCGTTGCAACTAATGAAAAGAAAAATGTCATCAATGGAAGCGTGCTCAGCCTGTCGGAAAAGAAATAATGCCGTTGATGATAAAGAATGGCCGTTGTAACCGTGTAGATCAGCGAATTCATCCCCGGAAAAAACGGCGTAGAAAAGAGGTCAAGGATAAGTCCGCAAACAAACGATATCCAGAGTGTCGAAATATAATTCTTCTGGTAATAGAGGATAATCAAGAATGGAGCAAAAAAAAAGAGCCTTAAAAATGGAAACAGAGGCGGCAATAACAGAAAAGCCGTTAAAGAAGCTATAAAGGCGGCAATTTTGCTTTTATGTGCAAGGTCCATCCTGTCAGTACACCGTAAAGTTTTTATTGATCATTTGTTGCGCGTCAAAGCCCCGGGGTTCAATGATCGCAAAAGGGGTAATATGAGACCGATACAACCCCTTTTGCGATCATTGAACCGCGGGGGCTTTCACGCAGCCACAAATGTTCAATAAAAACTTTACAGTGTACTAGTATGCCCCTTTCTGAGAGATCATCGTGGGAATGGTCTTTGCGATCAGTTTGATATCCAAAAGCAGCGAAAGATTGTCCACATACTTTTCATCGAGATGGAGCCTGTTGCTATACGAGGTGTCGCTGCGTCCTGAGACTTGCCATAGGCCTGTAAGTCCCGGACGTATGGAAAGGATTTTGCCGGCTTTGACTCCGAGATGTTTGACAATTTCGGCCTTGACGACAGGCCTTGGACCTACAACACTCAAGTCTCCTTTCATCACATTCCAGAATTGAGGCAGTTCATCGAGGGATGATTTACGCAAAAACAATCCTAAGGGGGTAACGCGTGGATCATTTTTCAACTTGTGGAATTGATTCCACTCTGTATGCATTTCTGGATTCTTTTCGAGAATCTCCTGAAGCCTTGCATCAGCATCTGAATACATGGTGCGGAACTTGTAGCACGGGAAGGGTTTTCCACCTCTACCAATACGTTCATGAGTGTACAAAATGTTGCCTTTGGAAGATAACTTTACAGCTATTGCTAGGATAGAAAATAGCGGAAAGCCTATTGTAAGGGCTAATAAGCTGAAAGTAATGTCGAAAATGCGTTTTAAGGGTCTGTGCTTTATATTAAACCTCAACTCATCCTCTAAAGATAAACCCTGGAAAGGGGAGTCCCAACTGGGACCTTTTTCATAAGCGCTACTCATGCTTCACCACGATTGGTAGTTAAATGCAAAAACGATTTATAGGTGGTGTGTGATCTAAATTGCAAGCAAAAAATACAGCCCCGCCAGATCAAATGCCTTCTTCCTAGTATGTGAACAAATCTTTAAGTTTTTTTAGGGGATATCTTCTAGATTTCTCCGATTCATTTTGGCAATTTCACCTATCTCCCAGATTTTAAGTACGTTCGTAGAAGAAATTTATTTCAGAGATAATCATCTCTTAGAGATTCAAAATGAGGTACATACGCTTTTATTTGGAGTGCACCCGTAAAAAAAAAGTGGGGAAAGCCGAAAATTTTGTTGTTAAATTTGCCGGTTTTGCATAATTTTGTGTTCGATCCATTACAAAACAAGAGGTGCTTATGAAAAGCAACATTTCAAAAATAACCACACTATTAGCTACGTTCGCATTACCATTAGCAGGTATGTTGGTAGCTGATACTACTAGCATCCAAGTGGGTGCTGGATATCGCCAGGACGTCTTAAACTGGAAGCTTTCAGATCATGGTTTTAACAATCCAAGTCACGAATCGCATTTACATTTCAAAGATTTGGAAATTGCGTTCATTGATGTAAAAGGCAGAACATCGCTTGGCTGCTGCCCAGGATACGTGAGAGCATCTTATGAGTACGGTTGGATTTTCGATGGAAGGCTCCGTGAACAAATCAATATTGAAGACAGAAGCTCAGTCGACCAAAGGCATCGTCAAGGTGAGGTTACTACAGGACATTTTCAAGATATAACACTCCATAACGATGTCAAAAACAGCAGCTATGTTTGGGACTTTGATATCGCATTTGCGTATCCTATGCAATGCTGGTGCAGTGAATTAGAAATTGCTCCTGCAATTGGCTTTGCTGTAGACCACCAAAAAATCAAGTTGCATGATAGGGCATCGAGAAGAGATGCTTCTTTTTCTAGTTCCAGTGATTCTGATTTTGCGAATTCCGATTCTTCATCCTCAAGCAGCAATCATAGCAGCTATCGTGCGCAATGGTGGGGACCTTGGGTAGGTTTCGATTTTGCGTACAATTCATGCAATTGCTGGAATGTGTATGGAGATTTGGAAATTCATTTTGGTAGAGCTCGCCGCCATAGAACATCGCACACGGAAACAGAATACACAGATAATTATGGCCGTACAAAATGTTTCTGGGGCCCAAGCTTTAGAATTGGTTCTAACTATATTATCTGCGAAAACTTGTTCCTTGATGGTAGCTTTCAATTTAACAAATATTTTAGCTACAATCATCGTGATGACCTGACATGGACATCAGCAAGCATTCAATTAGACCTGGGTTATATATTCTAATTGATACTAGTTTTGAGGCAGCCATATGGTTGCCTCACTTTAGCATTAGCCGATTTATTCTTCTTAGAATAGATCGGCTTTTTTTTTGTAGTCCATTGCCACAACAAATATATGCGAAGATGCGCGAAGAAAGCGAAGAGGGAGTATATGGCTAAGCTCTTTTAGTTGAAAGACAAACGTGGCGAACTAACGCTGGAAGCCCTCACGTGTTAGCCCAGGCGAGTGCGGCTACTTTTAGTTGATAAGCTCCGCCTTTGTCTTAGTCCGGAGCGCCAGCGGAGGACGTCTGAAACGAGCCCATAGCGACCGGAGGGAGCTATGGGTATGAGAAAGAAAATCCGAGCTCGGAGCGCCAGCGGAGAGCGATTGACTTTTTACAACGTTGATCCACAAATAGATCGCTATATGTCTAGCGAGTCAATCGCTCTTCGCTTCGCTCCGAGCTCTGATTTTCTTTCTCGTACCCATAGCTCCCTCCGGTCGCTATGGGCTCGTTTCAGACGTCCTCCGCTGGCGCTCCGGACTAAGACAAAGACGGGAGCTTATCAACTAAAAGTGGCCGCACTCGCCTGGGCTAACACGTGAGGTCTCCCTGCATTAGTTTGCAATGTTTATCTATCAACTAAAAGTAGCGGCACTTTGCCTGGGCTAACACGTGAGAGTCCCTTATGTCCCTTCTTCTGAATTCTGTATTCTGAATTCCTCCGCATTGCTATTACCCTTAATTCCGTGCTTCAACCACAGACTTCTTGCAGCTTGTTAAAGCCGAAACCGAATAAATAGCTAGCGAACTCAAAATAAACCCAGGAATCATTGTCATGATTGTATAATCGGTAATATAAGGATTGATATGCTCCCACGTCCCTGCAGCTAGTCCGCCTGTAATGATTCCGGCGACAGCGCCATATTTGTTGGCTTTCTTAGAGTAGAGTGACATCAGCACCAGAGGACCAAAAGAGGCTCCTAATCCTGACCACGCATAGCTAACCGAGTCCATTACGGTAGCGCTCTTTCTGAATGCGATAAACAAGGCTAACAAAGCGACAACAATGACAGCGCCTCTTGTCACGCGAAGCAATTCAAGCGGAGAAGCATTTTTTCGGACGATGTGCTTATAAAAGTCTTCGCTGAGAACAGAGGAACACACAAGAATTTGCGAATCCATCGTAGAGATACTCGCAGCAATAATCCCGCACAAGATGAACCCTCCGATAAGAGGATGGAATAAACTTTTCACCATTTCAACGAAAACAAGTTCCGGCTTAGCCAACTGATCGTGAAAATATGCGATACCAACAAGTCCAACAAATGTTGCGGCAGTCAACGTAATTACCATCCAGGTCATGCCGACATACTTAGATTTTGTTAACTCCTCCGCTTTTCGGATTCCCATAAACTTCGTAATGATATGCGGCTGTCCAAAATACCCAAGCCCCCACCCAAAGACAAGAAAAAGGATGGTCAGTATGGAATCCTTAGATACCGTAGGCATAATATGCAGATTGATTTGTTTAGCAAGCGCGCTGGATTCTATGCTTTGCGCTCCATTCGCAAGTTTCATATATGCGACACTAGGTACGATTATGATCATTGCCAACAGGAATAGCGCTTGGAAAAGATCTGTCCAGGCTACCGTGATAAATCCTCCGGAGAATGTATACGTAATAACCACGATTGTCGCTAGGGTCATACCGACATAATAATCTATTCCAAAAACAGACTCAAAAAGGATTCCCATTCCAATAAGACCCGCAGCTAAATAACAAGACAAAAATATCACGGACATTAAGGCCGTCACTGTGCGGATGGTTCCTGAAGTGTCATTAAAACGTCTTTCAAAAAACGTCGAGAGGGTACAGCTATCATATTGTTCTGTTAATGTTCTTAGTTTTTTCGCGACAAATTGCCATGTAAGGAACATTCCCATCAATAGACCGATAGCAATCCAAGCTTGAGATAGACCTCTAACGTAAATAGCTGCAGGAAATCCCATAAATAACCACGAACTCATATCGCTGGCATGAGCAGATAAGGCAATCACCCAATAGTTCAAAGAGCGGTTCCCCATGATGAAATCTGCAGCAGTTTTTTGCTTTTTGTGGGACAAGTACCCAATGAGGAGAAGAATGGAAAAGTAAACGGCAAATGCGATGACAATATCTGTGCTCATTCTAGATCTCCTAGTAGATTTAATGTAAAAAGTGACGTGGCTAAATTGGGTT
>Ga0206822_1214_pt1 | contig 9798 bp, 15 predicted proteins | sample Alteio_BWOrgCont_83_FD_152913 | JGI IMG/M metagenome (GOLD analysis project Ga0206822, IMG submission 152913) | Enriched cells from forest soil in Barre Woods Harvard Forest LTER site, Petersham, Massachusetts, United States -... | ecosystem: Environmental > Terrestrial > Soil > Temperate forest > O... | reverse complement strand
CTGCCTCGGCCCATTTGAAAAAATAAAATTCCCCCAATCAGAAATCCGCTCAGAACAAAAAACAGGTCCATCGCAAACCATTGGTTGGCCACAAATCTTTCCAGCAGTGTGAGATTGTTGGGATCATTTTTAAAATCTCGCCAAATCGCAAAGGTGACATGGTGGGCGACCACCGAGAAAATGGCCAATACCCGCAGCCCATGCAGGGCGGGAAATTGATTGTTCAGTTCAGATAGCTTAAAAGACCCCCGCAAAACTCAACTCCTTGAAGCAGGTTGACCCGGGCAGAGAGGTTGCAGACTCAAATTATTATTGATTTTAGTTAGGATGACAAGAAAGCGCTGCTTGAAAGGCTTGCCCATCGATTCGATACCGCCGAAATGTATTATTGTCTAGGAGACAGACAAAAACGACATGTCAAAAAGTTCGTCACGACACTTCGTCAAATGCATAGACAGGCTTTACCCTTGAGCTTGAAATAAATCGACTTCTAGCCTGGCATTGAAATCGCAATGGTACTCACCCGAAGAACTGATCAGTAACCTTAAGGAGAAATCATGACCGCAAATATCTCAATCGTCAGGCTACTGACCCTATCCATCACACTGTCGTCGGCTATGGCGATTGCGGAGTCGATACCAAATCTCGAGATTTCCTCTAGCCACGGCAACATTGACGTTGGTATTGCCTGCAAACGAGATTTCACGACGAAAAAAATGACGGCCGAAGTCGACTCGATGAGTTTTAATACACCAGAAAATGTGGACATGCCGAGCGATCAAATTTCATTTTATTCTGGAAAACTTGGCGTTGATAATGATCCAAGTCAATCGACTCAGGGCCTCCATTATTCCATCGATGGCCATACATTGAAGGTAGCTACGGCCGACAATTCAAATGGTGTCAGAATTGGTTCGCTGAACTCGAAGGTCTCGCATCACGAATCGACAGCGATTGTCGCCTGCCAAGAGGAAATCGAAGGTTTGGTTAGCTTTGTTCAACAAGAGCTTTCCCAACCGAATTTGAGTCCGACTCAGATTCGTGATTTTCAAGACGAATTGGAGTTTTACAAAAGCGGAAAGGTGAACTTTAGCACGGCGATGTACATCAGCCAAGATTCAGATAGTCACGTATCCATAGCGCGCAAGATGGGCGAAAATATGACGAGAGAGGATATGTTGGGATACCAATGTCAACGTCATTTCGAAAGAGATTATGCCGTCGATGCAGGCGCCGATTCGATACGCTTTAAGATCGTGGGTTACACCATTTGGAATTGTGAGTAAAGAGTAAGATCTTTGAATTTTGTTAAATGACTACGGCGTTGAAAAAAATCTGTAAACCGCTGTGTACGGTACGCGCACTTGTCGTGCAAGGGAAAACAGGTCGCTCCATCCCTACTACCCAATTGGATCCATGGCGCGTGTCCGTCTATTCTGAATTTTCAACTTTGTTAACGCAACATCCAGAGGCCAAGAGCGGCTTTTGGATTGATACCAATATCTTGGTTTCAGCAACTTATGATTCAGACAAATACCATGACGACTCGGGTCACCATTTGTCAATAAACTCGATTCTTCCCAAATAAGTGATTTATTTTTTATCGGGGACGGACGATACCCCTCTGGTTTTGCCAGGTTCAGCTATCAAATGTTGTTCAACTTCGGGGCTCAATGCCTCAATGGAATCTAATTTCAGTGGTAAGCCAATTTCACTCAGAGTCTTCCTCATGATACTCATGCCGTTAGGAGTAAGTAAGCAGGTGAGCTGCGCCGTTGCAAGTTTTCGCCCGTTCCTTTGGACGTCAAAAGTTTGCTGATAATAATACACATGTGGAGAATAGTCGCTTTTATCGTTCGCAACACAATCTGATGTTTTTGGTATAAACACCATTCCCTTACCTACAGATAAGCCTTTTGCATTACTTGAATTGTCTTTCTCTTTTTCCACGCTAAGAGTACATCCACCACCTGCGCGCAAACCATAATCATAAAACTTCCCAAAGCTATCCGAGCGCTTTCCTGATTCGTCAACAAGGGGTTCTAATTCGATGGATTTAGAGTTGCTGAAGGGTTTTAAATGAAGATTCCCCTTGGCTCCCTCAGACTGAATTTTTTCGCAAAAATTCTTGAGATCGGAACTGGATACAGAGCCTGCGTACACGATTGAGCTAATCCCGAATATTAGAATACAAGAAAGTTCAAACTTCATAGAACCACCTCTCAAATAAATTGTACGTCGGGCTAGAACAACCTAATACTGGACCTTGGGATAGAATTTTGATTTTGGGCTCGCCCTCTTCAAGCATCTGGAATCCAAAGATTTTTTTCATTCGGTTGGGCCGGTCTTGCGGCTGTTCCATAAGTGACCTCCTGTCAATTTCCCAGACCCCACAGACACCTCGCCCTTCTGTAGCCGAGCATTTTTAGCTCAGTGTCGAAGTCATCAAGACTAGTCATTGAAGCCACTCGTGGATAGAAAAGCTCCTAAATTTGGGAGCTTTTCCTTTGTCTGAAAATGAAATGTTTGGCCCTGCTCAAACGGCCTTATCCGACATTAAAGCAGATACAGGATCGCTGGAGAAAGTGCTGGTCGGCTCACGTGATCGTGACTGAACTCAATCGGCAGAAGATCCCGTCGAGACTTGGCAAAGCCTGGAGCTGGTCCGCCGTGCAAAATATTTTGGATCGATTGGCGTCAAAAAAGGTGCGTATCTAGTCAGTCAATTGGAAATGGATTATCCTAAGCGCCATTATTGGTTGTCTTATAAATGAGACTTGACAAAATGTCTTACAAATGAGACACTAAGCGTGATGATCCAGGCGCTGAAGCAATGCCAGAAAGAAGTCGAAGAGTTCCCTGAAGATATTCGGGAGGACTTAGCCGACTTATTGGCAAAGTTGGACGTGGGACTGATGTTATCCATGCCGATATCCCGACCTATGCCATCGGTCGGGCGTGGGGTTCATGAGTTGAGACTAAAAGATAGGTCTGGGATCTATCGAGTGATTTACGTGTTATTGAAGCAAGGCGATATTTGGTTGGTCCACGCGTTTAAAAAGAAAACCCAACAAACACCTCAGCAGGCCATAGATTTAGCTAAAAAGAGATTGAAGGAGATTTTATGAATAAAAAAACAAGTGGTCATAAGTTAGCAGAGCTTCTCAAAATTTCCCCAGCTCGGGGAATGGAAGCCGTTATTAAGGCGCAGCTGATTAAAGGTATAATTGAAGCCCTAAAAAAAGAAGAAATCACTCATCAGGAACTTGCTCAACGGTCGGGACTTCCTCGTAGTGCTGTCACTGGTATTTTGGCAGGGAGTCTTCAGAAGGTGACCATCGATCGCGTGCTCAGATTGGTTGAGGCCGTCGGGTTGGTTGCAGAAGTTAAATTGCGAAGGGTCGCGTAAATTCTTTCCTCCCGTTTGTCGGTTTCGACCAAGTCTGATGAACGGAGATATTGGCACTTTAATCCGCCAAATTGAGAGCCTGGCTGTTGGGATTATTTCCCATTGAGCTTTATTAGGATTTGATTTGCGGTCGACAACTTGCTCAATGAGCAAATTCCGAGGTATGCTTTTCCCATGAAATTGGTGCTAAGGGAGCTGAACGAGAAAGATGAGCAAGCCTTCCTCGAAGGGCTCAAAGAATGGGTAGGGGAGAGTCCGCATTGGTATAGCTTCATATGGAAGGAAGGGCTCGCATTCCCAGATATGCTTAACGTCCTTAAAAATGAAGCCGCTGGAATCGATTTAGCTCCAGGCAGAGTTCCTCACTCGATGCTTTATGGATTTCTTGACGGTAAAATCATCGGTCGCGTTAGCATTCGCCATTCACTCAATGACTATCTTCGCAAGCGGGGCGGCCACATTGGATATGCAGTAGCCAAGAGCCAGAGAAAAAAGGGATTTGCAACTGAGATGGTTCGAATGGGTCTTGAGTACTGTAGAAACTTAGGTATTGAATCTGTTATGGTCACCTGCGCTGATGATAATGTCCCCTCTTGGAAAATTGTAGAGCACTTTGACGGCAAACTTCAGGACCGCATCTGGGATGACGAAGACAACGAAATGATTCGAAGATACTGGATTGCCCTCCCCAAGTAGTAGCTCAAACGACCATTGTGGAGCACTCAAATAAAGAGGCAGCTTGGCACCTTCGCTGAAATTCGGGGGGAATCGCACATATTCAATAGAACTTACGGCCGTGAATTAGCGCATTCTTTAATAGACCAGCTTAGGAAATCTTTTTTTCAAGCCTTGAAAGTCTAGTTTCAAGCTCAGAGAGTCGATCTGGATTAGATCCCTTCGCCTGTCTTAAAACATTGTTGAGTAGTGTTTGATACTTGGAGTTTTGCCCTTCGGCCTCGCGCTTTAACCAATCCAATAGATCCTTATCAATCATAGTGGTAATACGAACTTTTGAAATCGCAAAGCTGGAGTCTTCGAGACCATCGCTCTTCGAATATTTAATCGTCTTTTTAGCCATTATATTCCCTCCAAGCATCGAGAAGAAATCCCTGTTCATCGCGAAGTACAGCTATAACTTGTTTCAAGGTCTTCTCGCTAAAGCCATTATTTTCAAGTACCACAAACTTCTCTAAATCAATCAACGCCGATTTTTCCGCATGTAAGATATGTACATGTGGAAACCGATGCTTGTCTTTTGGGTTTATTGTGATTTTAATCATGTTGGCCAAAAGCAAGATCGTTGGCATATGATCAATATGCATTAAATATATGCATATGTCAATAGCTTGGTTTAATAGCCGTTAAATACATGAAATTATGGCACTTCTTGAATAGAATCGTTCTGACTCAAAAAGGGCGTTATTTAATACGCTTACTACGGGTTTCTGTAATTTTTGGAACACCACACTGCTTTTAGGCATTTCTTTTCTGGACACTAACAGAGGTCAGTTTTAAATATGGCCATGGCCGAATTTAGTCTTTCTCAAAAACAGCAACTCCTCGAACAAGGTTGGGTTGTCATTCCCCAAGTAGTTCCTGCCGACATGGTACGAGCAGCTCGGAATGTTATCAACTCGACAATCGAAAACTATTTGGACTCCATTCAGGCTCACGCGCACACATTGAAAACTGACGAGCGCCTGATAGATATACTGATGAAAACTGACGTTTTTTCATTGATTGAGTCTGCTCTTGGCGAAGGCAAGGTCGTCCCGTCAACCAATGTCCAGTGCGCTTTACGTTTTCCTGGCCATGACAACAAAAGCCTTAATAGCTTAAGACCTCATATTGATAGTTTTCATCCGTCAGTCGATGGAAATCCAGGAAGTATAAAGCCATTCATTGCCATTGCCGGATTTTTTCTCAACGACATTGATGAGGATAACGCCGGGAATTTTACAGTTTGGCCAGGAACGCATCGGCAATTTGCAAAATATTTTGCCAAATATGGGGCTGACCCAGAGTTGAAACTTGGCATCCCACCGGTTGACCTTCCTCAGCCCGTGCAAATCAAAGCCAAGGCTGGAGATATGATCTTTGCGCACTACCAACTCGCCCATATGGGCCGTTTCAAGGTGCAGAGCTTTCGAGATTTATAAGGAGGCTATTCATGCACAAAGTAGATGTACCAATTAACTATCGACCTAATCTGACCTATTTCTTTAGAAACGATAGAAAACGCTGGCATCTCGAATATGATTTACCTCATATCGAGAAAATCAGAATGATTTTGACGTTGCCGAAAGATACCCCAGCGCGAAGCGTGAGGGTGATCGCGGACGAAAAAGCGTCTGATTTATCCAAAGGGCTTCTTACGGAGAAGGAATTCTTAAAAATTTCCTCTCTCGCTGGAGAAGGCCTTTCCTTAGCCGATGGATTGCAAAAATACTTGGCTCTTACCGCTCTCACCAAGAGCGCAAGAGTCCAGTATTCGGATCGAGCTAAGATCCCGATGGTGTTTTCTTATTTTATGAGTGCTGAATCTTTCAAAGAGGCGAAACGCCTTATTGAAAGTCCCAAGGATGAAGGCCAAGACAAGAATACAGTTGGTGGCGCTGATGAGGCGTCAACTTCTGCAAAATCTAAGCGAAATCTCTCGGGACAAAGAATGAAAGAGAAGGCGCTCATAAACGGATGTAGAGAAATAGGGCATTCTTTCACTCACTTTCATCAAATCAAAGAAGAGCACATTTTTGCGTACCGCAGCTTCTTGTTGATGCAAGTCGATAAAAGAAAGAAATTTGAATCGGAGATAAGGTCAAAAATGTTTTCCGCATCTGAATCTGAAAAGAAGCGGCTTATGCAGGAGCGAGCGAGCCAATGACCCAACCCCTTATGCGGCCCAATTCGTCTTTACGGTGAAAGACCGAGGCGCGGATAAGCCGGTCGGTCAAAGACGGAGATGCGAGCGAGTGTGTAAAACCTGGAAGAATCTATTGGAAGCCGCAGGAGTACCGGCAGTCGGCTTTGATAAGATTGTTCTTCATGACCTGAGAAGGTTTAAGAACATGGAGAACAAGCATGTGAAAAGCATGAGCCTAGAGGAAATGTGCCGAGAGTTGGGTAATAGCGCAAAGGTGAATCAATCGAACTACAAGGGTCAAGTGGACCCTAAAATTCTTGAGATTCAAGCGCAAATTAGCCAGTTGCAGGCCAAGCTTCAGGAGTATCAAGGCGGTGACGCTATTGCGATCCTAGAGGCTCTAAAGGGTAAATCCAATGTTGTTCCGTTAAAACAAAAACAGCTCCGATAGGAGCTGTTTTGAAATCACGCGTTTACTGTCATTTTCAAAATGACAGTAAACTTTTAAAAGGTTTTTGAGAGTTTTTGGGTTTATAAGCGTTTTATGGTGATCCCGGCACGACTCGAACGTGCGACCTATTGCTTAGAAGGCAATTGCTCTATCCAGCTGAGCTACGGGACCATCGTTAAACTTCAAAAAACAAATCCTCTCAAAACACTGTCAAATTCACTGTCATCATATCTTATACAAAAAAATCCCAAATAACTTCAACACTTCCTAATCGACCCCCAGCTTAGAAGGTCGATGCTCTATCCAACTGAGCTACGGGGCCCTTGCTGTGTGCTCCAAAGATGTCTCATGAACTCCGCAGGGGCGTCAATGGCCGCCCTTGACGCGAAAATCGCTGCCGTTTCGCTCCACTTGCGCGAAGGCGCGGGCGGGATCGTGTTCAAAGAACAAGAACCAGCCGTCTTCGGCGGCGGCGGCGAGCAGGTTTTCCTTTTCTTCAATCAACAGCAGGGGATGCAAATCGTAACCCATGATCCACGCCAAACGCACATGCGACGCCATGGGGATGAGGTCGCCGCAATAGATCAGGGTGGAGGTGCCATCGCCCACCTTCACTAACTGCTGGGCCTGCGTATGGCCATTGGAAATTTGCACCGATATTTGTGGGAGCAAATCTTTTTGTGGACCGTTCAGGAGCTTGAGGCGGCCGGCTTTGAGCAAGGGCTCGAAATTGGCTGGATAGTAACTGGCTCTTTCGCGGATATTGGGATGACGGGCGGCTTCAAGGTTGGAGGCTTGGACGTAGTATTGGGCGTTGGCAAAGGTCGGCACCAGCTCGCCGTTTTTTTCGGTGACCCCTCCACCGCTATGGTCGAAATGGAGGTGGGTCAAGATCACATCGGTGATCTGCTCGGGCTGCACGCCGACGGAGGCCAAAGATCCAAGCAGACTGGAGCCGCCTTTTTGCACGCTGTAGATTTCGGCAAATTTGCTTCCCACTTTTTCACCGTATTTGGCGATGAAATCGCCGCCGACTCCGCAGTCCACCAAGATCAATTTGCTTTTGCTCTTGAGCAGCAAAGCGCGGGCCTCCATGGCAATGCGGTTTTTATCGTCGGGGGGATTGCTTTTTTCCCACAGAACGCGGGGAACCGTGCCAAACATGGCGCCGCCATCCAAGGCAAAAATACCGGTGGGAATCGGAATGGCTTCGTACTCTCCAATTTGCAGTGTCATGGTGAATATCCTTTAAGACATGGCGTCTGAATCGACAAACGCATTCTGATTAATGGTCAATACCCAGGTTTTATATTCAGCAAAGATTTCATCGATGGGGGCGGGCTCCTTCACCGGGCCGACGTGAATCACCAGCTTTCCGGGTTTGGCAAAGGCGGCGCCTTTGGGCCAGAGGGCGCTGTTGCCATCCAAATAAAGGAAGAGAATCGGTGTTTGACTGCGTTCGGCGAAAATACTCACGCCCCGTTTAAAGTCATGCACCTTTCCGTCTTGGCTGCGCGTGCCCTCGGGAAAAAGGATCAGCCACATCCGCGGCAGGGTCGAGAGAAGGCTCAAAATCAAAGAAATGGCTTCGCCTTTACGATCTTTGCGATCGATCGGAATGGCTCCCAGGCAATGCTGGGAAAAAAAGGTGAAGACGGGGTTGGTAAAAAAATAATCCTTGGCCGCGGCAATATAGAGATCCCGCCAATAGCGCGTGGGTATGGAGGCCGCGATGGAAATGGCATCCAGATGACTGGCGTGATTGGAAATAATCAAGAGCCGTGGATACTGTTTAAAAACGACGTGGTAATTGCCCACCACTTTCAGGCGAATATAGAATTGAAAAAAAATCCAGCGCAAGAAAAGGGACCACAATTGACGAATGAAAAAGCTAAAAACATCCAAATGGCGCGTGAAAAGGGGCAAGTGTTTCAGATGACCCGGCAGCTTGGTCCATTGCTCGTTTTCGTAGCTCCACTCCTTCATCGCATCGGTCCCGTCATTTGCTGTTGAATGAACAACATGACATAATAATAAATAGGCGCGACGAAAATCAGTCGGTCCATGCGCTGCAAGAAATCGCCTCGCCCCAAGACAAAGGCCCCCAGTGTGCGGATACCTGCGTCTTTACGAATAACGTCCATCACCAGATCGCCCATCAAGCCACCAACAGAGGCGACAATGCCGGCGGTGAGCCAGTAAACCTGCGAGCGATCGGGCAGCAGTTGGCGCATGGCCGCAGCAATCAAAATCGTGATGCTGGCAGAGACTAAAAAGCCGCCCCAGGTCCGGCGATGATCGATCTCGTTGAAGAGTTTGCGCCCACCCACATAACGTGAGATCGCCAGTGTCGTATTGTCGCAAAACTCGGTCAGGATCAAGAGGTACATCAATTGATAAATGCCATTGGGCATTTTGATCAACAGCGCTAAATGCATAAACGACCAACCCAAGAAAACAAAAGCGAGATTGGTCAGCGACATATACTGAATCATACGGCGGTAGTTATTGCGCAGCAGGGGCACCAAGCAGGTCGTGCCTAAGACAATCATTGGCGACAGATTGTAGATGTCCAAGCGGTCGTTGTAGACCGAGATCGCCAGTAAGATAATTCCGGCGTAACAAATCAAAACAAAATAACTGCGGTGAAACATCCCCATGAGTTGAAAGAACACTTTGGCGCCGGCGATGGCGACCAGTGTGATGACCACCAGGGGCCAGGGCTCGGGCAGACCAAACATGACAAAAAGCAGTGGCGCGACGATCAGCCAACTTTTGATGCTTGCCCATGATGTCACAAAATAAAAATTTGTTTTGCGCAAAAAATAGAGCGCCAATCCCGAAACGAAGATAAAAGCGAGAACAATAATGGCTGTCTCCCGATAAATGGGCGAGGTCCATGCGCCGTTCATGAAGACTCCTGAAGTTTGTGATTCTTGATTTTTTGATAAAAGCTGGAGCGTGAAATTTGCAGCAGCTGCAGGGTCTGCTCCGTATTTTCCGAGCTTTCCTGCATGGCTGCACGCAGAAGATGGCTCTCGTATTTTTCCATCAGGCCATTCGCCTGCTTTTGCC
>Ga0206822_1193_pt2 | contig 9877 bp, 6 predicted proteins | sample Alteio_BWOrgCont_83_FD_152913 | JGI IMG/M metagenome (GOLD analysis project Ga0206822, IMG submission 152913) | Enriched cells from forest soil in Barre Woods Harvard Forest LTER site, Petersham, Massachusetts, United States -... | ecosystem: Environmental > Terrestrial > Soil > Temperate forest > O... | reverse complement strand
GAAAATAAAAATAAAAACGCTTCGATTTCGATGGACATTTTCAATGATATATTATTAATTAATAAAAAGCATTTATTTTATAAGAAATCGATGTTTTGATAAAGCAATTTGACCCCAACTTTTTAACTTCAACCCTAACCCCATTAGAAAATGAAAAAGTTATCCTTCTTCTCGATCTGTGTTTTGTTCAGTTTACTTACTCTAAATGCTGAAGAGCCAACGCCTTTCACACGCGCTAAAGATAAGTTAGAAACAATTATATCAGTTAATAATGAATTTGTCGGTGCAAGAGAGCTCAAAGACTTTGAGGCTTATTTAGAAAAGCAAACGCCCAGTGCAACCATTGTCATGTGTTCGGATTCAAGAGTCCAACCCACTTCCTTACACGATAATCCTAAAGGAAACTTATTTACCATTCGCAATATCGGTAATCAAATTGATAGCAACCCAGGATCGGTGGATTATGGAGTATTAATTTTAAAAACTCCTCTCTTATTCATTTTAGGCCATACAGGATGTGGCGCCGTGGAAGCAGCCATAAAAGGGTATAAAGGATTGCCTAATACTATCAAGAAGGAATTAGATACAATAGATGTAGGAGGTGCAACAGATGAGAAAGAAGGCATCATCAATAATGTAAATAATCAGATAGAAACAGCATTAGCAAAATATAAAGATAGCATCAAGAAAAAGGAATTATTTGTAGTAGGAGCCATTTATGATATACATAATACTTTTGGATACGGCTATGGAGCTTTAATATTTGTGAACGTTAATGGAGAAGTAAGTGATGCTGAAATTAGGAATAATGAATTGTTCAAAGGAGTGAAAGATTTGAAGGTAGTGAGTCCAAAATCTAATAAAAAAGAATAAGTCTTAAAAACAATGCAAACAGTGAAAAAATGAAGGTAATAAGTATAATAACAATGTTATTCATAGGGATTCTTCAACTTGCTTATGGAGAGGGACCTTATGATGAACCTATTGATCAATTGATAGAATTAAGAAAGGAATTGGGTAAAATTTATGGAGATTATAGAACTTATGAATCAGATAAAATGAAAAAAGCATGCGAAGATATGGTTGAGGTTTGTAAAAAGATTGAAAAACAATTAGGAAAAGTTCTTGAGATAAGTAAATCCAAAGGTGATGAAAATAGTTCTATACCTGTACAGGTAGAAACTGTTCAGCAAAAAATTACTACTTTTAGGAATAATATAAAGATAAAAGGAGGATGCAAAGAATTAGCTCAAGATAAATTTGTTTTTGAAAGATTGATTGGAAACGATGATATAGATTCTCCAAGCTTAAGAGGAGTGTTAACGACGTTAATTAAAAATTTAAAATTAAAAAATCAAATATTTAAAAAAGAAGATGAGTAATTCAAATTGATTAAAAAATAATTTTTACTAATAACCTGAGTTCGGGTTAATAAGATTTTTTGGAATAACAATTTTTTACTTGTTTGCTGCGATTCTGGCAATATTCTTTATTTTAGTACCTTGACCTTTAGCACAGAAATACCTAGCATTGATATTGAAGTTTTAAATAAATATCTAAAAGTTTTATGAAAATCTATATCAATGGTAAGTTTTATAATGAAGAAGATGCAAAAATATCTGTTTTTGATCATGGGTTACTTTACGGAGATGGGGTTTTTGAAGGGATAAGATTGTATGAAAAATGTGTCTTTAAGTTGGATGAGCATTTAGAGCGATTAGAATATTCAGCAAAGTCGATATTATTGACTCTTCCATGGAGTCGCGAAGAGATGGCTCAGGCTGTGCTTGAAACTTGTCGCCAAAATGCATTGATCAATGGATATATAAGACTTGTCGTCACAAGAGGGAAGGGTTCTTTAGGACTTTCTCCAAAAGGATGTAATGATCCTCAATTGATTATTATTGCAGGGCAAATTTCACTTTACTCACCTGGGCTTTATGAAAGTGGTTTAAAGATTATTACGGTGCCTACAAGACGAGTAGCACCAGGGGCCTTTGCAACGCAAGTAAAGTCATTAAATTATTTAAATAACATAATAGCTAAGATGGAAGCTGCTCAGCATGGTTATCTAGAAGCAATTATGTTAAACGAACAAGGTTACGTAGCAGAGTGTACTGCAGATAATATATTTACCGTTTCAAAAGGAATCATGTATACGCCCGATTCTTCCGATGGGGCCTTAAAAGGTGTGACTCGTGAAGTTTTAAAGAAAATTGTACAGGAACTCAATATTCCTTTGAAAACCACAAAATTGACCCGATATGATGTTTGGAATGCGGATGAATGTTTTTTAACAGGGACAGCCGCTGAGATTATGCCAGTAGTGGAAGTCGATGCAAGGAAGATAGGCACGGGCGTTCCAGGTGAAATGACGCAGCGCTGTTTGAAAGTATTCCGACAAAAAGCATCAAAAGAAGGAAGATTTTTATAAAAAAAAACGAATGTAAAAAGTGAATTATAATAGAATAAGAACAAAGAATGATAGGAAAAAGGATATGAAAGTGCAGGATTTGATACATGAGAAGTCAGAATTAACGCATGGTAAATCGCTTCCGGAACCTATTGTTTTAAGTACGCGAATAAGGTTAGCAAGGAATTTGGAGGGTTATAACTTTCCCGATTGGTCCAATATAGAAACGCGCAAAGAAGTACTCAGGTTGTGTAGCAATGAAATTATAAAGTTGAAAGCTATGAAAGTGGCAGAGGAATTTGATTGCGATCAAATGACGGAAACCGAAAAAAGAGCTTTGGTGGAAAGACATTTAATTAGTCCAGAATTTGCCCAAATGGGCGAAGGATCTGGAGTTTTAATTAATGAAGATCAGAGTATAGCGGTAATGATCAATGAGGAAGATCATTTGAGAATCCAAGTCCTGCGCAGAGGATATCAATTTAAATCAGCTTGGCAAGAAATGGATGAATTGGATAACCAAATAGATGAGCGGCTAGACTATGCTTTTTCTGGGCAATTGGGGTATTTGACGGCCTGTCCTACAAATTTGGGAACAGGGATGCGAGCGTCGATTATGTTGCATTTACCCGGTTTAGTGATTGTTGGCCAAATCGAAAAGGTGATTCGCGCATGCAGTCATCTTAACCTTGCTGTCAGGGGAATTTATGGAGAAGGTTCTGATGCAATAGGAAGTATTTTCCAGATATCGAATCAACAGACCCTAGGAGAAAGTGAAGTAGAGATTATCAAAAAATTGACGGGTGTTTTAGATACAGTCATTGAGCAAGAGAAGAATGTAAGGAATCAAATATTAGCGCAGGAACGTGTAAAGATATTTGATAAAATAGGACGTGCGTTTGGAATTTTAAGAAATGCGCATTCCGTTACGTCCGATGAGGCAATGAATTTACTTTCGTTAATGAGATTGGCCGTGGATTTGGGTATTTTACCTAGTCAATACAGAACAATAATAGATAGTTTTTTGATAGAAAGTCAGCCAGCGCACATCCAACTCATGATGGGTGAAGATATAAAACTTGAACATAGAGATAGTTTTAGGGCCATGCTTCTAAAACAAAAATTTAAAGAAATAGATTCTTTAAATTTCGATAATATTAAGACTTGAAGAAAAGGAAATTTGTATTAAAGTGAAAAAATAATTATGGAGCCATTGAATAATTTTACCCCGAGATCACAGCAAGTACTAGCATTGGCCAGGAAGGAAGCAGCAAGTTTTCATCACAACTATGTAGGTACAGAACATTTGTTATTGGGCTTAATAAAATTAGGACAAGGTGTAGCTGTCAATGTTTTACAGAAGATGGGGCTAGATTTAGAAACCGTCAGGAGAGCTGTTGAAACACAGGTAGGCAGTGGGGTCGAAGCCCATATTAATACAGCAAATATTCCATTTACACCGCGAGTAAAAAAAGTTTTGAATCTAGCGGCGAAAGAAGCAAAGGCTTTAAATCATTCATATATAGGTACAGAGCATATTTTATTGGGACTATTAAGAGAAGGTGAGGGCGTTGCTGCTCGGGTACTACAGTCGCTCGATATCGATATTGGCAGATGTAGGAATGAAATACTATCTGAGCTTGATCCCAATTTCATGATGGGGCAAGAACCCCCTTCCGGACTATTTGAAGGCGGAATGCCTGGTATGCCTGGAATGCCGGGCATGCCAATGCAACCACAAGGAGGACTGTTTGGATCGGCGGTTGGCATGGAAAAAAAGGAAGTTAAAACCCCTGCATTGAAAGCATTCGGTCGCGATTTAACTGAGCTAGCAAAAAACGGTGAATTGGATCCTGTGATAGGACGTAAGGCAGAAATTGGCAGAATGATACAGATCTTATGCCGAAGAACGAAAAATAATCCTGTATTAATAGGAGAAGCAGGAGTGGGAAAGACGGCAATTGTAGAAGGCCTGGCCCAAGAAATTGCTTCGGGTATTGTTCCCGAAATTCTTCTGGATAAAAAAGTAGTCACTTTAGATTTAGCATTAATGGTTGCTGGTACAAAATATCGTGGCCAATTTGAAGAACGAATAAAAGCTGTTATGGATGAAATCCGTCGGGCTAAAAATATTATTTTATTTATCGACGAGTTACATACAATAGTGGGTGCAGGAGCCGCAGAGGGAGCAATGGATGCTTCTAATATAGTTAAACCGGCTTTATCCAGAGGCGAATTACAATGTATTGGTGCAACGACTTTGGGCGAATATAGAAAATACATCGAAAAAGACAGTGCGCTCGATAGAAGATTTCAATCTATAAAAGTAGAAGCCCCTTCTGTGGATGAAACAATACAGATTTTAAAGGGAATTCGTGCCAATTATGAGGAACATCATAAAGTACACTATACGGATGAAGCGCTTGAGACAGCAGCGAAGCAATCGGATAGATACATTACTGCAAGATACTTACCTGATAAGGCTATAGATGTTCTTGATGAAGCAGGATCCGCCGCAAGAATAGCAGCGCTCAAACGCCCGGATGATATTGAAACTATCGATAAAGAAATCGACAAGGTCAGTGAACAAAAAGATGAAGCAATTAGCAAACAGAATTTCGAATTAGCAGCCAAGGTTCGGGACCAAGAAAAAAAGTTACGAGTCACAAAAGACGAAATGATCCAAAAGTGGAGACATAATCGCGAGGAAGTGGATGTGATTGTGGACGTCGAAGATGTTTTAAAAGTAATTGCACATTGGACGGGGATTCCGCTTAGCAAAATGGAAGAAGAAGAAAGTAAGAAATTGCTAAGCATGGAAACGGATTTACAAAAAATCATTATCGGTCAAGAAGATGCAACTAAGGTGATAGCGCGGGCAATAAGAAGGTCGCGTGCCGATCTCAAAGATCCTCACCGGCCGATAGGATCTTTTCTGTTCCTTGGGCCCACAGGAGTGGGGAAAACCTACCTTGCAAAGAAATTGGCTGAAAGGATGTTCGGAAATGAAGATGCATTGATTCAAGTCGATATGTCAGAATATATGGAAAAATATTCTGTATCACGAATGATAGGGTCTCCTCCAGGATATGTCGGCTATGAGGAAGGTGGACAATTGACGGAATTAGTCAGACGTAAGCCTTATTCTGTTGTTCTTTTTGATGAAATTGAAAAAGCACATCCTGATGTGATACAGATATTGTTGCAAGTCCTTGAAGACGGGCATTTGACAGATAGCTTAGGGCGTACAGTAGATTTTCGTAATACAATTTTAATTATGACATCCAATGCAGGGGCTGAATTGCTGCAAAAGGATGTTTCTTTAGGCTTTGTTAAGAACCTCGATGCAAAGAGAGACTTTGAAAGAATTAAAGATAAAATAATGGATGAAGTAAAACGCACCTTCAAACCAGAATTTCTCAATAGACTTAATGAAATCGTTATCTTTCAAGATCTTGATATTGAAGACATGAAGAAGATTGTGGATCTTGAACTTGCGAAAGTCTTTAAGCGCTTGAAAGCAAAAGATATTTCGTTGATTGTGCCCGATGAAGTTAAAACATTTATTATTGAAAAAGGTTACGATAAGAAATATGGTGCTCGCCCATTAAGACGAGCAGTGGAGCGTCATTTAGAAGATCCTTTAGCAGAGGCCATATTGAAAAATGAAGTAAAAGGAGGAAGTAACCCTATACACGTTAGTTTAAAAGATAATGCTTTAACATTTGAACAGGCCGAAACAAAAAAGAAAACTACTCGTAAAAAAGAGTCTTCTAACCCCGTGTCAGAGCAAGAAAAAGATGAAAATTAACCCCATTTTTAGAAATGAATTTCCACAATATTAATCACTATGAATAAATTATTTTCTACACTCTTTAGTTGGAAAAAAACAATTTTGGCTTTGGGTTTTTTGGCTGTGATACCAGCTCAAGCAGATACATTATTACATTTACGGTGTGGATGGTACATCGCGGGCGCCGGAGATATAGGATGGCACAATGAAGTTAAATTTAAACCTGGAGGAGGTGGTCTTACAAAATTTCATTATGATGTAGGATATGGAACAAGTGTCTCTGTAGGTGTATTATTAAGGCATTGGCGCTTGGAGGTTCAAGGACTTTATCAAAAGAATGATCTTAAAAAACTTAATGTACGCACCCCATTAGGTTTAATTGCTAGAGGAAGAAGAAGTGGAAATATAAGACAGTCTGCAATAATGTTTAACGGATACTGGGATGTATTAATTCCAAATAGTTGGTGGGTGGTATATGTGGGAGCGGGTGTTGGCCCAGGGTTCCATCATAGAGAGGCAACGGATTCAACTGGATTATTTGCACAAAGAAATGAAACCCAATTAGCCTGGCAAGCTATGGCAGGTTTTTCTTATGAAATAGTAGATCATACATTTTTGACGCTAGGTTGGCGTATTTTCAGCACGCCTAAAGTACATTCATCTTCTGAACGTTCAGAGCAAATCATTATTATACAAAATATAGAAATAGGAGTTCGCATCGAACTATTTTAAGAATTAAAAGACTTTCTTGCATCGTATTGTACTTGTAGGTAAAGAAAAAATTTGTGAGAGGTCCGAGTTTACTACATGAGGACCTCTCACAAATTTTTGACGCCGTCAGTTAGGTAAAAGACGAGGGTCGGCAGAAAAGTCTAATGGTGTTTTCTGAAAAATCCTCTTAATTCCTCTTTAGAATTGGATGATTTTCTTCCTCTTTCTCTTTCCTTATCTCCACATTTAGATTTTTCTTCTTTTTCTTTTTTAGCTCTCTTTTTTTCTACTTCGATGCTGCCAGGGACTATTTCAACGAAGTAAACTTTAGTTCTAATGCCAGTAGAAGGAATCGAAGTGGATTTAAGTTCTGATTTAATTTTCATTGTATAAGTAGCATCGCCTACAGAAAAAGTAATCTTTTTAGTTCCGGATTTACCCAACGCTGAATTTTCTGAAGCAACTTGATATACCACTTGATGATTATGATATACAAGTAATTCACCTTTATGAAGATTCCCGCCTGAATTAGCATACCCAAAGAATTTAAAACCATCAATTTGAGGTGGGAGAATTTTTTTCATAGTTTCATGAGCTGAAAAGCCTAAGCGGAACGATGATTGGCTCGATGAATTAACATACACGGGTGGGTATTGCGCAACAAAGTCCTTTGCAGCCGTACATGAAGCATTGTGTTTTGCTTCCTTACGTTTTCGTTCTTCTTTTTTAGCCTTTTTTTCTGCATCAATTCTTGAATTTATTAGATTTTCATCTTTTTTAACGGCTATTATTTTTAGAGTGTAGGTATAAGGAATTTGATCATCAGATATTCTTAATCCATTAACATTGAATAAAGATCGATTTTTCGAATAAGTCACATTCAAAGTAACAATATAAGGATTTTGTTCGTCATCGATATCGGCAATAATAGTTCCACTCTTTGGAAGTTTTTGAGTTTTTGCAATTTTTACGAAATCTTTTGCAGATAATGTTAAGGTGCCCTTAGGGATTATGTTTCCTTCAGAATCGACGTATCCAGCAAATTTATAAGTAGATTCCTTAGATTTAAGAATATTGTTTCTTTCAATATGTTGTCTTAAAATATCAACACTAAATTCTTTATCATTGAACATGAAAGGAGTTTCATCGATATAAACTGCTGGATTTTCTTGTAGAGATTTTAATTCTAATTGAAGAGCTTGATTTTGCTTTTCTATAATTTGACGCTCTTGTTCTTGAATTGAAAGATTTTCGGTAATTCTTTTTTCAAGTTCATTATAAGCCTTTTGTGCATTCTCTTCATTAAAATTAGTATTTAGATTTTGTTTAATACTTATGATTTCTTCATTTATTTTATTTTTGATATCATTAAATTCGGCATCAGATAAGATTTGATTTTGAGAATAGAGAATGTCGAATTTATTTACCCAATCTTTAATTTTTTGTTTAATGATATTTTGGTGTTCCTCTTCTTGTTTACGCTTTTCTTTTTCTTGTCGTAATTGTTCTTGAAGTAAAGCTGCTTGATTATCTTGAACTAAGGATTGGATAGATGCTTTTAAAGTGTTAACATCTTTTTGAGCATTAGTGAGAGTTTCTTTGTTCTTTTTAAAGTCAGGATTAGCGAGATCGAGATTAGATATAATTTTACCAACTTCTTTGCGCAATCGACATTGTTCCTGATTCAATTTGGTTTGAAGCGTAGTTTGTCTACCTTCTAGACTCGAAACGGCTTTGAAATTGGCCGGCAAAGTCAGTTCTTTATCAATCGAATTAAGAATAGACGTGGTTTGATTTTTTACAGCTTCTTTTTGAGATGAAATGTAATCAGAATTACTTTTTGTTAAAGAAGTCAAACGTTGCTTAAGGGTGGCCAATGAATTGCTATATTGTGTCAATTGAGTTTTCTTATCATCCAAAACTATTTGGGTGATAGTAGGCTTAACAGAATTTTGAAGAATGTTAATATTATTGATTAATTGTTTAGCATCATTGAGCAGAGAGTCTTTAGTAGTTTGTAGACCTGGATCAATAATAGATGAAGGAGATAATTTATTGATGATATCGGTTTGGCTTTTTTGGACTAAGTCTTTCGCTTCTTGAGTGAAAGATGCTCTATCCGTAGCAAGGTTTTGATCCAATTGTTTTTGATTCTTATTAAGGAAATCGGCAATAGATGCTTTAAGTTCATTGACTTTAGCTTGAACATTGGTAAGGGTTTCCTCGTCTTTTTTAAAGTCAGGATTAGCGAGATCGAGATTAGATGAAATTTTACTAACTTCTTCGCGCAATTGACGTTGCTCCTGATTTAATTTGGTTTGAAGAGCAGTTTGTTCACCTTCTAGACTTGGAAGGGCTTTGAAATTGGCTGGCAAAGTTAGTTCTTTATCAATCGAATTAAGAATAGACGTGGTTTGATTTCTAATAACTTCTTTTCTAGATGAAATGTAATCAGAATTACTTTTTGTTAAAGAAGTCAAATGTTGCTTAAGGGTGGCCAATGAATTGCTATATTGTGTCAATTGAGTTTTCTTATCATCCAAAACTATTTGGGTGATAGTAGGCTTAACAGAATTTTGAAGAATGTTAATATTATTGATTAATTGTTTAGCATCATTGAGCAGAGAGTCTTTAGTAGTTTGTAGACCTGGATCAATAATAGATGAAGGAGATAATTTATTGATGATATCGGTTTGGCTTTTTTGGACTAAGTCTTTCGCTTCTTGAGTGAAAGATGCTCTATCCGTAGCAAGGTTTTGATCCAATTGTTTTTGATTCTTATTAAGGAAATCGGCAATAGATGCTTTAAGTTCATTGACTTTAGCTTGAACATTGGTAAGGGTTTCCTCGTCTTTTTTAAAGTCAGGATTAGCGAGATCGAGATTAGATGAAATTTTACTAACTTCTTCGCGCAATTGACGTTGCTCCTGATTTAATTTGGTTTGAAGAGCAGTTTGTTC
>Ga0206822_1211_pt1 | contig 9958 bp, 9 predicted proteins | sample Alteio_BWOrgCont_83_FD_152913 | JGI IMG/M metagenome (GOLD analysis project Ga0206822, IMG submission 152913) | Enriched cells from forest soil in Barre Woods Harvard Forest LTER site, Petersham, Massachusetts, United States -... | ecosystem: Environmental > Terrestrial > Soil > Temperate forest > O... | reverse complement strand
CGCCAAGAGGTCTTAATCCGCTCGGGGCAGAAAAAAAATTTACAGTTCCTACGCCTTGCTACAGGTTTACCAGTTTAAAATTACGTTTTGAAAATGGTAAGCCGGGGCAAGAAGTGGATGTTACAAAAAGTGCCACAATTGATAATTATGAAGTAGGTGATCCTGCAGTTAAATTGCGTTTGTCTGTAAATACCACTTATTATGAACTTTATGCAGGCGCAGGAAAGGAAAATAACATCATACTGACAATTTCCGAACAACCCAAGAGTCAGTAAATTAAAAATCAGATAAAGAGTAATAGTGGCTCAATTTAGATTGTAATTAAAAATTTTCCTAGATTCCAAATAAAACTATTATTTGCAGCTTTAAAAAAATAAAAAAAGGCTTGCAATATTGAGAAAGAAATTTATTTTCAATTATGTACTTTGTATATATTGAGTCCCGTTCGTCTAGCCCGGTCTAGGACACTGGATTTTCATTCCAGCGACAGGGGTTCGAATCCCCTACGGGATGCCACCTTTGAAAGGGCCCTTATTTTATAGTAAGGGCTTTTTATTTTTAAAAATTTTCGAAGTTTTAATTTTTTTCAATTTTTTATAAAAAAATAATCAAAAACGCTTTACACTATACTTACTATATACCCTAGAATAAAAAAACTAAGGAAAAATAACGATGAAAACATGGTATGTTAAAGATTTGAGTCAATTAACTAAAGTATCGGTGCAAACCTTGCATTATTATGATAAAATTGGTTTACTTGAGCCATCTATACGACTTGCTAATGGATATCGTTGTTATGGAGAAAAGGATTTGTTGAAGTTACAACAGATTATTGCACTCAAGTTTTTTGGATTTCAGTTGTCTAAAATTAAGGCGATATTGAAAGAGGACATCAATGTTTTTGATAGTTTTTTAAAGCAAGCAAAGCTTTTAGAAGAAAATGCAAAAACACTTTTTGAAACCAGTAAAACGTTAAATGAGATAATCTCTAATTGTGATGTAGATAAATCCATTCCTTGGAAAACAATCATTAAATTAATAGAGGTATATCGTATGACAAAAGAACTTGAAACATCTTGGGCTGGAAGAATATTCAGTCCAGAAGAATTAAAACAATATGCTAGTTTTGAACAAGAATTGAAAACTAGATTTACGAAAGCTCAAAAGGAAGCTTTTGAGAAGGAATGGGCCAATTTAGTACAACAAATTGGCGATAATCTTGATAAAGATCCTGAAAGTGAGTTTGGTATCACGTCAGGAAAGAAACTCATGGATCTTGTCAATGGTTTATATGGCAAAAAATATGCAGGACTGCGCACTAAAATATGGGAAAAAGGCTATAAAGAAGGGCAAATGGAGGGCGAACATGCATTATCGCCAGGGATTGTCGAGTGGCTCGATAAGGCTGTCGATGCTTATTATCTAAATGCTATTGAAAATCTATTGTTACAAATAGGTTCGAAGTCGAAATCTTCTAAAGAGATTGCAATGGAATGGAATGACTTATTGGAAAATATGTGCGGTGATGAGCAATCTTTAAAAGATGAGGTTGTAGAAATGGCATTAAAAGATGATAAGGTAAGCGAAGTGGCTAAAAAATGGCTTAGAGCGAACTTCTTAAAGATAACAAATTAAAGAGAAGTGCGTATCACTTAATATCAATCATCGATTGGCAATCAAAAATACTGTATTATTCAAGCGTTACATGAATTGGCTGCATTTTTGATTGCTTTTTCTTTTATGCAAAAAACTTCAATTCGAAATAAATATGTATAGAAAATCCGGAATTCATTCCGTAAAAAACCTTGAAAATCCGGAATTCATTCCGTATAGTTAAGGAAAGCAAGCGAAATTATGTCATTTTATAAACGATTATTGCGATTGAAATTACCGAAAAACCAATCAGCTTTTTTATGGGGTGCAAGAAAGACAGGTAAATCGACGTATTTGAAGGATCATTTTACTCATTCGGTATTTTACGATTTACTGAAAACAGACTTGTTTTTTGATTTGCTTAAGAATCCTAGTCGATTGCGCGAAGAGATTTTGGCTTTATCTAAGGATGCCCTTCAGTATCCTATTATCATAGATGAAGTCCAAAAAATACCGAGTTTATTAGATGAAATTCATTGGTTGATAGAAAATACGGATGCCTATTTCATTTTATGTGGATCGAGTGCAAGAAAACTCAAAACAACGGGTGCTAATTTATTGGGTGGAAGAGCTTGGCGTTATACTTTTTTCCCTTTAGTTTATCCTGAGATCACTGATTTTGATTTGCTGAAAGTGCTTAACTATGGGTCTATCCCCTCGCATTATGATTCAAAGAATCCCAAGAAGTCGCTCAAATCTTATGTGGGAGATTATTTAACGGAAGAAATTAAACAAGAGGGTTTGGTACGTAGCTTTCCTGCCTTTGCTCGTTTTTTGGATAGTGTAGGATATAGCAACGGCCAAATGATCAATTACACTAATATTGCACGGGAATGTGGAGTTGATATGAAAACAGTCAAAGAATATTATCAGATATTATTTGATACACTTCTGGGTTATTTTTTACTTCCTTATCGTAAGCAAATGAAACGAGAATTGATCACTGCGGTACCCAAATTCTATTTATTCGATGTGGGTGTTGGCAATATATTAGCTAGAAGAAGTATCGAAGAAATTAAAGGAGATTTAGCTGGCCGAATGCTCGAACACTACATATTGACGGAACTTATTGCTTATAAAGGATTGAATGATTTAGACTTTGATTTATCTTATTGGCGGACAAAAACAGGTCTGGAAGTAGACTTTATTATCTCTGATTCTTCGATAGTTGCTATTGAAGTTAAGGTATCGAATGAAATAAAGAAAAACGATCTCAGAGGACTTATCGCATTTGCTCAAGAGCATCCCGAAAGCAAGAATATTGTCGTATGCTCTACGCCGAGAGCTAGGGTCAAAATATATGAAGGAATCGAAGTCCACATCCTGCCTATTATGAGTTTTTTGAAGAAATTATGGAATAAGGAGATAGTGAATTAATCTGAGTGATTTGAAGATCTTAATTTAAAGCTTATTTCTTTTCTTAAACGTATAATTGTGGAGATATTAATGAGTATGAGTAATCCTGCTGCAAGACCCATAATGGCAGATATTTTGGATTGATCATAATGAGCAAAAAACCAGAAGGCAAATATAGCATATAAGAAATAAATCAATTTACCATAGCGTGGGGAAATAAATTTTGCTGCTTTAAGGCCAACAGTAAAGTAGGCTTGAATGGTTGTGAAGCCAGCGAGAAAAATTATTGTTAAAATTAAATATTTAGAATAAGGAATATGCATAGAAAGGGCTTTCGTTGCATATTCAGAAAGCTTATAAGAAGTTAATTCTGTCCAAAGATCTGATAAATAAATGATTGTAATGCTTAAAGTACAAATGAAAGTATCCGTAAGGGCGGCGACAATGGCGAGTTGCGCCTGATAATGAAAGTTTTTTGCTTTTGTTTCACTTTGGATAATAGAATCAAAGCCAATAGCTATATCGCCTGAATAGACGGCTCTTGCAGCACCTTGTTGAGCTGCCATTAGGATTGTACTACCTGAAAATCCACCGATAGCGGCATGTCCTACAAAAGCACTTTTAAAAACGGTAATAAAAAACTCAGGCAATTGTTCAATATGTAAAATTATGACCCATAAACACATGCCAACATAAAGTACTATAAATATTGGCATTAGCATAGTGCAGAGGGCAGCAAGACGTTTTACTCCACCAATGCCAATGTAAATGATCAATAAAACAAATAAAATGATCGTAAGTTCTCTAGGTACATTAAAACTATCATGGATGCTATCAATAATGATGGTGAATTGTAAAATTTCTATTCCATAAATGCATAAAAGAAAAGCGGCTAGATTAGCTAAAATGAGTCCCAATTTCCCCTTAAAGGCCTCCGGAATAATAAACATAGGGCCTCCATCATATCCATTACTTGTATTAAGGCGGCGATAACGTAGCCCAAGATAAATTTCTGCATACTTTATAATCATGCCTGCAAATGCTGCAATCCAAAGCCAAAAGAGCGCCCCGGGACCTCCAATAAGAATAGTTGTCATAATGGCTACAATATTACCTAGGCCAGCCATACCTCCAATTGAAACGAAATAGAGTTGGAGAGGAGATACACCAGGCATTTTTCGCTTGGAATAGGCTGCTAAAATTTTAATTGTTGCAGGTAAACGACTTAAGACACGAAATTGATAAAGATTACTTCGATAACTAAAATAAACACCTACTAGGACAATAAGAAAAAATCCTATATAACGCCAATATAGTGTATCGATAGTTGATAATTGTGAAAATACTTGTTCGAGCATCGATTTTTATGAGGAATCGAATGGTTTAGATATTTAATTTTTATTATAAATGGATATTGCGAGGTCGCTGTTATAGGTATGGGAAGTAAGATTTCGATCATTAAGCATTTGTAACCAGATGGATTCATCTTCTATCATTTTGGTTTTATAAGCTTTTTTGAGAACGTCTTTAGGGAAATTGACTTCAATGCCTTTTCCACTGATAATTAATTTAAGCCATTTCCAAAGAAATTCGAAAGTGAATTCGAATCTTTGAATAGTTCCATCGATAGCAAGATGATGTGAATCAATAGGATCTTTGATTGCTTCTTCGAGCTGTTCTAAGGCATCAGAAAGTTTGGATTGGGCAATTTCTAATTTAGTGTTTTCCATGAGATTTATAGAGAGAAATTCCTTCGGTCAAGATGTTATCTTTTAATGAATTAGTATTTCCCAGAGAATCTAGACGTACGCAATCTATTTCTAGTAGAGTGTCGGCATGATCAATAATTTCTATAATAGAAAGCCATTCCATATTGGTAGCTTTGGGGCAAACAATGGCGAGATCTATATCGGAGCGTTCTTTATTATCCTGTCTGGCTCTGGAACCATAAAGCCAAATTTCTTCTACAAAAGGCAGAGATTCGAGTTCCCTAAAAAAAGTATAACTTGTAATTGTTGATGGCATATCCCTGATTAGATATTACTTTTGTGAACTTTGCCAGCGATTATAAAAAACTTTAAAAATCCAGATGGTTATAAAAATTGTTGAGCATATGACAACTATAGTGGCCCCCGAGGAAATTTGAAAGTAAAAGGATAAGTAAAGTCCAAGTACCCCTGCAAAGATAGCAAAAATGATAGAAAAAAGCATTAACGAGAAAAATGTTCTGGCAATGAGGGCCGCTGCAGCTGCGGGTGTTATGAGCAAAGCTGTTGTTAGGAGGGCGCCTAGCATTTGAACTGCTGAAACGACGCTCAATGCTGTCAGTAGCAAAATGATATAGCGTAGAAGAGTGGGTTTTATTCTAATGAGTTTGGCGTAATTATAGTCGAAGGAAGAGAGTTCTAATTCTTTATATAATAGGAAAAGACTAAAGATAACGATTAAAGTTATGGAGCCGGTTAAGAGTATATCTCCTGAAGTAACGCCCAAAATGCTTCCGAAAAGGATGCTGCTAAAGTCGCGAAATGAGCGTACAATGCCCATCATCATAATGCCGATTGCGAACATCAATGAAAGGACAACGCCTATCGCCGTATCTTGGCGTAGTTCTTTATGTGAAGTCAAGAGACCGATCCCTAGTGCAGTGAGTATACTTGCTGAAAGAGCGCCCCAAAATAGGTGAATGCCTCGCAGGTAGGCAAATACTATTCCTGGTAAGAGCGTGTGGGTGAGGGCTTCACCAAAAAAGGCCATTCGGCGAATGACAACATAGGAACCAATGGCGGCACAATTAATACTGGCTAAGATAATGCCAATAAATGCCTTTTGCATGAAGGCATATTGAAAGGGTTCTTGTATGAATTGAAATATCATGAGGAGTGAGAAAGGCTTTGTTTTATTAATTTCCCATTTTCGATAAAAAGCGCATCGTCATAGTCGGTTGCTATATGTTCTCTTTCATGAGTTGCAATTAATAGAGTTTTTCCGGCATGTTTTAGTTTATCAAAAGTATCCCGCATAATAATTTGTGTTTCGATATCTACAGCGTTGAAAGGCTCATCGAGAAGGTAGAGTTGGGCGTTATGGACGAGAGCGCGTGCCAGAAGCGCTCTTTGCTGCTGACCAACGGAGAGTTGGCCAATTTGTCTATGAGCTAAGTTGTTTAGCCCAAGAAGTTGTAAAGCTCCATCGACTCGCTCAAAATGTTCTTTTTTAGGTCGCAAAAACCAACCTAGATGTATGTAAGAGCCAGTAAGAACGAGTTTTTCAACAGATATGGGAAAATCCCAATCGATTTCACTGCGCTGTGGAAGGTAATTGACTTCATGAAAGCATTTGCCTACTGGGTGACCAAAAATTTTGATTATGCCGCTAGAAGGAGGCAGCAGCCCAGAAAGGACTTTCAGTAAGGTAGATTTTCCTGAACCATTTGGGCCAAGGAGAGCGACGCGGGTTCCAGTTTCAATAGTGAATGTGATGTGATCAATGGCATTTCTAATGCCTCCCGGATAGTTAGCAGAGACATTTTTGATTTCAATCGCAGGAGTTCCTGGAAGCGGTTTTTTTGAACATCGCAAGCAGTAGGGTAAAGGAGTATACAGATTGGCCATTATTTCAAATTTTCTACAAGCGTTTTTACGTTGTATTTCATAAGCTCAATATAGTTTTTTGCCGGTCCATCTTCTTTACTCAGTGCTTCTGTATAAAGTAATTTGGGTTGAGGAAGATGAGTTTCATTAGCGAGTTTATTGACTAGCGCATTGTTATGAATATTTTCACCAAAGATAGCGGGAACTTTATTTTTGCGAATTATTTTTACTAAGTCCTTAAAATGAGCAGCGGAGGGATCGACGTGTTCTGTGGTAGTAGAACCTAAAATGTCACCAAGAATTGTGAATCCATAGCGCTTTGCAAAGTAAGCGAAGGAGTTGTGATTGGTGATGAGTTTTCTATTATTCAAAGGAATTTGAGACACCTGCTGGAAAATCCAATCGTCTAAGGATTTGAGTTCGGCGATGTATTTTTCGCTCAAGGTCTGATAAGTTTGAGCATTTTGAGGATTTTTATTGATGAGGGTATCTGTGATAATTTGTACCATGGTAATGGCATTGGTGACGTCTAGCCAGGTATGAGGATCGTAATCTTGGCCATGGTTACAATGGGGACCATGGCAATTTGCTTTCAAGAGATTTTTGATATGAGAACTTAAGGCTATACGGGATGCTTTGGATTCGGAAGACTTATAAAGTCCATTGAGCCAAAATTCTAGACCCAGACCATTTTCAAAAATGAGATTCGCTTTGGAAAGCGCGACACTGTCTTGAGGAGAGGGCTCAAAAGTATGATTATCGGTATCCGGACCTACAAGAGTAGTTAAATGAAAGGAGTTATTAGAAATGTTTTTTATCCAATCCGCAATGATGCTATCAGTGGCTACAATTTGAAGTGGAGGTTCGGAAGTTTTGGTATTTCCGTAAGCATTAATCGGTATAACTGATAGAAAAAGAAAAAAACTGTGTATTATTATTGTCTTTAGAAAGTAATTCATAGAATAATTTAAGAGTGCGCTATTTTGGGAAAAGGTCAAGCTCTACCATAAAGCTGAGATAGGAACAGCCCACATTTTATCGCCAAAGGAGAGAGAAAATTCTCCAGTATAAAGGACAATGCCTGAAAAAGGCTTTTCCTTGGCTAAATTCTCTTTAAACCATATTAAATTTTTGAAGCTATTCTTATTAATTGCCGAACCTGCTTTGACTTCTATCCCTAATAGGCTGCCATCCTCTCTTTCTATAAGAAAATCAATTTCTCGTTTTTCTCTATCCCGATACTGATAGAGAGTATATTTCCGATCACTTAAATCGATTTGAGCAGCTAACTGATTAAAGACAAAGGTCTCTATAAGTTTACCGAGTTTATCGGAATCAAACTTAATATCGTCGATATGCCAATTAAGTATCGACGCCATCAAACCTGAATCTGTCATAAAAAGTTTAGCATGTTTTCCTACACGATCATAATCGGTTTTGATCCACGGTCTAACTCTTTCAAATAAAAATAAGGCTTCTAAAGCATTAATATAACTCTCTACAGTAGGTCTTTGAATCGATAGACCTGAACAAATGTGGGATATATCCATAAATTTGCTCGACCAGGATGCCAAGACTAATAAAAGCTCTTGCATGGCATCTTGACGTCTAATGTTTAAGATATCTTTAAGATCTCTTTCTATAAGGGATTCTACATAATCTTTATGCCATGAAAGCCGTTGTCGTCTTTCTTCAAGTTTGACTGCTTCAGGAAAGCCGCCACGACAAGCAATATCAATAATAGCATCTTGAGTATCATTTGCATAATTATCTTCAAATAATCCGGCAAAAGCGCATTCTAAAAATTTTGGAGATTTTCCTTTAATTTCTCCTTCACTGAGAGGACGTAACCTAAGCTTTTTAATTCGACCTGCGAGAGACTCTGTTACTCCAGGAAGTGATTGTATATTTGATGATCCTGTTAAAAGAAATTGGCCAGGGCGCGTATCTTCATCGACTATTTTTTTGATCCTGTTTAACAATAAAGGCGCTCGCTGAATTTCATCGATGATCATAAGATTTTTTGTATGTTTCAAAAACCCCCCAGGATCGCTTTGGGCTGCTTCTAACATGACCGGGTCATCTAAAGTACAATATAATGTATTATCAGAAATAAACTCTTTGGCTAAAGTCGTTTTCCCACATTGACGAGGTCCAGCAAGAATAACAATTCGTCTATATTTGAGGACACTTTCAATGGATGCTTTACTCCAACGGTCAAATTTTACCATATTCACTATTTAATTAAAAAATCCGCGTTTTTGCAAATAAAAACTTCGCGTTTTTATAAACTTATATTCCGCGTTTTTTTCAATTCAAGGTCCGCGTTTTTTATAATTTTTGGCACGTTTTTTATTGATTCCCTGATCTTATGCGAATTAATTCCTTAATCACATCCGCGTTTTTATAAATTCGCAATCCGCGTTTTTTAAAATAAGAACTCCGCGTTTTTATAAATTGAGAGGTCGCGTTTTTATAAATAGAATACTTTTCGCGATTATAAAATCACTCTAAAGCTATTGAAAAAAAATACGTTGCTTATCAGAAATTGGGAAATTAAGGTGTTCCATGACTTTTAGCATGTCTTCCCAGACTTGACGTTTGGCATAGAGTGTATCGTTGCGCAGAAGATAAGAGGGATGAAAGGTGACCATTAGAGGGACATTTTGGAATTCAAACCATTTCCCTCTAATATCGCCCATTCTGCGTTTATTATCAATTCCCAGTAGACCATTGACGGCTGTGGCCCCTAAGGCAACGATGACTTTAGGTTTAACGATTGTAAGTTGCGCCTTTAAATAAGGAAGGCAAAAATTCATTTCCTCTTGAGTTGGGGGACGATTTCCGAAAAGAGCCGGGACTTCAGGGCGCCAGTTCATGATATTTCCAATATAGACATCCTCTCTGCGAAGGCCCATTGCTTGAATGATTTTTGTCAGTAATTGTCCAGCTTTGCCAACGAAAGGCTTTCCCTGTATTTCCTCGTCAGCACCAGGTGCTTCACCGCAGAAGAAAATATCGGCATCGAGATTGCCGACGCCAAAAACGACTTTTGTCCCTGTTTTGATATGGCTATTGCAAATAGAACAATTTAAGACCTTATCGCGCAAAAAATTCCATTGAACTTCTTTATCACCTTCAGGAAGGTCGATTTGTGGTTGATGCGATGCAATGTGGCTTGATGCTGAAGTTGGCAGTGATATAGGCGTGGATATTATTTTTGCAGAAGATTCTGGGTGATCAGAAGATATAAGTTGATTAAAGGTTGTTTTGAATGCGTGAAGTGTAGAATCTTGTAGGTAGATAGAAGTAACTCCTTGTTGTTTCAGGAATATTAATTCGTCTAAAAGCATTTC
>Ga0206822_1050_pt2 | contig 10064 bp, 10 predicted proteins | sample Alteio_BWOrgCont_83_FD_152913 | JGI IMG/M metagenome (GOLD analysis project Ga0206822, IMG submission 152913) | Enriched cells from forest soil in Barre Woods Harvard Forest LTER site, Petersham, Massachusetts, United States -... | ecosystem: Environmental > Terrestrial > Soil > Temperate forest >... | reverse complement strand
TGAAGATCCTAGCAGAACAAATGCTCAGTAGCTTGCCTGACAACCCTTTAGAGGCATTACAGGATACAAGTGTCTTCAATAACCTGGCAAAAGTATTGCTCTCAGTTTCAGACAAAACTTAGCGAACGTTGAATCAAAAGAAAAGTTCCATTTCGAAAGAAATGGGACTTTTCGTCTATCAAGGCTTTCAGCCTCGTCAGAGATGCCACTTAAAATCGGGCAAGAAAAGATGTGGGTACTAGAAGGGAGCTATAGGATAAAAAAAAACTGAGCTCCGAGCGCCAGCGTAGAGCGATTGACTTTTTAGAGGTGTAATAAATCAACTTGGAGGTATACTTTCTTACACAGTCGGATTGACAATGTAGTCAGGACGCTTTTGTTTGGTTTTAATATGAGCTTTGAAGCATTTATTAATTTACACTTTTCCAAAGACAGCAAATTTGAAATAATTGAGCAAATAACAACACCAAATAAAAAAAATTATTATTATTTCGAATCCTTAAAACATTTACTTCCTACTAAAGAAGAAAAAAGCGAATTGCCTGAACTGAAGCCAATAGAAATTTTTAAAAATATAATCTTACGTAATCCTTACGATCAAGTATTTAACGAAAAAGTTCAGGAGGCATTTAAAATCTTGGCTTCAGGAAGAGTAGGACAAAGATTAATTTCGAAGATTGGTGCCGGCAGGCATCAAGTATTCATTCTTCAGGGAGATAAGAGCGAAGTTACCCCTGGATTTTCAGATAATCTAAAAGGAATGGAAGAAAGTTCCGACCGAACAAAAGGGTGTGTATCTTTTGTTAGGTTAAAGTTAGACCAAGAGTTAGTTTGGAGATACTCTGAAAAAGATCGACGACTTCAATGGTATTTAAAAAAGCGAATCGAATATGTCCATGATATGAATGGGAAACCAATAGAAATACCTTTTTTCATTACGTTAGCGCATGAATTGATACATGCTTATCACAATACCTATGGCAAAAACAAGAGACATGAATTTACAATGGACACAAGAGTTTGGTCTACTGATGAAGAATATAAGACTATTGTAGGATTTCCTTCGAAAAAACCATTTCGTATGGAACCCAAAATAACTGAAAATACCATTCGTCGAGAACACCGCCTGCCGGAGAGATTCGGCCATATTTCTTTCGAGAAGGATCCAATGATAAAAGAAATTTTGCAGACTCGACTGCAAGAAGCCTATCGACAGCATTTGGTCCGCCAAGGTATCGAAGGTCCCTCTGCAACATATCCCATTTCTCGGCTATAAGTTCGCGGATTATAAACAAAAGGGCTACGCGTTCATAGCAACCCGGGGGAATTCAGAATGTGTCTAACCGATTTAAAACCAACAGACTGTCTCTTATTCTGAATTCCCCGCGTTGCTATGAACGCGTAGCCCGTGCGCGAGTTCTGGGTCATTACAACCCACCTACATAGCCCCTGGGAGAGCGTTACATTTTAAGCGGTCAACCTTTCAATTTCATCGAGAGAATTGAAAATCGATCGCGCTGTAAAATCAGTCATCACAACCGTCTTGCCTAACGTATTTATCAGTGAAATTTGCTGTTCATACTGTTTGAAATCCTTTAAATCGGCTTTTTCACTTCTTGCAGAAGCTTCAGAAATGAGCTTTGCACGGCATTCAAGACCTTCTTTTGTCCATTTTTGGCTTGCGAAAGCTTGCTTTAATACTGCTAGAGAAATCCTTGAAATTTCCGTTACTTCCTCATTGACAACACTAATATCGCTATCTCCTCTCAGTGCTTTATCGATCATTTTTGTTTGATCTTGTAACAGCTGGCGGACATAGTTGAGGACAGGAAATTGGTTCCAGCCGGAATTCCTTACTGTTTGAGTGCTTCCATCGTTCAAAAATTCATAAATTTTTTTCAGTGTATCCCCACTTTGAGACTGAAACATAAATGGAACTTCTTCGCTCAACTCCCTCGCTGCAGTTAACAAAGGGAAAAATTCTTCATTTTCTTTCTGTTCAGTAGTGGATCTATCGTGTTTATCTTCAGGTGCTCCGGCTCGAAACCCACCAGGAAATGCTAGAGCTCCTTTCTTCCACTTTTGATGAACCATCAGCAGGGTAACGCCTTCGTTCAGCTTTTCAAACAAAATTGCTGTAGCGGTTGTAACGGATTTAATCGTACCATCTGCATTTGGAAGATCAATTAAATGTGCATGGGGTTGAGCAAGTTGAAGACGCTCACACGCCCTAACTATGCTTTGTTGATGCCATGATGTGCCTACTGTTATTGGATTTGTCATATTTTTTCCTTTGTTAGTGGTTAAAGCAAAAATCATGAACTATTTAGACAAAAAAAAGAACAGTATTTTCTACGTGCTTCCTTTTGATTATCGACATTTATCGGTTTCGAGCATAATCAGTGAGCTACTTTTTTCTTTTTCACGCGTTGGTGCCACCGTCCACAGTCAGATTCGCACCGTTGACATATGACGATTCTGGGCCTGCGATGAACGCAACAAGAGCTGCTACCTCACCCACATTCCCATACCGATTAAGCGGAACGTTTGCTTTCTGGCCAGCAGCCCAGTCGCTTGAGGCGGGGTTTAGATCAGTGTCAATCGGTCCCGGCTGGACATTATTGACCGTTATGCCTCGTGCTCCAAGCTCGCGAGCCAGCCCTTGTGTGAACATTTTGATGGCTCCCTTGGTTGCCGAGTAGGGTGCCATGGCAGGGATCATCACTCGCTCGCCCACGCACGAGCCGATCATGATAATTCTTCCGCCTGCCTTCATATGCTTAAGCGCTGCCTGGGTCGCCACGAAGACGCTGCGAACGTTGACCGTAAAAACGTGGTCAAACTCGTCAAGGGAAGTTTCCTCAACTGTCTTCGGAATGACCGTACCTGCGTTGTTCACCAGCACGTCGAGCCTGCCGAATGAGGTGACCGTTTTTTCGACTGCGTTCCTCACCGCATTAGCGTCGGCAGCGTCCGCCTGGATCGCAATCGCTTTTCCGCCGTCTCGTTCGATCGCTTTGACAACAGCGGCCGCAGCGTCTGCACCTTTCGAGTATGTGAGAGCGACACTTGCCCCCTCAGCGGCCAGACGCTTTGCGATGGCGGCTCCGATGCCGCGCGAGGCGCCGGTAACGAGTGCGACTTTGCCTTTCAAGGTTCCTTCATTTTTGTTGTTCATGTAATTTGTCCTTTCTTTATTTTTTTGATCTATACCACGTGCAGTCCAGAATGGTTGCCTTCACCTTTTGATAATGATCGCCCCCAACAAAAGCGAATCTGACTCAAAATCTTGCATCATTTTATCATCTTGGACTGTCTTTTCTAGGTTCATCTTGCTAATATCTGATTTGCTTAATCTAGATCAATCCTTAATGAAACCACGTGAAAAAAAATTTGAGGAATGCCTATGCGTCTGGTGACTATTCCATATCAAGATAACGGCATTGACCTTGAAGGTTTTGCTGCCTACTCAAATGACGAGAGACGTCCACTTGTGATTCTCTGCCACGCGTGGAGAGGACGAGATGATTTTATCTGTGAAAAAGCTAGAGAGATAGCGCAATGGGGATATGTAGGCTTTGCCCTCGATATGTATGGGAAGGGCACTTTAGGCAAATCAAAGGAAGAAAATGCTTCTCTAAAAAGGCCATTTATTGAAAATCGATACTTGTTGCAACAGCGAGTCCTCAAGGCATTTGAAGTAGCCTGTAGCTTACCTTATGTGGACTCAAATCAAGTAGTCATTCTTGGATTTGGTTTTGGCGGAATGTGCGCCCTCGACCTTGCCCGCAGCGGAACAAATCTCAAAGGCGCCATAAGTGTGTATGGGCATTTTGATCCACCCTCTTTACCGTTAATGAAACAAATTAAAGCAAAAATTCTTATTCTTCATGGCTACAACGATCCGGTAACCCCTCAAGATGAACTGATTCGTTTTGAAAAAGAAATGAATGACTCTCAGGTGGATTGGCAAGCTCACATTTATGGGAATACAATGCATGCTTTTGCCACGCCTGGAGCAAATGATCCTACATCGGGCCTTCTTTATAATCCTGTTTCAGCCTCGCGTGCGTGGACTTCTGTCCACCATTTTCTCGATGAAATTTTTGCCTATTAGTCCTCCGCTGGATTAAACGCGAAGAGCTTGATGAAGTCTCTGGCGCGCGCGCTTTAGAGACTTCGTCAAGCTCTTGGTGGAATTTTAAAAGAAATTAAGTTGGATCTTTAGAATAATCATCATTGAACTCTTCGACTGCATCGATGATTTGTTTTGTAATTGTTTTGTGTTTGTCAATATTCTCTTTAGTAGGATTTTCTAAAGCATTTTTTCTTGCTATTTCTTCATTTTTGCGAAGCTCTTCAATATTCTTTGGTGTTGTATTGTCTGATTGGACATATAAAGGTGACCCTACCAATAAGATCCCAATAAAGCATTTGAGGATAGAAATACAATTTTTCATAATGCACCTAATTTAGAGTTTGGAAATTTTCTTGATTTTCAGCCAAAGGAGAATGGCGTTTTCTGTGGTTATCCCAAAATTGCTATTTAAAAGAAAGGAAAATCAATGAGTTGATCGAATGGGAGAAGAGCAACGAAATTCTCTTGCAAAAAAAACATTTATCCAATTAGAATCCCGGCCAAAATGAGGTTCTTAATGGATCGACGACTAAGATTAATCGCTTGCTGCCTATTGATTTTCCCATGTTTCTTCACTTTTTCAGCGGAGGAAAATTTTCTTCTAGTGAATGGAGAAACAGATGAAATAGTGTTTAATCTAGGCCCACATATCAATGAACGAATTACCCCCTGCTCTACATTTAAAATTGCTTTAAGCTTGATGGGATTTGACGCAGGAATCTTAATCGATGAAAAGACCCCAACCTGGGCTTTTCAAGAAGGCTATGACGATTTCTTGGAATCATGGAAAGCTCCACAAACTCCACAATCTTGGATAAAAAACGGCTGTGTCTGGTATTCCCGAGTCTTAGCATGTCAATTAGGAACAGACAAAATTCAAAACTATTTAGCCTTATTAGACTACGGGAATCAAAACATGTCCGGGGGTCTGACAAAGGCATGGATAAATTCATCTTTAAAAATTTCTCCGAAGGAACAGGTTGATTTCATCAAAAAAATGATTAAGGAAGAGCTTCCTATTTCAAGTGACGCCATTCAAAAGACAAAAGCGATCTTATTTGTAGATGATTTGCCTGATGGATGGAAATTATTTGGGAAAACAGGATGGGGAGGGTCTATCACAGAACAGGATGTAACAACTAAAGAAGTAGGATGGTTCGTAGGATGGGTCGAAAGAGATCACACCTTTTTCCCATTCGCTTATAACATCCGCGAAAGAAAAATAAATCTCGCTCAAAGAATCCCGAGAGTCAAACAACTCTTGGCAGAATCTAACGTGATGGCAAGCGAATAAGTCGTTTTGCTAAAAATATTACACAGGCTCTTCATGTCTGAAATATCAGAAAAAATCAAATCGCTGGGTATAGATAAGATCAAATATCACCTCTTCTTATGCTGCGATCAAACGAATCCTAAATGCTGCAATTATGAAATGGGATTGGAGTCTTGGGAATATCTAAAATCACGGCTTAAGGAACTTAACTTAAGCGAACAGGGTGGGATTTACCGATCTAAGGTAAATTGCTTAAGAATCTGTACAAAAGGTCCTATTGGAGTCGTATATCCTGGCGGAATTTGGTATCATTCTTGTACTCCGCAAGTTCTTGAAAGAATCATCCAAGAGCATCTCATTAGAGGAATTCCTGTACAGGAGTATATGATCAATACAACCGCTCTCTAAAAAATCATTCTCTTTAAATAAATTGCCCTTCACAGTATGACTATTCTAAAACGATCGGAGTTTTATGAAGTCATTTCTTTTAATCGCCACTTACTTGCTTTCCGCAATATGCCCCTTCTGTTCAGCATATACAGTGGAAAAAGCATTTCCGGATAAAATGCAAAAAATTATGGATCAATCTAAATATGATCATTCCATCTGGGGGATCTATGTGAAAGATTTGAAAACAGGCGACATACTCTACGATCTCAACTCTGATAAGTTATTTTCACCTGGATCAACGTCAAAATTGTTTTCTGTTGCTGCTCTTTTGCATGCATTTGGTGATGATTATCGTTTTAAAACTCCGGTTTATTATTCAGGGAAAATTGATGCAGGCAAGCTTCAAGGGGATCTCATACTGGTTGCACAAGGCGATTTGACATTTGGAGGAAGAGAAACCAAGCAAATGACTATCGACTACACTAAAATGGACCATATTTACGCGAATATGATTCCTGGAGCCATTTTAACCACAGAAGATCCTTTAAGCGGTCTCGATGATTTGGCTAAGCAAATTTATACTAAGGGGATCAAAGAAATTAATGGGGATGTTGTTATCGATGATACCCTTTTTGAATCTACTGAAAAAAGAGGAATGATCCTTTCTCCAATTATCATAAACGATAATTTAATAGATATTGTCATCAATCCCACTGAGATTGGACAAAAAGCCAATTTAACTTGGCGTCCACAAGTCCCTGGATACACGGTAAAAAATCAAGTCAAAACAGTCTCCCAAGGGAAGCCATTGGCCATAAACATCACATCTGATGAGTCAAAAAAGAATATTGTTATTGAAGGAACCATTCCAACAGATCAAAAGAATATCGTTAGAACATTTACAATCATGGATCCAAAATCGTTCGCTCGGACTGCGTTCATTCAAGCTCTGGAACAAAATGGGGTTAAGGTAAACCTATCGGTTGGCAAAGAAGCGAAAAATCAATCGTTGAAGTCCTTTAAAAACTCTCAACAAATAGCCTTAAAGGTGTCTCCTCCACTATCTGAATATGCCAAACTCATATTAAAAGTGAGCCATAATTTAGGAGCGGATTTAGTCGCTCTTTTGCTTGCTTCACAACAAGGCAAGAAAACTTTCGACGAGGGGATGCTTCTACTCGGAGATTTTATTACACAAGAAGTGAAGATCAAGCCTGATAGCTTTGTGTTTATTGATGCTGCCGGAGGGAATGAAAATCGGTTGACCCCCCAAGCAGAAATTCAGATGTTGGAGTACATGCACAAACTTCCATCATCTCAGTTTACGCGCTATTACGAAGGCTTACCAATTTTAGGGGTAGATGGATCCTTAGAAGATTTTGCTAAAAATACAAAAGCTGTAGGGAAAGTCCGTGCAAAACCTGGAACGGGTGTTTCTTTTAATTTGGCTATAGAGAAATTTTTCCTAATCACTCAGGGCTTCGCTGGCTATATAGAAGGACAAAATGGACAACTATATGCCTATATTGTAATTGTGAATAATGCTTCAATGCCAACAATGGAAGATGTCTTCGGTTTCTTTCAAGATGATGCCCAAATTTCAAATATACTATATGATCAGTCGAATACAAAATAATAGAACAGACTTTTTAAAGATTGACAAAAGTTTCTTTTTTTATATATAATTTCCCTCCATAAACTACCAAAATACAAAAATTATGAGTTCACTAGCTATTACGCAAAGTTCACCAAATATTTCTCAAAATTCCGGAATGATTGTTTTACATAGCGATTCTTCCTCAAGTTCTTCATTACATGAATTTCAATTAAAAAAATTAGATTCTGATTCAGACTCAGATTCGGAAGAGATTCCTCAGGAATTGTCATTAAAGATATCCGACAAAGCCACCTCACTTTCTTTGCCGATATTGAGCAAAGCGGACAAGGTTGCCAAAGGAATTTTTGCTAATGAATACAAACACATTTCTGAAATAATTAACTCTTTGCAATCTCAAATATTGACAATCACTCTAGAAAATTCTAAGCCACCTGAGAAATCATGGCGAACCTATATTAAAAAGCACAGAACAAAACTTCAAATAACCAGTATAGTATTAACTATATTTGGACTCGCGGGTTTAATTTCGGGTGCAACAAACGCAATGATTACAAAAAATTATCATTTGGTTGGATGGTCATTTGGGATTGGTGTTGCTTGCTTAGTGGGTGGTGGATCGCTTTTTTTATACAATGTAAAGAAAGCAAGAGATGAAGAGTTTGGAATAGATTCTGAATTAGAGGATTTATGGCATGAATGCAATCACAAGAAGATTGTTTTAGAATTAGCAACCAACATCGCTTATGAAATCGAAGCTTTTTACGAGCAGTGGAAAGATTTTTCAAACGAACCGGATGAATTTAAAATAGCAAATCTTTTCCTTTCCATGGAAAAAATAAGCCGGTTTTCCTATTCAAACGGCACGTATTATTTCGACACCGAGAAACCTTTTAAATTTTTGAAAGAGGATCAAAATAGATTGTTGTTCATGGATCAAATTTGTCAAAAGTTACAAAATGGAGAAGTTGCGCTTCAATGGAAAAAATTGAAAGAGGCGTCAGTTGAAAGTCTATTACATAGTAACCTTGGAAGCGAGCCTTGGGTAAAGCTTGGCCTTATTGTTCCCCCAGGAGAAATGATTTTACAATTTTTTAATACATTTAAAGACGAAAAACCAAAATTAGTCGTGGACGAGGTCATTGAAGATGCCAAGCAAGTTTTAGTATCTAGTGACTTTTTAAATCCAACCTATGTGCGGCGAAATTTTTAAAAGTCTACACCAATGGCCCAACTCTTAAGGGACTTAAGGGACTTAAGGGACTTAAGGGACTTAAGGGACTTAAGGGACTTAAGGGACTTAAGGGACTTAAGGGACTTAAGGGACACAAGGGACTTAAGGGACGAAAGGGACACATTCGTTTTAGCAAAGTCCCTTGTGTCCCTTGTGTCCCTTGTGTCCCTTGTGTCCCTTTAGTCCCTTGTGTCCCTTGCGTCCCTTGCGTCCCTTGCGTCCCTTAAGTCCCTTTAGTCCCTTTCGTTCCTTCCTGCCCACGAGACTTTAATCTGGCTCGGGTCATGCGTTCACGCAGACCACCCTCTTTTAAAAATTCCTGTTCTAAATGCTTTATTTGCTGGTCTAACAAATACGATGTTACCTTAATCAGCCCAATCATAACATTTGCACTGATCGCTGGATCACCATTCTCTATGCCTTTCCGAAAAATCTCATAACCCGTTGGCATTTCCCTCATTAATAAACGAAGATGCACTGCATAACGATGATTTTTATGCCACTCTACTAGATTGCGGCAACGCAAAAAATCACGATAATCCTCTAGAAGTTCTCCTTGGCTTGATCTTGCAACACTGGTCAGCTTTATTTCCATCTCCTTCGAAGTACCCGATGCCAAACTGGCCTCGATGATGTTCTGCTTACCGGAACGGGCAGCCTGTATCATTTGATCGATTGTGCGATCGCCTCTAGAATAATATCTCTTTGTGAAATAGACTGTGCCTGCAAAAACAATCTCAGCTTTCTGATAAGAGTTTAGCTTTTGGTAACCGCCATGCTTAGGGATAAAATTATTCATTGAATTGCTCCTATCGGTCAATATGAACAAGGAATATAATCACTAAATTTTTTTCTAGCAAATGATTTTGCAAAAGCTCTCTCCATGATCTCTAAAGAATTGTCGCAATAGCGGTCAATATCTTAGCCTTTTAATATCTCACTCTATTTCTGGTTTTTTGCCGGTAAATAGTTATTATTTTTTCTGCTGAAAATTCATTCCTTTCTTTTGTCGCTATATGTTAAGGTAATTTACAAAATTAACGAAGATGTAAATAAATTAAATGCATAAAATAATACCACACTCCTATTTTCAAAATGAAGATACTATAGAGCTAAGTCGATATCTTTTAGGAAAGTTTTTAGTTTCACGAATTGATGATCAAATTACCTCTGGAATGATCGTAGAAACCGAAGCTTATCTTGGAGCTAAAGACCGAGCTAGTCATGGCTATAGTAGAAGGCGCACCAAACGCACAGAAGTTCTGTATCTGCCCGGAGGCCACTGGTATGTCTATTTATGTTATGGAATTCATTCCCTTCTAAATATTGTCACGCATAAAATTGATGAGCCTCATGCTATTTTAATTCGAGCAATTCAACCTGAGGAAGGAATTGAAATCATGCTGCAAAGGCG
>Ga0206822_1210_pt1 | contig 10099 bp, 8 predicted proteins | sample Alteio_BWOrgCont_83_FD_152913 | JGI IMG/M metagenome (GOLD analysis project Ga0206822, IMG submission 152913) | Enriched cells from forest soil in Barre Woods Harvard Forest LTER site, Petersham, Massachusetts, United States -... | ecosystem: Environmental > Terrestrial > Soil > Temperate forest > O... | reverse complement strand
CAAGAGCGTGACATTCAAGTTATGAAATTTGCCTTCGCCTTTCGTGCAGTCACTTGTAGTCAAATTCTAAGAAGGCACTTCAAGGAATCTAACGAAGCCTACGCGCTTCGCCGAATCCGACAACTCACAGAGGAAGGATTTTTAGACGTCAGCTCGGCATTCTTTAAAAATAGACCCGTCAAAGTGCTGCTGCCAAATCCTTCGATCTGGCAACATATTGCTGAGAAATGGCCTTATGCTATTGATAACCCGCTTTTCAAGAGCGAGTCACCAGAGCACGATGTTCGCCTAGCAGAGATTTTTTTGCGCCTAGAGATGCTTGCGACATTTCGTAACTTCTTTAGCGAAAATCTTTTGCAGTCATCCGCAGCAATTGCCCGTGCCGCAAATCTTCGTGATACCACAAAAACACAATCAGATGGGCTGATCGCGCTTGATTTTGGAAATGGCAGCTTGAAACGATATGCAGTTGAACTCGAAATTACAAGGAAGGCACCCGAACGATACAGAGAAAAATTACTTAGTTACTATCTAGCAGAGGGCATTGACGGAGTTATTTACATTACGGCCAATGAAGAAATTAGAACTTTGGTTGCAAAGGCAGACAAATCAGTCTGCAACGGAGAGAGATCGAGAGTCTATCTTACCCTCGAATCGAATCTAGTTTCAAACGAAGCAAATCCAATCTTCACGACCACCGAAGGATACTCCCTTGAGCTCGTTTGAACAGATTATCGAGCTGCACCTGCAAACGTATTTTACTGGTGAACCTAAATACCAGCGGTATGGGCCTAATGCCTTGATAGCATTGGGATCAGGTTTGGCAAAAATCAGGGCGGTCGCGTTTTATAGCGAGTTTTGTTTTTGATTATTGAAATGAGGTTTGATGTTGGTGATTTGAAATGACGAATGGATGGAGTGATGAATTGAGAGTTGATGAGTTTGAAACAAATTTAACAAGGAGAATGAATATAAAACGAAAAGTATTTGTTGGGGTTCTGTCTGTATTGTTTTTATGTAGTTGTGCAACAATGAGAGATTCATTGATTGTCGGAGCCGGAACTGGCGCGGTAATGGGTGGAGCAATTGGCAGTCAGCTTCAAGGTGGTGATCCAACGGAGAACCTATTGACTGGTGCCGTCGTCGGCGCGGTTGTTGGCGGTGTCACAAGTTATCTAATATATGGCTCGCTTGAGTCCCGGGATCAACGGGTCCGCAAGGAAACTCTTTTGAATCTTGAAAAATATGACGTCCTCGGGCGCGATGCTGTTACTAATTCCGACAGCAACAAACCGGCACCTCGCGACAAGTGTTACACCACCCGCGAGGTTGACGGCAGGCTCATGTCCATTCCCTGCCGATATGTGGATGATCCCAATGATTCGGGGGCCAAATGACCGAAGCTAAGAAACCAAGACAGCTTCACGTTGTCCTAAATGAAGCATCTACAGCGGCGTTTGACTCAATCTCAGCGAAACTCAAAGAGACTGCACCGTATGTCAGGCTTCAGCCTTCGCATTTTGTCAGTTTCCTGGTGAGCGACTACCTGGCCTGTCACTTTGAGTCTGAAATGGATATTTTGATCGCTGAGTTTTTCGACTTTGATGCTTTCTATGAACACGCAAGGAAGGCTGCCAAAGGTAAGCCCAATTTTGTGGAACTGATGGCAGATGCATTGATTCAGGCCCAGAGGATTAAAAAGAAAGGCCGTAGAAAACCGGCACCAGAGAAGTCCACCGCCGGAGATGCCGCATAGGAAATGCGGCTCTTGTTGGGGCCTACAATGAGGATCATTGTTGGCAATATGAGATTCGGAAGAAAAATCTTAAAGAAGATTTGAAAATGGCGGGGCTCACGGATGAGCAAGCTGCCCCCCTCCGAGTCAAAGATTTCGCCTTTGATTTTATCCCTAAAGAAGACAAAGCAAAGTGTGAAGAAATTAAAAATTTCATTGAGCGCCACGAATGGCTTGGCAAAATGCCTACTAGACCAACCCATCGTTTTATTGCGACATACAACGGTCGGCTAGCTGGCGTTATTGTCATGGCCACGCCCAACAGCATCTCAAATCTGCTGGGCGAAGACCATCGCCAGCAAGAAAAACTCATCAGTCGCGGCGCTTGCATATCTTGGTCACCTAAGAATCTGGGCTCTGCACTTATCATGTTCGCCGTGCGCTGGATGGCAAAGAGCACGGAGTTTCGCTATTTCACCGCCTACAGCGATGTCGAGGCCCGCGAGCTTGGTACGATCTATCAGGCTTGCAACTTCTTTTACCTAGGCCAGTCATCAGGTGCCCGTTTTGAGTGTCTAGACCCGCAAAATCCTGACCAGGGATATTTTTCCGACAGACTGTTTCGGCGAGCGAGCTTTATCAAACGAAAGGCTGTCGAAGCTGGCATCAAGTGGAGCTCCAGCTGGCAAATTGGAGAAAAAGTCCAGTGGAGCCAAATCCCATTCGAGATCAAAGAACAAATTGAACAGGTCATTAAATCTTACCAAGAGTCATGCACCAGGCGAACTTTGCCATACAAGCACAAGTACGTTTATATTCTTGGCCCCAATAAAACTGAAACCGACCAACTTCGCAAAATCTTCAACAAGCTCAATCCTGACAAAATCGGTCTCAAGTATCCGAAAGAACGAGTGCCTTCGGTGGCCGCACCCACCGAAAACTCTAAGGATTCTTTTTTAGGGCGGCCGTGTCGGGTCGTTTCGGAGGAATTGACCAAACGGCCAAATCCATGTTGGCCATTGGAAAAGGAACCGTTGGCTCTGAGGAAAAAGTTCATCTCAATCAAGGAGGTCGTTGAAATGTACGGAATCAGTTATTGGCTCATTTATCACCATATAAAGACGGACCCCACATTCCCAGTCCTCAATGTCGATCTGAAGAAAAAATATCTGATTGATCCGGTCAGACTTGAGGACTGGTTTGAGCACAAGACCGCCAGGTTCAAACAATCCGAACACAACCTAATCAGCTCCGCAGAGCTTTTGGAGATTGCATGAATTTTGAGGTAAAAATTTATAAGACCGGAACCGGTCAATTTCAAACAAAGTTCATGGACCCAAAGACAGGAACACGCAAACGAAAGCGGTTCTTAACCCTCAAGGATGCCAAACTCTATAAACTTGAAATCGAATCCAGGTTTCAGAATAAGGGGCTGGCTGCTTTTAATGATTTGCGGGTGTCGCAAGCTATGCAGACATACCTTGAGCGATTTCCAAATTCGATCATCCGAGACAGGAAAAATCATTTTACGGGCTTCATTGATAAGTTTGGCTCTCATCGGGTCGCTGAAATCAATACCAATGATCTTCAGGAGTGGCTTGACGGCAGGATGAAGCAAGGAAATCTAAGCGAAAAAACCATGTTTGGCATCAGATCCCAATTTTACGGATTTTTTGACTCTTTGGTGAATGAAAATTATCTGAAGACCAACCCGCTGGTCAAAATCAAATACAAGCGCAATGTTCCTCCAAAAAGACCACGTGTCGTTATGTCAGTTGAGGAGGTTCTTGAAGTCTTGAAGAATGCCAAAAAATTTTCGCCAGCAGTTTTGTACCCGTATCTTTATGCAGTTGCACATACGGGAGCACGGCGTGGCGAAATCCTAAAACTCCGCCGGGAAGACGTCGATTTCAAGACAGGTCTCATGCATCTCACAGAAACCAAAAATGGAAAAGAGCGGTTCGTTCGGATGGCGCCTTCACTTATGAAGTTGCTGGAGGAACAACTAGCTGGTCACAAGTTGGACTGTGTGATCCTCAACAAGGAAGGCGGAAAACTACTATGCCATGAACTTGCTAACACCATTGACAAGTTCAAAGCGTATTTCCCAATTGATAAAGACTGGGGTTGTCACGCGTTCCGCCACTCCTTTGCTTACAATTTTTTGAAGCGCGGTGGGCAAATGTACCAGCTCCAGGCGATTTTAGGCCATCGCAACATCGAAACAACGGTGGATCTATACGGACAATTGCAGGCGCAGGACATTGAAAATCCATCACCATACGAACTTGAATTTGACCAACCAAACGAAAGGAAATCCCAATGAAAGATTTTACAGTGAGCATATTCCCGGCCCGAGAGAAAAAGTTTCTAGCATCCTACGCACATCCAATTTCAAAAAAGAGAGTGCGGGCGTATTTTGAAACCAAAGACAAGGCCGTAGACCACAAAAGAAAGACGGAAGCACGTTTCAAACGCACAGAGTATGACAACTACCAAAACCTGAAAGTCGAGGAGCTTCTTTGTCTTTTCAACATAGCATACCCAGAAGCAGATTTTTTTGCAGGCACAATGTACATTGCAGATTTCGTCGAATTTTTCGGTCATCTTCACCTTGAAGACCTCACTACAGAGGCACTAAAACTTTGGCTCGATCAAATTCAGATGGAGAACGGCTTAGCCGAAATCTCCATGAGGTGCATTAAGAGCAATGCGGAAGCGTTCTTTAGATTTCTGATCGAAAAAGATTTAATTTCAGAATCCCCGATGAAAACGATCTATTACAAAAAGTTTGTACCAGACATCAACTCAAGAAATCTTCTGTCGGAGGATGAAATTGAGAAGATCCTTGCGAGCGTCAAAGACTTTAGCCCAGGATATTTGTACCCAATCATCAAAATATGCGCCGAAACCGGCGCAAAACCAGGTGAGGTTCTCAGCCTGAAATGGGATCAAGTGGACCTAGAAAAGCGACAAATTCAGTTTTTACAGACGGAAAAGATTCAAGCTAGAACCCTTAAGATTTCAGAAGAGCTTGAGAAGTTGCTCGCCAGCAAAAAGAAAACCACTGCCCCCGTGTTTATGACCTATTATGGCGAGCCGTTCACAATGGAAAAACTTTTCCGTGCGCTCACCGAATTTAGACTTAATGGTAGTTGCAAGCAAAAATGGACACCGACGGATTTGCGACATTCGTTTGCCGTAAACTTTTTAGCAAAGGGTGGCGAGATGAAGCAGCTCCAGTATCTGATTGGTCACTACAATGTTTTTATGACCCGCACAACATACGGCGGGGCAATCCCGAATTGCACAAAAGCGTCAAACTGAGGATTTCCCCAATTTTGAATTTAAAAAAACCATTGAAAGGAATTATCTATGCAAAATTTCACCGTCGACGTTTTCCCATCAAGAGACAAAACGTTTTTAGCAACCTATCTCCACCCGCTGACCAAGCGAAGAATTAGAAACTATTTCGATTCAAAAGATAAAGTCATTGCGTTCAAGCAAATGATAGAAACCAAATTCAGAAAATCAAACCCCGCGAAATATCACGATCTACCGGTCGAAGACCTTTTGATTATTTTTAAAAATGACCGGCCGAAAGCTTCATTTACTAAAATGGTCTCTCTGCTTACGGATTTCATAGAGACTTTTGGCCGCTTTCAGATTGAGGATGTCACTACGGAAGGTCTCAGACTGTGGCTTGACCAGCGTCAAATTGAAAATAACCTAAAAGAAGTCTCAATTGGCAGCATGCGAAATGATATTGAGTGCTTTTTCAGATATCTGGTGGAGAAGCGCGTGATTTCGGCGTCACCACTGGCGCCAATTTATTACAAGATCGAGGCCCCGAAGATCTCAACAAGAAACATTCTCAACCCCAAACAGATCGACGAATTGTTGGCGAGTGTCAAAGATTTCAGCCCAGCCTATATGTACCCAATGATAAAATTCTTTGCCGAAACAGCGGCCAAAACACACGAGCTTTGCGATCTTCGATGGGGACAAGTTGATTTGGCCCAGCGCCAAATTCGATTGGGAGAAGCGGAAAAGATTCAGGCCAGAACATTGAAAATTTCAAAGGATCTTGCGTCAATGCTTGAGAGAAACGTTAAAAATGCCGGCCCTGTTTTTTTAACTTGGCGCAAAGAACCATTTACCAAACCCAAGGTTGGTCGACTGATCTCTGAGTTTAAGGCCAGAGGAAACTGCAAATTGAAATGGTCGCCGATGGATCTTCGGCATTCATTTGCTGTCAATTTTCTTTCAAGCGGCGGAGATTTGAAGGAGCTTCAATATATTTTGGGCCATGCAGCCATTGCAGATACAAGATTGCTCTATGGCGAAGTTATCGCAAAACAGGCCCAAGAAAATGCCGAAAGCCCTTTTGAAATTGGATCGTGATGGAGCAAGCGCACTCTGCAAGCATCTTTTGCGGCCCTCAATCAAAAGTCGATTTTGGGCCGGATTTTTTGGATTTTATGGAACTTTTGGCCAACATTTGGCCTCGGAATTTTGTGAGAACCCTTGAGTTGTGAGTGATTGCGGCCGCGTCAAAGTTTTGAATTTGGCGCGGTTATCAATGCTCGAACTCTACTTGTCTTGGCTTTTCAACTCATCGGTCTGGTGACTGTTTTTATATGAAGCCATTTTTGCCTGATAGGATTGAAACGCCAGAGCTGTTCCAAGGCAAATTGGAAGGGCAATAAGTAACGTAAAATGCCTCATCCATTTTTCCTTGCTGCCAAAATATCCCTGCTTGTTCCTGGCGTAGCTCAAGCAGTAAAAACCAGCTAACAGGACTGAGCCAAACCCAACCTTTATAATTAGGGGATTGCCGAGATCACGACCGAAAATGTATTTATCCATAACCAAAGTAAGTCCCATAGCGGTCAGTAAAAAAACGGACCCACCAGCCGCGATTGGCATACCAATCTTAATAAAAGTTTCAACCGACTCTTCCTGATCTGACATTTTCATCCTGTTCAATTTATACTCAGCCTATCATTGTCCGGCCGGCGGGCAAGTTTTTCCACTCTGTTGGACCGCATTTATACCGTTGCTGAGGTCTTGAAGATTTACATTTGCACTTGATGGACCTGTGACGACATTAAGACCTACACCAGCAATTTCTCCCGCGACCGCCGCAACTAAGCCCGCGCCACTCGCTGCGAGGGCTGCGCCAGCGCCAGTGAACACTCCTGTTTGAAGACCCGCCGTTAACAGTTGGCCAGCAGTGCTGTTTGGATTCAGTTCCGATTGCGTTACATAGCCCGTTATAAAACCCACGACGAATCCGATACCAAATGCTGGAAGAATCGCCGGATTTTTTCCAGTAGGATCAACATAGTTCACGGGGTCGTTGAAAGTGTATCCGTAGAGGTTTGTTTGACCGCCTTTGAAACCAATTGGATCGCGTGAAATGAAACGCCCCGTCTCAGAATCGTAAGAGCGTGCCCCCATCCTCACAAGATGAGTCTCCGCATCTCTCAATCCCCCGGCAAACCCGAAAGGAAGAACATGCTCCCGCTCAACATCCTCATCAAACCCAAACTCATCCATCGAAATCTCTTCAAGTACTTTGCCTGATATTGAGTCCACAACAAGCTTCGGAGTGCCAACTTGATCCGAGATAATTCGATACTCCTTGCCCTTGTAAATCATGTAATCAGGAATGTTCACCTTGGAGCCATAGATGAATTGTTTAACCAAGACACCGTTCTCGTCAAGCTCCGCTGCCACCTGAGTCTGGCTCTGATAAACGTATGAGTGCCTTATTTTGCCATCAATAAGCTTAGCAACCATTCGATTCTGCCCATCAACGATGTACGTAATAACACGCCCATCTGGCAGAGTCACAGATTTCAAATTTTCGAAGACATCAAACGAATATTGCGTGATTCTGGGATTTTCTTTTCTAAAGTAATGCAGCCATGAAAATGTGTCATCCCAAGCAAAATCATGCTCAATCTTCTCCGTAAGATCGCCGTTCGCGTTGTACTGAAACTCCAAATTCCCGTAATTGATCAGCCGGTCTTGAGCATCGTACTGCGCATGAATCTGCTGTGCAAAACTGATCATCGCCGTGCGGTTGCCGTTCTGATCATACTGATAACCACGCACTGGGAATATCCCCTGAAGCACAGTCGTGAGTCTTGCTTGAGAGTCGTAAATGTAGGAACGACTGTGGTCCTGACCGTTGGTATTTCGTGACACAGATTCGATTCTGCCCAGAGCATCCCTGGTGTAGAACGACTGTGCGATGACGTGCGTAGGATTGGATTTGAAAATATCACTCAAGGGAGCCCCGTAAGTGTCAAAGGTTACGGCCTCTGAAATTTTGCCAAGAGTTGATACTGACAAGGAGCCGACATTATTGAGTGTGAGGACCTCATCTCCGGCGTTGGTGAGCAGTCCATCCTTGTCATATCCCAGTGCCACCGAGTTCATGGAGCTGCTGTTTGCACCCACTGCGATCGCGGAGACTGTGCCATCGCTGTTAAAAGAAAACTGCAGACTGGACGAAACTGGACCTGAGCTTGTCACTCCTGTGAGAACATTTCCCGCATAAGAATAACTCAGCACAACGTTGTCTGGCGAGGTAATGGAGCTCACTAGGTCTGAGCTCTGCGGATACGTGATGCTGAAATTCCCAGTCGGCATATTGATCGAGTTCAAAAGCCCAGTGCTGGCCCCGTAATTGTAGCCGATCTGTGCGCCATCTGGCAAATTCACCTGCGTGAGTTGCTTGTCCAAATTGTATGAATAAAGAGTCGCGCCAGAAAGCCCTGCACCCAGTGATGGGGGCAAATACTCGCTCACAAGTTCGAACAAATTATAGGAAAAGCTATGCGCTGTTTTTCCCGGAGGCGTGATGCTTGTCATATCCCCGTTAGCATTCCAGGTCATGGCGATCACGCTGTTGTCAGGCAAGGTTTCCTGCACTACGCGATTAGCTTTGTCGTACTGAAATCTCGTGACCCGGCCCAGGGGATCGGTGCTGGAGTTCACGTTGCCGAACTGGTCATAGGCAAGTGTGTTGGTTCTTGTTCCCTGTTTGACAGCCGTGACTCGCCCCCGAGAATCATAACTCAAACTAACCGGCAGCAAAGCTCCAACTTGCAGGGACGCGGGCTGGCTGTTGGCATTCAGACTTTCGGTGGTTGTGCGGTTCAAGGGCGAGGTCGAGGTGAGTACCTTGCTCGTATTGTTGAATGTCGTGGTGAAGACCCTGGTTGGATCATTTTGCAGAGTGGTTTGCGAGGTCAGGGTGGTGAAGCCGAAGGGGTTGCTGGCGCTTGCACCGGGGGCTGTCATATTCAAAGAAGTTGCGATGCTGATGCTGGAATTGGGTACGGTGTAGGATGTCGTCTGCGGAATCGGCGCGAGCCAGCCAAATCGAGGGTCCTCGCCTTGATATTCCTGATACATATCCCCATAGCTGTCACCGGAACTATTAATACCCATATCGACGTCTTTAGCAGAGTAAGAAGCTCCGCTTGGCGACTGGATAATACTACTTGAACTTGTGGTCGTTCCACTTTCAGTGAAAATAGTTGCTCTATTCAACGCAGTACTGGAATTCACAGTTTGAATTGCCGTGCTGGAATTGAAGTTACGCACAAGACTTAAATAATCTCCTCCGGCCCCCAAGTCCTCCGTGACATAGCCGTTAGAATCATAGGTCACCGTCGATTTTTGGCCCATGGGCTTTTGAAAGTTGGTCATATAGCCCACAGAATTATTGGTAACACCATAGACGTCGCCATTGGGATCGGTAACTGAGGCCAAAAATCCATTGCCATCAAATGTAAGCATTGAGCTTTGTCCGTACGGAGAAGTGATGATGACGTTTGAGCCTGATGTTTGAAAAGTCGTAGCGTTGCCAAATTGATCGGTCACGGCCGCCAGATGCCCGTTGGCGGAATAAGAGATATTGTATTTCACAACCCCAGTCAGAGCATTCTTTGTCTGAGTGTGAACGCCGCTGGCATTGAAATAATAGATTTCTGTGCCGCCCTCATTCGTTGCGTAATACCCACCGCCAGAAATGGAATTGGCTTGAATATTTCGAATGTCGCCATTTCCGTAGTAAACAATTTGATTTTTTGAATCATAAAAATGCACGGGATTGGGTGTCCATCCACCAAGTCCAAGGCTTTGAGGGGAAAATGTGCTGGTGCTGCGAAGCCTGTCGCTGGAATAGTTCAGGTTAAATGGGATTCCAACCAAGGGAATAGTTTCCTGTAGCGCCAACGATTCCATATTAATTGTGGAATTGGCAGGGCATTGAGGGTCTTTGGAAGAATCAAATATGGGAAGTGAGGTTGGTGCCGTGCTTTGGTAACAACCGGTGACACCCAA
>Ga0206822_1067_pt3 | contig 10148 bp, 8 predicted proteins | sample Alteio_BWOrgCont_83_FD_152913 | JGI IMG/M metagenome (GOLD analysis project Ga0206822, IMG submission 152913) | Enriched cells from forest soil in Barre Woods Harvard Forest LTER site, Petersham, Massachusetts, United States -... | ecosystem: Environmental > Terrestrial > Soil > Temperate forest > O... | reverse complement strand
AAGACTGAAAATTCAGCCCGAGCGCCGTTTCTAAATCTTCCCGCGTATCCGCTAAATTCCCAAAAAAGCCTTTCGCGTTATACAGCTTGAGTAATTTCTTAGCCAAAGTATTTTGTGGGTTTTTACTCAAGATAGTCGAACCAAACACCGTCGCGCCCGGATTGAGATAAGGCGCGATATTTTTAAACACTACTGCTTTCTCTAATAAATTTCCCGGTAGACAATGCAGCAGGTAATTCAAGCCAACAGAGTCAAAACGCTCCGTGGTGAAGGGCAGGGGCTGAAAAATATCCGCAACCACCGTTTTCGGCTGATAACGCGCAATGCGTTGCGCGGTGACCTCTAAGCTATTCGGGTTCAGATCAACCAAAGTAATTTTAGGCTGTGAGCTGGGAAATTGACATTTATCCAAAAAATACCCCGTCCCCACGCCAATGTCTAAATGATGGCTCGATAAATTTTTATTATAAAGTTCCCTGATGAAAGGCGTAGGGCAGCGCCAGACAAAGCGATTGGAAAATCCAAGCACATATAAATCGTAAAAAGCTAATGCCCATTTATTATAAAGAGCCGCACTCGGTGCAAGCATGATGCTATCCTTTAGTTTAGTGAGTAAGCCAGGCCAAGCGTAAAGGCCATAAAACGCGTATTGCTGGTCGGCTCATAAGCGCCCCCTGCATCAACCGGCGCGCTCTTGCCATAATTAAAGCGCCAATAATTGATATTCGCCAAAATATGCCAGACCTTGGCAAATTGCAAATCACTGCCTGCGCCCGCCATTACATAAGTGCGGGAGCCTAAATTCGATTCAAATAATACGGTATTCGGCGGCTCAAACGTATTCCACGTGTGAATCTGTGAATTAAATGTATTCCCCGTATTGCCATCAAGGCTCAAAACCCACCGCGACGTGGGCGCCCATTGCAGCAGCGCGCCTAACCCCGCCCAATTATTGTGATAAGTTTCCGGATACTCGATCGAGCGCAGCCAGCGGTGATAGCCGGCAATGCCATAAGGCGTGATCGAAGCTTTAGACAAAAAGAAAAACTGATAGCCCAAGCGGCCATAGAGATCGGTCATGGTATTCGGAATGGTGCCAACCAACTCAGCATGCGTAAAGACATCAGAGCCGTTATATTGCGTATGCCCCGCAGCTTCACTCAAAGCCACTTGCGCCAAAATATTGCGCCACGTCTTGTTCAAACTGATCGTTACTTGCGGCATTTCTCCGGTTTGACGATCGTCATAACCCGGCACGCCAGTACTGATCTCGCCGTAATCTTGGAATAAGCAGCCCACTTGCAAGCGTGCTTCATTGTTAGCCGCCACCAAAGCTTGGCGCTCGCTGTCCCAGTCGGATGGCGAGAAGTTTTCAGCCGTGGCATCCAATTCATAGCCGAAGCCCGCGCTATATTGCCATTGGCGATTTTGCTGCGCCGGCATCGTTAAGTTCGCGTCACTCGCCTGCCCAAAGCCCATGCCGGCGCGCGTATATTTAACGCCTAGCAAGCCGTGCACCTTCCCCGTCATTTTATAATCGCTATTGACCGCCGCTTGCCAAGAAATTTTATTGCCCAAAGTCGCTTGCTGATAGTAAAACGCATCCCCAATCGGAATGGTGGTATAGGCCCAAGTGTGATAATTATCAAAAACCAGCAGATCAAGCCCTAAAACCCAGCGCGGCTTCGCCTCCCACTGTGCCAGCAAACCCAGCCCACCCTGCGCCGTTTGATAAATTTCCGTGATACCCCGACTTCGCACGCCTGCAAGAGCCACGCCACCCGTATCTAATTGCCAATGTTGATAACCCAACATCAAATAGGGTGTTAAACCAAGAGAAGAACGCGGATAAAAACTATAGCCCAAACGCCCCGAAATTTGCTGTACAAAGCTGGTTGCCTTCGATAAACCCAAACTGGCGTTATTGTTATAAGCCAGGCTAGCATTGCTCGCAGTCAAATCAATGGCGGTATAGAAACGTGAGAAGGTCTTGCTCACATCAAAATTCAAGCCATAAGGCATACCATGCAGATTATAAAGCGGGAAAGCGCTATTTCCCTGCTGATAATTCAAATTTTGATATTGCAGAAAAAGATTAATACTGGCTTGATTGTTCGCGCTCACAATAGCGGCATTATCCGCCCAGGCTGAGGGTAGCCAGAGAGCCGCAATAAGAGCCATCCACAGGCTTGTTTTTCTGGTCATCATGTTCATTTTCACCGAAATGGGGAGGGGGTGCGAGGAGGTTCAGGTTCTGCCTCGGGTTTTGGCAAGTAGCTCCGAAGAGCCGATAATTCCTTAAAACGCTCCTCACCGCGACAGGTGTACAGCGCGGCCAGCCCAGGGTAGGGGTCGTGCGCAGTATAGTCATCGTAGCCGTGGCCGGTGAGACGGATGTAGTGCGGCTGGGTCTGGATAGATAACGCAAAATTAAATGAAAAACCAAAGCCCAAGACACCCCCTTGGAGAGCGTTATCCACAAGGGCAAAAAGTGGGAACAGGGCTGGTTTGTATGGCGCAATAGTAAGTCCGTTAGGTATAACTGGCATAACATCTGAATATCTTTCTTGAAATAATCGATGCGCAGACTGTGGCAGGGTCTTGGTATCCAGCTCTTGCAACCCCCAGACAACATTTTCGTTAATGGTGGTCGTTCGCATGGGGCCATAGACGTAGAAACGATCTCCACTTTTGATTAACTGCGGAGAATCGGTTTTGGCGAGTGAATTCGCGTTGAGTTTCTCCTCGCGCGGCATGATATTTAACCAGAGTGTGGCTTCTTTATACCCCTGGTCCCAAGGATAAAATGCTTCCCCAATGGGTGTATGTCGATATCTTGCTTCAGGTAAAGCGGCCTCCATGATTTTGGGAGAGCTAAAGGGAGTGTCTGCTTTAAATTCCCTGGGATAAAAAAATTCTTTCATCAAATGAACGGGGAGCTCTTTCATTAAGCCGCCTATCTTTCGATTGACATAGTTATCTCGATTGAGATAGCTATCTGCAGTTTCAGGAAGTAAAAGCGGCATACTCTTAAAATATTCGAAAGCGATTCTGAATTTTTCCGGCAGTGCGTTATATTTTTCTTTGAGCGCTTCTAGGCCTGCGCTGCTAGCGGATGCATATTCTTCGCAGCCAACTAATTCATATTCCTGGCTCTGCAGGGCTGCAGTTTCATTGGGTAGGTATTTCCGAATGAGGCGGTACATTCGAGTATGCATGTAGCAGAGCGCGAGCTGATAGGGGGTAATGTCAGGATAGATTTGGCCGTCATGATCAACGACCTTGCCTTTCATAAGTAAAAGTTCAGGATCGTGTTTGATCAACGCCTCTGCTTCATTTTGATAGTCTGAAACCATGAGAGCGAAAAGATAGTCCAAATTATCTTCTTTGTTGTTTAAGAAAGCGGGGAAGCGCTGAATCAGTGCTTTCGCTTTAAAAAGTTGGTGGGCCCGGAGGAGTTCTAATAAAATGCTTTTTGCCAGCGCCTGTTTTTGATGCGCTGCAAAAGCAGTTGGAAAACGGAGGTCTCCTATTTCTTCCACCCGAAAAAATTTGCCGGCAATAGACTGTGCTAGTTGGGCCTCTACTGGGTGATTGCTTGCTAAAACAAATGTTCCAGTAAGTAATGCGTCGGCTTGCTCCTGAGAATATTTCGGGTTCGGTTCTTGAAAAGCGCCCACCAATTCCACTAATAACTGTTTTAACAGATTCTGTAGGAGCAAGTCGTTGTTATGCAGTTTTTTATTAACATGGACCAGGCTGTTATTATCTGTAAAACCCAAAAAAGAACTGATCACTGTTTCAACTATTCCGGGGGGCACTCCTGTCAGGAGCCGAGGATTATTTACAGAATTTGCCTTGATCTCTGCTTGCGCAGCAGCCGCAAAAAGAGCCGCCGGATTCGTGCTGAGAGCGCTCGTATTGTCTATTCTTCTACTTTTTGCCACAACCCACCCTTCTCTCTTATTCTAAAAACAGGGCTAGATTATAGCAAAGGCGCGACTAGCGCGCCTTATGCGTAAAAAGTGACCGGATTTTAGTTAGCGATGATGATGTCCGCCACCACCATGTCCACCGCCATGAGGTCCGCCACCATGACCACCATGCCAATTGCCGCCATGCCCGCCATGCCAATTGCCACCATAGCCGCCGCCGTAGTAGCCGCCGCCACCAATCACGACGCCAAAGAAATCGCCGCCCCAGGCTGTATCAGTATAAGGGTAGGGATAGCTTTCGTAGTTGGGGTCACAATCATAATAGCCGGCATTCGGCGAATAGCAGGTCTCCGCAGAGGCAGTGCCCAGGCAGAACAACAGGATCAGGCTGGAGAAGATCAACGTTTTAAGCGCTTTCATTGGCCACCCCGCTTATAATTGAGCAGCATAACCATACCGCCGTGAAATGAAGCTCACGGAACTAGCAAATAGCTATAAAAATCATCAAGCGCATTTGCCGTTCTTATTTTCTGTCCGTTCCACTGCCACAGCTTTCGCCGGATTTCTTGCAGCAAGCAAAACAGCAAGAGATCAGGTCATAGAAAAGCGCGACAAAGAAACCAAACAGAAATCCCTTTAGCAAGGCTAAGAGCGCATGCTCAAAACCATTGGCCAAGGTCGGTGCCGGTATGTGCATGGCAATCATCATGGGCGGCATTCCATAATGCATCACCCACAAGGTCCAAAACAACACCGCGAAAAAGCTGACTAGCCCGACTGACAAGCCAAACGACATAGGACAGATGTTTCTCGATGATCCACCCTTCTCACATTTTGTGCATAGCATAAAGTATCCTCCCATAAGTACTGCTCCTACCTACATTATACTTCATTTCCCATATTGCAATTTAGTCATTGAAACGACTGGAGTATTTCTGGGATACTAGGCGGGTTTAGAAAGCTACACTTAATCGGCTATTTGGGAATTATTATATTAACAAGGCAGTTATAATGAAAAAATTTGCAAGCGCTGGCGCCGTTTTCTTCTACATTCTTCTGATCTCTATTATTACGCCCGCTTATGCGGCGAATAAAACCACCGCTGCAGCGGCTACGCCAAAATGTGATCCCTATACCCACTATGGCTGCCTTGATAGCTATTTAGGCGAAAATCCCTTCGCTCGTTTTTTTCGTTATTATCGTTTGGAATTAGGCCACGCCAGCGCGCCAGCCGATCCCAATGCTCCTTCATCTCATCGAGTAGGCTGGCCGGCAACACCCGAGACGACGCCGCCCATGCCGTTTACCGAATGGCCTTATGGCGCCACGACTTCTCTTGGTGTTAGCCTCCCTAACGCAGTAGACAGTCCTTTTATGACGAGCATTGCCAATACCGCGCCTGGCAAATGGCTGTACGATAAGCACATTCAAATCTATGGCTGGGTCAACGGCGGTGGCAACATTAGCAGTAACTCGACCAAACCCGGCGGCAATGTGCCTATGGCCTACATGTATTCGCCCAATCGTCTGCAGTTTGATCAGGCTGTTCTTTATGTGGAGCGCGTGCCAAACACCGTGCAAACCGACCATGTTGACTGGGGTTTTCGTCTGTCCGTGCTGTATGGCGAAAATTATCGCTATACCACCGCCTACGGCATCATGAGCAATCAGCTCTTAGTTCACAATGACGTGAATGGTGTCGACTTCCCGATGGTGTATGGGGAACTCTACATTCCGCGCGTCGCGGAAGGCTTGCTCTTTCGCCTGGGCCGTTATATCTCCATTCCGGATATCGAAGCCCAGCTCGCGCCGAACAACTACATGTATTCTCACTCAATGACCTATAGTTTTGATAACTATACGAACGAAGGTCTGGTGGCCAGTTTGGCGCTCACCAAAAAATTCATTGTGCAATTGGGTCTGGTTGATGGCACCGAGACGGCGGTCTGGAATTTAGGGAAGCGAACCAATAATCCTGATCCGAACCCGTTATATGGCAGCTCCAGCTTCCTCAAAGATCCCGGCGCTCAGGCTTCGGTTGTGGCCTGCTTGCGTTACACCTGGAACGACGGCAATGACACTTTCTATCCTTGCATGGATGGCATCAATAGCGGCGAATGGGGTTACAACAACCTTCAATGGTATGGCTTCACCTACTACCATAAATTCAACGACAAATGGCATGTTTCGTATGAAATCTACGAAACGCATCAAAACAACGTTGCCAACATCAATAATCCGATTGCCGCCGCCGCTCTCGCCGCTGGAGGCGCGCCATTTTCACCGCAGTCCATGCCTTTCAACGCACCCAATGGCGCGCAGTGTAATCCTGCTGATTTAACTTGTACCGCAAGAGCAATCGGTACAGTGGCTTATATCAATTACCAATTCACGCCACTGGATAATCTTTCACTTCGCCCCGAGTTTTTCGATGATAAACAAGGCCAGCGCACGGGCACCAAAACGCGCTACGTTAACTTCGGTATAGGCTGGCAACACTGGCTCTCCCCGCAAATTGAATTCCGCCCTGAAATCGATTACGACTATTCGATGGATAAGCCGGCCTTCAATGGCAATTCCAATGCTGGCAAAGCGCCGAATAAAAATCATACGCTACTCGGAGCCATGGATCTTATCGTGCATTTCTAAGGGGGCAAGTTATGACATCATGTGGTAATTCAAGCTCCACATGATCCAGCAGGAGCAGGAAATAATGGTGATGAGGATGACCAAGGTGAAAATAAAGCTCAAGATATTATTGACGCCTTGTTCCGTCTCGGTTGCGAGCCGTAGAAAGCAGATGACTTGAACCAGGAATTGAGCGAGAGCGGCTGTAAAAATAATTCCAAGGGTAGCTGCTTTTGAGAAGGTGGGATATATCACGGCGCCAAAGGCCGTCAGCGTCAAAAGCACGCAGAGTGAGAATCCAAAAATATAAATGCTCAGTTTCTTTTTAGCAAAGCCATAATCTGCTTGCATCTTAAAGGGCTCCTGTCAGGTAGACCAGCGTGAACACAAAAATCCACACGATATCCAAGAAATTCCAGAATAATCCCAGGTAGGTGAGTCGTCGTTGTGCAATGTCCGTTTGAATAAAGGGGAGTTGGCAGATCATGACGGCAATCCAAAAGAGACCACAACTCACGTGAAAACCGTGGGTGCCGACTAAAGCAAAAAAAGACGAGGCTTTGCCGCTCAAATCCCAGCGAAAACCTTCTTGCGCCAGCTGGGCGAATTCACGGAGTTCTAAAAAGACAAAGCTCGCTCCGAGGAGAAAAGAAAGCGCTAACCAGCCTTGAACTTTTTTTACGCTATTTTTATAAGAACTCAGAATAGCCAAGCCAAAGACAAAATTTGAAATCAGCAGTAAAAAAGTTTCCAGTAGAACATCCCTTAAATTTAAATAGCTTTTCAGGTCGGGGCCTGCCGCGCCCGGTAAATTCAAGACTAAAAAGCTGGCGAAGAGACAGCCAAACAGGATGCAATCGGTCATGATGTAGAGCCAAAAGCCGAACACATCAATGGAGGCGCTTTCCGCGTGCTGATGTTCAGCGAGGGCTAGGTCGTGGGACATTGCAGTATCTCCCTGAGGTGGCTGAGTTCCGTCTGTTTGACCGTCTCCGCGTCAAGATAATATTCGGTGTGCGTGTCGAGCGTCTTCAGAATCATTGTGGCGATAGCGCCGATGAGGCCAATGGCTCCCGGAATCGGCATTTCCCAAACGAGTGCAAAGCCGAGGATGCCCGTGAACATGGCAATGACAAAGCCCGCAGGCGTATTTTTCGGCAGCAGAATATCAACATAGCGGAGTTCGCGTGGGTGAATACGCCCATCGCCTAAATGACTTTCTTTAAAGCCCCAAAAAGAATCCCGATCGGCCACTGCGGGAATATGCGCAAAATTATAGAGCGGTGCCGGGGAGGAAATGGACCATTCCAAAGTGCGACCGTTCCACGGGTCGCCGGTGTGATCGGCCAAGAGGTGGCGCTGGCGAATGCTGACGATCAATTGGCCGATTTGAAAGAGGACCCCAAAAAGAACGAAGAGCGCGCCAATGGCGGCCATAATCAAATAGGGCTGATACACCTCGTTTGCATAGTGATTCACCCGGCGCATAAAACCATCCAGGCCGATCACATAGAGGGGCATGAAAGCCAGATAAAATCCAATGATCCAGCAGGCAAAGGCCCATTTGCCCCAGGTTTCATTTAGGCGAAAGCCAAAGGCCTTGGGAAACCAATAAATAACGCCGGCGAAATAACCGAATAAAGCGCCGCCGATTAGCACATTGTGAAAGTGGGCAACCAGAAAGAGCGTGTTATGCACCTGGAAATCGACCGGGGGCACGGCCATCATCACGCCGGTCATGCCGCCGATGGCGAAGGTGGTGAAAAAGGCCGCGACCCAGAGCATGGGGGTCGCGAGCACAATCCGTCCTTGATACATGGTGAACAGCCAATTAAAGACTTTTACGCCGGTGGGAATGGCAATGACCATGGTTGCCAAACCAAAAAATGCATTCACGTTCGCGCCCGCGCCCATGGTGAAAAAATGGTGCAGCCAGACCAGAAAGGAAAGAAAGGTAATAATCACCAGCGCGAACACCATCGTGACATAACCAAATAAGGCTTTTTGACTAAACGTAGCGACGACTTCAGAGAAAACGCCAAAGGCCGGTAAAATCAAAATATAGACTTCAGGGTGTCCCCAGATCCAAATGAGATTGATGTACATCATGGGGTTGCCACCGGAAAAATCAGTGAAGAAGTGCATGCCAAACGACCGATCGAGGAAGAGCAAGCCCAGCGTTACGGTTAAAACGGGGAAAGCCAAGGCCACTAAAATCATGGAACATAAAGCCGACCACACAAAAATTGGCATGCGCATGAGGGTCATGCCTTGGCAGCGCATTTTAAGGATGGTCACAATGAAATTAATGCCGGCCAGCAAGGTTCCGATGCCGGCGATTTGCAGGGACCAAATATAATAATCCACGCCGACGCTGGGGCTGTAATACATTTCCGACAAAGGTGGATAAGCCGTCCAGCCCGCATTGGAGAAGTCACCGATGACCAGCGAAGCATTGCAGAGCATGGCGCCGACAAAAGTCAGCCAAAAGCTCAGTGAATTTAAAAAGGGATAAGCCACGTCACGCGCGCCAATTTGCAGCGGCAGGGCGATGTTTAGCAGGGCGAACATCATGGGCATCACCACAAAAAAGATCATGATCACGCCGTGGGCCGAAAAAATTTGATCGTAGTGTTCGGGCGGCAAATAACCGAGCTGCGAGCCGGCGGCGAGGGCTTGTTGCGAGCGCATTAAAACCACGTCGGAAAAACCGCGCAACAGCATGACGCCGGAAAGAATAAGGTACATGATGCCAATTTTTTTGTGATCGACGCTGGTGATCCACTCTTTCCAGAGAGGGGTCCAAAATTTAAAATAAGTAATCAGGCCCAGAGTGATGATGACCACCGCCACCATGAATAAACCGGCGCCCATAATAATCGGGGAGTGATAGGGAATGGCCTCCCAGGTCAGCTTTCCAAAAAAAAGTTCACGCAGCATGTCGCACCTATGGCTGGTTGGGTTGCGGATTAAAAAGAGCTTCTCGGGGATGAGAGCGTCCTAAAGAATGCATATATAAAGCCAGAACCTCTTCAAATAAGCCCTTTTTCACGCCTGAATACGATTGCGGCGCGTTGTTGTCCGAAGGGCTTAATAATTCCCGATAACTTGCGTCCGTTAAGTGCAAGGCGGATTTGCGCGTTGTGGCCAGCCAAGACTTCATTGCATCCGCAGCCACGACGTGCACTACAAAATGCATATCCGAAAAGCCTGCGCCGTTATATAAGGCATTCATGCCTTGATATTCGCCCGCTTGGTTGGCAATGACATGCAGTTGCGTGCGCATGCCGGCCATGGCATAGATTTGACCGCTGAGCTGCGGTATCAGAAACGCGCTCATCGGCACATTGTCCGCCGTGATCGAGAACTCAACCTCCTGGTCCTGCGGCAGCACCAGATAATTGAGCGTCGCGATATTTTGCTGGGGATAGATAAAGAGCCATTTCCAGGGCAGGGCGATCGCTTGAATGACAAGCGGCGGCTTCGATGTCGAGATTTTTTGATAAGGATCAAGCTCGTGCGTTTTCTGCCAGGTTAAAACCGCCAAGACCACAATGATCAGGCAGGGAATGCCCCACCATAACG
>Ga0206822_1208_pt1 | contig 10165 bp, 4 predicted proteins | sample Alteio_BWOrgCont_83_FD_152913 | JGI IMG/M metagenome (GOLD analysis project Ga0206822, IMG submission 152913) | Enriched cells from forest soil in Barre Woods Harvard Forest LTER site, Petersham, Massachusetts, United States -... | ecosystem: Environmental > Terrestrial > Soil > Temperate forest > O... | reverse complement strand
CTATTGGACTAGGAAGTAGATAAAAAAATTAAAATCCCTTAACAAAAAAAAGTTTGACCAGAGGATTAAAATTGCATTATTTGCTTTTAATTAAATCAATTATTACTGATTACTTTTTATGAAAAAAAATCTCATATTGGGAATTATTATTTGGGCAAATGCTTTTATTAGCATTTTTGGGGAATTGGTGAATGAGCGTATTTTGGCAGAGAGTTTTCCGCAAGTATTTAATTTAAGTAGTTTGAATGGGGAGAATGGTTTTGCCATTAATGGGACGAGTTTAGGGAGTCTAGGATTTGCAATTAAAGAAGCTGGGGATATCAATGATGATGGAAGAAAGGATATACTTATAGTTTTTATGGACGGTGAAAATATCAATAAAGCTTATGTACTCTTTGGTAAAGATGAGGGATGGCCTTCATCGATTAGTGTAGACGATAATTGGATTTTTCTCAATGGAGGAATGGTTATTATTGGATCAAATGATGGGATATTACCTATGGCTGCATGTGGGGTGGGGGATATCAATTTAGATGGGTACGATGATCTTTTATTTGGAGATGTTGCAATCAATAATTCAACAGGGCAAAGTTATATAATTTTTGGAGCATCAGAGCCTTTGCCTCGGATTAAATTGCACGATCTTGATGGTAGGGATGGATTTGTGATCAATGGCGTTAACCAAAATGATTTTAGTGGAGGATTTGTCAGCGGTTTGGGTGATGTGAATGGAGATGGTTGCCCTGATTTTATAATAGGAACAGGGGTCCGTGGAGTTAAAAACGTCACAAATCAAATCTATGTAGTATTTGGGGACGATCAAAATAGGTGGCCTGCATCTATTAATCTGGCAGATCTTGATGGTAGGAATGGATTTGTTATAAATGGGGTAAGTCCGAATGATGTGGGTAGTTATTCCATTAGTGGGGTAGGAGATGTTAATGGAGATAGGATAAATGATATTATTATTGGAAATCCTTCAGCGAATAATTATCAGGGGCAAAGTTATGTGATATTTGGAAAGAAATTAATAGAAGACTGGCCCGCACAATTTAATTTAGCAGATCTTGATGGTAAAAATGGTTTTACAATCAATGGCATTGCTATAGGGGATTATTGTGGATCTGTAGTGAGTGGAGTTGGAGATGTGAATAAAGATGGTTTGGATGACATGTTAATAGCTGCTCAGTGGGCGAAGAATTATGGGGAAATTTATGTAGTATTTGGGGATAAAGGACCATGGCCTGCGCAGTTTAATGTAACGAGTCTCAATGGAAAGAATGGATTTCATATGAATGGCGTTCCAAATAACGGTGGCTATACTATTGGAGGTGCAGGGGATGTTAACAAAGATGGCTTTGATGATATTGTTATCGGTGCCTCATCGGTAAATAATGAAATCGGGCAAAGCTATATAGTTTTTGGGAGTGAGGGTTTCAAACCATTCCTTAATTTGACTAATCTTGATCCACTGGATGGTTTTACTGTAAATGGTATCAATGTCGGTGATTGGAGCGGTGATTCCGTCGGTTCAATGGGGGATTTCAATAAAGATGGAATCGATGACTTCAGTATTAGCGCTTCTCGAGCTAATAATATTGCAGGACAAGGTTATGTCATATATGGACAAGCGCAACTAGGGAAGAACCGAAAAGGAAAGCAATATGCGCGGAATTAAATTATCAGGGATTTTTATCAAATTTTTACCAATAACCTAAAAATTTCCACCACATTCCACCAACAGTTACCCAAATTATAATATTAATAACACTGATAATTCCACCGACTGTCCACCATTCTTTTAAACTGACGTAGCCTGCGCCAAATAATATCGGCGCGGGCGAAGTTCCGTAATGTGTGAGGCTTCCGAATAAATTGCTAAAAAAAGCGAGTACTAAAGCGGCGAGAAGACCGGGTGTGCCTAATAAAATGGCTGCCGATAAAGTCGCTGTATACATGGCTCCAATATGTGCGGTATTGCTGGCAAAAAAGTAATGACTATAAAAATAGACAAGACTTAGGATTAAAAATGCCATAACCCAATCCATGCCACTGACTTGATGGACGACTATTTGGGCAAAGTAATCGATGACTCCAAAAGTATTGAGATATCCCGCTAAAGTAATAAGTGTGGAAAACCATATTAGTGTTTCCCAAGCTCCCTTTTCTTCAACCATGTCCTGCCATTTTAATACATTAGTAATAAGTAGAGCGCCCAAGCCTAAGAATGCTGTTGTTACTACATCTATATTTAAAAATCTCCCTAAAGTCCAAAATAAGATTAAACCTATGAAGACGACCAGTAAAATATACTCTTGACGCTTCATTTTTCCTAGCTCATTGAGTTTCTTTCTGGCAAAGAAAGCGGCATCGGGCAGTGACTTTGTTCTAGGAGGAGAAAGGAAGTATATGATAATGGGTAAAATAAGTAAGTTAACTAAACCTGGAACTATGGCTGCTTGAGCCCAAGAGCCCCAAGAAATAGCAACTCCTTGAGCAGCTGCTAATTCTTGAATCAAGGGGTTGCCGGCCATAGCCGTCAGAAACATAGCGCTAATAACCATGCATCCATGAAAAGAAGTAAGGATTAAAAAACTTCCTACGTTCCGAGCGCTAGGATCATTGGGTTTACTGTTTAATGCCGTAGAAAGGCCGTTAATAATGGGGAAAATAATACCTCCACTACGAGCTGCAGTACTGGGTATAGCTGGAGCTAAAATAAATTCACTAGCAATAAGACTGTAGGAAAGACCTAAAGTTTTTTTCCCAAATAAAGCAACAAAATGATATGCAATACGTGTACCTAAATGTGTTTTAATAAAAGCTCGGGCAATTAAGAAAGCTGCCACAACCAACCAAACAGGTCCTACACTGAATCCACTCAGTGCTTCTTTAACCGTTAAAACATTTGTTACGGTGACTATTCCTAAAGATATAATAGCAATGGCAGGCATGGGAAGCGGTTTTAGAACAATGCCTATAATGGTTGCTATAAAAATAGCAAACATATGCCAACCGCGTTCGTTTAATCCGGAGGGAACTGGCAAAAACCACAATAACAGTCCTATACCAAATGTCAGAATTAATGGAAAATGCTTTCTTAGAAAGCGCTTAAAAGAATGATTTTTCATGTTTCTGAAAAGCAATTATCAGATAAAATGCACTGCCGTCAATAGACTTCTTTTGGGACGGAGTTTTTTTCAGCATTGTAAAGATATATATATTTTTATTTCCTTGAACACTTTCTTCAAAGTCTTATTACTGTGCATCCTCAATCAAATCAATTAGTTATTAAAAAGCCTAAAAAAAATTGTGTTTTATTAATAAAAATATTGAAAAGTAATAAAAAATAATTGAAATGGATCCTGTTGGATGTAGCGGTGAGCATCCATTTAATAAGAAAAATCAGATAACTTTAGTAAATTTAAGAAAAATGTTTAGAGCATTAACAAAAACAGGTTGTAAAAAGGATTATAGGAATGCATTTTTTCATACTGGTAGAGCTTTTGACGCTCAGAATCAATATGTGGCCAGGGCTTGCGCGCGTCGTCAATATGGCTTAATGCACGGATATAAAGGATTTAGCTTTAATTCTAAGAAGCAGTACAATAATAGCGGTATTACTGAAAATATAAGTAGGAAAGATAATAATGAGCAAAGTAAAGAGATGTGGAATATTTCTAGCTGGCTTATGGCTGCTGCAAGTATTTTAGCGTATTTATTGATTAGAAGTAAAGCTAGCGCGGATGCGGAGGAAAACAGTGAAGACGTATCGAGTAAAGATTTAACGAAATCAATTTCAGTTACAAAGGAAAATTTTAAGGCAATTAAAATTCAATTAGCTCAGAATGATCCAGCTATTACTTCGCTAGAAATTCAGTTTATATTAACAGAAGAAGAGCTACAGGAATTAAACTTGGCCATTCAAGGTAATACAGAATTGGGCTACATATCATGGCAGAAAGGGCAGCCTTCTAAGCAGATTTTACAAAAAATAGAAACAAAGTTAATTGATAATAATAAAAATTATAGGAAACATCCTAATGATTATATTCATGCATTATTGAGTACGCATGCATATAGGAACTCGAAAGAAGGCGCTAAGGTCGAATTAGGTCAAAGTGTTCAACAATATTTAGAAAATTGGCAGGTGGCAAAGGTCTATGATGATACGAAAAACAGTGGTTATTATGGAGTCATTTATATAAATGAGAAAACACATCAAGTGGTTTTAGCAAATAGAGGCACAGAGGGTATCATAGCAGGCTTATTGAGTCAAAATAGTGATTGGAAAACGAATTTTGAAGAGATATTGGGTGGAAAAATAATCATTGGCCAACAGGCGCGAAATTATGAAGCGACCTATGAAGCTGTAGAGCTAGCGAAGAAAAAAAATTATCGACTGTCAATTACTGGTCACTCTTTGGGAGCGTGGCTTGCGGAACTGAGTGCATTTTATTGTCATGCATATTTTGGATACCGTAACATAAAAGCAGTGACATTCGATAGTCCAGGAACGTTACCTATGATGAAACAACTGCAATCAAATATTAGAAGCAAGGATACAGATATAGATTATAATGACCTAGACATAACCACGTATTTAGCAGCACCTAACCCAGCTAATTCTTGTAATTCTCACGTAGGAAAGGTTTACAGAGTTGGCCGCACAATGGAGTGGTCAGATTGGACAAAAAGTGTTTTACCTGATTTTATTAATGATATATTAAAAAATAAAGTTCAAGGGGTCTTAACCATTGAAGGACATTTTTTAGCAGGGATACTTGCTACATTCGATCCAGGGACAGGAAAACCTAAGGAATGTCATAGAATGGCTGACTGGCCACGCATGAAGTATTCTGGTGATGCAAAGAGTTTTGCTGAGCAGGGGAAAACAGTTGCAAAAAGTGCTACTAACCTAGTGAATATGTCTCCTGCTGCAAAAATTGCACTAAATCTTGGAGTTGATTATGTAATTGGTGATACAACACTCATGACAGTAATAGGTTTTTTAAAAAACATAATAAATATAGATCAAGAGCAGTATTGGGCGTATTTTGAATATATAGATTCGGAAGAAAATGATAAAGCAACTACAGCTAAAGGAAAAATAAAATATGATAATCGATTTGCGTTAATTGCTAAGGCAAAATATAGACAAGATGATATTGATATTATGAATTTACGGAAGGGCAGTGTGGATGAGTATCTTTATGAATTGGAAAAATGCAAAGGAAATTCTGAACGGCTAAAAGAACTGCCTGAAATTGTCAAAACGCAATTAGATGATTTATTGTCAATTTTTAAGATAAATCAAATAGCCGATGGTAAATACAGCTTAGTCCCAAATCGAGGACATGATATTGAGGAAATTCGCCAAAGAATGGAAAGGTTGTTACATGTAGCACCGAGGAATATCTTCGATATATTGGGAACAATCATAATTAATCAACAAACAATTGTAAGAATCACAAATGGAAATGTGAAAATTGAATTTGATAGAGTGACCTTTTTACCGAGTAATCTTCCTTGGCAAACATTAAATTTTACAGAAATTCGTGATAAGGAAAAAGAATTGGAAGACAAAATGGCTATAAAGCAGGTGGTTTTGATTAGTGGTATAGGAGGAATGGGTAAAAGTACTTTAGCTGAAAAATATGGCAAAGATAAAAAAGATGAGGGTTGGCAAGTAAGATGGATAAAGGCTACAAACGCTACACTAATAGACGAACAATTTTCTGAATTAGCAGAGGATTTGAATATTTCAACTGCCGGGTTAGCTCCCAAAAAAATTAGAGGTTTTGTATGCACAGGCTTAGAACAATTGCAAAAGCAACAGGTTTTATTTATTTTTGATAATGTGGATTTAAATGGGCAAAAGAAAATAAAAAAATATTTAGACAAACTGCCAAGTTGGACGAAAGTGGTGATAACTTCAAGAAATGGAAAAATTTTAGAAGGAGATGAACGCCTTGAACACGTTATTGTAGACGGTTTTGATAGACCGCAAGCAATATCTTATTTGAAAGAAGCCCTTAAGAAAAATGACCAGGAAGCAGCCAAACTAGTAGATATAGTTGGTGAATCTCCATTTAGGTTATCTAAAACAGTAGCTTATTTCAAAAACAATAGTTTATCGACTGTGGATAAGTTTATTGAGGAATATATGGCGATTAAAAAAGGAGATGTTCAAAATAATGAAATCTATCCTGAGGTGGAGTTATTATTTCAGGATTTAAAAAAGAAATCTCCAGAAAGTTGGAAATTGCTTCAATATTTAGCCTATCTTGATCCAGAAGGCGTACCACTAGAATTAGCTAATCGCCTAATGAAGAAATCATTAACAGAACTACAACCCTATGCTAACGATTTGGAACATTTGTCATTACTCAATGTTAAGTCAGAAGGGGATAAAAAAGTACTTAAAGTAAGCCATCGTATAGTACAAGAGGAAACAAAAAAAGCGTTGAATGAAGAAGACAAAGCCCAAAATCAAAAAATATTAGAAAAACTCATAGAAGAAATAGATAAAGAGTTTCCAACAGTTAATGAGGACCCACATAATTGGAAAGAAGCGGCTCAATGGATAAATCATGCACAATTATTAGTTGAAGAAACAAAAAAAATAAGGATAAGAAAGGATTTGGAATCCAAAATAGGAGATTATTTTTATTACGTAAGTTTTAATAATAATAAAGCTATAGATTTCTGGCAACAATTTTTAGATCATGAAAAAAGCATTAGTCAAGAAAGTCCTATAATAGCGCAATTGTTAGATAGTATAGGCAATGCATACGAAGACCAGGAGGGGGACGAAAATGCACGTCTCGGATTAAAATATCAAGAGGATGCATTAAAAATGCGTCGAAAGTTATTCCCAGGCAATCACTTAGATGTAGCAACATCACTCAATCATGTCGCCGGGGCTTTAAAAACTCTAGGTGGAGAAGCGAATATTCGAACGGCTTTAAGATATAACAAAGAAGCATTAGAAATGCTAGAAGCATTGTTTTTAGTAAATCATCCTGCTATAGCTGCAACATTTAATAGCATAGGGATAGGTTATAAGAAATTGGGTGGGGAAGAAAATATTAAAACAGCATTGGCCTATCATAAACAAGCACTAAAAATGCGTAAATCAGTATTTCCCCCTAATCATTACCTTATTGCAAGATCTCTTGATAGCATAGGGTCTGCTTATCAAGAATTGGATGGACAAAAAAATATTCAAAAAGGACTAAAATATCTGCGGGAATCGCTTGAGATGCGTAAAACGCAATTGCCTAAAAATCATCCTGATATTGCCATATCACTTGAAAAGTTAGGGATTGCTTACAGCAAATTAGAGGGAAAAGATAATATTTTAAAAGGATTAGAATATCAGGAGAAGGCACTAAAGATGGATCAATCATTATATCCAGGTAACCATTCTGAAGTTGCAAAATTATTCAATAATATAGGAAACACTTATAAAATATTAGGCGATGAGAATAAAGCTCTAGAATATTTAAAACAAGCTTACAGTATTTATTTAAGAATATTTAATGAGGATTATGCACAAACAAAAAGAATAAAAACAGCCATAGAATCATTACAACCCGATTTCTTTGTAAATCAAGGTGTTGGACAGATCTTACAACAACAATCCTGCCTAGGAGGGAATCGAGTGGGATCTGAATGTCGATTGATCATAACCTCACGAGGAGAAACAAATACCAGTTTATTAAAATTGAAAGAAAAAATTCAAGAGAGTGTTTTGAATAATGTGGTCGAATCCGTAGATAAATATGGATGGAGTCACGAATGGTTTCAATATGACTGGGGAGTCAAAGGATATATAGCAAAAAACTATCTTGGCCGCAAATTAGAGGAACTAGAAAATAAGGAAGATAATATTAAAGTTGTCCAAATACTGTGTTTTGAAGCAATGAATCTTGGGATAATGAAGTCTACAAAAAAGCCGTATGAAGTTGTAGAAGGCTTTACTCGAGACAATGCTGAGCTTGTGAAAAAGATAGCAGTAGAGCATCCTGAATTTTTTGTAGATGGTTCGATAGTAGAGGCTTGCATTCAAGCAATGCCAGGGGATAAAGAATTTGAAGAGCATATATTAAAGCATGTTCCATATATGGGAATGCAGCAAAGGAAAGGGCAAAGAGATGCTGCTTAATTTGATTTCCAATGGCTTCTTATCTTGCTACAATAATCCGCCTAATCTTTTCTCAATATCTCGCGAGGATAATTCAAAATATGTCAGTGTTCCTCTGGGACAATTTAGAGGGTTTTGGCACGATAAAAGTTCTTGGACTAGTGTATCGATTTGTTCCTCTGTATCGAGGGATGAGGCATCGAATTTCAAGGTTTCCGTTACAGCGAGCTTTGCCATTTTTTCATAAAGAAAATCCACTGCTTTAGGAATGATACCTTGTTCGCGAATCAGTGCAGCGGCATCTTTGACAAATGCTTCTGCCAACTCCGGCCCTAGCCAAGATGGAACTGCTTCTATACGGTAAAAATTTCGACCAAAAAGTTCAATCTTGAGCCCTGCACGATTTAAAATTTCTAAATGACTTTCAAAAGCTGATGACGTCAAAGGATCAAGACTAATAGGGATGGGAAAAAGCAAGGGTTGAAACAATTCATTTTCTCCTTCCTTAAAACTCATTTGTATGCGCTCATATAAAATACGTTGCCGAGCACGCTTAAAATTCATTACAATAAGTCCGTTGGAGGTTTCAAAAAGTCCATAAATCTTCGAGAGCCGGCCAATGAATTTCCAGGAATTAGAAACTAAAAAAGGTTTTTTTACCTCTGCCAATGTTGTAGAGGTCGCCGTAGGAGTAATAGGGTGGCAAGTTTGAGCAGTACAAGGTTGAGAAATATTTGAGGCACCTTTTTTTTCTAAGACTGCAACAGCAATATCAGGAGTTGGATCAAAATTGTTAAGTGTTGGCGAAGTGGAGTTGATTGCCTTTATTGAATTTGCGGAAGTTATAGGCTGCGGAATAACTTGTGGAACAGGGATTGAAGTTTGCTCCTGGTCTCCAGGAGCAATTTGCGTCATTCCCTGATTAAAAGCTTTTAACCGAGCTAAAAGGGCTGTAATCACGAACTGACGAATTAAGCCTTCATTTCGGAATCGCACTTCGCGCTTAGCCGGGTGGACATTGACGTCGACAAGTTCGGGATTGATTTCTAAGAACAAAAAGACAATTGGGTAACGTCCCTTGGGAATATAGGTATGATAACTTTCGATTACTGAGTAATTTAGCGTTTTGCTCTCTACTGGTCGATTATTTACAAAAGTAATCATCTCTTGCCGAGTCGAACGGCCGATTCCTGGTTTGCTAATAAGACCCCACAAATGCATATCTCCTTCTCTAATATCAAGATCGATCAGTTCCTTGCTCAATTTTTGGTTCCAAACTCCAGACACTCGGTCCACTAAGCTTTGGGATGCTAAAGATTTAAATACTGTTTTGCCATTTTCTATTAATGTAAAATTGATATGCGGATGCCCAACGGCATATAATCTGACTAAGTAAGTGATATGTGCGGCTTCGGTATTATCCGTTTTTAAAAACTTCCTGCGCACGGGCACACTATTAAAAAGATTGGCAACTTCTATTTGTGTACCCGCATTCATGCTGCAATCCTTTCGATGAATCATTTTGCCTGCATTAATGAGAATTTCACTTCCACAGGCAAAATCCTTGGAACGTGTCCTTAATGTAAAACGCGAAATGCTCGCAATAGACGGAATGGCCTCTCCGCGAAAACCAAAGCTGCGGACTGATATTAAGTCCGAGGCCTCTCGGATTTTACTGGTAGCATGGCGTTCAAGGCAAAGTAGCGCGTCATCTGGGCTCATGCCATAACCATCGTCCTCGATTCGCATATAATTTTTCCCACCATTTTGAAATTCAATTACTACACGCGTAGCCCCTGCATCTAGACTATTTTCTAGAAGTTCTTTAATGACTGCTACAGGACGTTCAATTACCTCACCCGCAGCCACTTGGTTAGCTACCTGATCAGATAATATTCGAATTCTAGACATAACTTTAAAGTAAATAGACTTTATAAAACTACTGCAAAACTAAAAATTCGTCCTTTTATACGGCAAATAAAATCGAAATACATTCCGACTTTTTTGATTTTTTCC
>Ga0206822_1207_pt1 | contig 10210 bp, 10 predicted proteins | sample Alteio_BWOrgCont_83_FD_152913 | JGI IMG/M metagenome (GOLD analysis project Ga0206822, IMG submission 152913) | Enriched cells from forest soil in Barre Woods Harvard Forest LTER site, Petersham, Massachusetts, United States -... | ecosystem: Environmental > Terrestrial > Soil > Temperate forest >... | reverse complement strand
TTTTGGAGATGAACTGTAAGGATGAATGCTTCGTGAGTTTTAATCTTACGATTTAATTCTAAGACTCTCGTCCTAAGTTCATAGGTAGATCTTGCAACATGAACATTCCCCTTTAGTTTTTTTTCTACGCGAAAAGCAAGATCCATAAATTTTATAATTTGAAGAAAATGAGCTGCATTTTTTGCAGTTAATTGAATTTCTTCAAGTGAAATATACCCTTGTAAATATCCCATTACTTGCATGGAATAGAAATGATCTAGATTAATACATTCTTGAGGAAATGAACCTTGTTGGATGGCTTGTACTCTGATTAATTCAATATGGGCAGTATGAAATAAATCTTGTTGTTCATCACTAAGAATTTTAATTTCAGCATTATATGTTAAATTTTGGCGTATGGGATTGGCTTCATTCACCATCCGAGCAGATTTTTGGCCTAGAAGATAATAAGTTCCGACGTCCCCTTTAAACAAATTATTATGAGTTTGTTGATGAAACTCCCAACTTCTATCTAATAAATCAAAAACATAAGTTATCATGAACAATCAAAACCTTTTTATTAATAAAAAATATATCATAATAAAGAAATTAAGTCCAAGAAATTCAATATTTGAGAGAACTTACATCGCGCAGCAGCTATGATGGTGACCATTGACTTAAAATGTGATTTTAACTAGATATCATATTTTGATTGATACACAGGGAAGGAAATGCAAAAGATCGCACTCGAGGAACACTTTATCACTTCCGATTTTCTGCAAAGTACCCAAAAGGTCGATTTCGTTAACATTAAAAACAAGGATCCAAATGAACCATAGATTTGATAAAATTAAATTTTTTTTAAAACATATTTTGATTGTTAATTTTTTACTCATATTTGCTGGATGTTCAAATCAAGAAGAGAAAAATGATGATTCGAAAATATCTCTCATTAAAAAAGAGAGGATGTTCAGAAAGTCATCGACTGCGCTAAGAGTAAGAAAAAAGATGTGGATATTATCGATCTAGAGGTGTCTTTGCCCACTTCCTTACTGAGAGTTTTGCTGCGCAATCCATTAGGAAAGGATCCTTGCCCTTCGTTAGAAGCAATAGTCGGAGGATTTGAACGCATTCGAAAACATAGAGCACATATAATAAAAAAGATAAGGCAGGAATCAGCAGTAAAAAAGTATGAACTCTATTGCTTTACAAAATTATTTCACGACCGATGTGAAAATCTTCTCATAGCCAAAAAAGTTGGAGACCGATTGGCAATTTTCCATGATGATCTTTTCGCAAAAAGTTGTGAACTCCCAACAAAAAAAGAAATCGAAGATCAAGTTTCCCAAGTCATTACTGCAGATCTCATTGAAAGCGCAATAGCGAGCGAGGCAGTACCCGCAAGCGCGAGCCCTAAACTGGAAATTTGGCAAGGCATGACCCTTTCAGAAGCGATTGAAATGCACTCAAAAGGTTTGACTCCCCTTACATAATTGCAAAGGCACAGGTAGAGACGATAGGGTGACCCGCAAAACTGCCTAACTTTCCTTCTTGGGATATTTGTAGGATCCGGCTATGAGCATCTCAAATAAAGCCACTATCCGCTTTTGAAGTGGTGGTGTATATGAAAATATGTCAACTGTTTTTGCATATATGTCACCTGTTGAAGATAGTTTCTCGTCGTAATAGAATTTTTTGTCACGAAGGCCGTAAAATTCCTTATCTCCCGGTGAACCATCTCTTCTTTCCTGCATAGTCCTTTCCATCTTTTTATGAAAAGCGTCTACTTCATCGCATTCTTGTTTTAGCTTTGCAATTTCTTGTAAATTTTTCTCAGTAAAATCTTTCAAATCGAATTGTTGAGGCTGCAATTCTCTTAACATGAGGCAACTTGATTCTACATCTTTCCGGCGGCGGTATTGCGGTTCGCTTTCTCCATGTGCCTTTTGGCTTATCTCTGCTAGCCTTTTCTTCTCTATTTCTTTATCGATCCTTATCCAATGCTCTTCATGAAGTTGAGCCCTTTCTTTCTTTTCAGCGTTAATTTTTTCTCGATGTTTATAGAATACGTACGATGCAGCAATCACAGGCAGAACATAAAATAAAAGAAAGCGGCTTGCCACTCTAATAGGATGGATTTTAAAATGCCCTAACACTAAAGGCCCATTTTTAATTATCGATCCGCCTTCCGGCAGAAAAAAGACTGGAGGAGCACCACTGACCGGCAATCGCTTTAAAAACTGAGAGAATGAATAGGGGAGTTCCTTCTGAAATCCTCTTTCAATAAATCTTCGAACCGCATTTTCAGCCAGTAAAGACCGATGCTGCTCAAAAGCCTGCCACACGGCGGCTTTGCCTTTTTCTTTACCGAGATCATAGGCATGTATATGCGATGCGGTTCTGCCTTTATGAAATGCGGCTTCGCGAGCATTTATTTCTGCAGCCCTCAATATAGACTGGAGATTTTGCACCTTTTTTTGGAGTGCCTGCCGATCAGCACTCGCACCTCCTTCTTGCATGCCATTCTTGAAAGCTTCTCGCGCAGTTTTTCCAACCTGGCCATCATATAGTTCATCGCCTTTTGTACGAGCTTTAATCAAATCCTCTTCTGAATAACCATGCACCGGTTTATCCGAATTCCCATCTTTCCGTCCCTCTTCATAGCGCTTTTTAAATTCATCGGACGTGTAATAGGGAATTCCATCTATTATTCTAGGCATTTTTTTTCTCTATTTATTATAGTTAAGCTATTGTTTTAATTTTTTGCAGACATCTTCAATTTCCGGAGCAATTCCGGAACTATACTGTGGAGTGAAATATTTTTGTCTTTCAAAATCATCATGATAGCCTAGGGCCTCTTGAGCAATTTCCCATTGTTCGGTCAAGAAGCCTGCCTTCCTAACTTTACGATGAGACCTATATTGCTCACTTTCTTCACCATAAGCCTCTGCATTTTGGAGCTCTTCATCCTCTGAATAGGGCTTAATATGAGCCGGTAAACCAATTTCTTCAGGTAATGCAATTACTTCTTCTTTGTGTCTTGTCCAGGCTTTAAACAGTACGCAAGACAATACAACTGGTATGGCATAAAACAAAAGAAAACGGCTTCCCACTTTTGCAGGGTCAAGCCGAAAGTGGGCAACGCGCAGAGGAGGCCGCAAACCTAAATCTATAGGAATCCCTCTAAGGTATTTTTGAGGCATACCTTTATATTGGCTGCTGCTGAGAGGTATTCTGCCGATCAGTTTAAAAAAATAATTTTCTCGCGACCTAGTCCTAAAATCTTCCAGGAATTGATCGATTGCTTCATTCCCGATGCGCTCTTGTTCAATCTTAGTTTGCGTAAGAGCCTCTTGTTCGCCATGGGTTTTTCCTTTATCAAAATCTTCCTGATGGATTGCTATGCATCCGGCTTCATAGCCAATAGCTTCGGCATTTTTGGTCGCCGCAGCGATTTCGACGCGAAATTGCTCATCCATTTCCTGAAACACTTCCACTTGCCTTTTTGTCCTGCCTATCTCTAGCCCTAAAGCAAAATTAGCTTGGGCCGTAGCAGCGATTCTGCGGGCAGCATACTGGACTAATTCGCCATTTTCCTCAAAAGCGCGCCTTAAATCCTCTTCCATATAGCCATCAGGCGGGTTTATTCCACCGGCTTCTACAAAACCCTGTCTATAAATTTTTAATAGATCTTCATGGGTGTACAGTTTTTCTCCGTTTATATTTCTAGGCATCGGTTTTCCCTATTTATTTTTTTTTAGCTCTTCTAAAAAGGAAGAGAACTGTGCATCAGCGGCTATTTTGACTGGTTGCAACGACTCGGCATATTTTTTCGCTATATATTCTGTCGTGAATTGCTTTTCTTCTTTCTTCCTTAGATTTGCTCTTCCACCATAGGAATAAATGAGCTTAGCCACTTCGGTGTGTTTAAATTCTAAGGCGTAATCCAATGCCGTCCTTCCTTCCTCGTCCCTAATATTTGGATCAGCTTTATGCTCAAATAATACTTCGCTTGTTTCATAATGCCCATTTTCGGCTGAGTAGTGGATCGGGACTCTTTCCTTAAGGCAATGGCATCTTCTATTCGGATTCAATCCAGGGTTTGCTTTAAATAATTCTATCATCATTGACACATCCCCTAGCCGTGCCGCTTCATGTAAGGGGGTATTGTCGTCCCTCGTTTGTCTTCGAACTAAATCGGGTTTGGCTTTGGAGATCGCTGCTATGGCTTTGGAATCTTTATTCCTCACCGCTTCGATAAGAGAAGTATCAGAAGTAGTTCCAGGCAAAGTTGTTGTTAGCTGAGCCTCTAGCAAGGCAACTTTTTTGGAAAAATCAAATTTTTTCGCCATGCTTGCATGACTAGAATGGTAAAATCTGATAAACAAGTTTTGCCGCACAGTAACGGGTAAGGCTACAATGCTGATAGGGATATGAGATAAAGAACAAAAGTTAATCATGTTTGCACCTAATTTAATTGAATGCATAACATGCTAATATAAAAAAACCTTTATTTGCAACAGTATTTTATACGGTAATTCTATATCGGAATTGCTCGCAAAGGAAGTAAAGGCGCAAAGGGCGCAAAGATGTTTTAAGAAAAGCGGAAATTTCTGATTCGCGCGCCTACAAAAAAAAAAAACAATAAGAATTATCTAGACAAAAAAAGTAGTTTTTTGCTAATATTGTTGTTTTATAGGAGATTCATATGTTAAAAGAAATAAGTAGTTTTATAGCAAAATATGAAATAATAGAACAATTTCAATATTGTTTACCGTTTAAAAATATAGGTTTACTTAAAAAAGCTCAAGATTTGTATGTGCAAAAAATTACCGAAGGACAAGTTAGAAACGCAAATAATGAGCGAAATGCTGCTAAAAGAAAATTTGATATTGGCATGGCAGCACAAGCAGCTATTGCAATTAGTTTCTTAGCATTAGCTATTCTTTTTAAGCCTTTAGCGCTTGTAGGATTAGCAGGTTTTGCTCTTTTTGGAGTTGGTGCCTCCTGCTCGCTTCCAGCAAGATTTTCTATAACAGGTTTCGATTTTCACAAAGCAGGAAATTAAATTAATTTTTTTTTACCTTAATGAGTTCCAGCTAGTTCTTGGCCCATTGCTTTCAGCCTTGGTCATAACTTTTGGGTATTTTGAATTTTGGGACCTTGGGATACGGCACGCATACAGCGTGCAATGTCATCCTGGATAATACCTAGGCTCGGCGCCCCTTCAGGGCTTAAGCCTAGGCTTACATACAAAAGGCTTTCAGCCTTGGGCATAACTTCCGTGTCTTGAATTTTTTGGGCACATTCTGTTGCAGCATGCTTTCTGTTGCATGATAAACGTTTTATACTAAGGCTGAAAGCCTTTTGTATGTAAGCCTAGGCTCAAGCCCTGAAGGGGCGCCGAGCCTAGGTACTATCCAGAACGGCATCGCACGCTGTAAGCGTGCCATATTCCAAGGTCACCAAAACAATTCAAATAACCGACGGATTTCTCAGTCGAATGCAAAGATCCTTTTCCAATCATTCTTCATGCTAATCACCATCCATTCGCTTTTCTTCGCCTCATCATAGAGCTCTTGGGTGAAGGTGCCGACCTTGGAGTCAGGTAATCCCTGCGCCGGACCATATGCGTATTCTCGCTCAGGATCATCGTGCAGTACGAGCATTGCCAGCCGTGATCCGCTGCCGCCTTTTGTGTATTCCAGCATTTCCCGGTCTCCAATCGAGTTGCCGAACGAAGCAATGGGCCTGCGGCCAATCATTAGATGGATGCCCTCGGGCTTCCCCGCATAGTTGTCGTTCAGCAGCATTTTCGGATCTTTTGTTAGGATTGGCTTTCCGTTTTTGTCATAGGCATATTTTGTTCCTCCGGCTGTTCCGATAACTTGCTCCACAGGGATGCCATACGTCTGCATAGAAAAAACGCGTACAAAATCCTGGCCGCCTCCGGTGGCGATGTAAGTCTTGTAACCATTGGCTCGGAAATACTCTAAAAGCTCCAGCATGGGCTGATAGGTAAGTTCTGTGAAAAGGCGTTTCCACCGTTGGTTTTTAGCAGTACCTAGCCATTTCTTTACTTCGTCCTGAAATTGATTCGTCGACATCCCTGTGAGGGTGGCAACAGCGATTTTTTCGAGGTCGGGAATAGTCAGTTTGGCAATAGCCTCGCGGTTTCCGGATATAACGGTTTTGAAAGGTTCGATGTCTTTCAATTCCGGTTTTGATTCAACAATTGCCGCGACGCGATCAAGGCAATAGATTACTTGTGTGTAGATCGGTTGTTCGACCCATAGCGTGCCATCCTGGTCGAAGGTGGCGATCCGTTCTTCCGGCGGAACATATTCGGGATTGGCCTTGTCGGTTGTTGTGCGTATGAAGTCGACGATTGCTTGCTTGGCGGGGCCTTCATTCCATGAAGGGAGAGGATCGATGGATTTCTGTGATGTCGTGCACATGGTGCAAAAGGCTAAGGCGACAATCGTGAAAATAATGTTCTTGAGAGTGGCCATGATATATCCTTCGATTAGCGTTTGCGGATTTCATTTATGTGTATACCACGCGCGGTTAGGTTGTGAACTTTTATGAGGAGCGAGGATGTCAAGATCGATCGATTTGCGACGAATCCATAGCCTGCTATTGATGAGGAGCAAAGCGATCGAGATTGGCATCCGCAGCCCTCAGAAAAGTTCACAACGTAGCCGCGCGTGGTATAAATACAGAATTCAGGAGTCAGAATTCTGTATTTGCATTTTTGTCGACAAGAGGCTAAGTATAGATTTTCTAAATAAATAGAGACTCTTGATGCAAGTCCTAACTGAAGAAATTGACTCACACCTCTCATTGTCAGATGCTCTTAATTCCCATCCCCTCATTATCTTCGATGTCAAACCCGAACAAACAGAACATACAATTCAGTTCCGTCTGCAAGAGGGGTTAGGCTTCAAAGCAGTTTCCTACTACTTCCATAATGAAAAAGATTCTTACCCAACTCCTAAATATATCAATAAATTTGAAGAAATTCCACATAATACCTATCTCCTTTTAACGTATGACGAAAATGGATATACCGCATACCTCTGCCTCTCTAACCAATATCAACAATCTTCAATGATAGGCTCTTCTTCGGGAATAGAATTAAAACTGCAAAGGAGCCGCACTTCTTCGACCCAACCCATCCACATTCTGATATGCGTCCGCGGCACAAAGCTCCATCCTACAGTGGCCCAAATCATGCGTACAGCTTTAAAATCCGTCGGAGACCTTGGTTCCTTGCCGGAAGAGAAGCCTCCACTGCCCAAATGGCTTGGCCTGCTGGGATGGGAAGCCGAGGGTGAATTATCGCACGACCTTATTTTGAATTCTGTCTGGAGTTTACGTCAAAACGATATCCAAGTAGGGTATGCCGTGATTGCCGAGGGTTGGCAAAGTGTAGCGCATAATCCCGAAAATGGTGAAGGCAACCTTGCTTTATTGAATTTTGAAGCGGATCCGGATAAATTTCCTCATGGCCTCAAAGGAACGGTAGAGGAATTGCACCAGGCTGGCGTTAAGCATGTCGGAGTCTGGCATAGCATCAAAGGCTCTCGGGGAGGATTACATCCTGCATTAGCCCAAAAGTATGATTTAGAAGCCGACGCAGAGGGTAGATATATTCTTGGACGCGATGTAGGAACAACTTTTCGATTTTTCCATGACTACTATGAATACCTCAAGCACCAAGGGATCGACTTTGTCAAAATCGGCGATCAAATCAATTTTGAGGGAGTGACGCTTTGCCTCAAAAATTTGCAGACAGCAGTACAAGCTTCCGCAAGCCTTCATTTCGGGATCACCCCTCTAAATACCGAATGTTTGCATAATGAGAATCTTTTCTATTGGACAATTTCTACGATTGCAAAAGCAGCGGAAAATATCAATTTTGAAAATCCGCAAGGGGTGCAGGAGTCGATTCGAAATCATTTAGCGAACTCACTTTGGCTTCAACACATCATGAAACCCGATTTTGGCACTTGGTCCAGTACAAGCCCTCACAAGGAATCGGTAGCTATATTCCATGCCTTATCCGGCAGTGTGAATGTTTTGCAAGATCTTCCCGGAGAACACGACAAAACGTTGATCCGCCGGCTGGTGCTGCCATCAGGAAAAATCCTTCAGGCCGACCATCCGCTTACATTATGTTCAGGGTGTGTATTTGTCAATCCGTTGGAAACCAAACAGGTGTACAAGGCATTTACAAAGACGGGACGGCATGGACTTGTAGCTGCCTTTAACCTTTCATCGGGGAAGAGAACCCTGCATGGCACTCTTACAGTGGCAGATGTAGAGGGGTTAAAGGATCATGAGTTTGCTGTATGCAGTCATCGAAACGGCTTAGTGGGTTTACTTAAAGGGGAAGGTCAGTTGCCTATCACCTTAAAACCCAACCATAGCGATGTCTTCACTTTGGCCCCATTGGAAAACGGGTTAGCAATCTTTGGATTTCATACTTTGTATTTGGCGGCAGCTCCATTGACAGAAATCAACATTGAGGAAGATTCTGTCCACATCTCTTCTGAGGTATCGGGACCGTTACTACTTTATTGTGAAAAGCAGATCTTAGAAATTCGGCGCAACGGGCATGTGATTCCGTGGGAATATGACAGCAAAAGTCATATCTTATCGATCGATTCTAAAGCCAACCTTGTGGAAACCCATTCTGTCTATAGCATCCTCTTTGAAGCTTAATACAATGTACCAGTTAAGTTACGAGTTTAATCCCTGTCGGAATATCAATAATGGTGGTTTGTGCGGCCTCTGAAGCAAGCTCAACATTATTTTTCGCTAATATCTCGATGACTTTAAACAAAATATCTTCCCGAACACGGTAAAATCCTTCGTTGCTAATCACTGTCGAATGAGCCGACATTAAAATATCCAACGAATGGGTACCAAATCCGGTAAAGTGTACATGGATAGCTTGACTCTGATCAATATCCGAATGGCTTTTCAGCATTTTTTTGATGTCGGCGATGACGGGTTTTATCTGATCCAAATCACCATATCGAACTCCAATCGTTTCTTTGATCTGCCTATGGGTCATCCGTGATGGATTGACCAATATCATTTTCGTAAATATCGCGTTCGGCACATAAATAGGTCTTTTCTCAAATGTACGGATTCTCGTCATGTACCATCCGATCTCTTCCACATATCCCTCAATATCCTTTTCAGGCAATACAATCCAATCGCCAATCCCAAAGGGATGTGTCAAATAGATCATCATTCCTCCAAAAAAGCTCGCAATAATCTCTTGGGAAGAAAATGCGATCGCCAAACCTCCGACACCACCAAAAGCGATTAACGTTGCAAAGCTACGCCCTGTGACCTCCATCATCATCAAGATCGTAAAAAATATGATGACGACGGTCAGCAATTTATCGATCATATCAATTTTGCCGTGATCGAATACGATTTCCTGTTTTTTACTTTTCGCTATCATGTGGCTGACGATTTGATTTTTCCAGCGGAACAAAAACCAAGTAATGGCAAGTATCGCTGCAATACTCAGGAGAATATGTTTGTAATCCAAAAATGTGACAGAAAAAATTTCGTAGATCAATAAGCAGGCCACCTCAACTGAAGCAAAAAACCAGACGTAGCAACTCAAAGGCATGTAGAGGGCACGGACAAAGCTTTCCTTCCAAATGTGATTTTGTTTGTGGAAATGGTTTTGCAAGCTTTTCAAAACCCTTTTGACGATAAAGTTGAATACCAGGACGATAGCCAGAATGGAAACTATTTCCATAAACCATCCATAGGCACCATCCAGAGTCCCTTCAGCCAAATCGCAACATCCATTGATCTTTTTCCAAATCATCATAGTAGAAAATATGTCCTTTACTATCCCTTATTTTTTTATCGGCGATGCCGCTTCAGTCATCAAAGCTTTGCAATCATGCTTCTCCCAGGTTTTTTTCAGGACGTCCATTTTTTTATTGGAAATTCCTCCAAGGAAGTCAATGGAACGCAACAACCTGGCGCGGGTACGATCCTTTCCCAGAATACCTACAGAATCAAATAGGGGAGGTCCATGATCCTTTCCCATAAGGCTAGCAAATAGCAATTGCATCAGTACTTTCTTATGGTTGACCCCGAAAATTTCAGCGACTTCACGCGAAGCTTGGTTAGCACCCGAACTGCCCCAATTCTCCTGTTCGTCCATATGCCAAATCATCGCTTGCAGCAAATA
>Ga0206822_1150_pt2 | contig 10247 bp, 7 predicted proteins | sample Alteio_BWOrgCont_83_FD_152913 | JGI IMG/M metagenome (GOLD analysis project Ga0206822, IMG submission 152913) | Enriched cells from forest soil in Barre Woods Harvard Forest LTER site, Petersham, Massachusetts, United States -... | ecosystem: Environmental > Terrestrial > Soil > Temperate forest > O... | reverse complement strand
GGTGCAGGTCGTTGATGACCTGGTAGTCGTCGGGAAAGTTCTGGAAGCCCCCACCGGCGTCGATAACGCTGGTGATGCCCAGCCGGTTCAATTCGCGCATGAAGTGCCGGGTGGAATTGACCTGGTGTTCGTAGGGGAGTTTCGGGCCTTTGGCCAGGGTGGAATAGAGGATCATGGCATTGGGGAAGGCCAGGATGAGCCCTGTGGGGTCGCCGTTGCTGTCTGTTTCGATCTGTCCTCCTGCCGGGGCGAGTGTATCCCGGGTATAGCCGACGGCGCGGAGTGCGGCCCGGTTGAGGAAGGCTCGGTCGTACAGGTGCAGGATGAATACCGGGGTATCCGGGGCTATGCTGTTGATCTCTGCCAGGGTAGGCATGCGTCGTTCGGCAAATTGGAATTCTGTCCAGCCGCCTACTACCCTTACCCATTGGGGGGAAGGGGTTCGGTCTACCTGTTCTTTGAGCAGGCGAAGGGCGTCGGCCAGGGAGGGGACGCCGTCCCAACGCAGTTCCAGGTTGTAGTTGAGGCCGCCCCGGATCAGGTGGATATGGGAATCGTTGATGCCAGGAATGACCAGTCGTCTTTTGAGGTTGATCATCAGGGTTCCTGATGCCTGGTGGTTCATGATATCGATGTCGCTTCCGACGGCAAGGAATTTCCCGTCTTTGATGGCGACGGCGGTTGCTGCGCCGCTGGCTTGATCGGGGGTATGCACTTTCCCGTTGAATAAGATGATATCGGCGTCCATGATATTATTGTTTTGAGTTGAGCAGCATATTCTCGTAAATGAGACCGATGCCGTAGACCCCTCCATATTTTTCCATGAGGGCATTGACGGCGCCGGAGGTGGATGTTCTTGACCAGTCTCTTTGCAATTCCAGGACGTATTGAATGGCGGTCATGGGCTGGGCTCCTGCTTGTAACATGCGTTCCACTGCCCGCGTATGGGCTTCCGTGCTGACGCCCCCGCAGGCATCGGCGATAAAGTAAACATCATATCCGTCTGCAATGGCGCTGAGCACCGGATCGACGATGCAGACTTCGGTCCACAGGCCGGCGAATACGAGTTTCTTTTTGCCTGTCCCGGTAATGGCCTTATATGCGTTTACGTCTTCCCAGGCGTTCATGCTGGTACGGTTGATGGTGGAGGTTTTTGCCTCGGGATAGAATTGGGTGATCTCGTCGAATACTGGTCCTGTTCGGGCGCGGCCAACGGTGGTGATGATGGCGGGTACATTGAAGATCTTCGAGCCGCCGGCTACCAGGGCTACATTGCTTCTTAGCTCTACATTGGGGATGCTGGTGGTGGCAAACGCCATCTGGCTTTGGAAATCGATGAGGACAAGGGTATGGTTGTCCGGAGTGAGGAGCCGGGCACTGGGTTTCTGGGCCCGGATGGTGGTACTGACAAGAAGGATTGCGAGGGCGATGGATGTTATTTTCATGTTTCAGATTTTTAGTGTTGGTAATCGGCAATGGCTTTTTTGATGCCCTCTCCGGCGGAGGTAAAAAAGGCTCCTCCGGCCAGCAGGGTAATTTTGGTGAGCGGGGTATAGGTGGACATATGCTTGCTCTTCAGATAGGCCTGGGCCCGGAGAGCATCGAAGGCCCCTTTGATCTCGTACTGGGCTACCAGCGAGGTGGGAGAATCGACCCCGCCGTCTTTGAGATCGCTGGCAAAGGCAAAGCTGCTGACCCCCAAACGGAGGGCTTCACGCAAGGCCACGGCGGCAACGGTGATCATTAGTTCGGGGGTGAATTTTTTGCGGTCACCAAGCCCGAGCAGGAGTACTTTTTGGGCGCGTATGGCGCCTGCAGGGGGAGTGATCAGGATGGTCTCGAAGGCATGGCCGGTAAATTTACCCGATTTGCGGATATCGGTGATGAGACCGCTGAGGGCCTGATCGAGGTGAACCATGCCATTGGCGGCGGCGGGAAGGGCGGGAGGCGACGTGAAAATATCGCCCTCTGTGTATTCGAATACACAGGCCACTTGCAGGGGAGTGGTTTCCGTGGAGGGGCCTTCAACCATTCCCTCTATGGCCACCCCGTCAATGGTTCCCCAGACCGCCGAGGTGCCTTCTTTGGTTTGGCCGATGGCCGTGTATGGCAGGGCGATGGCGATGAATAAGGAGGCTAAGATGAGCTGTTTTTTCATATTTTTCTTTTTATAGCGTTGAATCAGAACTTGATGATGATTTGGGAATTGGTTAGGATGGCATTCTTTGATCCGGTAAAGGAATCCCCGACGAAAGGTCCGACCTCGAAGAACTGGGCTTCAAAATCGACGCTGAGAAAGGCATTGATAATATAGCCGACCCGTGCCAGGTAGGCTGTGCCGATATACCGTCCTTGGGCGTCGCTTCCTGGAAGGTGAACGGCACTCCCGGGCGGCCGGTAGACTCCGTCTCCGAGGGAGTAACGCCAGTTGAAGGCAACATCTACATTGAACGTGAAATTGGGAAATGGGATAGATGCGAAATAGGGGTGCAGATCGATGAGGTTGGAGGCGCCGACCTGGGGATCGAACCCGCTGAAATAGCCGGCTTTGGGATATAGGGGGTTGAACGATTGAAGGCTGCCGTCTCCGGCTTTTCGGTCTCCGGAAGTATAGTCGTTGCGCAGGCCTATCTGTGGCGCCCATTTGAGGCTGCCAAATTGGTAGCTGACATCCATGAATAATCCCCACGCATTGATATTACCCCAACCAAACTTTCCAAACTGGTAAGCACCTTCGATATCATAATTCAGGCCATTGCCGATTCTCCATATACGGGTTCCGAACGTTTGCCGCACTTCCTTTTCTGCGCCTTCCTGATAAGGGGAATTGTCCCTGCGGCTGCCGATATAATAGAAGTCAATGTTTTTTAAGACGGGGACGGCCAGCGTTGAATAGACACCCCAAAGGTTCAATTCCTTTGTGCCTTTGTTGTCAAATACACCGGTGTAGGTGGAGTCGGCCTCCATGGCTAAGAGGTCTACGTCTAATTTCTTATGGACATACATCAGCTTGGCTCCGGTGAAATATTGGCGCATATTGGGTCCGTCCCGAACGGAGATCAGGCGGCCTGAACCGTAATTTATTTCTTGCCGTCCGCCCCGGAAGGTGAGGGTATCGGTTGGATTTTGTACGAGCCGGTAGTCGAAAAAATAGTTCTCGAGGTTCAATTTGTCTTCGTCGATAGGCCGGGGGCCGTGGGGGCGTCCGTTTTCCAAGGCGCTCCGGATCTCTGCGTAAAATCGTAACCGGGGGCTCATATGCAGGTCGGCATGAATGTCGTATCGCTGGAGGAAAAAATTGTCCTGTCCGGCGTTGAACTGACCCCAATCCTCGTTGGTGAAGGCGTCAAATTCCCAGCGGATTCCACCGCCGAAAGACAGATAGGTGCCGGGTTTCCGGGGGGAAAGGGGGATGTATTTGAAACGGTTGTAAAGGGTTTTGGCCGAATCTTTAAGGTAGGTGTAGTTTTCATCATAGCGCATGAGTTGGAAGGTCTGCGCCCACGTTTTGGATGAGAAGAGCCAAAGGCAGAGTGCTGCGAGCACAGGGCAGATTTTTGATCGCATGCTCAAAGCTATCGGAATGCGAAAGCTGGGAGAATGTATAATTTCCAACATCTCACGTATATCCTATGGCAACGTAGATACGTACCTGCTTTGCATAGATATCTACATTCCCGGGGGGCGGGGGCAGGGTACCTTTGATTGGAAAAATTTGACATATGCGAAACATACAGAAAGCCCCGGATTATCTCAGCGATCCTCATCTTACACCGGCTGTCAAAGATTTTTTGAAACCATTAAATGGCGGTGGAACGCCTGTGGAGGCGATGTCTAAAACGGATGCCCGGAACGTATTGATCGGCGCGCAGGCGTCCGTTAAGGTGGACGTTTCAGGGATCGCCGAGTCTGAAAAGACCATTCAGGCCGGGGGATATACGGTCAAGTTGACGATCGTAAAGCCTCAGGGGGCAACGGCGAAATTGCCGGTCTTTATGTTTATCCATGGGGGTGGCTGGATCTTAGGGGACTATCCTACACATAAGCGATTGGTCCGGGACCTGGTGGTGGCCTCAGGTTTCGCGTCGGTATTCGTCAACTACACGCCTTCACCGGAGGCGCAGTATCCTCAGCCTACCAATGAGATCTATGCCGCTACTCAATGGGTGGCCGAACATGGCGATGAGATTGGTGTCGATGGAAAGAAGCTGGCGGTCGTGGGTAATAGCGTCGGCGGCAATATGACGGCGGCGACCTGTTTGATGGCTAAGGATAAAGGCGGTCCCCCAATCAAAGCCGCCGTCATGATGTGGCCTGTGACGGATGCCAGTTTTACGGAAGATAGCTATCAGGAATATGGTGAGCAACGGTTCCTGACGACTTCGTTGATGAAGTGGATGTGGGATCAGTACACCACTCACCTGGATAGAAGGAGGGAGATCTACGCCAGCCCGCTCAATGCAACGATTGATCAGGTCCGGGGACTTCCGCCTACCTTGATCCAGGTGGCCGAGAACGATATCCTCAGGGATGAAGGGGAAGCGTATGGCCGTAAACTGACGGATGCTGGCGTAGATACTGCGACGGTTCGTTACGATGGGGTCATTCATGATTTTGGGATGCTTAACGGCCTGGCGAAAATTCCGCAGACGAAGGCGTTGATCCTGCTAGCTGCAGCCTTTCTGAAAAAATACCTGCACTAACCATGAAACGCCATGCCGTAGCTCTGTGGAACGGCATCGCAAAAGAGGGTAGGGGCAGTGTGAGCACGCAAAGCAAGGCGTTGCAGCACAGTCCTTATTCTTTCAGCAGCCGGTTCAATTCCGGATCGGGAACCAACCCCGAGGAGTTGCTTGCGGCTGCGCATGCGAGCTGTTTTCTGATGAATTTGATCTTTGCGCTGGAGGTCGCGGGTTATATCCCGCAAGCGGCAGAGACAACCGCGTATGTCTCCGTTGAAAAAGGCGCTATTGTTTCCTCGCATTTGGTAACAAAGGCGGTGGTGCGGGATATTACCCAGGAAGCGTTCCAGAGGGTCATTCAGCATGTCCGGGGCAATTGCCTGGTCTCTCAGGCGTTGAATATAAAGATTACCTGTGAAGGGGAGCTTATTGAAAAATGACCCCCCTTCTATTTATAGAACAACGTTTCCTTTTCGATACCCAGCTTCTTGATCCTGGAATTGAGGGTGGAGACGGATACACTCAGCAATTCGGCTGCGCCACCGGCGCCGAAGACTTTGCCACCCGATTGGCGCAGGGCCGCCAGGATATTGATGCGTTCGTTCTCATCCATGGTTTTGATCTGGTCGCTTGTGGGTTCCGGGATGCGGGTGCTTCTGGGCAGGCTTCTGAGCAGAGAGGCATCCGAGATCGTATTTTCTGTAGCGAGCAATACCGCCCGCTCGATGAAATGACTGAGCTGACGGATATTTCCCGGCCAGTGATATGCGATGAGCTCGCGGAGCAGCTTGTCCGAGACCCCGGTGACGTGTTTGTTGCTTTTTTCTGCATGACGTTTTACGAAGTGCTGGATCAAGTCCGGGATGTCCTCCTTTCGATCCTGTAGCGGGGCCAGGAGTATGGGAAAAACGTTGAGCCGGTAATACAGATCCAACCGGAACCGGCGATCGGCTACTTCTTTGTCCAGGTCTTTGTTGGTGGCGGCGATGATCCGGACATCGGTGGGAATCACCGTATTGCCGCCGATCCGTTCTATTTCATTTTCCTGCAGTACACGCAGCAGTTTAAGTTGCGCTTCGAGGGGGACTTCCCCGATCTCGTCGAGGAGCAGGGTTCCTCCCGAGGCTTGTTCGAATTTGCCGATCCGTCGCTCGAAGGCTCCGGTGAACGCCCCTTTTTCGTGGCCGAACAGCTCGCTCTCGATCAGGGTTGAAGGTAGGGCGGCACAGTTCACTTTTATGAGGGGCTTGTTTCGGCGTTTGGAGAGCAGGTGTATGGCTTCGGCTATCAATTCTTTTCCGGTGCCGCTTTCTCCTAACACCAGCACGGACGTGTCGGATGGAGCTACGAGTCTGACCAGGTTGAGGGATTCCCGGATGGCTTTACCTTTTCCAATGATGTTAGCCAAAGGTTTGTCTTCAGGTGCACCGACCGCGGACCGTTGTCCATTGGAGGCTCTGGCCGTGCGGTCTTTGTTACCGGTTTCGAGTTCGGTGGTATGCAGATAATCGGCAACATCCAGCATTACCAGGATATCTTTTTCCCGGAACGGTTTAACCAGAAATCCATAGGGTCGGGTGGCTTTTGCCGCCGTCAATGTTTCTTTGTCTGAATTGGCGGATAGGTAAACGAAGGCGACCTTTCGTTCTCTCAGGATCTTAGCCAGATCTATGCCCGTGAGCTTTCCTTTGAGAAAAATGTCGATCAGGACGAGATCGGGATGTTCCTGGTCGATAAGCCTGAGGGCTACCGGTACGCTCCGGGCGATCGGACATACCGAATAGCCGGCTCTCTCGAGGATCAACTGGAGGTTGTTGGCTTCAACAAAATGATCTTCAACGATCAGGACTCTCTTGTTCATAAATGGGTTCTAATTTGCATAATAACGAAATGGTCGTTCCGTTCTCGCTGGTGATAGTGAATTGAGCGTCATAATCTTCACTAAGGCCCTTCATCAATCTTATGCCTAGCGATTTTGTTTTAAGGGGATCGAAATCGGGAGGTAGCCCAATGCCATTATCCCGGACTTCCAATAGCAGTTGGTCGTCCGCTTGTTGGAACGCGATAATATTGATCCTGCCTTTCCGATGACCCGGAAACGCATACTTGATGGCGTTAGTGATGGCCTCATTGAGGATCAAGCCCAAATGGGCCGCCTGGGATGCCCCGATCTCGATGGGATCGGTTTCGATCGAGTATTCGATGTGGCCGGCTGTGCCAAAACTTTCGCGCAGGTACTGTACCAGCTCGCGAATATACTCGCCAAGATCTATGGAAGCCATGTTCCCTCTCTGATAGAGTTTCTGATGGATCAGGGACATGGAGTGGACCCGGTGCTGGCTGTCCCGGATGGCCTCCTGCGCCTTATTATCTGCAAAGGCGCTTTGGGACTCGAGCAGGCTGGTAATGACGTGCAGGTTGTTTTTGACCCGGTGGTGGATCTCTTTAAGCAGCCATTCTTTTTCCAGGACCAGCCGTTGAAGGGCGCTGTTCTTTTCGTTGATCTCTTTATTGTTCCGGTTCTTAGTGTGGTACTGCCCATACAACAGGGTAAGGATCAACAGGAGCAACACGCTGCTGGCAATGGTCATGTTTCGGATGATCTCGGCTTGTTTGAGTCGGCTCCGCCGGATGTCGTAAGCCTGCTGAAGCCGTGAAATCTCATTTTCCTTTTGCTGGGTTTGATATTGTACGGCCATATCTTCTCCCAGTCGCTGGTTTTGGATATTGAGATTGGCGTAGAGCAGGTATATATAATTGTTCAGGTGTCGCATCCCCGCCTGATAGTTTCCATTGATGGAATCAATAGCGGCAATCTCATATTCGGCCTGGAGCTCATGTGATAGGCCAAGAGAACTATTATATTCAGCCAGGAATCGCTGCGCATAATACTGGGCCTTCCCGTATTCTTTTTTCTCGAAATATAGTTTCGCAAGCCGGCATTCCGCCAATTTCGTATTGATGGAGCCTCGTTGTGAAGTGATTTGTTTTTCCAGGCGCTCCGCTTCAAGGATATGTGGTTCAGCGGAGTCGTATTGTCTAAGCGCCTCGAAGTATAGCGATATAGTAAAATCATATTCCAAAAGACTGGTCGTGGAAATTGGCGGACAGATGTTGGCATAGTGCCGAAGTTTCGCCATATCGGCGAGTGCACTGGCACTGTCTAAAGGCCAGTTGTTTATATTCGCCAGGATATTATACAAGTACGTGTTATCCTTGTCGATCAACATTCGATCGGCGGCCTTGAGCGCCCATTTCCAACTTTCAGGATATTTGATATCGAGAAGCTGGTACAGATCCGATATCCGGCAATAAAATGCAACTAATGGAACGCTGTCCCTCAACGTTTCTGATGTCTTTATGCTTTGGAGGGTGTAAGTGAGCGGTTGGCCATACTGGCGTTGGAAAAAACCGTTCATGGCAATATTGTCCGTGGTATAGTGCGTATAAGCAAAGTTGATGGAGTCTTCGAGTCGCAGAGCCTCTTTAAATTCTTCATCACCCTTTTGCAATTGGACCTCGCTGTCGTATATGTAACCGATATCGGTGAGGACATTAATTTGCCCTTCCGGGTGGCCGATCTTTTTGTATAGGTCTTGCGCCCGTCTGAAAATATCGATACGGTCTTGATTACTGGAAGGGGAATAGCTTTCGTACAGACCCCACCAGGCCAAGGCTTTGGCTTCGGTGGCCAGGTCGCCGATGGAGCGGCATCCTTCGATGCATTGCTTGAAATAATCGAAGCCTTGTTGGGGCTTATCGCTCGTCATATATAGCTTGCCGAGTACACAGAGGATCTGCCGGTACCAGCTGGGTTGGTTGAGCGATTTGCTTTCGGCCAGCGCGGTATTGAGGTAATGGATGGCGCTGTCCCTATACCGAGCCCAGGCGTTCGGCTGAAACGCATAATAGGCGCCCAGCAAAGTCAGCAGGCGGAGGTGTTCTTCCCCATGCGTACCCGGTAATGCCCGGCTGGCGGTGTCAGGATCTTGCCGGTCAAACCAGGGAGCGCTGTTCGTGGGTATTTCTTGCTCGAAGGCTTCGTTGAGCAGGATTATTCTGCTGATGTTCAGGTAACGGGCGGCATGGAGAAAGGCGGTGTCCAGGTCAATATCCGCGTTTCTCCATGCGTGATAATAGGTCCCACTCATCTGCAGGAGGAGGCGTTGATGGCCGGCGGGATACCAGCCCGGTGGATGATATACAGGGGCGGCCTGGAACCGGTAGGGTGTAGCAGGTATTTGGGTGCTTCCGCTATAGGGTAGCCCTAGCCAGCATAGGAGGAGAATAAGTAGGTATGATGGCTTCATGAGCGGTTAGGTATATAGTTTATCTTTTTTGATGCCCAGCTTCTTGATCCTGGAATTGAGGGTAGAAGAGGGTATCCCCAGAATACCCGCGGCGCCCCCGGGACCGGAGATCTTACCATTGCATTTGTTCAGGACCCGGATGATATGATCCCTTTCGTTGTCTTCCAGCGTCTTCAACTGCTCACTTTCGGCGATCGATCTCATTAGCCGCTGTCCCGGTTTAGGGAGGTGCACCTGCCGGATCACATTGCCTGTGGTGATCAGCACGGTTCGTTCAAGGAGGTGCTCGAGTTCTCTCACGTTTCCGGGCCAGGGGTAGTTCATGAGTTGCTTCATCACGCTGCCGGAGATATCCTGGATGTTCTTGCCGGTCTTCCTTGAAAACCGGGAGAGATAGTGAGCGGCGAGTTCGGGAATGTCTCCTTTTCGCTCCCGAAGCGGTGGCAGCGGAATGGAAAATACATTTAGCCGGTAGAAAAGATCCAGACGAAACCGGCCGTCCTCGACTTCCCGCTGCAAGTTCCTGTTGGTGGCTGCGATGATCCGGACATTGGTCTTTATAGGGCTTTTGCCGCCGATGCGTTCTATCTCTTTTTCCTGGATGGCGCGGAGTAATTTTACTTGCAGTTCTGGTGGCAGCTCACCTATCTCATCCAGAAAGAGGGTGCCATTGTCTGCGATCTCAAACTTCCCGATGCGTCTTTCGTGGGCGTCGGTAAAGCTTCCTTTTTCGTGACCGAATAGCTCGCTTTCGGCAAGTTGTAAAGGCAGTGCAGCGCAATTGACCTTTACCATCAATCCTTTTTCTCTTAGCGATCGGTTATGGATCGCCCTTGCTATCAATTCTTTGCCCGTGCCGGTTTCGCCGAGGATAAGAACGGTGCTGTCGGTGGCGGCAACCTGGGACAGCAAATAAAAGACTTTTTGCATTTCCGGCCCGTTGCCAATGATGTTCTCAAAGGAATATTTGCTTTGGATCTCCTGCTGAAGATAGGTTTTCTCTTCTTCTAACTGTTGTTTGTAGTAGGTGATCTTCTCGAGCTGGTTTTTTATCTTTTCGTAAGCCAGGACATTGGAGATGGCAACGGCAATTTGGGCGGACAGCCCCATAAGGAGTTCGTTGTTGATGCGGCCGGGCTGGGTCCAGATGATCCCTATGTCCTCGCCGGCGGCCTTCAGACGCATGCCCCGGATCTGGGTGGCTCCGGCTTTGTGCCAAAAGGATTCACTCGGGAAAGAGTATTTGCCTTTTTTG
>Ga0206822_1203_pt1 | contig 10432 bp, 8 predicted proteins | sample Alteio_BWOrgCont_83_FD_152913 | JGI IMG/M metagenome (GOLD analysis project Ga0206822, IMG submission 152913) | Enriched cells from forest soil in Barre Woods Harvard Forest LTER site, Petersham, Massachusetts, United States -... | ecosystem: Environmental > Terrestrial > Soil > Temperate forest > O... | reverse complement strand
CGTGGGCGAAGGCAGGATCATGAGAGTGATCTCCCATGGCGCTGGCGGCGAAGGTGTCGCGCGGTGGCGGCGCGGCGTTGGAGACGATGGGCAGCGAGGTGGGATGAGCGGTGCCGGCTATCTTGCCGGGTTCGCGGCTGACGGCGGCTAGCTCTGGCCCGGTGACGGGCATGGGTGGAAGAGAAGAGACTTCAACGGCGGCGGGCGCCGAGGGCGCGGTGGTTGGTGCGGGTGTGGGCGTTGAAGGTACGGGTTTGGCGTGAGGGTCGGGGATGCCGTGGATATCGATGATGAGGCGGTAGGGATTGGGGAGAAGGAAGGCGGAATACTGCTTGAGGTCGTGGACGTCGAGGACGACGCGTGTGAGGCCGGGCGAGATTTGTGCGGCGCGGATGCGGGTGAGGAAGCCACCGTCCGAGACAGTGAAGCTTTTGCCGGCGAGCTCAGGCGCGAGGTGTACGTTGTGGAGATCGAAATAGATGCGGTCAGGGTTTTGCACGCGGGCGGCTTCAAATTGGACCTGGTTGCCGAGGTCGATGGCCACGCGGGTGTAGGTGGAGGTGGACCAGTGGCGGATGCCGGTGACGATGGCGGGCGGCGGGAGCGTGGAGGTAACGGGTTTGAGATGTGGCGTGGTTTGGGCTCCGCAGACGCTAGTGAGCATTGCAGCGAGAAGGACGCAGCGGAACGTGTTTGGACTGCAGGAGCGCATGCTGCTGATAGTTTAGTTTTTGGAGAGTGTGAGGGGATGTTAATCGGGCGGCGGGTACTTAGTCGTGTACCTGTTTGTGGGGGGGGGTAAAACGGGCATAGGCAAAGGAAAACGCGACGGCGCGGAGGACGCAAAGGAACGCGGAGAAAACAAAAGCAACGGCTAGGTGTGGCTAAGAAAGCAATGAGGCAACGACTTCCGGAGCGGAGGCCAGGGCCGTTTCGAGGCCGGAGGGGTCGGGTCCGCCGGCTTCGGCGAGGTCAGGACGGCCGCCGCCTTTGCCGCCGACTTTGACGGCGAGGAGGCCGACGATTTTGCCGGCCTGGAGGCGCGCGGTGAGGTCTTTGGTGACTCCGACGATGAGCGTAGCTTTGCCTTCAGCCGTTGCTGCGCCGAGAACGACGACACCGGAGCCGAGTTTGCCACGGAGTTCGTCGACGAGGTTGCGCATTTGCGATTTGTCGAGGGCGTCGACTCGCTGGGCGAGGACCTTGATGCCGCTGACTTCGACGGCGGAAGAGGCTGCACCGGCGGTTGCGGCGGTTGCGGACTTCATGCGCATCTGCTCTAGCTCGCGGCGAAGCTTTTTCATCTCTTCTTCCTGCGCGGCGAGTTTGCTGCGGAGCGTATCGGCGTCCGGGGTACCCGTGCCTATGAAGTGCGCGACAACTTTGGAGACGCCGGCATCGCGGCGGAATTCAGAGAGCGAGCCGGTGCCGGTGACGGCTTCGATGCGGCGGGTTCCGCTGGCTACTGCGGATTCGCCGACGAGCTTGAGGAGACCGATTTCGCCGGTGGCGGCGGTGTGCGTGCCGCCGCAGAGCTCGGTGGAGAAGTTGCCGATGCGGACGACGCGGACGAGGTCGCCGTACTTTTCGCCGAAGAGCGCTGTGGCGCCGAGGTCGTGGATGGCCTGGTCGATGGGGACGTCGACGAGGGTTTCGACGGGCGTGTTGGCGAGGACCTGCGCGTTGACGATGGATTCGACTTCAGCGAGCTCTTCGTCGGCGACTCCGGCGAAGTGCGAGAAATCGAAGCGGAGGCGGTTGGGGTCGTTGAGCGAGCCGGCCTCAAGATTAATCGCATTGTTATTGACGCCGGCCACGGCGGCCACGACTCAGGCACCCTCGGCGTCGGCGGCATCCGCGAGAAGGATGTCGTCCTCGACGTCGCTCTTCGTCTCGGCAAGCTCCTGCATGATCGCCTCGGCGCGGAGATCGTCTACACCCGCTCCGACGACACCTTCATCCCCCTCGAAACCCGCACCGCCATCGCCAACAAGGCCCAGGCCGACCTCTTCATCAGCGTCCACGCCAACAGCTCGCCCGAGCCCGGCGTGCGCGGTGTCGAAGTCTATTACCTGAACTTCACCTCAGACCCTGATGCCATGCGCGTCGCCGCCCGTGAGAACGCCGTCTCCAACCAGAGCGTCCATGACCTCTCCGACCTCGTCAAAAAGATCGCGCTCAAAGACAAGATCGACGAATCCAAAGAGCTCGCCACCGACGTCGACACCTCGCTCTATTCCGGCCTCACCAAGGGCAACGCCAGCCTCCACAACCGCGGCGTCAAAAAGGCGCCCTTCGTCGTCCTCATTGGCGCCAACATGCCCTCCATCCTTGCCGAGATCAGCTTCGTCACCAACCAGCAGGACTCCGCCCAGCTCAAAAAGCCTGAGTACCGCGAGCGCGTCGCCGAAAGCCTCTATGCAGGGGTCGCGCGTTATGCCGACGCCATCAACGGCCACAAAACCCGCCCCGCACCCACTCAGCGCGCCGCTCGATAGCTCAAACAAGAACGTGTCATCCTGAGCGGAGCGAAGGACCTGCTTCATGCTGGCGACGAACGGTAGGTCACGGCTTCAGCCGTGACAATAAGGCCAACCTTAATGTTTCGGGGCTTTAGCCCCGGTGATTTTGTGTTACACGCCAGCACTTCTCCGCTATCATCTCTCCCATACCCACACCAAGCCCCAGGAGCCACCCATGGCAGAGTTCACCTTTTACGAGCAGCAGCAGATGATGGAAGGCCTCACCGACCAGCAAACGAATATGTTCCTCGCCCAGTACGCCGCCGAGCACAAGGACCGCACCACACTCCTCCTCGTCAGCATCTTTCTCGGCAAGTTCGGCGTCGATCGTTTCATGATGGACGATGTCCCCATGGGCCTCCTCAAGCTCTTCACCCTTGGCTGCTGCGGCGTGCTGTGGATCATCGATATCTGCACCATTACCAACCGTGTCGACGAGTTCAACCGTGCCCTGGCCCAACGGATCATCGCCCACCTGCGCCAGAGTGCTCCGCCCGCGCCTAGCGCAACGCTGCCGCCTGCATAAGCAACAGGTTCAATCAACTGCGCCTCGGCTTTACGCCGCGACCTCCGCGTTAAATCTTTTGCCTTTGTCTTCCTTCGCGAAACTTGCCTTTCTCCTTCGCGTCCTTTGCGTCAAAGCTTTTGCTGTTGTTCTTGCCTTTCCTAACACCTGACGCCTAACACCTTCCTCATCCCCACGGAGCTATCATCCTTGTAGAGAATGCTCGCTGAAATCATTGCCGTCGGCTCCGAGATGCTCACGCCGCATCGCCAAGACACCAACTCCCTCTTTCTCACCGCCGGCCTCAACGATCTCGGCGTCGAGGTCGGCTTCAAAACCATCGTCGGCGACAATCCCCGTCACCTCATCGAAGCCATCCACAACGCTCTCCGCCGCGCCGACATTCTCATCCTCTCCGGCGGCCTCGGCCCCACCGAAGACGACCTCACCCGCGAGTGCGTCGCTGAATCCCTCCACCTCGATCTCCACACCGACGCTGACGCCGTACTCGCCCTGCAGGCCCGCTTCCGGGCCCGTCGCATGGAGATGCCGCCCAACAACCTCAAGCAGGCCCAGGTCCTTGAAGGCGCCGAAATCCTTCCCAACCCCAACGGCAGCGCCCCCGGCCAGTGGCTGGAAACCGTCATCCGAACAGCTGACGCCCAGACCCATCGCCGCCTCGTCATTCTTCTCCCCGGTCCTCCCAAAGAAATGAAAGCCATCTTTGCAGCCCAGGTCCAGCCGCGCCTCGAACAGCTGCTTCCTCCGCGCTTCCTTGCGCGCCGCATTCTGCGCATGGCGCTCATTCCTGAAAGCTCCGTCGACGCCCGCACCGCGCCTATCTATCGCCGCTTCACAGATGTCGAAACCACCATCCTCGCCGGCCACGGCGAAATCCAGCTCCACTTCCTCTGCACCAAGGACACCCAGGAGCAAGCCGAAGACCGCGTCGACCAGCTTGCCGAGCTCATAGAGCATGAAATGGGCGACGACATATTCTCTTCTGACGGCGAATCGCTCGAAGAAATCGTTCTCCTCATGCTCGGCCTCCGCGGCCTCTCGCTCGCCACCGCCGAAAGCTGCACCGGCGGCATGCTCGCCGAGCGCCTCACGGCCATCCCTAACGCCTCGCGAAATTTTCTCGGCGGGGCCATCGTCTATTCCAACGATCTGAAAGTCAGCATCTGCAAAGTTCCTGCCAAACTTATCCAGCAAAAGGGCGCAGTCTCGCCTGAGGTCGCGCGCGCCCTCGCCGAAGGAATTCGCGAGCGCACCAAGGCCGCCATTGGCATCAGCATCACCGGCATTGCCGGCCCCGCCATCCCCGATGGCCCTGACTCCGGCAAGCCTGTCGGCCTCGTCTACATCGGCCTCGCCGACGCAGAAGACACCCAGGTCAAGCAATTCATCATTCTCGGCGACCGCGATCGCGTCCGCCTCTGGGCCACAATGCACGCACTCGAAATGCTCCGCCACACTCTCCAGTAGCCGCGCACCGCTGCGACCATCGCGTTTGCAGTTGCCTTTGTCTTTCCATTGCGTACATTGCGCTTAAACTTTGCGCCCTTTGCGTTCAAAGCTTTTGCTTTTGCATCTCATATCTCATATCTCCCCTTGTTACACTCATCCTCGACAGCAATGACCCTCTGGCTCCTCATCCTCGCCGCCTCCTATCTACTCGGCTCTATCCCTGTCGGCTATCTGCTCGTCCTCGCCTTCCGCAAAGAAGACGTGCGCGAAACCGGCAGCGGTAACATCGGCGCCACCAACGTCGCTCGCGCCGGCGGCAAAGGCCTCGGCATCGCCACGCTTTTTCTCGACGCCCTAAAGGGCTACCTCGCCGTCGTGCTGGCCATGCACTTCGCTCCCGCCGTCAACGGGGTCGTCTCCACCCTTGCCATTGCTGCTGGCGTCGCCGCCGTCGCCGGACACATCTTCACCGTCTGGCTCGGCTTCAAGGGCGGCAAAGGAATTGCCACTGCCCTCGGCGTCTTCATCGCGCTCGTTCCACTCGTCGCACTCGGCTCCTTCGTCATCTTTGCTCTCATCTTCGCCATCTCGCGCTATGTCTCACTCGCTTCCATCGCCGCTGCCGCTTCCATCCCTCTGCTCGCGCTCTGGCTCGTGCCGCAACATACCTCCGCGCTTCTTCTCGGATTGAGCGCCATCTCCCTGCTCAGCATCATCAAGCATCACCAGAACATCACTCGCCTGCTCAACGGCACCGAAAGCAGATTTTCCAGCAAGAAGAAGGTGGCTGCATGAGCCGCATTGCCATCATCGGCGCGGGCTCCTGGGGCACCGCACTCGCCATCTCGCTCGCCCGTCGCGGAGGCCACGATCTCACCCTCTGGGCCCATCGCACCGACCACGCTGAAGAGATTCGTCTCCACGGAGAGAACCGCACCTACCTCGCCGGCTATCCCGTGCCAGCGGATATTCGCCTTACCGCCTCGCTCGATCAGGCCATCAACAACGCCGAAATCCTGCTCTGCGTCACGCCCTCTCAGGCGTTGCGTTCCATCATGCAGCAGATCGGCCCTCTGCTTACTCCCGATCAGGTGCTGCTCTCTGCCAGCAAGGGCATCGAAGAAAAAAGTTTTCTGCGCATGTCGCAGGTTATGCAGCAGTACGCGCCGAAAAATCCCATCGGCACCCTAGGCGGCCCCTCTTTCGCGCAGGAAGTCGCAGCAGCCATGCCCACCGCCATCACCATCGCCACGCATGAAGAAGCCCTCGGCAAGTCACTGCAGGACGCATTCACCTCAACCTCGCTGCGTGTCTACCGCAATGAGGATGTCCCAGGCACAGAGCTCGGCGGCGCACTCAAGAACGTTATCGCTCTCGCCGCCGGCGTCGTCACCGGTCTCGAGCTGGGCAACAACGCCGCCGCCGCCCTGATCACCCGCGGCATGGTGGAGATTACGCGCCTCGCCATCGCCTGCGGCGGCCGTGCCGAAACCATGTCCGGCCTCTCCGGCATCGGCGACCTCGTCCTCACCTGCACCGGCGGCCTCTCGCGCAATCGCGCCGTCGGCGTCGAGCTCGGCAAGGGCCGCAAGCTCCCCGAAATCCTCGCCGGCCTCCACGGCAAAGTCGCCGAAGGCGTGCGCTCCACGACTGCCGCGCTCGGCCTCGCCCACCGCCATGGCGTAGAGATGCCCATCACCGAGCAGATGGCCGCTGTCCTGCACGAAGACAAATCGCCTCTCGACGCCATTCGCGACCTCATGACGCGCCCCGGCCGCACCGAGTAAGCCGCAAAGGTTTACACCTCACACAAAAATATTTTTCTTCACGCGCAAAAACTTTCTCGCGCAATTCTGAAACGCGCACCACGCATCCCCGTCACAACATGCGGATTGACGTTGAGCGCATCCCCCAGAGCGCTCAGCGTCTCCACTTCATCGGGCTCCGTCTTCGCACATCGTCATCGCGTTCCTGTACTGTGAGGTACCTCCCTGTGACTTCTCGACCCTCTTCTCTCGCCATCATCTCGATTGCCGTCATGCTCGCTGGTTGCAGCAGCGGCGCTCCCTCTTCGTCGTCCACAACCACCACTACGACGACTGCGCCTACCACTATCCCCAACCTGCAGCCCTTCGCGGACGCCACCGGCAACGTCTCCACCTACACCACCGCCGGCGTCATTGATGAGACCACGCCCTTCTTCCAGTCGCTCGGCACCAATGGCCGCACCTGCGCCACCTGCCATCAGGCCGCGCAGGGCATGACCATGACACCCGCTGCCAACGCCACGCTCTTCAACTCCACCAACGGCACTGACCCGCTATTTGCCGCCGTCGATGGTGCCAACTATCCCACCGCGCCCACCGGCGACCTCGCCTCGCACAGCCTCATCCTCAACAACGGCCTTATCCGCGTCGCGGAAACTCTTCCCGCCGGTACGCAGTTCACCATCACCGCACTCAGCGATCCCTACAACTGCGCCATCACCACTGACCCAACCACCGGCCGTCCCACCATCTCCGTCTATCGCCGTGTTCTACCCAGCACCAGCCTCATCTTCCTCAGCGATGTCATGTGGGATACGCGTGAGACCATCTCTCCGCTCACCACGGCCTCCACCTTTGCTTCTAACCTCAGCGCCGATCTCAACCATCAATTGCTCGATGCCATCAGCACCCACGCACAGGGCACAGTCGTACCCACCGCCACCGAACAATCTGCCATCCTCGCCCTCGAGCAGGGTCTCTTCACCGCGCAGGCTTCTGACTCCGCCGCTGGTTCACTATCCTCTGGTGGCGCCACCGGCGGTGCCACCGCACTCGCCGGCGTCAACTATTATCCCGGCATCAATGACGCCTTCGGTGGAGACCCACAGGGCAAGCCCTTCAACCAAAATGTCTTCACTCTCTTCACCGCCTGGAACAATAGTGCCAACGCTGCGCAGGCCAGCATTGCTCGCGGCCAGGGCATCTTCAACAATGCACCTCTGCAGATCAACAACGTCTCCGGCCTCAACTCCAACAACACCGCGCTTGGCAACCCCGCCACCATCCAGGCCACCTGCAGCACCTGCCATGACACACCCAGCGTCGGCAACCACTCCATGCCTCTGGTTATGGACACCGGCCAGGCAGACATCGCCTCCAACGTCACCGGCCCCGGCCTCACCAACGGCCTCGCGCAGCTCTCCCAGCCTAACCTTCCCGTCTTCCAGATCACCGGATGCAAGAACGCAGCCAATCAGCCCATCACCATTGTCACCAGCGATCCCGGCAAGGCTCTGCTCACCGGCCTCTGCTCAGATGTCAATCGTGTGAAGGTCCCCATCCTCCGCAGCCTTGCCGCCCGCGCGCCCTACTTCCACAACGGTTCGGCCTCCAGCCTCACGCAGGTAGTCAACTTCTACAACGCCCGCTTCGGCATGGGCCTCAACCCCCAGCAGAAGACCGATCTCATCAACTTCCTCAGCGCCCTCTAAGCTTCACACGCTCACGCAACAAAGGCAGGACGAATTCCATCTCGTCCTGCCTTTGCTTTTCTCCTTTACTGTCTACTCACTACTGTCTGCCTTTACGGCTTCCCCTCCGCCGACCCCATCGTTCCCGTCGCAGCATCCCTCATCACGAACCGCACGTGGTCCGTGAACGCCGGCACAATCATCGGAAACGCAAATCCAACCTTCGCTCTTGGCGTAATTTTGTCCGTCGCCCCCAACTCTTCCTTCAGTTCCGCGGTATGCTGCGCACTGATCTTTTTGTTGCGATCGAAGCACACCGCTACCACCGTCACCTCTGCAATCCGAGTTCCGTCGGGCTGGTCCACAAACTTCAAATCGCTCGCATCAACCAGGATGTTGAAGCCGCTCTTTGCCTTCTGCAACTCCATATGCAACCCGGTATAGGGCAGCGACGTGCGCGCTGCGCTCATTAAGTCGTAGCGCAGGTCGGCCGGCTGCTTGGCCTTCGGTGCAAACGACACTGCACTCACAGGAGCATCGCCACTGAAATACCCGTGCCGCGAGGTCGCAATTAGGTTGGGGTCGTTCACAATCACCCGGATGTTGCGGTACTCACGCGCCGCATCGCTCGTGCTCGTCGGTACATACGAAAGCGTGTAGTACTCGGTACCCTCCAGCGACACCTGCGCAAGTTGCGCGTCCAGGTCATTGCGCCCGGAGATTGTGCGCCCTCCCGTCGCCGACACAAACCCGTCGAAACCGAGGTTGTCCCCATAGTTAGCGCCGGTCAGGGTCGGAGACCCGGGCGCCATACCTTCCGCTGTCCCTGCCGGGTCAATGCTCTCCAGCGTCGCGCCCGACACTCGTACCGGTCCCTCCGGGTCGATGTTGTACAGAGTCACCCGCGCCGCCAGCATCCGGTCCGTCACCTGCTTGATCACATCCATCGCCCGATCGTGGTCGGCCTGGCTCAGGCCGTTCAGGTCTCCCGCGTTGTTGTAGCCCTTCCCAATCCAGATCACATTCTTGTGTCCAGGAACTCCGCGCAGAGACTCTGCAATCTGTGACAACGCGCCTAGCGTCTCCACCATGCCGTCGTCCTTGCCAATCTTGCCACCGTTCAGTTGTGCAATCATCGACGTAAAGTCGAAGTCTGCTGTGTGCTTTTTCACGCTCTCCAGCAGATCAGCCCTGCTCTGCGTGTAATCGTGCAGCACCGCCATCTTGGTATTGCCTGCTGCTACAAACAGCGTCGGCACCGGCAATACCTCCGGCTGCGCCATCAAGTACTTCTCCATCTGCTGCCGCGCATACCCCAGGTCATGGAACGGCGTATTCAGCTCATCGAACACCAGCACGTTCACCGGCGCCGGTCCGATCTTTGGCAGGTCGGCCACGCTGTTCACCACCATCTTCGCCGCTGTCCCCGTCGGCATCATGTGCCCACTCGGCGGATCGAAATCCTTAATCGTCTGCAGCACCTTGTCTTCGTACACCACAAACTTCGACTTATCGAGATTCGTCACCGGCTTGCCTCTCTTGTCCACCACCACAACATCCAGCACCACCAGCCTCGACGTCACCGTGATAGACGATGCCTGCGGTGTCGGCCCTTGCGCATTCATACCAGGCACCACCAGCACCGCAGCCATCAACGAACCAGCTGTCCACTTATGAAAGGAGGAAGCAGAAAAAGATGATCTTGATAATGAAGAGTTCATATATCTGAATGTACGCACGCCGCTGCCCACTTGTCTCACCTCTGGTTGTATAAAACCGCTTTAACATAACCCAGAATAAAGCCCTTCCTTATCTATCAGGATTAACACCAACCATCTCCGCGCGCATCCCTCCGCTAAACTAAGAAGGATGGCTTTTTCTTTCTTCGACCGCATGAAGCAGGCGGTCACCCGCACCCGCGAATCTCTCGCCGGCTCCCTCGCCTCCGTCGTTGCCCTCACCCGCGAAGTCGACGACGCCTCCCTCGACGATCTCGAGTTCGCTCTCCTCGCCGCTGACATCGGCGCTGACACCACCGCCGCCATCATGGCCTCTCTCCGCGAGCGCGCTCTCCGCAAAGGCATCTCGTCCGGCGACGAGCTCAAGCATCTCCTCAAGGCCGAACTCCTCCTCATCCTCTCCTCCGTCGCCACACCCGTCACCCATCCCCCCGCACCGCCCGAGGTCATTCTCCTCGTCGGCGTCAACGGAACCGGCAAGACCACCACCAGCGGCAAGCTCGCCGCCATGTTCCGCCGCGAAGGCAAATCAGTACTCCTCTGCGCCGCTGACACCTTCCGCGCCGCAGCCATTGAGCAGCTTGAAGTCTGGGCCGAGCGCTCCGGCGTGTCCCTCATCAAGACCAAACAAGGTGGCGATCCCTCCGCCGCACTCTACGACGCTCTCGCCGCCGCCAAGGCTCGCTCCACTGACATCCTTCTCGTGGACACCGCCGGCCGCCTCCACACCAAGTCCGAC
>Ga0206822_1202_pt1 | contig 10458 bp, 7 predicted proteins | sample Alteio_BWOrgCont_83_FD_152913 | JGI IMG/M metagenome (GOLD analysis project Ga0206822, IMG submission 152913) | Enriched cells from forest soil in Barre Woods Harvard Forest LTER site, Petersham, Massachusetts, United States -... | ecosystem: Environmental > Terrestrial > Soil > Temperate forest > O... | reverse complement strand
CTTGTTTTAATATTAAAAATCAGGAGATTTATGGCTAATTATTTGGATAAAATGCGTTATGTGGATAAAGACTATTCCCTTCCAGAAACATACTTAGATTCTTTAACGAAATCGGATAAGGCTTTAGCAAAAAAAATTGCTTTAACACTGAATGCAAAAACAAAAAAAGAATTATACGAAAAGATTGAAAATATAAGTAAAATCCTTAAAGGGGAAAGTCACAGCATATCAACAGCGATGATATTCAGAATATTGGCTAAATGCAATGTCAAGCATATTCCCGATCTCTCAGAGCAAGAAGCCTTAGTGCATATTGCCCATGATTGCGGCAAATTGATCATGCAAAGAAACTACTATCCTTATTCCGGAGACCCATTTGATCCTCAGAATGTTAGACATATTAAAACAGTGATAGATCATTATAAATGTGAGAAGACTATCGCTGAGTATTTGGCAGCCACTCTGATTTATATAGAAAATTTTATGATTCACACTATTGAAGATCTAAAAAATAATATTGAATTGCAAAGATTTTCTAATGATGAACGATTTATCATTGCACAACGGCTTCTGGCTATTACTTACAAGTGTTACAAATATGATGAAGTCAAAGAAAATCTAGGTCCTTTTTTTCCTGTCCAAGCACTGGAATTGGAAAGAATGACTATTTTAAAAGGGCAAATTCCTTCGGTGGAGATTTTTCCAGATGGTAGAAGCGAGGGCTTAAAGTTGATTCTCCAACGTATTGAAGCCCTTCTGCCAGAAGAAGATTTTACGGAAGAAGATCCCTTGGAACTTGCTGATTTCACAAACGAAAGGTTTCTTCAAAGAGTTTCCATTCCGACCAAAGAGCTGTATTTGCTGGTTGGATTAGTTTCTGATCCGGTCATTTTACGTAAAATTTCTGAGAATCTTGATTCGCTATTGAAAAAGGACTGCAAGTATGAAAGATATGCCGTATTTCAAATTACCTACAAGATTGCCTCTGAAGCATGTCGTCTAATAAATGAAGGGAAAATGAAATGGGAAGAGTTTATCGAAATGATGAAAATTTGCTTGAACAGGGAATCTTTACGTGCTGGTGAATCTATACCTTTATCAAGATATCATGATGTCTTATCATTGATAAACGAACTTCTTTCAGGTAAAGGAAAAAAATTCGGATTTGCATTAGATACAGTTGTATCAGGCTTATTGGAATTAGGTATGGCTCGCCACAGAGTGGTTAACTTAATCAAAAAGCATTGTGAAAAAGAACATCATGAAATAATTCGCTTGATTAGCAACGGGCTGAGTCTGGCAAATTTTTCAAACGATGAAAAACTTTCCTTGCTTAATGAAATCCTAGGAAAACATTCTTTAGCAACCGCCAAATTGATTTTAGATGAAATCGAGAATTTGGGGCTGGGCAAGAAAGAAAAATCGGAATTGGCCAAAAAGATCATTGATAGAATAGAGCATTCCTATTTACATAATTTTTGCACTACTAATGAAGGACTCGAACTAGTCACGGACGAAAAAACATTAACGAAAATCTATTCTTTTGTTGATAAGTCTGATTTCGTGGAGGTTCTTAAAAAAACACCAAAAGATTATTGGATAAATATAATACATTTCCTAATCAAAGCAGATCTCAATTACATCAATGTTTTGTTCGACTTTTCTTATCCTTTAGATCGTATTCAAAATGCTTTGCAAGCCATTTTGAGCAGACATTCTATCGATGAAATTTTAATCCCGATAATTAAAGAAAATCCAAGGCATCGATTTCGAGAATTCAAAAATATTTATCACCGTAATAAAGAAATAGCTTTTGCATATGTCAAAGTGGCTAATTTAAATGCTAAGGTGTTGAGCAAGATCGTAAAATTCTTCCAGGATAAGGACGATATGACCATTTTCCTGTCTTTCTTAATAGAACGGGAAATAGATGTAGATAACGAATATTGTCGAAAAGGGCCTGAGGCTGCAGCGAAAATGGCAAGTTATTTTGGTTCGTTTACTGAAGGAGAAATGAATTCATTTATTGAACTGTTGCAACAGGTGCCTCCTTCTTATGCCCAAAATAAATTGTTGGATTTATTGGCCAAGCAGCATTCTTGGAAGTTTGTAGGGTAAATGCCAGGGAGCTTTTGCATCGTCCAAATCCCAACTTTGAGCCAGGCCATGGTATATCCCAAATTGTGTTTTACCATGTTCTGGATATGGTAAAAACACGATGAATAGGGTCAGTCCGTTTCAGCCCTGATCCGGCCCCTTTCATACAATGGCATTCGGTTAACACAACACCCTCAGCCTGAAAGGCTGGTATATAATAGCCTAGGGCAACGCCCTAGGTAGCTTATACATGACATTGCAGGCTGAAGGCCTGCTGTATAATGAGCTCTTGCTTTTGGGATCCTTCTCCAACTGTATACAGCAGGCCTTCAGCCTGCAATTTCATGTATAAGCTACCTAGGGCGTTGCCCTAGGCTATTATATACCAGCCTTTCAGGCTGAGGGTGTTGTGTTAACCGAATGCCATTGCCCTTTCATAATCCCCCATCCACCATGTTTCCTAAGCGATCGCCTATTGGAAAAAGTTGGAGTTTTCTAAGGAAAAAGTTTGTTTTGTTTCGACGAATTCAGTTATCCGACTTTCTAGACTTGTATGCTCATCATTCAATTTAAACTTTTTTTCCTTGTGTTCCATATCAACTTTGACCCGCAATTGCTCGAGATTTTCAAGTTCTGAAGAAACCCTTTGCTTCACTTCCAATAGTTCCTTGTCGTTTCTTGCTTTTTGTTGAGAAATGATAGCTCCAAAATTTGTTTCTAAATACTGGATCCGATTTGTTTCCATTCTCAGAATCTGAATTTTTTGAGATATTAAGGTATGTGCATCTTCAAGTAATCGAGCATAGCATGTCTTCACCTTAGTGATTTTTCTCTTCAACTCTTCTCTATCACTTTTGGAAAAAGATTCTCTCTTGGCAAGCCGTAATTCATCAAGCACATCACCAACTGTTGTTGCATTTGAAAAATCAGCTTTTAATATTAATGTTTCAATATCGCGATTCAAAGCTCGAGTTACCAGGCTGTCTGGGACCACCGCAAAACTGATATCTTTCTTGATTCTTAAAATTTTGCTTTCAACACCTAATGATAAAAGACATTTTTCAAGATATTTAGACACATTCGGTGGCGACCAACCTCCTCTCTCTCCATCGCTAGGCGGCCATCCTCCCATGCCATTTTTAGGTCTATCCCTTCCAAAGATGCCATCAATCTCACCTAAGTTGCGATCAAACTCACGCAATCTCCTCCTAGGACTCCTGGGCGGCCAATCCCCTCCTCCAGTTCCAACTTGATATGTTATCGAAGGACTCCAACTATGGACATAAATTGATTCTGACTCGTCTGAAGAATTTATCTCTGCTTCAAAGTTCGCAATTTCTTCTTTGAGCATTTTGGTCAAGGTAACTTTTTCTACAAAACTTGGACCCTGTAATTGAAACCACTCTTTAAGTTTGAATAAATTTCTTTTGTTTCTATCTAACTGAAACTGAATAATAATAATATACAAATGTATTGGTGAAATTTTCTTTAAATTCTCTGAACTTAAGGCAGAAAAGTTTAGCGCTATAATTTTTCGTGAGTGTTGGCTGACCTTTGGAGGTATCCGAGTGTCATCTTTCAACCATAGAAGTGCTTTTTCTACATTGTTATTACTAATGATTTTTTGATTGATATGAGATGAAATCCACTCAAGAAATTCTTCATTATTACTGAAAGAAGCCAATCTTAAGAGTTGTTCGAAATCATTATCAACAATACTTGGATCCTGTAATTGGAGCCATTCTTTAAGTTTGGATAAATTCGTTTCGTTTTTATATAACAAAGGAATGATACCAAGCAAACAAATTCGTGAAATTTCCTTTAATTTCTCAGCGCTTAAGTTAGAAAATATTGGCGCTACAATTTTCTGTGCGTGTTTGTAAACCTTTGGAGGTATCCGAGTGTCATCTATCAACCAAGGAAGTGCATTTTCTATCTCATTACCAACGATTAATTCATTGATTTGAGAAGCAATCCACTCAAGAAATTTGTCGTTATTAATGAAATCAGCCAAACCTAAGATATGTTCAAAGTCTTCTTGGCGAAGTTTATAAATTTTTGGGAGCCCAGAAAAGTATTGAACTGCAATCATTACAATATGTTTTGGAAATGGTAACATAAATAGAGGTAAATATTTACCATCAGAGATTTTTACTTTTTGCGCTCCATCTTTTCCAGTTACTCGTAAAGAATTAAAGAACCATCTAGTTTCCTTGAAAAACGATGAACGCGTAGTAATAAGTTGCATAGGGTCTACCCCATGGCCATTTTCAGAATAACCTTCCGTTGCAATAGCCATATCATGTGTTTCAAGGGGAGAATATATATTGAAAGCTTCTGTAAGTGACTTTTCTGATGTAATTTCATCTTGTTTCAGAGTATCTAGCTCAGCATGTAACTTCTTATTTTCTTGCTGTAATTTCTCTTCTATTTCACTTAATTCTTTTTTGTGTTGGTCAAAATTGATTTGTTTCATCCTAAGCTTTCTATCTAATATCTCTTTTTCTTGAGAAAATTCACCATTTATTTCTTCCAATTGTTTAGAAAGTTTTTTTTCTAACTCATCCCTTCGTTGTATCAATTTTTGTTTTGTAGTATTAATAGGAATCGCTTTATAAAAGTTTGTTTTATCTTTTTGAGATAATTCATTAATTTTATCTGTAACATATCTGTTAATTTTAGATTCTTTACCAAAACAATTGCGTAGGTATTTTAAGTTTTTAAGGATTTTTTGCTTAGGAAGGGCATGCAAATGTTGTTCATTTTTTTGGATAAAAGCTGGGAAAAAAGTTTCCAATTGCCCAAAGGAAATTTGTGTTGGTCTGAACCATTCCAGTACTCTACCTAGCCAAGTAAGCTTTGTTGTTGCGAATGGGACACTTCCATCCTCTGATGATTTGACCGAGGCTCTTTCGAAACCATGTGTGCCTAATTTTGCAAAATTCTTGAGAACTGCCATAAATTCATCATGTGTTTGACATCCTTTAGGCGTAAGATTGAGTTTTCTTGGTAAAAGAGGTTGTATGCATTTTCGAAAAATTTGTATAATCATAATATAAAGACCATAATAGTAAAATTATTTTTTATAATACAGCAAATCATAATTTATATTCAATAAAAAAATTACGCTAAAGTAATAAAAAAACTTATCGCAATTATAAGTATTTTTGATTTGCTAATTTGGTATATTTTGTTTTTTTGAAAGGGGCCGTGAAAGTGGCAGGGTCTTGCATTCGCGCGATTTAAAAAGCTGAAAGGGGCCGGGCCTTGCGGCCATGCCCTTTAGCTACTTATTTTTTTAAACCGCCTACGTAACATTCCCTCGCACTCAAAGCGTTAAATATGGCTAAGGCATTACGTGAAGCTATTTCGTTTTCCGTCGAAGTATCGGCGATCAATTTTTTTAGAAATTTCACTCTTGAGTTTTTATTTTCTTCCTCATTAAAATAACAAGCATGAAGAGAAACTCGCCCTTCATCACAAGTGAAACATTCTTCGTTAAGTCGTCTGATAACTTGAATATCAGCAGTTTTTAATATAGTAGAAGAAAGTTTTATAGAATATCGGCTATCATCTTTTTTGACTCTAACAGTTACTGATTCTAAATTGTCGCGCAAAACCTGACATATTCTTTCTTTTGAAGCAAGGCAAGTCTTCCATTCCGCAGACCAATAAGATACTTTTCCTTGACAGGTAATCTCGGCTAAAGGTTTACGTATATCTTGTGGATCGAAATGAATGGTATATTCTCCTTGATGACCATCATATCCCCAGGATCCTTTTATGGAGCTTAACAAGCCAGGATAGACAAAATTAGCATTCATAGTGATAACCTCTCTAAATTATGGAACACAATGCTAGCATACAGCATCCATTTTCCGCTATTACTTTAGATTCTCTTAAATGTAAAAGCAAAATAAAAACAGGAAGAAGGTCTTAAAGAACTCTTTCGTGAAATATCTTTCCCAAATCTTCATTAGGCAACTCCCTTGGCGGCTCTGTGGAGCATCCATAAAGACGTTCCCACAATCAAAATGTGCGGCACTGTGTAAAATAGGGTATTCATAAATATATCGACAAGGTATTTCGAAGCTATCTGGAATGCGGCATTTTGGCAAAAGGGTTCGCTTACGCTCATTGTGATAATTGCCACAAAGATTTCTTGCTAGCATTTTCACGCAAGCGAAATAGAGGCGTCATTCGGTGAATTTTACGATTTTTGATTTTCCAATGACTTTCCCTTGAACATTTAAGGCCCGCACCTCAAAATAGGGTCCAGGGTTATTTATTGGTATGGTAGTTTCAAAACCTGTTTTAACTACCGTGCCGGCTTTAGATAGCTTTTTAGGCTTATGTCCGGCTAATACCCGCCAATATGCTGTTTCAGTGGATCCATTCCATGAAGCATACACCGTTATCTGCCCACTATTCGATTGTATCCCAATGCTTGGCGGATAATGAGGCTTGCCAACCCATTTGTGCCGGTAGGCTCGGTAGGTGTAGTTCGTACTGGGCATAGCAGCGTCGTATAGCAGATTCAAGGCTGGATTACTTTCGTTATTTCCTGCCCCACTAAATTCTGAAAAGTATTGCGATTGCCCCCATCCAACAAATTTATTCCCGTTGTCCAAAGATTGCAGATTGCCTTGAGAAGCCACTATGATATTGGGATCATGGTAATAGGTCTTATATACACTGGCAGTCATATTGACAAAGTCTAATTGGAGGATCAATCCATGCGATGGAGGGCCAGGTTCGGATGAATCGTCTGAATTATCGTCAAACATGCTTATAAGGTTATTTGGAAGAAAACGCGCATCATGCTGCCAGGAAAATGAAGCCCCGGATTCTATCGTAAAACTCGAATTTTTGCCGCCAAGCTGCCAAATAATATTCCCTGTCGGCTTATTTATCATATAGATTGTCCACATACTGCGGCTGGATATTAAGATATCATCGACGTTATCGGTTAAACCTATGGAATTCAAATGATAGGCATCCCATATGTTGGCTGTTAACGTTGCATTTGATGCTGGCTCGTAGGAATCAGAAAGCGGAATATGGTCCAAGGCATTCCAAAAGAAAATCAATTTGTTTGTATGCAAATCGATTTCTTGGATCGCAAAATCTTGCACATATCCATCGGCTGGGCCTCCATAAGGAGTTAGATCCATTGGCACTGCCTTTGTTGAAAAGAGCAATGCCGTATTACGTGGAGTCAGAAGAAATTCATGAATGTCTGAGGTGAAGCCTCGTTTTGCCTGAACATTTTTTATGACTTTGTAAGTATGGTCAAGAATGTAATAACAAGAACCCGGTTCCGATGAACCCCCAGGAGCATTCGTATAAGCTGGCGGTGTCGCTAGAGTGCCTTGCCAAAATGTGAGAACTGGTTTGCCATAGAGTTTTTGCACACGGAAATCAGTGCAGGCTAGGTTTGGGCTGCTTAACGGACGGAACCAAAAAGGATTGCCCTCGTTATCCAATATCAGTGTTCCCGGTTGACCATACATGGCATTGGCTGAAAATTCATATGGGGCAAGAAATATAAAATCAGACGAGGTGCCCGGATTAAACACGTTCACCGTGATTTTCATTGGGTGTAAATTTGGTTCGCTAACGAAACTCCAAACTTGCGGCGAGTCAATGATAGGATCAGGAGTAACATATCCGTTATTGGTTGGGTAGGGGATTGTTCCGCATCTTGCGCAGGTTTGGCAGTGTTCTTTTGCTGATTGAATATCTTGTTCTTTGTTTTCAAAGTCCTGAGCATGTGCGTTTGCATTAAGGAGTACAAAGCACGATGTGTATAGGGATATGTTCCACAACTGGCCCAAAACATGTTTGAAATACATAGATTTTCCCGGTAAGGATTTCATTAAATTTTATATTTATGCATATAATCAAAAAAATAATTTAGAGTCTATGTTTTTGGGATCAAATAAAAGGGGCCCGATCCTGCGATTTTGAATAAAATCGCAGGATCGCAGGCACGGCCACTTTCACTTTTGTAAAGTGGTTAATACCTTGTTGATTCCAGCTTTAGAGTCTTAATAGCTTAATAATAGAGGATCCTTCGCTGCCCACACTATAGCCTAGCAAAGTGTGGGCTATAAACAATAAAATAAAACCGCGGTAGAGCAGTCCCTTTTTTAAGTCACATCAGACTTTTAAGTCGGGTGGTTGCGACTCCCGGCAACTTATCTAAAAATCCAGTTGCACATCTTATTACTTCCTTTAGATCTCCTCGATAATCTTCATGGTTCCATTGAGTATCTTCCCAGTTAAAGGTAATATGAGGTGTTTCATTTTTATCATAATATGTTTGATAATCTTCTTCTTTCAATCTTTGTGCAATGCGATCGACGATGAGATTTTTATATTTGGAATTTCTAAATTCTTCTTTTGCTTTGTCGAGGATTTGTTTGACGCTGCATAATTGTTTACGAATTTTAATTCCTTCCAGTTCCCAGAAGAAATTTCTGGCAATTTTCATAGCCTTGCATTGTTCTTCCGTTAATCCATCCGTATCCCAAAGCAGATTTCGGAATGTGAAAGTGATTTCCGGTCTTGCAGTAGCATCCGTAATGTTGTGTGGGTAATTGTTATTTCGCATTATTTCTATAATCACATCCATAATTGTATCTCTTAGCTGATGGTCTGCAAAGTTTTTTTTGGCTTTGTCAAGAACCATATCGGCAGTGGGAGGTACTTGGGTGGCAGGTGGTTCATAAAAAGGGGTGCAATGTATATCATTCATACTTTTCTCCTTAAAAAAATGTATAAAAATGTGCTTATTGTTTAAGCATTTGTTGTAATATAATGGATACGTTTAAATTGTACAAATTAGAAAAACTTATATGATCTATAAGAAAAAAAGAGACATAAGGGAAGAAAGACTAAGGAACTTAATGGACAAAAGTCCCTTGTGTTCCTGACTCCAGCCAAAGCTACATAAACCTATGGAGCCGTGCCTGCGATCCTGCGATTTTGAATAAAATCGCTGCAGAAAAAATTGAAAAAGTTTCGCTAAATTGGGCCAAGCTCATTGCAAGAATATATGAAACAAATCCACTCATATGTACGTGTGGAAAAGAAATGAAAATCATTGCTTTTGAATTGGAGCTCTTCCCATCAGGGAAAGAGCTCCAATAGCCGTTGAATTTCCTATCCTTAAGAAATACTTATGGTTTATATAAGTTTTAATAATTTCAAATTTATTCATTGGTAAAGTATGATTTTTTTAAAAAACATCGTGTTTTTTTTATACAAATTAATAAATAAATTAGGAGTTTTTAAGATGAATCCAGTTTTTAGAAGTTTATCCATGGTGGCAACTCACTTTTCTCGTGGACCACATTTACCACCAGTGAAACCTGTTCAATGTTTGTCTAGCCTCTTCTCGATGTCCACACAAAGCAAGAATTTGCTAGACCCGCAGAAAGTACGAACATATGCAAGTTCTGCAGTGAAATCACCCCGTTTTAACTTAACCGATATTTTTTATGGAGATTTTAAATACGATTGGAAAGTAGATAATGAAAGCAAAGAGGATAAAATTCCTTTTCCAGGAGCGGGTGCACAATTTGTTTGGACGTCAGGACATTGGACTTATTATAATAGTAGTATTGTAAAATTTTTAAAATTTAAAAGCATAACAAAAGATTCTCTTTTTACCGAAGTGCAAATTTTAGGTTACAAAAGCGGTGATGTACTTATTAAGGTACATTTTCGAGAAGTTGATAAGAAGATCGCGGGAAAATACCTGGCTGAATCTGGCGTTCTTATTAAAAATTTAGATGTTAATTTTGGTTATTATATATCTAATCTCTATGACACGAAGCTATTATTTGACATTTTGGTAAAACATAATGAATTTCCTGCAGATAAATTATCATTGATCCGAAGTATTGTAGGTGATAGCGATCATGTAAAGCCTGTAGATAAGAGCGAGATTGAAGGGGAAGTTCCATTTTCTGGAGTTAGAAGGAAATATTGGACGTCAAGTTTTGGATGGACTGAATTGTAGACTCATACCCTGGCCTGGCTCAAAATTGGGATTTCGACGATGGAAAAGCCCCGGGGTTGAGTGATCGCAAGTCGATCTATATTTCTAATATTGATCGACTTGCGATCACTCAACCGCAGGAGCTTTTGCATCGTCCAAATCCCAATTTTAAGCCAGGCCAGGGTATATCCCAAATTGTGTTTTACCATGTTTTGGATATGGTGAAAACACGATGAATGGGTCAGGCATGGGCTGAAACGGACTGACCCAAAAAAGAAAGTTTTCTTCTCCACAATTTCAGTCACTTCTTGTCCCACCTTATTATGTGTTTCAGGCTGGGTTTATATCTGGAC
>Ga0206822_1074_pt3 | contig 10479 bp, 6 predicted proteins | sample Alteio_BWOrgCont_83_FD_152913 | JGI IMG/M metagenome (GOLD analysis project Ga0206822, IMG submission 152913) | Enriched cells from forest soil in Barre Woods Harvard Forest LTER site, Petersham, Massachusetts, United States -... | ecosystem: Environmental > Terrestrial > Soil > Temperate forest > O... | reverse complement strand
AAGGTTTGTGCCGGGGTCGGGTCCTGTAGCCATTCATTAATAAATTTGGGGAACGGGTAATCGGCCAATTGTTCCCGGTGAACGAGACTATATTCCTCGAAAACCGGTGTCTTCCCACCTACGCTCACCGTTATGAATTGCCCCTGAATAGTTTGATGGCTTAGCTCCTGACGGTACACCCTGGAGATATACTTAACTGTGAGTGGTTGCCTTCCAAAGAGTTGGCGGATCAACTCCGAATTTCGTATGTCTTCCTTGTCGAAATACACCGGTGAGCTTGTCTCCTTTAAGACGAACTCATACAATCCTTCCCAGATATCCCTGGTGGCCCGCCGCCGGATATATACCTTGTTATGCGACGTCTCCACTATAAAGTAATAGAACCACCGTTGCTTTTTCACGATGTTCTTTTCTTTTACAGGAAGTTGTGCAGTCAATCCTTTTTGAAGGGCCAGACATCCATTGCGTTGTACACAGTCCGTACACAAAGGGTTGCGCGGCAGACATATGGTCGCCCCGAAATCCATAATGGCCTGGTTGTAAAGATCAGCCTGTTCTCTATCCAGCAGTGCGTTGGCAAGATTTGCATATAATTTTTTTCCCGCGGTGGAATCGATGGGCGTAGCGTCGCCAAAATAACGCGACAGGACACGCGTCACATTCCCGTCTACAACTGCATGCGGCAGACGAAAGGCGAAAGAGGCAATGGCTGCGGCTGTGTAAGGCCCGATGCCTTTGAGCGCAAGTATCTCTTTGTACGTGTTTGGAAATTCTCCATTGTATTCTGCATCAATCTTTTTTGCAGTAATAATAAGATTGCGACAACGACTATAATAACCGAGACCTTCCCAAAGTTTGAGGACTTTTTGTTCCGGAGCGTGCGCGAGATCACGTATCGTAGGAAATGCTGCTAAAAATTTTTCATAATAGGCCCAACCCTGATCGACGCGCGTCTGTTGAAGAATTACCTCACTTAGCCAGATCTTGTAGGGATTCTTTTCCCCTTTCCAAGGCATTTTCCGATCATTTTTACTGCTATGCCATTTTAACAAAATCCGGGTAAAATCGGCTTTTTTATGCGACATTTTGGCGCGATTTGTGATAAATAAAATTCACAATCAATATTTTAGAGAATTCTTGCACAAATAGATCAAATCCAGTATTTTGATACCCGAAAAGTAATTTCAGGCCTAATGAGTTGTGAATTAATTATTTTGTTATATATTTAAAATCAGAAACTTATAAAACTTAATCCCCATGAGAAAGGCGGACCTTGTTAACCAAATATCGGAAAAAACAGGTATACCTAAAGTTGACGTCCTGGTGACGCTCGAAACTATGTTCAAAGAAGTGAAAGAAACTCTCTCCCAGGGAGAAAATATTTATATCCGTGGGTTTGGCAGTTTCATCACGAAAAAGAGAGCTGCGAAGATCGGGCGTAATATAAAGAAGAACGTGGCTGTACATATTCCCGAGCATTATATTCCTGCGTTCAAACCTGCTAAAGAATTCGTTGCCGAAGTAAAAAAATTGCAGGCGGTGAAGGAAGATCAGCCAAACCCGGACGAAGAGATGTAATTTTGCGTCTCTAACTATCAGCATGAAGAGACAGCAATTTCTGGTAGCAGGCACCGCGGTGCTGGTACTACTCGCTCTGTATATTTTTGGACAAACTGTTCCTCCACATCAGAAACCGAACGCCGCGATGGCTGGCGTTGCAGGTGCTCCTCTTGGTAAATCCGTTGGTTTACAGGAAATTCTACAGGCTGCACAGGCTCGTTTGACTCCTGAGCAATTGTCTTATGTGAACAGACTGCAACAATCTGTGGTCCGGGGGGACGTGCAAACTCAACAACTGAATGTAGACCGTCAACTCGCTGAATTTTGGAAAGATTCGGTGAGCGACGGTTATTTATTATATGCCTATTATACAGGAGAGGCGGCTAAATTGGAAAAGTCCGAAAAAAAGCTCACCTTTGCTGCCCAATTATTTTTGCAGAGTTTGCGTGGGCAGGACGATCCGGCTTTGACGGGCTGGATGGCCACCGACGCTAAAGAGTTGTTTGAAAAGGCATTAGAACTGGATCCGAATAATGATTCATCCAAGATAGGGTTGGGGGCAAGTTACATCTTTGGTAGCCAGGCCGGAAACCCGATGGAAGTGATGCAAGGTATTCAGCGGATTTTGGAAGTAGCCCGCCGGGATTCGACCAATATGTATGCTCAGCTGATGCTGGGATGGGGAGGACTCGAATCGGGACAGTACGATAAAGCTATTGAACGTTTAACAACCGTTGTTCGACATCAACCTGCCAATATCGAAGCTATACTCCTCTTAGCCGAAGTCTATCAGCAAAAAGGCGATAAAGCTAATGCCGTGAATTGGTATGCAGCCGCAAAAAAGCAATTGGGTGATCAGAATCCGGAGATGACGCGTGAGATCGACAAACGCATCCAGTCTCTGAAGTAATGTGGGCGGAAGCCTGCTCCGCAGGCTTCGTCCGAAGGACAGACATGGTAATTCTATTTTTTAACTAATAATTGTATTGAGTATGCCTTGTGGTAAAAAGCGTAAGCGTCATAAGATTGCGACGCATAAGCGTAAGAAAAGACTGAGAAAGAATCGCCATAAGAAGAAGAATAAGTAGTCGTCGATCGCTCGATACGCTTGAATAAGGAACTTATCATAAACGCAACCCCGCAAGGTGTTGAAATAGCGCTGCTGGAAGACAAAAAACTAGTAGAGCTACACCATGAAAAGGCTGACAACAGCTTTGCGGTAGGTGATTTATACCTGGGGAAGGTCAAAAAACTCATTCCCGGGTTGAATGCTGCATTTGTGGACGTTGGATTCGAAAAAGATGCTTTTCTCCACTATACCGATCTTAGCCCATACGCCCGGAGTCTGTTGAAATTCACCCAACAAGCGATGAATGATAACACTCCGGGCGGGTTTGATTTCGGTACCTTCCAGGTAGAACCCGAGATCATTAAGACCGGCAAGATCAATGAGGTGCTCAACGGCAAACCTCATATTCTTGTTCAGATCCTAAAAGAACCCATCGCTGCTAAAGGCCCAAGGCTAAGCTGCGAGATCTCCCTTCCGGGTCGTTTTGTGGTCATCACGCCCTTTAATGACATCGTGGCGGTATCCCGCAAGATACACTCGTCGGATGAGCGCAAACGTCTCCAGAAGATCGTCGAGGCGATCAAACCGAAGAATTTCGGGGTCATCGTCCGCACTGCCGCCGAAGGGAAGAATACGGCCGAGTTGCATGAGGACCTTACGGAACTGGTAGCCACCTGGAAAACGATCCAGCACAATCTCAAGGGCGCCGTGGCGCCTGCCAAGATCCTCAGCGAACAGACCAAGACGACGAGCATGCTCCGGGATCTGCTCAACGAAGACTTCAATAAGATCGTGATCAACGACCGGAACATCTTCAACGACACCAAAAGCTATATCCAGCGAATAGCGCCGGATAAGATCGATATCGTTTCCTATTATCACAACGGGTCGCCGATCTTCGATCAGTTCAGCGTAACCAAGCAGGTGAAAGCCGCCTTTGGCAAGACGGTGAACCTGCCCAGCGGAGCGTATCTGATCATCGAACACACCGAGGCCCTCCATGTGATCGACGTCAACAGCGGCTATAAAAGCGTCAGCAACAACCAGGAGCAGAACGCTCTGGAGACGAACATGGAAGCGGCCGAAGAGATTGCCCGCCAATTACGGCTCCGGGACCTGGGTGGGATCATCGTGGTGGATTTCATAGATATGAAGCTGCCCGACAACAAACGGAAGCTCATCGAGGCCATGGAGAACTTCATGCGGACGGATCGGGCCAAACATGCCGTACTGCCTATCTCCAAGTTCGGGCTCATGCAGATCACCCGGCAACGCATGAAACCCGAGGTGACGATCAACACCCAGGAAGTTTGTCCCACCTGTAACGGTACCGGTAAGATCTCCAGCGCCCTGATCCTCGAAGACGAGATCGAAAAGAATCTTAGCTATCTGATCAACCATCAGCACAAGGATCTGATACTCGCTGTACATCCCATTATGCATGCCTATCTAACCAAAGGCGGTTTTCTGGGCATCGGAAGCCGCCGGTGGCACTGGCGCTGGAAATACAAACAAAAGATCCGCATTCGCGCCAATACGAATTACCATCTCACGGAATTTCATTTCTTCGACAAGCAAGAAGACGAGATTAAACTTTAAGGAAAAGCCGATGGAAAGGGGGTTTACCAAGGGGGGCTCCCCTTGGTCGCGACGCATATCATTTGTTAAACGCGCAGCAGTAACCGGGACACTCACAGACCACTATGCGCGTTTAACAAATTGGCCCCGGTAGACACCGGGGCCGTCTTTCACTGTCAACATTGAGTCACACATTCTTCAGGGCAATCCATCGTAATAATGAATGAATCGCCGAATATCTTCTTCTGACTTAAAAGAGGTTTTGTTGCTGCTCAAATAGTTTTCCATCTGAGTAGTTTTGTCATTGGTAAGCGCCAGAAAAAATTTGGCATCTCTTTTTATCCTGACGATCTTTCCCCCGCTATAGACATAGAAATCATTGTAGATCCTATATTCCCGGATGGTTTCGCCGGAGTATTCGTTCTTTTTCTCGTAGAACTTTTTCCAGATAGGTTCGAGAAAACTGATCTTTCCGGTGTCCAGCACGAGATAGAAGCTGGTCGCAGTCTGATTGTCGACCGGAGGTAATCCGGTGACGAATTGATAGACCGAATTGCTGTTGGGAATGGTATCGCGAATGATAACCTGGCGCACTAATGCCGATTCTACCTGTAACTCGTTTCCGTCCGCCCCTTTGTAGTGAACGGTTTGTTTTTCGAGATCGAGTTGCACCAGGATGTTCCCAAAAGACCGGCCATCGACGAGCTGGATCATGCCGGATTTCCAATCGGCAATAAAAAAAGGATTGCCATCTACATCGGATTTAATGTTGACTATCGGGTGGCCGTCGAGATCGTACACGTTGAACTTATGGTCAAGATCGATGGTTGGCGGTGCTTGTGCATGAGCCCGGTATGGCATCGACTGCAGCAGGGAACTTCCGGCCAGGAAAAGGAGTAGTCCGATCTTATGGGCAAATCTCGATTGCATATTAATTCGGATTGACCTTGAAATTTTAAGACCGAAGCCGGGAGGAACGAAGGAGCCCGTTTAAACAAGCCCCTTCGCTCTATGGCTTTATATTTTAGTAATTCGGATTCGTAGTTACTGAAGCGGTTCCACCCGTAGGCGGATTCAATTCCAACTCATCGGCAGGGACATCCCAATAGTCCATAAAGTTGTAATCGAAAGTCACGTTTTTATACATCACGGGACCGCTCGAAGTATAGAGAAGCATTTGATTGCCATAGCTTCCCCCGCCATTCGAGATATCATAGGTCCAACCCCAGCGACGCGAGTCCCAGAAAGACAATCCCCTTCCGAAAAGGGCTACCCTTCGTTCTCTTACGAGCTGGTTATAGGCTTGAGTCTGGGTAAGTCCTGTTCCGGCTGTGGCAGCAACGTGTGCGCCCTGGTATACTCTTTCCGCATCGATCAAACCAAGACCGGTCTCGCTACTACCCAACATGATATCGGCTTCCGCCTGCATCAGTGTATTTTCTTCCCAGCTGCCAGCGATAAACGTCTCGTAGGCGCCAGGGGTCTGATCGCTGTAATTGTATACTACAGTATCACCGTGACTGGCATTGGGAGCGTTGATCAAACTGTAAACGGTCGAAAAATAGTCGTTATAGAAAGTGTCCGACGCGCTTGCGGTATAATCATATGACAGCCGTAGGTCTCCGGCATTATAGTTCTGCGTCAAACGCAAACCTGGTTGGAATACCAGGTCGCCATTGGGACCTGCTGCCATCAGGGTAATATTACCGGATTTCACGCCATACAGGCTGGCCGTTGCGGTGGAAGTCGCGGTAAAGACAGGGTCCCCGGTTTGAATGCCACTCGCGGTAAGCGTCTGTACATTTTGCCAATCGGCGGAGGCCATTACGGGAATAGAAGCTTTCGCAATTGTCCCGCCCAATGTTTGATTTACGAAAGGATTCAGTTTATTGACCAGGATGTTCCTGGCAAGCAGGGTATTAATGTTGTGGATCCACTGCGTGGTGGTAGGCGCGCCGCCGTGTGGAGTTCCCTGAAAGGCAGCCGGGACCAGCTGTCCGATCACCGTGGAATAATCGGCTGAGGCCGAAAGCCCCCCTAAAACTGTCGCCGCCTTATTCAACCAGGTATTCGACGCCGTGATAATAGCAGCCCTTCCCTGGTAGTTGCCATTAGTGGTGCTGGTGGCGCTCACGGCGCTGCCGGTATCGACGATCAATCCGGCGGTGTACTGAGACCCGATAACCGAGTAAGCATATCCTTTCCAGAAATAGGCCCATGCTTCGAAGGTGCTGATCTCGTCCGCGGTGAGCGTCTTGATGTTAGGGATCTCCGCGAGCAACACGTTCATCGCACCATTCAGAATATACATGTTACACCACTGATAATAGACGACGTTATAACCAGCCGCCGTTTCCGCCCGGGTATTGATCGTTCTTAACAAAGTACTCTGGGCTTCGTTATTCGATGTAGGATAATGGGAGCCGTCGTCCAGGATAGTATATAACGGGATGTTGACGGTATTTACGGACTCATTGGCATCCGTGGAACCGACCATATCACCGAGCAATTCGCTATAAGAATAGTTTAGCGAAAAATACCCGGAACCCAGCCAGTTATAGGCATTAGCATTGTTAAAGCCATCCCAATACGAGGCGCCTTGTGCAAACTGTGCCAGTGAAGATTCATTGGTAACGTCCTGCACTAAAGTCGGTGAATTGGGGTTTCCGACATTCAGCTGTTTCTTGCAACTCGTTGCAATTATCAGAAGCGTCAGGGAAAGGAACAATAATTTATTTTTATACATGATCTGTATTTTTGGAATTAAGAATCAAAATCCGACATTCAGGCCCACCTGGTAAGATTTGATATTGGGGATGGTGCTCTGATCAACCGTCCTATCCCAGGCACTGTTTGGCGTACCTGCGGTAATTTCGGGATCCATGCCGGTGTATTTTGTCTTCGTCCAGATATTCCGGCCGGTGAGCACCAGCTGCAATTTTTTGATCCCTCTGACTTTCAATATGGGCGCCGCGTCAAATCCCAGCGAGAGATTTCTCAATCTTAAGAAAGAAGAAGGTTCGTAGAAGAAGTTGCGCGCTGCGTCGTTACCGTTACCACTGGTACCGTTATAATAGGCGCTGGCCCAATAAGCCGACCATGCCTGATTTTGACCACCGATGTTGACTGTTTTAGTAAAGTCTCTATGGATACCATCCCGGTACATCCATTCTTTGGTTTGGTTATACAGATGGCTGCCATAGATCCAGTCGAACTGGAAATTGAGCATAAGGATACCTTTGTAGTTAAAGCCGTTGATAAAGGAGGCGGTGAACTTGGGGTTGCCGTCACCGAGAGGCTTGCTCTCGCTGGTGAACTGGATCATTTTGGACGCCGTATCTACGACCTTGCCATTAACGATCTCGTAATTGCCATAATCGGCCTTGGCGATATATGGTACGCCTGCCGAGTTGGTCTCGCTTACGCTTGTCAGAGCACTGTAGCCCGTGATCTGACCGATCTTCGAACCAGCCGCCAGAGCCTGAGCCGTACCGCCGTTCGAGGTGACCAGTATCTCGTTCTCGCCCTCGATCTTATCCAGGTAAGATGCCTGGTGACCATAATTGATCGTGAGATCCCAGGTGAAGTCTTTGCCCTTGTAAACCGGCAGGTTCAATTGGAACTGATACCCCTCGCTATGAAGCGTAAGAGCATTGGTCAGTTGGCCGGTGGCGCCTTCCGAAGGAGGCGTATTGACCGTCCAGATCACATGATCGCTGTGCCGGTGCCAGTAAGTCGCGGACACGTTGAATTTAGTGAACCATTGTCCATGTTTGCTGCCATCGATAGAAAGATCCGTACCGATCTCCTTTTCCGTGGAAACTTCTACGCCCAAACTGGGGTTATTGGAAGTACTCGGAACCGAATATGTGAGCTGGGAGCCGAGGTCATTCTGGTTGATAACAGGATAACGTTGGAAAGGCTGGGGTTGGATACCGGCCTGGCCATAAGCTGCGCGAACCTTAAAGAAAGAAATTGTGTTGCCCACGGAACCTTCCCAGAATTTGAAGGAAGAAGGCGTGATATAGGCATTGGCATGCGGGAAGGTAAACGCTTTAGAGCCTTCACCGAACGCCGACGAATAGTCACTTCTGAAACCGCCGGAAACGCCGCCGAAATCGCCGATGTCGATGATCTGGTTAAGCAGATAACCGTAGGTGACAAAAGGCTCCACATAATCATAGATAATACCCTGCGCGTTGGTGGCTTGTACATTGATCGGCGGGGCCAAAGGCAATCCTATACCGTAAGTATCATATTCCGTATACCTGGTCTTACGCCAGTCGAATCCAACCTGAGTGCTGGTCGTAATGGGTAATTTTGAATGAAAATCCCTTTCCCAGTCCGTAGTGACATAAGCATTGACGAGACCGTTCTGAAAGGTGTTCGAGTATTGGAAATTATCTATTTCACCCGTGTTGTCCGGGGCCTCTTCGCCGTTGTACGTACCGCCCTGAAAATAAGTCGAAGAATTGATGTTCTGGCTTTGGTTGTAATAAATTACCCGATCGCCTTCCGTGCGATAGTTAATGCCATATTTGGCATCGAGGTCTAAAAACCTATTGATCTTATAATCCAGATCAAAATTCTGCAGCACATCTATCCTATTATCCGTTCCTTGTGTGTATTCCGCGACATAGAACGGGTTAAAGGCATTTGCTCCGAGGAAGCCTTCCGTTTCCTGTTTAGCCGGGTAGGTGCCATCGTACAATTTAGCATTGAGCCCATAGTATGCGGGAGTGTTCAACCAGGAAAAGATATTCCCTACACCGCCCGGCTGATTGCCATAGCCATAGCCGGTCCACTGTGGCCCGCCAAGACCCGGGACCAGTGTATTTCGGGTATAGATCGCTTCGGTGATCGACCTGAACTTAAGGCCTTTGAACAATTCCACGCCTACATTGGCGCTGATATTGGTTCGATCCACATACCCATTTTTCATAACAGGTGAGACTGTGTGGTTATTTGAAACACCGATAGCAAAATCGGATCTGTCGCCGCCGCCGGAAATATTCAGGCTGTTATTCAGCGAGCTGCCCGTTTGGAAAACCTCTTTAAAATGATCATGGAATGAGAGCGGGCCTACGTAGGGTTTGTTGAATATATTGTCGGGATTATAAAGGCCGCTCCGGTTAGGTCCGCCATATTGATAAGAAACGTATTCAACTTCTCCAAAGGAATCGACAGCAGACGGATTTCCGCTTCCGTCTACGATCTGGCCGCTTCCATTGGTCAGATAGGGGTGCACGTTGGCTTTATTGACATGGCCGGAGTTGATATACTCGTTGGCGGCGTAGCTGGTGGAAAAATTGATGGCGACCTGGCCTTTTTTACCTTTCTTGGAGAATAGCTGGATGACGCCGTTTGCGCCCTGGGCTCCATAGAGAGATGCCGAAGCGGCGCCCTGAACGACTTCCACCCGCTCGATGCTGGAGAGATCGATGGAGTTGAGGTCAGTTGTACGCATCTGCACACCGTCCAGCATGATCAGCGGCAATGTTCCGCCCTGGATGGAGTTGATACCGCGCAGCAGGATATTCACGGGGTCGCCCGGGTTACCGCTAATGGAAGAGATCTGAGCGCCGGGGATCTTACCGACCAGCGCCTGGTCGATGGAAGCCGTTGGCGCCGCAGGAAGCTGAGCGGCGGTCACCGATTCCACGGAGATGCCTAATTTCCTTTTACTGGTGGCGACACCGGTACCGGTGACGACTACTTCGCTAAGAGACTTTGAATCGGTGTTCAACGCGATCATCAATGTTGGGGAAGACCCAACTTTAAGCTCTTTGGACTCAAATCCAACCGCGCTGACGATCAGCTCGGTACCTGGCTTGACTTTGAGGGTGAACCCGCCCTGGGCGTCGGCGCTTGTTCCGGCGGCCTTGGCGCCTTTGATCCGGATCGTTGCATTTGGAATGGGCCCTCCGGTAGGGTCTGTGACTTTGCCGGAGATCTCCATGGTCTGTGCGAGGAGACCTTCGCCGATGAGCAGTAGGACGCCCACCAGCAAGCAGTGAAGTTTTCTCATGTGTAGTTATTAATAGTGAATAATTAATTCTCACTATGGCTTACCATCGGTCAAACTAACGATTCAACAGATTGTATAACATACACTTGTGTGTACTCATGTCGCATCAGGCCAACGTTAGTTTTGGTAAATTAAATTACAGTTTTTTTAATTAGAATTTAATTTCTCTTTAACAATTTTTTTAGATGCGCTCATATTTACTTTACCTACCATGTTCATTCGATTCATTTAAAGCTATTTATGG
>Ga0206822_1200_pt1 | contig 10608 bp, 8 predicted proteins | sample Alteio_BWOrgCont_83_FD_152913 | JGI IMG/M metagenome (GOLD analysis project Ga0206822, IMG submission 152913) | Enriched cells from forest soil in Barre Woods Harvard Forest LTER site, Petersham, Massachusetts, United States -... | ecosystem: Environmental > Terrestrial > Soil > Temperate forest > O... | reverse complement strand
GGTTTTTCCGGCTCCGAGGTCACCGAAAAGGCAAACGATGCTATTTTTCGATAAGGCTTTACCTAATCGGCTGCCTGCTGCTCGGGTTTCTTTCTCTGAATGGGTTTTGATGGTTTTTTCATTCAAGCCACTTCTCCACCCGGGGTCTAAATTGATCCATATCGGCTAATGCTTCTACGAACGGGGCTACTCTCTCTTCGTTCAATTGTTTTTGGATAAAGTCAAGGAAGTGTTCTTCAATTTGGAATTTATTTTGGTTTTGCACTTCTGCTAGGGAAAGCACTTTTAAGTAATTTTCTTTGAAATCTTTGATAACCCCTTCTTTCGTGCCGAAAAGCTTGCCGCTTAGAACTGAAGAGAACACTGTTTTCGCGATCGGTGCTTTGTATTTGACCTTAGAAATATAGCTTTTAATCATCTCAGGATCTTCAGAAATGAAAAAGCGCTTTACACGTAATCCGCCGACACGCTCGGTGTTCTCAGGGCATTTTGATACCCAATCGTAAATGGCATCTTGCGGGTTCGGATGCGTGTTATCGGCAAAGACCTTTCCGGTAAACGGACAAATATAGATCTTTTTCGTTTGTTCATTGACGTTAAGGTTGCTAAAACCGATTTTAATTTCAGCCTCGTGCCAAATTTTGTCTTCTTTTTCCAGAAGGCGCACAGCGTCATCTGCGCTTTGATAGATCATTTTTTCTTTCAGGAACAATACAGGCTTAATGTTATACTTTGTTTCGATATAACACAGATAAGTGTTGAGAAGCTCCGCAGAAGGATTTTCTCTGAAGAAATTTTCGAGAACCGATGTTTGTTCTTCTGTTATGACAACTTTTGCCATGGGCACCTCAAGTAAATACTATATTAGGTTGGATTGAACAGTAATGTTGGGGCCAATAATATCTTGTTTTCATAATAATAATCAAGTAAATTTAGAGGTTCTCTCACGACTAGGAGTCAATTTAATGCTGACAATCAAGGAACTTCATATTCAAGGCTTTAAAAAAGTCATCGAAGCTACGGATCCGGAAACCAAACTACATTGCATAATTGCTATTCATAATACTGATCTAGGGCCGGCCCTGGGAGGAGCCCGTATAAGATCTTATCATGATAAGGAGGAAGCCCTGCAAGATGTGCTTCGTTTGTCCCGCGCCATGACTTATAAGTCAGCCGTGGCAGAAAGCGGCTTGGGCGGAGGCAAAAGCGTACTCATTGCGCAACCCTCTGACAAGTCGGAAAAACTTCTTTTATCATTCGGGAAAGTAGTCGACAGTCTAAAAGGTGATTACATTGTCGCAGAAGACATTGGCACTTCACCGGAAGATATGGCAATTATCCGCAGGGCAACCCCCTATGTCGCCGCATTGGTGAACGAAAAAAGCAGCGGTGATCCAAGCCGTTTTACTGCCTGGGGAGTGTATCGTGGCATACAAGCTGTTGCGAAAACATTATGGGGCAGTCCATCCCTCGCCAATAAAGTGATTGCCCTTCAAGGTCTTGGCAGTGTAGGCGGCAAGCTGGCGAATATCCTTTTCTGGGAAGGAGCCCAACTCATCTTATCTGATATCGACGAAAAGAAATTACATAACCAAGCGCTTCTCTATGGAGCCCAGACGATTCCTGCGGATAATTTCAATTCAGCCCAATGCGATATTTTAAGTCCCTGCGCCCTAGGTGGGATCATCAACGATGAAACGATTGCAAAAATGCGTTGCAAAGCTGTTGCAGGTGGAGCTAACAACCAATTGCTTCTCCCTAGTCATGGCCGCAAGCTAATGGAGAAGGGCATTTTATATGCTCCGGATTACATCATTAATTCCGGCGGCATCATTAATGCAGCTGCGGAATTTGATCCAAATGGATATAATCCTGTGGTCGCAAGAGATAAGGTTAATCACCTTTACGATATATTACTGCAAGTGTTCGATATAGCAAAAAAAGAGAATAGGCCGACAAGCGATATTGCTGATGATTTAGCGGAATATAATTTGTTGCATGGTGTGGGCAAGCGAGCTGTTCCCATCAATTTCCGACGTTAGAGTCCCCTCTGCCCGTGCCCGCCACAAACTAAATGCATTCTAACCACAGAGGCACAGAGACACAGAGAGAGGCGCAGAGGGGTGAAAATTATACGCAAAATTATCGAGACTCATGCTTTACAATTTTCACTCCTCTGTGCCTCTATGGTTAGAATGCATTTAGTTTGTGGCGGGCAAGCGCACCAGAAGGTATTTTATGTATCATAGATATGCTTTTATATTTCTTACGAGCACTCTTCTTCTCTTCGGGTACTCATCGCATATCTTCGCGTATGAAATCGGCCAAGTAATCTCCCATATGACCAACGAAGAAAAAGTGGGTCAGCTTTTAATGGTCCACTTCAATGGAATGTCGGTCAATGAAGACGCTAAAAGGCTCATCCAAAAAGTTCATGCCGGAGCTTTTATCTACTACAATTGGGCAAATGGCCTGGAAGATCCCATCCAAGTGCAAAAGTTGAGTGCTGATTTGCAGAAATTGGCGCAAGCACAACCCCTTTCCATCCCCTTATTCATAGCCGTAGATCAGGAGGGAGGTCGAGTCAATAGACTCAAGAACGGATTCACTCTTTTTCCAAGCAATCTCCTTATCGGTCAAACCAAGCAGCCTAAAATTGCGGGAGAGGTGGCTTTTGCCATTGGAGAACAATTAAAAACCGTGGGTATAAATCTCAATTTGGCACCCGTCGTAGACATCAATAGCAATCCAAACAACCCTGTAATTGGAGATCGCTCTTTTGGGGAATCTCCCCAAGAGGTTGCTGAGTATGGTAAATGGGCATTAGATGGTTACAAAAGAGCCAACATTGTTTCCTGTCTGAAACATTTTCCGGGACATGGAGACACCAGAGTCGATTCCCATGCTGAATTGCCAGTGATCAATAAGAGCACAGAAGAGCTCTGGAAGATAGAACTATTCCCCTTTGTTCAATTGGCTAAAGAGGCGGATATGATTATGACCGCACATATTCTATTGCCTAGCCTGGATTCAACTAAATGTGCTACACTGTCTTCCATACTCTTAAAAGATCTTTTACGGGAACAGATTGGTTTCGACGGCGTGATTATCAGTGACTCACTGGTTATGCAAAGCGTCCTGAATAATGCATCGAGCGTGGAGGAAGCAGCTATACAGGCAGTGAATGCCGGTTGCGATATGATTATTTTGGGGGGAAAGCAACTTCTTGATAATCAAAACTCATTGGAATTGAGTATTGAGGATGTTGTGAAAATTCATCGCAGTCTAGTTGAAGCGGTGCGCGTGGGAAGGATTCCTGAAAAGAGGCTCAATGAATCTGTAGAGAGGATCCTCAAGTTAAAAGAAAGAATACAGAATTCAGAAACGAGGCAAAGAGGAGGAATAATTAACGAGACACATACGTTCCAATTTTCACTCCTCTGTGTCTTCTCTGTGCCTCTGTGTCTCTTTGGTTTAAAATGCATGTAGATTGTGGTTCCCAAACACATTACAATTAGATTCTGGATTCTGTATTCTTTAACAAAAAGTAGGGATATGAAATTAATCAACGACATCCTAACAGATAAATTCCGAAAGGCAGCATTATCTGCTTACCCGCCTTTGGAGCAGGAAAGTGATCTGCCAATCGAACTTGTTCCCAGCACTCAAGATAAATTTGGACACTACCAATTCAACTCCTCCATGAAATTCGCCAAATTGCTAGGGGCAACCCCGCGTCAGATTGCCCAAAGCATAGAAAAATCCCTCGACCTCCATCATGAAGGGCAACCCATGATCGAAAAGTTGGAGATCGCCGGTCCGGGCTTCATCAACATTACCTTAAGTCCATTATTCCTGAGCCAATATGCCAAACAATTGTACGCGATCCGCATCTGGGGGTTCCACTCCCATCGAAGAAGCAGCGCATCATCATCGACTTTTCCTCTCCAAATACGGCCAAAGAGATGCATGTAGGCCATTTGCGTTCCACTATCATCGGAGATTGTCTGGCGCGGCTTTTCGAGTTTTTAGGGCATGATGTTTTACGTTTGAACCATATTGGTGATTGGGGTACGGCATTCGGGATGCTCATTGCCTATATGAAAGAACAGGCTCCTGATGTGCTTACGGGCAAGAAAGATACCGACCTTACCCATCTAGTCGGGTGGTACAAAGCCTCAAAACAGCTTTTTGACATGGATCCTGCCTTCAAGAAGAAGTCGCAGCTTGAGGTGGTCGCCCTGCAAGGGGGTGATCCTGAGAGCCTGAAGGCTTGGCATATCATTTGCGACATCTCGAGTAGAGCCTATCAACAAATTTATGACCTGCTGGATGTCAAACTGATCGAACGCGGCGAATCCTTTTACAACCCGATGCTAGCCGATACCGTGGCAGACCTTGAGAAAAAAGGGTTGATTACTATTTCTGATGGGGCCAAGTGTGTTTTTGTGGAAGGATTCCAGAATCGAGAAGGCAATCTGCTGCCGTTGATGGTGCAAAAGTCAGATGGAGGCTATAACTACGATACCACCGATATGGCCACCATTTATCATCGCATTCATGACGAAAAAGGAGATAGGCTTATCTATGTGACCGATTCAGGGCAAAGCGTCCATTTCCAGATGATTTTTAAAGTGGCGGAAATGGCCGGATACCTAGATCCGAAGAAGGTTAAAGTCGATCACGTTCCCTTTGGACTCGTTTTGGGACCTGATGGAAAGAAATTTAAAACGCGTTCCGGAGATACCGAAAAATTGATTGATTTGCTGACAACGGCGATCGATCACGCCGATAAGATACTTCAAGAACGCTCACCAGAACTTTCCGAGAAAGAAAGGCATCATCTAGCCCATGCATTGGGCATTGGGGCCATCAAATACGCAGACCTTTCGTGCAATCGCACTGGCGATTATGTGTTCAGCTATGACAGGATGCTGCGATTCGAGGGCAACACTGCCGCTTATCTGATGTATTCCTATGTTCGCGTAGCCGGCATTAAGCGCAAAGTAAATGTGAACGTCGAAACGATTCTTAAGAGCGAATCTATTCGTTTAGAACATCCATCGGAAATTTCATTAGGCGTTCATCTGTCGCAGTTTGGCGAAGCACTAGAAAATGTGTCCAGGGATTTATTGCCCAATCGTTTGACTGACTATTTATATGCATTAGCTGAGAAGTTTAATGCCTTCTTTAGGGATTGCCGGGTTGAAGGAAGTCCGGAGCAAAATTCCCGGTTGCTTTTATGCGAAGCAGTGGCCCGTACGATGAAACAGGGGCTTGATATCCTTGGAGTTCAAACTGTAGATAGAATGTGAATACTCTCTCTAAGAGTATTCACATTATTAGGATTGCCTAAAAATTATTTGACTGGATATGGGTTAAACACATGTCTTAGCCCACTGCAAAAATGGTGAATCACTCCCAGTGATGAAAGTTGACTCATTGCAACGGTGTTAATCCGAGGATTTACTATTCCGCGCTTTACTGTAAATGATAAACCAGCTGCCACTATACCTAATACTAAGTCTGCCACACATGTGATGGTTGCAACCACAGTACCTAAAGCTATGCCTATTCTAGAGGCAACTTGACGTTTAAATTTCGACGTTTCACTGTTCTTTGCTGCATTTGTTAGTTCAAAAATTGGTTTGGCAAACGTTGTTGTCACAATGCCGAGTCTGCTGTATTTCTCGTCGTACTGAAAATCGGTCTTGAAGAATTTGAACGTGGCTTTGTAAAGGCCCGGCAAAATGTCTTCAGAATGATAGGTTTGCTCAGCTGCTTGATTAATTCTTGCAACTTTTCCTACTGTGAGAATAGCCAAAGCAGAAGCTGCAATTCCATAAATTGTTTTTCCTGAGTCTTTAACTGCTATAACCACCGCATTTGGGTTTACAACTGTTGCATCATAGGCAGCATTATAGATTCGGCTTGGGATTTCGCGTAAAGTATTCATATTACCTCTATTATTTTTTTAAATTGATCAAAAAAGATTGTTTAGAATGCTAATATCTACAAAAAATGTAAATATTAATTAATTTGTATGTTAACAATAATACAAATTCGATTTACAATCAACATAAATTTAATAAAATTTCAAATTCACGATGGTCTCCAAATGCGTCGTCTGTGGAAACATATCGTACGGCTGACACTCTATCACCTTGTACCTTTCCTCGCACAACCCCTTCAGATCTCTCGCCAATGTCGCCGGCATGCATGAAACATACACGATATGCTTCGGCCTCCCCTCCAACAAACTCTTGACCATCTGAACCGACAAACCCTGCCGCGGCGGATTCACAAGCACGAGTTCGGGCTTTTGCTCCTTGATGAGCTTCCGCACTAAACTCTGGGCATCCCCTTGCAAAAATTCAGACTTCTTCATGTCATTTTGGGCCGCATTCAATATCGCCAAACGGATTGCCTCGTGATTGTACTCCACGCCAACCGTTGAAATTCCAGTTGCTCCAAGCATGATGCTCGATATGCCAATCCCACAATAAAGGTCCATCACCTTCGACGCATTGACCTCTTGCGCAATCCCTACAATTCTCCGATAAATCTTTTCGCTTTGCTCCGGATGATTTTGGATAAAAGCCAAAGGAGAATATGTAAAGATGAGATCACCGATCTGCAAATTCGACTCTATCTGCCCCAAAGCAATGGTGTTGTTGGGAAATGAGCCTAGAATCCCTGAAATACGTGTATTTTCTTTGAGGACCGATTCCATCACCGAACGGAAATTTGATGGGCATTTGCCAAATTGAAAATGGATAATGAAGGCATCTAAACCATTTTTAAATAGCGAAACCCGCCCCTCATTGCCGGGAATGCTGTCCAGTCTTTTTGCAAACTGCTGGAGAGTCACAAGCAGATCGCAGGAATGGTCTATAAATATAGGACATTGTTTAATATCGAGCAGAGATACATTATCCAAGCCAAAATACCCCACCTTATAGCCTTGGACTTCTTGTGGAGAAAGATGCATCGCAATGTGCCGCCTATAGGCCCACTGATTATCAGCAGGAACAATTGGCAGAATATCGACATTCTTCAATTTGCCGATCCGTTCCAATGCATCTCGAAGTATCTGCTGCTTGATTTGCAATTGATTGGAGTATTTCAAATGTTGGAATTGACAGCCTCCACATGTTCCAAAATAAGGGCATAATGGAGATATGCGATCAGGGCTTTTTTGCAGGACCTCGATAAGCTCCCCTTGGGCAAAACTCGATTTAACTTGAGTAATCCGGAATCGAATCTTTTCCCCTACTGCAGTGAAAGGAACAAAAACAACCAATCCACCACCCGGTGTTTGACTGCGAATGATTCCTTGACCACCAAAAGCGATACCTGAGACGACACCGACGCCTTCCATTTCCTCCATAGTATCACCGGACATTTACGTTCTCTTCATTAGATTTAAGGAGTTTCATTTACCGGTGTCACGATTTGAAAATCGCGAATCATGAGCTGAATGGAAGGGCCTTGGAAGTTATTGATCTGCGGAGTAAACGCAATCCGTAAAGTAAGGTCCTTTTTGCGAAGCATAGGGCTATGGGCTGCCTTCCCGAAAGCGATCCCTTCCAGCATCCGGTCCCCTTGCTCTAAATAGAGCTTGAGATGTGTTTTCCCCACTACTTTAGGGGGCCACGCTTGTTTGGCGTAGCAGTACAGCACTGGAGGTGAGTTGCCGTTGCCGAAAGGCTCCAAAAGGCGGATAGATTCCATGAAATCGAAACTTAGATCATCAAATTTCACTTCAGCATCCAACAGCAACTTGGTCATAATATCATTTTCACCCAAAGCCTCGTCTGCATATTGTATGAAGCGACGCTTGAACTCGTCAATATTGGATTCTTTTAACGTCATACCGGCAGCAAAATCGTGTCCCCCGAAGTTCATCAAGATATCGGAACAATTTTTGAGTGCAGGAAGCAGAGGAAATTCAGGGATCGAGCGTAAGGAGGCTTTTCCGATTTCTTTATCGATGGCGATGGTGACGACGGGACGATTATAATGTTTGGATACTCGGGTTGAAATGATGGCAATGACACCTGGATGCCATTTGTCCGATTGGAGAATAATGGCTTTATGCTTCAACATTTCCGGATCAGCAGCAATGATGTTTTCCACATCAGCGCTCATGGTTCTTTCAATTTTCTGTCTTTCGATATTGTTCAGATCGAGTTCCAATGCCATCTTTTCCGCCATAACCGCATTTCGGATCAGCAGCATTTGCACCCCTTTTTGCGGATCATCGATGCGGCCTAAGCTATTAAGTCTTGGGGCTATCTTGGAAGCTATCGTAAAAGTGGTAAGTTCTGTCAAGTCAGCATCAGATATGGATGCGAGCTTCATAAGGCCAATGCGCTTTGTTTTGCGCAATTGACGAATTCCGTAATGGACAAGGATGCGGTTTTCTCCGAGCAAAGCCCCCATATCGGACACGGTGCCTAAGGCAACAAGATCCAGATAACGTTTCAAGTCGATTTTTTTCGGAGATATTTTGTTTTCGGCAACCAATTGATTAGTGATTGCGTGAGCTAATTTAAAAGCCACCCCGACGCCGGTTAAATCCCTATTGGGATAGGGATTATTCAACAATTTGGGATTCAGAGTCGCTACGCAATGGGGAATTTTGTCTGTCGGTTCATGATGGTCGGTGACAATCACATCGACGCCTTTTTCGACTACTTTCGCGATCTCGCCGGCGGCGGTGATTCCACAATCGACGGTGATCAGAAGTTTGCATTCGTTTTTAAGGGCATATTCTAAAGCTTCAACGATTAAGCTTTGGCGTAAGGGTCCCCGATTCGACACGTAAAAAAAGACATTGGCGCCTATGAACTGAAAGAATTCGGTTAGCAGAGCGGTTCCGGTCATTCCGTCGACATCATTATCTCCATAGATGAGGATATTTTCCCTTTCGCGCAGCGCACGGCAAACCCGGTCAACAGCTTGCGGCATTTCCGTGATTAAAAAAGGATCATGCAGGTCCGGAAGCTTGGCGTAGAGATAGTCGTGGATGGCTTCGAGATTTTTGAATCCTCTATTGACGAGAATTTGGGCTATGACCGGGTGGATCTTAAATTCTTTGATAATGCTGTCTTTCAAGGCATTATCGATTTTGGGATATACCCACAAGGGATCGTCTGTTGATGTGTTCCACTGGGGCATGGGGTCTCTCTCCGATCAGCTGAGTTCAGGAAACGGCGTCTGTTATTCAGAATACCGAAGGGGGCAATTTTTTACCACAACAGTAAGATAAGTATCAGGGTATAGGAAACTAAAACTAATTTTCGAGATCATGGCAAAGATTTGGGTCGGTTTTTACCGCAGAAGCAGAGAGAGGAGCAAAGAGAGGCTTCAAGTAGTAGGGACATTAGACCCTACTACTTGAAGCTCTCCGTTACTGCTTTACATTACTACGCTCTCTTGCCCGCCATTTCCGCTGCGTGCTGCTTCTCTTCCCGATTATGGAAGTAAATCAACACCGGAGCCGCTATATAGAGCGATGAGAATGTTCCAACAAAGACTCCAATCGTCATCACAAGTGAAAATGCGAAGATCGATTTACCGCCCAAGAAGACCAACGCCAACAACACCAGCAAAGTCGTACCCGATGTCATCACAGTACGTGCAAGTGTTACATTCAAGGCATGGTTGACAATCTCATTGAATGGCAACTTACGCAGCACTCGAATATCTTCTCGGATTCTATCAAAGACGATAATCGTATCATTCAAGGAATATCCGATTAAGGTCATGATGGCTCCAACAACCTGCAAATCAATCTGCACAGGGAAGCCCATCCAATGGAAGAGTGCTAATATCCCCATCGTAATGACCACGTCATGCGCTAGACCGATGACTGCTGCGATCGCAAATTTAAATTCAAATCTGAGCGTGATATAGACCAAAATGCTCAACAATGCCAACGACAAAGCCATGATCGCATTATTGCGCATAGCGTCAGAAAACTGACCGCTCATCACTGTCCAGTTTCGATTCAGACTTTCAAGCTGACTTTTTGGAATCGTTAATCCATTTTTCGCCAAAGCATTGACCACCCAGACAATACGAGGATTTTCCTGGTACGCAAATAGTTCATTCTGCACCGGAGTTATCTCAGGCATCTGATAGAATGGATGCCCTTTTTGCTCCATACCCGTACTCAATTGAATGCGCAATTGGCTTGGACGGCTCAGCTCACGGACTTGAACATCGTTAGTGCTGGCTCCCGCTGCTTCCAACGCATCAATAGCCTTCAACCGATAGTTATGTTCGCCGGGCTGTTCTTGTACTTCTACGTTCAATGCATAACCGCCTGTGAAGTCCATTCCGAACATGGTTTGCCTTTGCATAAAGAATAAGGCACTTCCGACTCCCATTACAATCAAGGAAAGTATGATAGCTTTCTTTGTTTGAGCCAAGAAGTCAAAGTGAGTCAATCCAAAGAATTGCGACATGCTCAACGATTTGTGTTCCGGATTTTGTACCCAGCCTGCAAAGAAAAAGCGAGTCATGAACAACGATGTAAACATTGATGAGGCAATACCCACGATCAATGCTACTGCAAACCCTTTGATCGGTCCTGAATCA
>Ga0206822_1199_pt1 | contig 10665 bp, 8 predicted proteins | sample Alteio_BWOrgCont_83_FD_152913 | JGI IMG/M metagenome (GOLD analysis project Ga0206822, IMG submission 152913) | Enriched cells from forest soil in Barre Woods Harvard Forest LTER site, Petersham, Massachusetts, United States -... | ecosystem: Environmental > Terrestrial > Soil > Temperate forest > O... | reverse complement strand
GTAGCGGGTCGCTCCAATGTGGGAAAATCAAGTCTGCTAAATCACCTATTCCACTCATCTTATTTAGTGAAAACTTCGTCGACTCCAGGAAAAACACAGGCCATGAACTTTTTTACTCTCAATGAGGAATTGGCCTTTGTGGATTTACCGGGCTATGGATATGCACAAGTCCCAGCATCTATCCGTAAGCAATGGGGCCCTATGGTGCAGGAATACCTTCAGAAAAGGGAATCGCTAAAACTCATCCTCTTCCTTTTCGATATCAGAAGGACACCAAACGAAGAAGATAAGGAATTTCTGGAATGGGCCGCCCATCATAACAAAGCTGTAATCATGGTCCTGACCAAAGTCGATAAAGTGACCCAAAACGAAAAATCAGCCTACACAAAAAAAATTCTCGAAGCATTTGACACCGAGAACCTTCACTTTGTACAATACTCAGTCACTAAAAACATCGGAAGCAAAGAATTGATGAAGAAAATCTGCGATGCACTCGATGAAGAACTCAATCCAGGAGAATAATGGGACACTTAAATAAAGAAGTCTTTGTTTGCATCGATTGTGAATTAACAGGTTTGGATGCTCAGCAAGATAGAGTGATCGAAGTCGCTGCCGCTAAGTTCAATATGGATACAATTTTTGACCAATTCGAAACTTTAATTGATCCGGAATGTCCCATCCCGGAAACCTCCATCGCCATTCACCACATCACCCAAGAAATGGTAACGGGAAAGCCTCGCATAACAGAGGTACTCCCAAGGCTTCTTGAAATCATTGGAAATCACATCGTCGTCGGCCATGGTGTTGGCTTCGACCTCGAATTTCTCGCTAATGCAGCTGATCGCTCAGGTATAACGCATACTTTGCGGCAGAACCGATTTTTCGATACGTTGCGCATGGCCAGATTATATGGGGACAGTCCCACAAATTCGCTGGAACAGTTACGCAAACATTTTAATATAGAACAGGAAGGGGCGCATCGAGCCATGAGCGATGTGACCGTCAATATGGAAGTATTTAAATTTCTAGCCAACCGATACAAAACGACGGATCAGCTTTTCGATATTCTTTCTAGACCTATCCAGTTGAAAGCCATGCCATTAGGGAAGCACAAAGGGCGCCCCATGAAAGAAATCCCATTGGAGTATCTCAAGTGGGCGGCTAATAAAGATTTTGATGACGATCTATTATTCACGATCCGTTCAGAGCTCAAAAAGCGGAAAAAAGGCAATCTTTTTTCGCAGTCTTCCAATCCATTTTCGGAATTATAAACTTTATTTTTTATACTTTACCTTATATGGTAAGGTTTAACATAAAAACGGCTTAAATTTGAGTTTTTCTACAAATTGCTGTTTTTATACCACGCGCGGTTCACAATGGTGGATTTGGACGATGCCAAAGCCCCGGGGTTGAACGATCGCAAGTCGGTCCATATTTTTAATATTGACCGACTTGCGATCGTTCAACCGCGGGAGCTTTCGCATCGTCCAAATTCACCATTCTGGACCGCGCGTGGTATAGTTTAACGAGGTACCATATGAATAACTTTAACGGTAATATCGTAATTCTTGGATGTGGAAGTGTCGCTCAATGCGCAATCCCTCTTCTGCTCCAATTAACCCATATTTCCCCCAAAAAAATCACCGTAATCGATTTTGAAGATAAACGAGATCGCATCAAAAACTCTTTAAATCAAGGGGTTAGATACATAACCCAGAAGATTACTCAAGAAAATCTCTCTTCTACTTTGGGCAAATACCTCAACGAAGGGGATATCCTGATCGATCTGGCCTGGAATATCGGCACTGTAGACATCATCAACTGGTGCTATGACAAGAATGTTGGCTATCTCAATACCTCCGTAGAAGAATGGGACCCTTATCACAATGCCCATCAAAAACATCCAACAGAACTGACCCTGTACCACCGACAAATGAAGCTTCGGGAAATGGTAGCTAAATGGAAAAACCCGAAAAAGATCACCGCAATCGTAGATCATGGCGCTAACCCAGGTTTAGTCTCACATTTCACTAAACAAGCCCTCATCGATATTGGAACCAGCATCCTTGAAAATGGTTCTTCGGGAAATCGCAAATCTAAGCTGGAAACTGCCCTTAGCCATGAAGATTTTCCACAGCTGGCCTACCTAACCGGAGTCAAAACTATCCATATTTCCGAACGGGACACGCAAATCACAAACAATCCTAAACAGGTGAACGAATTCGTTAATACATGGAGCGTCGAGGGCTTTATCGAAGAGGGGATGGCTCCAAGCGAACTTGGATGGGGTACTCATGAAAAGTACATTCCTAAAGGAGCTATGTTTCATTCGAGTGGTCCCCGAAATCAAATTTGCCTCGCACAAAAGGGAATAAAAACGTGGGTGCGTTCCTGGGTACCCAGCGGAGTGATCACTGGCATGGTTATTCGTCATGGCGAGGCTTTCAGCCTATCAGATTATTTAACCGTTTGGGATGGCAATGTTCCGATTTATCGTCCGACAGTCCACTACGCTTATTGCCCTTGCGATTGCGCCGTAAATTCCATACATGAATTGGAAATGAGACATTTCGTCCCGCAGCCTAATGAACGGATCCTTAATGACGAAATATTAAGCGGCAAAGACGAGCTTGGATGCCTATTGATGGGTCATGATTTTCAATCTTGGTGGAATGGCAGTGTGCTAGGCATTGAAGAGGCCAGACAATTAGTTCCAAATCAAAATGCGACGACTGTACAAGTGGCAATCGGCGTGGTCGGAGCGCTTATTACTATGTTGAATGATCCACATCAAGGTCTTTGCCTGCCTGATCAATTGGATTATAAACAAATTCTTAAAATCGCCAAGCCATTCCTTGGCGAGTTTATCTCGGCCCCAGTCAATTGGAGTCCTTTAACGAACAATAAAGATTTTCGGAATTATGGAAGTCCTGGACTTGTGCAAGAAGATGAATGGCAGTTCACCTCCTTTTTGGTTTCAGACAATGAAATAGAATCGATGGAAGTTGAACTGCTCGCCAAAAATGATTCAAGATGATAAAATCTTACCCAAGTTACTATACGTAACTTGCCTTACAAATTATAATCCGGAGCACCTTAATGCCACAAGAAAACCATCCTCGCCAAGAAAAAGGTTCCTTTGAAGTTAAAGTCGGTCTCGCCGAAATGTTAAAGGGCGGAGTCATCATGGATGTGACAACTCCGGAACAAGCCAAAATCTCTGAAGATGCGGGAGCTGCCGCTGTCATGGCATTGGAAAGAATCCCAGCTGACATTAGATCTCAAGGGGGCATTGCCCGCATGTCCAATCCGGAACTCATACAAAAAATCCAAGAAGCTGTCTCCATTCCCGTCATGGCAAAATGCAGGATAGGCCATTTTGTCGAAGCGCAACTCTTGGAAGCTTTATTTGTCGATTTCATCGACGAAAGCGAAGTCCTTACTCCCGCAGATGAAGAAAATCACATCGACAAACACGCCTTCCGAATTCCATTTGTTTGCGGCTGCCGCGATTTGGGAGAAGCCCTGCGACGTATCGGTGAAGGGGCTGCGATGATTCGGACAAAAGGGGAAGCAGGAACGGGGAATATTGTCGAAGCCGTACGCCACATGAGAGCTGTTATGCGCGATATTCGCCGCCTCAAATCAATCGACCCCACAGAGCTAATGGCAGAAGCTAAACGCATGGGAGCTCCATACGATCTGGTAGTGCAAGTATCTAAAACCGGTAAACTTCCCGTGCCGAATTTCGCTGCCGGAGGCATCGCGACCCCTGCTGATGCTGCCCTGATGATGCAATTGGGAGCTGAAAGCGTATTTGTGGGTTCCGGAATCTTCAAATCGGGCGATCCGGAGAAAAGAGCGAAAGCGATCGTCGCTGCTGTGACATTTTTTAAAGACCCTGAAATGCTAGCCAAGATTTCCATGGGGCTTTTGGATGCCATGAGCGGTTTGGACATTCAAATGCTTAAGGACGATGAAAGGCTTTCACAGCGAGGCTGGTAAGCATGCCTAAGTTGAAAATAGGCATCCTGGCGTTGCAAGGAGCCTTTGCCAAGCATGAAGAGATGTTGAAAACATTAGGAGTCGACACTATTTTAGTGAGGACTCCGGCGGATTTGTCCCTTTGCGATGCCCTGGTGATACCCGGTGGAGAATCCACAACAATTTTTCGGCAAATCAATTTTATACAATTGGACGAACCTTTAAAACAATTTGCTGGGCAAAAGCCGATTTTCGGCACATGTGCAGGGTTGATCCTGATGTCCAAGGAAGTGATTGCCTATCCTTCTATCCAAACGTTAGGGATTTTAGATATCGCAGTAGAACGGAATGCCTTTGGCAGGCAAGCCGAATCTTTTCGAACAGAGCTTACAGTATCGGTATCTCCGCGAGAAACCTTTCTATTCCCCTCTGTTTTTATCAGGGCTCCGCGCATACGACAGTGCACCCACAATGTTAAAGTGTTAGCTTCGTATGACAATGAACCGGTACTGGTGCAACAGGGAAATCACCTGGGGGCATCCTTTCATCCTGAACTGACATCCAGCAATCTCATCCACAAGTATTTTTTGAGCTTGGTCAAAAAACGCGTTTAATATTCAAAGTTAGATGTACTTTAAGGGGAAAGACGTTCTATTTTCCATAATCCATTTTCCAAAACATAGCGAAAACGATCGTGAAGTCGGCTTTCACGCCCCTGCCAAAACTCAAATGCATAAGGCTTTATACAGAAGCCTCCCCAGTTTGGTGGAAGAGGAATATCATCTCCCGGATACAGTTTTTCATAACGGGCAAACTCTTGTTCAAGGACTTGTCTGGAACTAAGCACTACATCCTGAATAGATGCCCATGCCCCAATTCGGCTCTTACGGGGTCGCATGGCAAAATACTTTTCCGATACTTCACGAGAAGTTTTTTCAACAATTCCTTCTATCAAGACCTGCCTTTCCAACTCTTTCCAAAGAAATAGGGCGGATGCTCTTGAATTTCCACCAAGCTCCCGGCTTTTGCGGCTTTCATAATTCGTAAAGAAGTACAAACCTTCTTCAGTAAAATCTTTCATTAAAACTGTACGGCAAGAAGGACAGCCAGAGGAATCTGCCGTTGACAATGCAAATGCATTGGGTTCCAAAATATCGCACTGAATGACTTCCTCAAACCAATGGTGAAATTGACTGAGCGGATCATCTGCAAGGTTCTTTCTGCGCAACGTCTGGAGGCGGTATTCTTTTCGCAACTTGTCAATATCATTTTTCTTCATATAGTCCATATAGTCCATTTCGTCCATTTTTTTAACGACAATTTTTTCCTCCTTGACAACCTCTACGTTTTTGCTATTCTCCTTTCTTCCCTAGGAGGCTTCTCATGTCCCAAAAACTCTCATTATCCGATCTTCCTCTCAAAGGAAAAAAAGTGCTCATGCGTGTAGACTTCAATGTCCCATTAAATAAAGAAGGCAATATTACCGATGACACTCGCATCCAAGCTTCACTCCCTTCTATTCGCTATGTCCTCGATCATGGCGGCTCACTCATTCTCATGAGCCATCTCGGTCGCCCAAAAGAAAAACGCGTGCCTGAAATGTCCCTCAAACCATGCGCGCAACGACTATCTGAACTCCTTGAAAAACCTGTCATACTCGCTCCGGATTGCATCGGCCTGGAAGTTGAAGCCCTAGCCAAAAAACTCCAGCCCGGTCAAGTCCTGCTTCTCGAAAACTTGCGGTTTCATCGCGGAGAAGAATACCCCAAAGAAGATCCCTCATTCGTGGAGGCTCTCGCAAAACTTGGCGATCTCTACGTGAATGATGCCTTTGGGACAGCCCATCGCGCTCATGCTTCTACCGCTGCAATCGCCACCTATTTTCCGGGCAAAGCCGCTGCAGGGTTCCTACTCACAAAAGAAATCCAATTCTTGGGAGATGCATTAAGCCATCCTGAAAGACCTTTTTGTGCAGTCATTGGCGGAGCCAAAATCTCCACAAAAATGGGTGTTTTGCAAGCCCTGCTCAGCAAAGTCGATGTGTTGCTCATCGGAGGCGCCATGGCTTATACCTTCTTCAAAGCCCAAGGACTCAATATCGGCGCCTCTTTGCATGAAGACGACTATCTAGAACAAGCCCGTCAAATAGTGAAAGAAAGCCAAAAGAGTGGTGTGCGATTGCTGCTGCCCATAGACAATTTGATCGCTGACAAGATCGATGCAAAAGCCTCAATAAAAATTGTAGACACTTCTCAGGGTATTCCTGAAGGATGGCAAGGTGTCGATATAGGACCCAAAACCATACATTTGTTTATCGAGGAAGCCCAAAAATCCAAAACCATTTTGTGGAATGGCCCTCTTGGCATATTCGAAATTCGCCCTTTCGCTAATGGAACCAAAGAATTCGCTAAAGCGATGGCGCAGATCAAAGCAACGACGATTATCGGTGGCGGAGATTCTATAGCTGCGGTTCAGGCAGCAGGTGTGGGAGATAAAATTTCCCATCTTTCAACTGGAGGAGGAGCAACTTTGGAATATATTGAATTCGGCACCCTTCCGGGGATTGAAGCTTTGAGTTAGGTGCATTAATAACCTATCTGGATCGCGGGAGCGATCAGGGCAACACTTTTATCCATTCTTCATTTACGATCGAATCTTTTTTAGAGGGAATTGCTGGTACATTGCAATTCCCCTTGCGTTAATCTAAAAAATTTAGTATAATATACTCGAAATCACACCGCATTACAACAAATAACCTTACTGATTCGCAGATTTTTACCGGAACTCCAAAAAGAAAATTGCAATTATATCGAAGACAAGCTATAAACTTTGGTCACAAGGGTTGCAAATTTGGCTGTTAACATAAACAGCGGAATATAGGCGTCCTAAAATCACTAAGTCAAGGTGTTGCATGACAAACGTTAATGCGAGTCAGCAAGAATTCTCCAAATGGCGCCTCTTTTTATGGCCCATACATAGACATGAGCTAAGAAAACTCGTTCCGATGCTCTTTATCTTTTTCTTGATCTCGTTTAACTACAACGTGCTGCGTACCATGAAGGATACCATGGTGATGTACGCTCCTTCTTCCGGTGCCGAAATCATCCCTTTCCTAAAAGTATGGGCGATGTTCCCCGGAACATTACTCATGACCTACTTGTTCACCCGACTTTCCAATCGTTATTCACGTGAAACTGTGACCTATATTCTCATGACCCTTTTCCTCAGTTATTTTTTCTTCTTTATCGTGGCCATTTACCCCTATCGCGACAATTTGGAGCCCACGGCAACAGCTACAATGCTTCAGGAGCTTTTACCTGTAAGCTTCAAATGGCCCATCTTGATTCTGAAAAATTGGACCTTTACTAGCTTCTATGTCATGTCGGAGTTATGGAGCAACATTATCTTTTTCGTCTTGTTCTGGGGATTCGCCAATCAGGTAACTCGACTCAATGAAGCAAAGAGATTTTATGGCTTGCTCGGCGTCGGAGCCAACCTTTCTGGAATTGTAGCCGGACAAGCTTCAGTTCATTTGAGCAGCCTTCCGTATAATCCAAACTTTTTCTATGGCGATAACGAGTGGGAGCAAACGATGCTCTTTTTGGTGACCCTCGTCATTATTGCCGGAATGGGAGCCTTAGTGCTTTTCCGTTGGATGCATCAGAATGTATTGAATGATCCCGTCTACTATGATTCCTCAGAAGCTAAAGCGGAAGGGAGAATTCAGGGGAAACTCTCTATGAGAGAAGCCTTTAGATATCTTCTCCGGTCGAAATATCTTATCTGCATTGCCGTTATTGTCATTGCCTATAATGTCGTGATCAACTTAGTCGAAGTGGTATGGAAATTTGAGGTAAAAGAGCTCTATACGAACCAAAACGAATACAACATCTACATGAACCAAGTTGCAACCGTTATTGCGATCATAGCCACACTGTCAGCTCTGTTTATTTCAGGGAATTCGATTCGAAAATTTGGATGGACCTTTACCGCCATGCTGACTCCGGCGATCTTGTTAATCACTAGCATTGCCTTTTTTGGCTTCTTCTTCATGAAAGAGTTTAGCCCGGATGCCAACATGTTCTTGCTAGGCTTTACGCCGCTTGTCATGGTCGTTTTTGCGGGATCATCTCAAAATATCTTATGCCGTGCTGCGAAATACAGTGTTTTCGATGCAACCAAAGAGATGTCATTTGTCCCTCTTTCTCCTGAATGTAAGCTTCAAGGGAAGGCCGCTATTGACGGCGTGTGTTCACGTTTAGGAAAAACAGGCGGATCCCTGATCCATCAAGCGTTGCTGCTTTCGTTGGCTAGCTTTACATATAGCGCCCCATATGTTGCAGTCATTCTTTTTGGATTCATCCTTATCTGGATGGCGGCTGTACGCATTTTAGGCGTTAAGTTCAATGAGTTAATTGCTGTACAACCTGAAAAAGTATTGGAAATAGCGCCTGTATCCCTAGAGGGTCGAAAGGATCTTATTTTAGAACCGCAACAAACATAAACTGCCCCATAATTTTCCTTTTTACTTGATTTTTAATCAATTAATCCATATAATATTGTTTTACAAAGGCTGATCAATGTCTTCAAAGACAGATTCCGATGTTCAATTTGGTACGATAAGGTCCTCTCTGTGGCCTATTCACTCGCACGAGCTGAAAAAATTCCTGCCAATGCAAATAATGCTGATTCTTATTTGCTTCAATTACAGTATCCTACGAAATCTTAAAGATTCCATTGTCATTACCGGCATGGGCGCCGAAGTCATCCCATTCATTAAGATTTGGGTTTTGCTGCCTACTGCCATCATTTTGACCGTAATATTTACCACCTTGGCCAACCGCTTCAGCCAAGAGCGTGTGATCTATATCATGATCTCCGGTTTTTTAGGATTTTACGCTTTATTTACTTTCGTTTTATATCCACTGCGCGATGTCTTGCATCCCCATGCCACCGCCCTCGCACTCGAGCAAATGTATCCGAGTTGGAAATGGTTTATTGCCATCTGCGACAATTGGGTTTTGACCAGTTTTTATGTGATGTCTGAGCTCTGGGGTACCATTATCTTGCAGGTCATTTTCTGGGGATTTGCCAACGAGGTAACACGAATGTATGAAGCACGCCGATTTTATAGCGTATTCAGCATAGGTTCCAATTTAGCCGCGGCATTAGCGGGCCTTTGTGCAATCTTATTTATCTCTTCCGATGACTTTTTTGGAATGGATCCCATCGGGAGTCAAATCACAGAAGAAAACCAAGAGGCAATATGGCAGCATAAGCTCTCGTGGCTCATGGGATTGATTATATTCTGCGGTATTGTGACGATGGCGGTTTTCCGTTGGACAACGAAAAATGTATTGAATGACGCCAGCTTTAACGATCTTCGTCAAATTAAAAAAGAATACAAGGCTAAAGGGAAGCAATCGCTGCGCGACAGTTTTTCCTATCTCAAAAATTCCAAGTATTTGATCTGTATTGCTATCATGGTCGTGAGCTATAACTTAACTATTAATCTTGTGGAGCTTGTTTGGAAGGATCAACTTAAGCAATTGTACCCATATAAGGCTGATTATATGACCTTTATGAGTTACTTGACCCTCTCAATGGGGATTGTATCCACTTTGACATCCTTCTTCATGGCAAACATTATTTCCCGCTTCGGATGGACAAGAACTGCGCTCATTACTCCGGTCATCATGCTGATCACATCAGCAGCGTTTTTCTCTTTCCTATTTTTCCCTGCCTTGTCTCCGATAGTCATCACTTTGTTTGGAACAACGCCGCTCGTCATTGCAGCTTACATAGGCTTTGCCCAAAACTGTTTCAGCAAGGCCGCAAAATACTCGGTTTTCGATGCTACACAAAACATGTCATTCATCCCGCTAAGTCATGAAAGCAAATTAAAAGGAAAAGCTGCGATTGATGGGGTTGGATCCCGCCTAGGAAAATCGGGCGGTTCTCTCATTCATACCGGCTTACTGATGATCTTCCACAACCTAAGCTACAGCAGCCCCTATGTGGCTAGCATATTGCTAGGAGTCATCGTCATCTGGATCTTTGCTACTAAATCCCTTGGCAAACAATTTAGTGAATTAACGGCGCATCAATCCGAGCCTCAAGAGTTGCCTGGATCCGGGGAGCCAGGAGTCAGAGGTCAGGAGAAAATCGCGCACAATAACGCTTGAGTTTTATTTGGTATTATTAAGCAATTTTTTTTAATCTTATCGACTAATGCTTTAACGTGCCATTATTAAAGGAGATGCTTCCATAACAGGGGTGTTTCTTTTTAGCTTGTTAGACAATGGTACAATCCATTGAGTCCATTTCACATATGTTTCATTTATTACATTAAAAAAGGATACAGCCAAAGAATAGATGCGTGAGCATATGAGGCCGAAAGACCAAATCTTTTTATCATTATTCGGAACGTCCTTATTAACGTATATCAGTTCTACCTCTAAAGTGTCGGGGTTAATCGACTTCTCGGTATATACGGGTCCATCCGGTACCGGCTGTGTAGTTTTGGGTTGCGATTTAGAAAGTGCAGCTTTCTCTTTAGGTGTAAGGAACCTAGACGGAATTTTCGGACGATGTTGAACCCTTGCGGAAAAAAATATTGGCGTCAAGCATTGTGTATTTTCTTGGTCTTGAATAATGAAAGGAGAGTCCTCTACATGATCA
>Ga0206822_1198_pt1 | contig 10687 bp, 9 predicted proteins | sample Alteio_BWOrgCont_83_FD_152913 | JGI IMG/M metagenome (GOLD analysis project Ga0206822, IMG submission 152913) | Enriched cells from forest soil in Barre Woods Harvard Forest LTER site, Petersham, Massachusetts, United States -... | ecosystem: Environmental > Terrestrial > Soil > Temperate forest > O... | reverse complement strand
TGTTGAATAAATATTCCTACAGAAGAAAAAGGTCAAATTAGGGAGCGTAGGAAGCGTGAGTGTTGCATTCTGATGAATATCTCCACAAGAAAAAGAGATCAAATTGTTGAGAGCAGGAAGAGTGAGTGTTGAATAAATATTCCTACAGAAGAAAGAGGTCAAAACTAGGGAGCGCAGGAAGCGTGAGTGCTGCATTCTTCCAAATACCCCCACAAGAGAAAGAGGTCAAATTAGGGAGCACAGGAAGCGTGAGTGCTGCATTCTTCCAAATACCCCCACAAGAGAAAGAGGTCAAATTAGGGAGCACAGGAAGCGTGAGTGGTGAACCAATATCCCCACAAGAGAAAGAGGTCAATTTGGGGAGAGCAGGAAGAGTGAGTGTTGAATTTGGAGCAATACTCGCACAAGAGAAAGAGGTCAAATTGGGACAATGATCAGCAAAGAGCTCTAGCAAGTCATTAACTCGATCCATTTGATCTTTAATAATATCGCGAAAATCCAAAGCTTCGATCTTTGCTAACACTTTGCTATTCTGATTTTTTATAAAAATAAACATCGCATTAATGTCAGCATCGTCTTTGAGTTTTATTTTTATTTTAAGGTCCTTTTCTTGGATAAACTGTAATTTTTTGCTTTATGGATCGGATATTAATTCAGTGCCTGTTAAAACAACTTGGATTGGATGTTTGAAGAGCGTTGGAAAAAGCAGTCTAAAGCTAGAACTGATTGATAAGAAATACAACATATCTTTTAAAGTTAAACCTGTCTCTGCCTTTGTGACTTTTTTAACTATTGTTCTAGCCTCAAATGAACTGTAGGTTATTTTTCGAGGTGCATTAATTGCGGTCTCAGCTCTTTTTTTGTGTACCTTTGGTAGTATTTTGTACTTTTTGCGAAGGCAAATTGCCTTCATGGGTAATTACCCCTGATCCTCTTCCATAAATTTTATTTGTATCCATAGTAAGTTTATCCAAAAAAATCATAATTAAATAGGAACATCAATCTAAATTCCAAAAATTGTCGAAAAGAATTTTCTTTTCGATGAAGATTGATCTGAAAGTCAGTTATTAAGATTTAAAATTGGATCTATGGACAATTTGTGCTCTAAAATGTTCGAATGCTTTTTGTGCGTCAGGATTTGCAATATTTCCGAAAAAGATGTGTTGTAGTTTAGGAAATGTTACAGGAAGCGTGAGTTTTGCATCTAGAGCAATACTTCCACAAGAGAAAGAGATTAAATTGTTGAGAGTAGGAAGTAAGAGTGCAATATTCCCACGAGAGAAGGAGATCGAATTGGCGAGCTTAAAAAACGTAACTGTTGAAGCCTTCTGAATATTTTTACAAGAGAAAGAGGTTAAATTCTTGGTCTCAGAAAGCGTGAGATTGGCATTTTCCCCAATATCCTTACAAGAAAAAGAGGTTAAATTGGGGAGCGCAGGAAGCGTGAGTGTTGAACCAATATCCCCACAAGAGAAAGAAGTCAAATTGTCAAGTACAGGAAGCGTGAGTGTTGCATTCTGATTAATATCTCCACAAGAGAAAGAGGTCAAATTTGGAAGCACAGGAAGCGTGAGCGTTGAATAAATATACCCAAAAGAGAAAGATTTCAAATTAGTGAGCACAGGAAGCGTGAGTGCTGCATTCTTCCAAATACCCCGACAAGAGAAAGAGGTCAAATTAGGGAGCACAGGAAGCCTGAGTGGTGAATAAATACTCCCACAAGAGAAAGAAGTCAAATTGGGGAGCGCAGGAAGCGTGAGTGGTGAATTCAATGCAATATCCCCACAAGAGAAAGAGGTCAAATTGGGGAGCGCAGGAAGCGTGAGTGGTGAATGAATATCCTCACAAGAAAAAGAGGTCAAATTAGGGAGCACAGGAAGCGTGAGTGGTGAACCAATATCCCCACAAGAGAAAGAGGTCAAATTGGGGAGCTCAGGAAGAGTGAGTACTGTATTCTTGCAAATATTCCCACAAGAAAAAGAGGTTAAAAAGGTAAAATTCCTGAGAGCAGGAAGAGTGAGTGGTGTGAGTGTTGCATTCGCTTTAATATTCCCACAAGAGAAAGAGATCAAATTGTTATGTGAAGGAAGTGTGAATGTGAAAGTTGCATTCGACGCAATATGCTTACAAGAAAAAGAAGTCAAACTTTTGAGTGTAGGAAGTGAGAGTATTGCATTCTCTTCAATATTTTCACAAAAGAAAGAAGTCAAATTCTTAAGAGAAGGAAGCGTGAGTATTGCATCCTTTTGAATACTCCCACAAGAGAAAGATCTCAAATTCTTGAGCTCAAAAAGTATGAAAGGTGCACGCGAACGAATATCTCGACAAGAGAAAGATCTCAAATTCTTAAGCGTAGGAAGTTCGAGTGTTGCATTCTCTGGAATATTCCAACAAGAAAAAGATTTCAAATTGTTGAGAGCAGGAAGAGTAAGTGTTGAATAAATATTCCTACAGGAGAAAGAGGTCAAATTATTGAGAGCAGGAAGGGTGAGTGTTGAATCTGGGGCAATAGTTCCACAAGAGAAAGAGGTCAAATTAGGGAGCACAGGAAGCGTGAGAGTTGCATACTGATAAATATCCCCACAAGAGAAAGAGATCAAATTGTTGAGAGCAGGAAGGGTGAGTGTTGAATCTGGAGCAATACTCCCACAAGAGAAAGAGGTCAAATTGTTGAGAGCAGGAAGGGTAAGTGTTGAATTCGGAGAAATATCTCCACAAGAGAAAGCTGTTAAATTATTGAGAGCGGGAAGCGTGAGTGTTGCATCCGCCTCAATATCCCCACAAGAGAGAGAGGTCAAATTAGGACAATGATTAGCAAAGAGCTTGAGTAAGTCATTAACTCGATCCATTTGATCTTTGACAATATCGGGAAAATCCAAAGCTTCAATCTTTGCTAACACTTTGCTATTCTGATTTTTTATAAAAATAAATATCGCATTGATGTCAGCATCGTCTTTGAGTTTTATTTTTATTTTAAGGTCCTTTTCTTGGATAAACTGTAATTTTTTGCTTTGTGGATCGGATATTAAGTCAGTGCCTGTTAAAGCAACTTGGATTGGGTGTTGGAAGAGCGTTGAAAAGAGCAGTCTAAAGCTAGAACTTATTGATAAGAAATACAACATATCTTTTAAAGTTAAACCTGTCTCTGCCTTTATGACTTTTTCAACTATGGTTCTAGCCTCAAATGAACTGTAGGTTATTTTTCGAGGTGCATTAATTGCGGCCTCAGCTCTTTTTTGTGTACCTTTGGTAATATTTTGTACTTTTTGCGAAGGCAAATTGCCTTCATGGGTAATTACCCCTGATCCTCTTCCATAAATTTTATTTGTATTCATAGTAAGTTTATCCAAAAAAATCACAATTAAATAGGAACATCAATCTAAATTCCAAAAATTGTCGAAAAGAATTTCCTTTTCGATGAAGATTGATCTTAAAGTCAGTTATTAAGATTTAAAATTGGATTTATGGACAATTTGTGCTCTAAAATGTTCGAATACTTTTTGTGCGTCAGGATTTCCAATATTTCCGAAAAAGATGTGTTGTAGTTTAGGAAATTCTGCAGGGAACGTGAGCGTTGCACTCTGCTCAATATTTCCACAAGAGAAAGAGATTAAATTGTTGAGCGCAGGAAGTAAGAGTACAATATTCCCACGAGTGAAGAGGATCAAATCGGTGAGCTTAAAAAGCGTAAGTGTTGAAGCCTTCTCAATATTTTTACAAGAGAAAGAGGTCAAATTTTTGAGCTCAGGAAGTATGAGTTTTGCATTCTCCCCAATATCTTCAGAAGAGAAAGAGATTAACTTAGGGAGCTCAGGAAGCGTGAGTGTTGCACCCTTCGCAATGTTCTTACAAGAGAAAGCTGTTAAATTGTTGAGCACAGGAAAGGCGAGTGTTGAATCAATATTCCCACAAGAGAGAGAAGTCAAATTGTTGAGCGCAGATAGCGTAAGTGTTGCATTCTGATGAATATCTCCACAAGAGAAAGAGGTCAAATTGGGAAGCAAAGGAATCGTGATATTCGACTTAATAATCCCACAAGAGAAAGAGGTCAAATTAGGGAGCATAGGAAGAGCGAGTGTTGAAGCAATATTCCCACAAGAGAAGGAGGCCAAATTATTAAGCATAGGAAGCATGAGTGGTGAAAAAAGATTCCCACAAGAGAAAGAAGTCAAATTGTTGAGAGCAGATAGCGTAAGTGTTGCATTCTGATGAATATCTCCACAAGAGAAAGAGGTCAAATTATTGAGCACAGGAATCATGAGTGGTGAAAAAAGATTCCCACAAGAGAAAGAAGTCAAATTGTTGAGAGCAGATAGCGTAAGTGTTGCATTCTGATGAATATTTCCACAAGAGAAAGAAGTCAAATTATTAAGCACAGGAATTATGAGTGGTGAAAAAAGATTCCCGCAAGAGAAAGAAGTCAAATTGTTGAGAGCAGATAGCGTGAGTGTTGCATTCTGATGAATATTTCCACAGGAGAGAGATTTCAAATTTTTAAGCGCAGGAAGATTGAGTTTTGCATCTTTATCAATATCCCCACAAGAGAAAGAGGTCAAATTAAGAAGGGAAGGAATCATGAGATTCGACTTAATGATCCCACAAGAGAAAGATTTTAAATTGTTCATCGCAGGAAGCGTGAGTGTCGCATTCGGCTCAATGTTTCCACACGAGAAAGATATTAAAGAATTCACATGTCTGAACAGGGGAAATGTAGATGGTGAGAGTGTTACATTCGACTCAATATTCCCACAAGAAAAAGAGGTCAACAGCTTAACTTCAGGAGGTGTGAATTTTGAATTCGAAGCAATATTTCCGCAAGAAAAGGAGGTCAAATTGTTGAGCTTAGAAAGCGTGAGTACTGCATGTGGATTAATATTTCCGCAAGAGAAAGAGGTCAAATTGTTGAGCTTAGAAAGCGTGAGTACTGCATGTGGATTAATATTTCCGCAAGAGAAAGAGGTCAATTTATTGAATTGAGAAAGCGTGAGCACTGCATTTATATTAGCACAAGAGAAGGAGGTCAGATGATTGAACTCAGGAAGTTCGAAAGTCGACATGATATCTCCAAAAGAGATGGAAATCAAATTGCTGTAGGCAGGAAATGTTAATGTTACATCTGCTTTGATAGCTCCACAAGAGAAATAGCGCAAATTTTCGAGCGTAGGAATATTGAGCGATGCGGATGATGCAATAATTCCGCAAGAGAAAGAGATCAAATTAGGGAAATCAGGAAGCGAGAAATCAGATATAACATCTCCTAAAAAGCAGGATCTTAAATTGTTTAACTCAGGAAATATAAATGCCGCATTTTGATCAATGCTCCCGCAAGAGAAAGAGATTAAATTGTTGAGGTTAGGAAGAGTGAGTTTTGAATTCGATGCAATATTCCCACAAGAAAAAGAAATCAAATTTTCTAAATCAGAAAGTATGAGTGTTGCCCCCTCTGCAATGTTCCCACAAGAGAAAGATTTCAGATTTTCGAGCACAGAAAGCTTGAATGTTGTACCTTCCTCAATAATCCCACAAGAAAAAGAGGTCAATTTGTTGCACTCAGGAAGTGTGAGTACTGCATTCTTACAAATATTTCCACAAGAGAAAGAGGTCAAATTGTTGAGAGCAGGAAGGGTGAGTGTTGCACGCGAAGCGATATTCCCACAAGAAAAAGAGATCAGTTGGTTGAGCTCAGGAAGCTTGAGTGTGGTATTCGACTCAATATTCCCAAAGGAAAGGGAAGTCCAATTTGTGCAACGATGAACAAAGAGGCTTAGTAAGTTGTTTACTCGATCAGTATTACTATTTGTTACAACATCTGAAAAATGCAAAGATGTAATATTGTCTAGCAAATTGTTGTTCGGATTTTGTATAAAAGACAATATCTTATCGATGTCAGCATTGTTATTTAAATTTAATTTAATCCTGATTTTAAGATCATTTTTTTTGATAAACTGTAATTTCTCGTTTTGTGGATCAAATATTAAATCAAGGTCTGTTAAAACAACTTGAATTAGCCATGGTAAAAGCGTTCTAAAGCTAGTACTGATCGATAAGAAAGTCCAAATATCTTTTGAAGATAAGTCCGACCTTGAGACTGTAGCGACTATATCTCTAGTATTAAATGGACCCAAATTTATTTCTTGAAGTGCATTCATTGCAGACTCTGCTCTTTTTTGTGTGCCTTTGGTAGTGTTTAGTACTTTTTGCGCAGGAACATTTGCTTCAGGGTTAATTACACCTGATCTTTTTCCAAGAATTTTTTTTGTGTTCATATTAAGTTTATCCAAAAAAATCACAATTAAATAGGGATATCAATCTAAATTTCAAAATTTTTTTTATTCGTGGAAATCAATTGGGTGCAATTAAAAGTGCGGGGTAAAAAAGATTGAATTGGGGTATTTTGTACTTATCGTAGATTGATTATGTCAAATACAATATCGGTATTATTATCATTGGAAGACAATGAACTTCTTAACAAAATGAACAAGCAGCCAGACTTAAAGGCTAGTTTCATGAGCATTCTTGAAATTGCTCAAAGTGAATATGATGGCTGTCGAACGGCCAGTCAAGCGGAAGATGCAGTGACTGATAAGTTGAGATTGCTGGGAAGCCAAGTTATGAATGGATGGGCAAATAACATGAAAGCGCGTGTGGCCCGAAAAGTAAAAGAAGAACATCCAGAGTTACAATTAAAGGAAAAAAAAATCCCTTAAATGGCACTCAAAATACGGATCTGTAACAGTTAAAGAATCGATTTGGCGTGGACCCAAAAAAAATTATTATCGACCTTTTAGGCACCAAATAGAAGTAGGTCCAAACCAATGTTCAATGCCTTTACAAAGAGCATTAGTATCATTTGGAATAGAGGAGTCGTTTGAGAAAGCGACTTTTCTGATGAAGGAACACTATGATGTGGATATAGGAGCAAGTGCAGTGAGGCAGGCTACGCTTACGCATGCTTGGTAAAGCTCTTCAAAAGCAAGAAAAGCGTCCAAAAGTTAAAAAAATAAAATCGTCTGGGAAAGAGGGAATCATTGCGCAAATTGATGGGTCATATTTGCCAATGGTTAGAATTAAGGAAGGCGAAGGAGATAAGCGTAAACGGAGAGAAGTCAATTGGGAAGAAGTCCGGTTGGCATTAGCTCAGGGCAAAGGAGAGGCGCAATCGCATTATGGAGTAAGCTTTGGAAGTGTGGACGAAGCAGGAGAAGTATGGGCTCAATCCGTTCAAGATGTAGGATGTGGAGTAAATAGTCAAATACATGCGGTTGGCGATGGAGCTGCTTGGATAGCGGATCAAAGTAAAAAACAGTTTGGTAAAAAGGGAACATTTTTATTGGATTTTTTTCATGCAAGTGAATATCTTGGAAGTGTGGCAAAAGAAAAACTTGAAGAAAACGAGCGAAAATTATGGTTAACAGAACAACAAAACCTGCTGAAAAATAATGAATTTAACAGAGTATTAGAATCTATTAAAGTTCATATTGATGATAAAAATACAGATTGTCCTGGATTTGAAGCGTACCGATACCTAAAAAATCGGAAAGATCAACTTAATTACAAAGGAGCCTTGGAAAAGGATCTTCCAATTGGATCTGGACTGATAGAAAGTGGTCACCGTTCTGTATTACAAGCAAGAACGAAAATAGCTGGTGCCTCTTGGCTCCCAGAAAATGCAAAATCAATGGCGCAATTGCTAGTGCTCAAAAAAAATGGCGAATGGGAAGATTATTGGAAACTGGAGTCCATTAAACTTGCCGCATAGTTACCCCGCACTTTTAATTGCACCCAGTCATAAAGTCATAATTTACTGGGCCTTCATTGCAGCAAACATTGGTTATTTTTCGTCCTCATTGTAGATGCTATGATGCGACTTGACTTCAAAAATAAAACTTAGATGTGCAATATTTTTCTAGACAAAAAAGAGAATCTATACGATCTTGTACTACAGCATGTTAATTTTTAAAGATATAAAAATGCCAAAATGGCTTATAAAATAACTGGCATATCTTTCTTGGAACCATTTACTTAAAAAGCAAACATAGATCATGAAGTCATTACTTACAGTAATTTTTCTTTTAATGAGCCTATTTTCTTGGAGTATTGCGCACGATGAGGCAATTCAAGCGTTTGATGACTTATATAAAAATATAGAACAAGAAATTGCTTTTGTTGATGATAAGATAGAAAGAGTCCATCAATTAGCCGAAGAAAACTTAAATGAAAAGGCGGTATTATTTTCTGAAATAGCGGAGCATTATAAGAGGGCAGGGGAGTATTGTAGTAATACAATAAATAAAGTTAGCCCGGCTAATAAAGAAGAAGGTATAGCTATTATGCAAAGAGATGTACTTTTTTTTCAGGGGAAAGAAGCCGAGTTTAGACAACATGCTAATCATATCATTGCTGCTATCGAATACAAGGACATCATGGATTTTTGGCACACATTGCTATATTGTATGCAATTTTAAACGATGTTATCGAAGCATTATGAGCTAGATATGAGATACAAATTCGTGCAACAAAATTAAATTGGCTAAATTATGGAGAGAGTAAGTAATAGTAAAGTGAATTCGAGTGAGTTTTTATTATCTAATGAGACACAAAGCATTGTTAATCGAAAGTCAAATTCCTCCCGTGCATCTGATGCGGTAGGACAATGTAATCAAAACTCAATGCAATCTATTGTTAAGCGATCATGCGTTGAAGTCTCGCAGCAGCATCCAACAGGGGATTCATTGGTACAAAAAAAATTTGGGGTTACTGATCAAAATTCAGAAATAGATATTGTTATTTTTATCGACGATTTATTCAGTTCAGCATCGAAATTTAATGATATTCCCGAAGGCCAATTAAGGAATGTGACGCTGAAAATTGAGAATCTCAAGGAATTGGAACAGCTACAAACATTATTTCCAAATCAACCCAATACCAATTTTTTTAGTAAATTTATCAATCAGCCAGTTATAAAACCAAAGCCAAAATGTATTGATAAAATTAAAGGATTAGATCTCGAAAAACTACATTTCAATACTATTACTTGCGGCCCCATCAATGTATTATTTGCTACCATTGATCAAAATCTAGGTTATTTCCCTAGACTTACAAGCCTTGCCATCGGGGATATTGGGAATAACATTCCATTTCCACAAATTCCAAATAATCTTACAATCCTTACAATTGGGAATATTAATGATGGCCGTAATATTAGTAGAGATAACATCGAACTATCAAATAATTTAAACAAGCTCACCACGCTTATTATTGGGAATATTCGCGCTAATGTGAAATTTTCAAGCGGTATGAATAATCTTAAAACGCTCATTATTGGCGACATTTTGGCCAACATTAAGTTAACTTTACCCAATGATTTGAATAAACTTTCAGCCTTTACTATTGGAACAATATGGACGAATACAACGCTACCTGGAGGCTTATATGAGCTTTTAACTCTTACTATCGGGTATATTGGGGCTAATGTAAGGCTATCCAATGATCTAAATAAACTTTCAACGCTTATAATCAAAGAAATTGGGCATAACGCCATTCTTGAACTACCCGATTTTCTTTCTAGTCTCACAAATCTTACTATCGAAAAAATTTGGACCGACGTTACGTTTTCTAGTGGTTTAAGTCATCTCAAAATCCTTAAAATTGAGTATGTTGGAGCTAATGTTACGCTATTGGCTAATTTAAATAATCTTATAAGCCTTTCTATTAAAGATCTTAAACCTAAAACCACTTTAACACTGCCAGATAATCTGAATAGCCTCGAAATATTCACTATAGAAACTCTTCAAGATTGCGTTACAATTAAGTTCCCAAAAAATTTGAATAATCTTATAACCCTCATCATAGAAGAAATTTGTAATGATGCGATTTTAGAATTACCAGATTTTCTTAATAGTCTCATAACTTTCATAATTAAGAGAATTGGTAAAAATGTTATGCTTAAGTTACCGTCAACACTCAATAATCTTCAATTCTTCACTATTGAAGAACTGGGAGCAAATATTTTAACTTCCGAACCAAACCAACCTGATTGCGTTTCAAAATTCGTCTTAGAAAATACTTCTGGTACCACGATCAAGTTACCAGACTCACTACCTAATCTTATAAACTGTAATGTTGGAAAAATTGCTTCGGACTCCACTCTTTCAGGAGCAACATCGTTTAAACGTAAACTAACAGTTATAAATAATTCTGCCAATGTTGTTGCTAGTTCACTTATAATAAGTAAAGCAATTGTGCAACATTTTGCAAAGACCATGGATGAAACATTTGGCACTTTTGCGTATCCTACAACTTTTCTTCAAAATCGAATAGCAAAGATACTGCCTACTGATGAAACATTAAAACAAAAAGCTACTTCAGCAATGCATAATAAAATTAATACTATAAAATGGAGTACGTTTGGAATATATTTAAGATATATGATAGCTGGTTGGTTTGGAATAGGAATTGGTGCTTTAATCGGTGCCACATATGGAATTTTAACTACAAAAGAGACTTTTTAGTATATTCGGTTCCCTGACATAAGAGGACGGAATGTAACCTTTCGGCTTAAACCAATACGCATTGAATTTCTTACCAGCTAAAAATATGAGCAACAATAATAGGGGTCACCACAGAATTCGGATTATAAAGCACGTTAAGGATTTGAGTTGTTTCGCAATGGTCTGAATTTGCCTTT
>Ga0206822_1197_pt1 | contig 10705 bp, 8 predicted proteins | sample Alteio_BWOrgCont_83_FD_152913 | JGI IMG/M metagenome (GOLD analysis project Ga0206822, IMG submission 152913) | Enriched cells from forest soil in Barre Woods Harvard Forest LTER site, Petersham, Massachusetts, United States -... | ecosystem: Environmental > Terrestrial > Soil > Temperate forest > O... | reverse complement strand
GGTTCAATGCAACTGATCCCTGCATTGTTCACCAGCACATCCACGCGACCCCATTTCGCCTTGGCGGCATCCGCCGTGCGCGCCACATGCGCCTCATCGCAGATGTCGCCGGCAAATTCTTCCGCCTCGCCACCCGCCGCGCGTATCGCCTGCAACACACTCGCGCAAGACTGCACATCCATCAACACCAGCGCATACCCCGCGCCGGCCAGCACCTCAGCCGTGCGTCTGCCAATCCCCTGCGCCGCCCCTGTGATGACCGCTACCTGTGCGCTTTTCACTATCTTCTCTCCCGGGGCCCCCGGCGAGCGTTCTTGGCTCGCTGGGGTGGTACTCACTATCCCTGTCTCTCCAGCAGCTCCCTGTCCCACTCACCCAACTCGGCCCCGGCAACATATGTGCTCTGCAAAAACTTCAGCAGCATCTCTTCCGGCGACTCCGCCAGCCGCACATCCTCGTATAGCAGAATGAACTCACCCAGCTTCTCATCGTAGCCGGCCTGCGCAGGCTCAACCGTCGCCTCTCCAAACCCTTTCGGTGCTGGTGCCGCATAGCAATAAAACGCGGCCTTCCCAAACCGCCATTCCCCGCCCAGAATCCCGCGCTGATTACTTCACGCGAGTATGCCTCGCGCATAATCCAATCCATTTCCGGCCGCACCGGCGCCGACCGTCCGGAAAATCGCGTCACCGCCAAGTCAAAGCTGCCCCAGAAAAAATGCACCGGGCTCACCTTGCCCAGAAACCGCGTGGAAAATTCCTGGAATACCCGGTCCCCGCTCATCAGTACGCGCCAGAAGCGGCTCACCGCCTCCGCATCGTACGACGCATGCTCTTCGTCCTGCGCGAATGGAATCGGCTGTGCCACCTCCTGCGGCATCCCATTCAGTTTCACCTCGACACCCAACTCCACCAGCATCTTCTTGTATTCCGAAAAGAACGCTGCCACACTCATCGCTCGCAGCGGAAGCGCGGCATTTTCACCCTTGCTCGTTCTGAAAAGAAGTTCATGTTGGATGAAATCAAACTCAACCTCGAGAAAGTTCTCGCCATACGGCATCGCCGCCGTATTCAACCCACGAGCGCTCACATACAGCGGCACATTCCACCAGTGTGCCTGCATCGGGCTCAATGCCAACCGCGTCTTGCCTACAATCTGCGTCCACATGTGCAGCGTGTCCGCCGTCGCTGCCCAGTCCTCCCACCGCAGCTCCGGCCAAATGTTTTCGTTCGCACTTGCTTCCGTCAACACGCTACCTCTATTGATCTAAAACCTGTCGTTCTGAGCGCCGCTCAGAATCGCTTACTGACGCGCGTCGCTATTGACGTATAAGCGAGCCGCCATACAAATCAAAGCTGCAAAGACCTCCAGAAACACTCATGGACGTCTGTATCGATGATGCGTTGCTTAGATCTAAATAGCTGCTTGAAAGAAACACCTGGGACCCATCGTCCATTATAAAAGTCATGAATGCGCCATTACCGTCGGTATAGTTCGATGCCGGACCGTTACTGGAGCCATGTGTAAAACACGAGAGTCCTGTAACTGTAAGAGTGGCGGAAAGAGGCAACTCATAGGTAGAACCGAAGTATGCGGTCTGCACCATAGTAGGATTCCCCTGAAGCAACGACAAAGTGAGGGCCACATTTCTCGGCTGAACGGAGATTCCCGTTGGCGTTGAAAGCGTCCCCACAAAATTCCCGCTAAAGTTCGGAATAGCGGCGGCCACAAAAGACGAGCTTTGGTTGGCGCTACAAATAAATGTCGACGAAGAAATAAGCGAATAAGTGCCGCTCCATTGTTGTGTCCCTCCATAGACTGGCGCTGTTCCGCTTATCCCGATCTGTAAAGAGTTCGTTACTGTACTACTCTGCAGGTCAGACAGTTGAAAACTGCCGTCTCCAGCAATCTGCCCGCCCAGGTAAAACTGGGCCAGACTTATTGTCGTACCTGAACATTCGTTAACCAAAGTTCCCTGCGCTGTGACAGAAGTACCGACCACTTCAATCGCCATAGAAATAGAAGGAAAGGTTGTAGAACTCCCCGCAATATTCCAATTGCCAGTGAGTGCAGCAGGTGAAGGAGAAGTTACAGAGCTCGGAGCCGTCAGGCCACCGCAACCAGCGAGCATCATTACCGCGAAGACGGAAACAAACAATTCGAATGCCCGGTCAACCCTCATAAAACTCGCTCTCTAAACACTGCATCGAATTGTACCGTTCAAGTTGATGCTCTAACTCTACCCTCTGTCGTAATTCAAATTCTGCCCCAGCCAGCGCTCAACCTCAGTCACATTCCATCCCTTGCGCTGAGCATAATCCTCCACCTGGTCGCGCCCAATCTTCCCCAGGCTGAAATACCTTGACTGCGGATGCGCAAAATATAACCCGCTGATGCTCGACCCCGGCCACATCGCAAAATTTTCAGTCAGCAGAATTCCAGTCACTGTCTCCACATCGAGTAGCTTCCAGATTGTTCCCTTCTCCGTGTGATCCGGGCACGCGGGATACCCTGGCGCCGGTCGAATCCCGCGATAGCCCTCCGCAATCAACTCCTGCGGTGACAGATTTTCCTCGCGACCATAGCCCCACACATTACGCACATGTTTGTGCAGGCACTCCGCAAACGCCTCGGCCAACCTGTCCGCCAGCGCCTCCGTCATGATCGCGTTGTAATCGTCGTTGTTCTTACGGAACCGGTCGCACATTTCGTGCACGCCAATCCCTGTCGTCACAGCAAACGCGCCAATCGAATCGTGCAGCCGTGTCTCACGGGGTGCAATAAAATCTGCCAATGAACGGCACGGCTCCTTGCCCTCGCGATCTGCCTGCTGCCGCAAAAAGTGGAACCGCTCCACCACTTCGCCGTGGGTTTCGTCGGTGTACAGTTCCACATCATCACCCACCGCATTCGCGCGAAACAATCCATACACTCCGCGCGCCGTAATCAGCTTCTCCTTGATGATCCGGTCCAGCAACTTCTCTCCATCCGCAAAAATTTTGCGCGCCTCTGCACCCTGCTTTTCGTCATCCAGAATCCGTGGATAGATCCCCTTCAGCCCCCACGTGTGGAAGAACGGGCTCCAGTCAATGAACTCTCGCAGCGTCTTCAGCGGAAAATCTTCCATCACCTTGATGCCGAACTCCTCCGGCACGGCCAGGTCTCCCTTCTTCCACACAATAGGGGTCCGCCGTGCTCGCGCCTCTTCGATCGGCACCGTCTTCTGCTTCGGCGTCACATACGCCAGCCGCACCGACTCATACTCCGCCCGATGCTGCTCCTCAAACTCCGCCCGGCCGTCTTCGCTGATGAGGCTCGTCGTGACTGGGACCGCGCGGCTCGCATCCACAATGTGCACCACCGGCTGGCTATAGTGCGGCGCAATCTTGATGGCCGTATGCGCGCGGCTTGTCGTCGCTCCGCCCACCAGCAGCGGAATCTTCATCCCCTGCCGCTCCATCTCCTTCGCCACGTGCACCATCTCATCCAGCGATGGTGTAATCAACCCGCTCAGTCCGATGATGTCGGCGCGCACCTCTTTCGCGCGCTCCAGGATCTTCTCCGCCGGCACCATCACGCCGAGATCGATCACCTCATAGTTGTTGCACGCCAGCACCACGCCGACAATGTTCTTGCCGATATCGTGCACGTCGCCCTTTACCGTGGCCAGCACGATTTTCCCCTGTGCCTTCACCACGTGCCCCGCCGCCTCCATCTCCGCCTTCTCCGCCTCCATGAACGGAGTCAGGTATGCGACCGCCTTCTTCATCACGCGCGCAGACTTCACTACCTGCGGCAGAAACATCTTGCCCGCGCCAAACAGATCGCCCACAACGCTCATCCCTGCCATCAGCGGCCCTTCAATCACCAGCAGCGGCCGCCCCAGCTTCGCGCGCGCCTCCTCCGTATCAATCTCGATATAAGCGTCGATGCCCTTTACCAACGAATGCGTAATCCGCTCTTCCACCGTTCCGCTGCGCCACTCTTCAGCCTTCTTTTCCGCTGCGACATTGTCCGTGCCCGCTGCTTTCAGCGCCTCACCATGCTCCACCAGCCGCTCGGTTGCATCCGGCCGACGGTTGAGCAGTACGTCTTCCACCATCACTTTCAGCTCGGGCTCAATCTCTTCGTAGACCTCAAGCATCCCGGCATTCACAATGCCCATGTCCATGCCCGCGGCAATCGCGTGATACAGAAACGCCGAATGCATCGCCTCGCGCACCACATTGTTGCCGCGAAAGCTGAACGACACGTTGCTCACGCCGCCGCTCACCTTCGCATGCGGCAGGTTCTGCTTAATCCACCGTGTCGCGTTGATGAAGTCCACCGCGTAGTTGTTGTGCTCCTCCATCCCCGTCGCCACGGTCAGGATGTTCGGATCGAAAATAATGTCTTCCGGCGGAAACCCAACCTCGTCCACCAGAATTTTGTACGCGCGTTCGCAAATGCGAATCTTCTCCTCAAACGTCGCCGCCTGTCCCTGCTCGTCGAAAGCCATCACCACCACAGCAGCGCCATACTTCAGCACCGTGTGCGCATTCTGCCGGAATTTCTCTTCGCCCTCCTTCAACGAGATCGAATTGACAATGCCTTTCCCCTGCAGGCACTTCAACCCCGCCTCAATCACCTCCCACTTCGACGAGTCCACCATGAACGGCGCCTTCGCCACTTCCGGCTCGCTGCCAAGCAGTTGCAGATAGCGCGTCATCGCCGCAACGCCGTCGATCATCCCCTCGTCCATACAGATGTCGATGACGTTGGCCCCGTTTTCCACCTGCTGCCGCGCCACGCTAACGGCCTCTTCGTACTTGCCATCCTTAATCAAGCGTGCGAACTTCGGCGACCCGGCCACATTCGTCCGTTCGCCAATCATGATGAACACGCCGGGCTGCTGCGTAAACGGCTGCGACCCTGAGAGCCGCAATGGATGGAAGCTCGTACTCACGCCGCCACCTCGCTAACATCATCACCATACTTCCGCGGCTCCACACCCTCCAGCGCCTTCGCAATCGCCGCAATGTGCTCCGGAGTATTCCCGCAGCACCCTCCCGCAATGTTAATCAACCCTCCGCGCCCAAAGTCGCCCAGAAATTTCCCCATGTCAGCCGGCTTCAGATCGAACCCCGTCTCCGACAGCGGATTCGGCAGCCCCGCATTCGGGTACGCCGACACCGCCACGTCAGACTTCTGCGCCAACTCTTCCAGGAACGGATACATCAGGTCCGGCCCCAGCGAGCAGTTCAGCCCAATCGAAAGCGGCCGCACATGTTTCATCGCCGTCCAGAACGCCTCCACCGTCTGCGCTGAAATCATCGTCTCGCCGCCCCGCCCCACCGCCGCCGAAATCTGCACCGGCAGTTCCAGCTTGTCTTCCTCAAACACCTCGCGAATCGCCACCAGCGCTGCCTTCGCATTCAGTGAGTCGAAGATCGTCTCCACCAGCAGCGTGTCTACGCCTCCGGCAATCAGCCCGCGTATCTGCTGCTTGTAAGCCGTCTTCACCTGGTCGAACGTCACCACGCGAAACCCGGGGTCGTCCGCATCGGGCGAATTCGAAAGCGACACCGTCAGTGGGCCAATCGCTCCCGCCACGAAACGCTGCATGCCCGTCGCGTTGCCCACGCGGTCTGCCCACTCCCTGCACTGCCGCGCCGATTGCTCGTTAATCTCCCATGCCAGGTCGCCCAGCCACTTATCGTCCACAATCTTCTGGTAGAACTCCGGGTCTTTTCTCCCGCCGCGTTCTCTCGGGTCTTCGACAAAGAACTCGCTCTGCGCAATCGACGTCGCTCCGAACGTATTCGTCTCGATGATGTCCGCACCCGCCTCCAGGAACCGCCGGTGAATGTCGCCGATCATCTTCTCCTGCGTCAGGCTGAAGATGTCGCCATTGTTCAGCAGGTCCTTTGGTGCGTCCTTGAAACGCTCGCCGCGGATGTCGGCTTCCTTCATCCCATAGGTGCGGATCGTCGTCCCCATTGCCCCATCGATGATTGCAATCTTCTTCCGCAAAACATCTTCCAACGGATGGATCTTCGTCTGTGTCATCTCAATCTCCTGCGCGGCACCTCACGCGCTCTGTTCGCAACAACGGCGAGCCACTACCGGCTCGCCGCAGAACTACTGTTTACTCACTACTGTCTACTGTCTGCTTTCAAGCCAGCGCCTCTTCTTCTTGCCGTCCCGAATGGGCTCCCGGACTCTCCAGCGCCGTCGCCATCGACACCAGCAGGTCCTCCTTGCGCATCACCATCGTCGTCGCGTTCAGGCTCGCCAGCTCAAACCCATGTCCATGCGTAATAGCGTCCGTCGGACACGCCTCCACGCAGTAACCGCAAAAAATACAGCGGTTGTAATCGATGTTGTAGACCTTCGCGTAGCGTTCCGCGCTCGAAATCCGAGTCTCGGCCGTATTCTCCGCGGCCTCAATGTAAATGCAGTTCGCCGGGCACGCCGCCGCGCACAGAAAGCACGCCACGCACTTTTCCAGCCCGTTTTCATCACGCTGCAGCTGGTGCTTACCGCGAAACCGCTCCTGGAAAACCGCGCCCCGCAGCGGCCCCTTGCCGTCAGGATAGTTCTCCACCTCGGTTGGCTTAAACGCCTCACCCAGTGTGGTTTTCATCCCCGTGGCAATCGCCGCAATGTTTCGCACAATCGACATGCATCCAGTATACGGCCTCAGCTTTCCGCCGCGCCTTCAGCATCGCTTTGGCATTCCTCCGCGTCCTAAGCGACCTCCGCGTTTACCTTTGCTTTTGCCGTTGCTTTTCCCTTGGTCCTTGGCCCTTGACCCTATACCCTAGCTTTTATGAAGCTCTTCCTCGCAGCTGCCCTCCTGCTCTCCCCCCTCGCTCTCTCCGCTCAAACCCGCGAGCCCGGCTCAACAATGCCCGAGATGAACGCACAGATGCCGGCCAAGCCGCCGGTCCCACCCTCGCACTCTCTCGTACTCATCAACGGCGCCACCACCAAAACCCTCACCGTCGCCGACCTCGCAAAACTTCCGCAAGTCACCGTGCACGTCCACAACGCGCACCGCAACGCCGATGAAGATTACACCGGCCCCCTCGTCTCCGATGTCCTCGCGCTCGCCGGCCTCACCCCCACGCATGAAAACGAAGCTGTGATCCTCCACACCTACGTCGTCGCCACCGCCACCGACCACTACTCCGTCGTCTACTCAGCCGCCGAGATGGAGCCCGCCTTCTCCAACAGCAAGGTCATCGTTGCCATCAGCAAGTCCGGCGCCCCCAACACCGAAGGCGGCGACATCCAGCTCATCAACACGGACGGCGCCCGCCCCGCCCGCTGGATCCACGGCCTCACCACCCTAACCCTTACCACCCTAACAACTAAGAACTAACACCTAACAACTACCGCAGCCCCGCCCGCATCACACCCATCTCCGCAAACATCCCCACCAACCCTTCCATCAACTCACCCCTCGGCACGTTCTGTCTGCTTACTGCTCGCTGCTCACTGCTCACTGCCGACGCAACTCGCATCGGCCCGCTCCCCTGCGCACTCTCCACCTGCGCCTGCAGCTTGCGTGCCATCGCCAGGTCGAAGCCCTCGCTCACCCAGACTGTATTGCCGTGCTGCACCAGCAGCACATCGCCCTCGCGCGTCGTATAAACGCGCTCGTCCGTGCTTTGCTCGTCGGCATTGCGCCGTTTCAGCCCGTTGTATTGCCGTGGAAGCTCTTCCTCAAACACTCGCATAAAGCTCCGCGCCGAATCCTCATTCTTCCATCGCGACAGATACAACATCGCAATCGATGCTGTCGTCGCCTTGTCTGCATCGCTCGCCGCCGAGCGCTGCGCCGCGTAATAAATTCCACCGTCCCACGCCGGAGCCAGAGCATCCGCGATCGGTTTGCCGCCAAACAGCTCCACCGTCATCCGCACGTCCAGCTCACCCATCACACCCACGTCATACGGCTCATACCCCGCGGCCTTCAGTGTCGGATGAATATCCGGCAGCAGCATCACCGGCGCCTGCACATGGCTCAGGTACTTCTGCGGATGCAGAATCTCCATCGTCGAATTCGGCGGCGAATCCAGCATCCCCTTGAACGCCTTCGGCACTCCACCAGCAATCAGCACGGCCTGCTCAAACTGCAGCCCGCTTGTATACGGAAACAGCAGTGCCTGCTGCAATATCAGCGGGGCCCGCGCCAGCACCGGAGAATCCCCCATATCGCCCGCGCTCGACGTCAGCTTTTCGCCAATCTCCGGCACATCCTTCAGAGTCTTGTTCCCAAATCCGTTGTCGTGCAGCATCTTGTCGGCAAAGCTCACCATCGCCTGCCCCTCCAGCACCGCCTCGCGTACCGTCCCCGCCTCGTCCGTGCGGATGTGCAGGTTGTCCTCGCCGACATTCTTCGCCACGTTCTCCGGCTCCGGGTCCTGCCATTTGTCCAGGTCCACGTACTGGTCCTGCAGTGCATGCGTCAGCTCGTGCGCCATCACCGGCTTCTGTTCCTCGATGTCCACCCAGTTCAGCAGGTTCATCGTCTTCTTCTTGTTGTCGTAGAAGCCCGCAATCTGCTCCGTCAGCAGGGTCAGCAAAAACGGCCGCAGGTGGAAGTCCTGGTCCAGCAGCCCAAACTTCTTCAGCACCAGTTCGCTGCGCTGCATCCGTTTGTTGCCCTTGTCTTCGTCGAACTTCTCCCGCAGCTCCTTATTCACCTGCTCGCGCGAAAGGAACTGACTCTTCACCGGCTTCTTGATCGCCAGCTGCGTGTCGTTGCTCACAAATTTCAGAATGTTCTGCTCATCGCCCAGCAGCTCATCTTCCTGTTTCTGAGTCAGCAGCGGATTGTTCTCCACCGTCTTCGGCTTCGACTCCAGCACCGGCGGAGTAACCCCCGGCGTCGTCGACGGCACCGGCTTGCTCTCATCCTTTGGGCTCGAAGGCGTCGACTGCCCCCACGCCGTTCCCACACTCAAAACAGCCACCAACCCCCAACCCAATCTCCGCAAGCTCACTCATCCTCCATCCAAACTCAGTGGTCTTAGTGTCGCACCTTCAGAGCTTGGACGAACGCCACCCGGAAACGAAATCCCTTGTGATACGCTGGCCAGCATCAACCTGCAACCGGCCCCCCTGGAATCGCACCACCACTATCTGAATAAGGATGGAAACTCATGGGTAAAATCGCCGCCTTCGGCTACGGCCTTGTCGCGTACGCTGTCTTCTTCGTCACCTTTCTCTATGCTATCGGATTCGTCGGCAACTTCGTTGTCCCCAAATCCATTGACTCTGGCATCCCACAGTCCCTCGTCTACTCCCTTGTCATCGACGCCTTCCTTCTAAGCCTCTTCGCCATCCAGCACAGCGTCATGGCTCGCCAAGGATTCAAAGCCGCCTGGACCAAAATCGTTCCCAAGGCGATCGAGCGCAGCACCTATGTCCTGATCGCCAGCCTTCTGCTCGATCTCATGTACTGGAAATGGGTGCCCATCCTCTACCCCATCTGGCACGCCGGCGCTCCATGGGCCGTCTGGCTGCTGACTGGGCTCTCACTACTCGGCTGGCTCGTCGTCCTGCTCAGCACCTTCATGATCAGCCACTTTGAACTCTTTGGCCTCACCCAGGTCTACGCCAACTTCACCGGTCGCGCTGCAGCCGCTCACCGCTTCCGGACCCCGTTTCTCTACAAACTCTTCCGCCACCCCATCTATCTCGGCTTCATCATGGCCTTCTGGTTTACGCCCTCCATGACCGCCGGGCACCTCTTGTTTGCCGTCGCGACCACCGGTTATATCTTCGTTGGCATCTGGTTTGAGGAGCGCGATCTGGTCTCCTTCCACGGTGCCGACTACGAACGTTACAAGAAAACCGTCCCAATGATTGTTCCCGGCCTCAAGGTTTCCTCCGATCCTCCGCCCCGGTGAGCTCGAAAATCTTCATCACCCCGCACGAATCGCGGCATCCACCTGCTCTGCTGTTGGTGGATGTCCCAGCAATCTCTCTACGCCCTAGTGCTGCCGCTCCAGCAGATACGCTACCTTCGGTCACCATCGCCTCGCCACACATTTTGCCGAACTGTTTCGGATACACAATCCGAGTAACCCGAGTAGGTTATGATGTAGGACGTTTCCTTAGCTCAATTCGTCACATGCTCGGCTCTGTATTGACCCGGTCGCTCTATCACGCTTGCGCGACGATCCTCCGGAGACCACTTTGCCCACTTCCTGCAACGCGTCCTGTCGCATCGCGCCGGCCCTTCTGTTGGTAACCGCTCTCCTCACCGGATGCGCCGCTCTTCACTCGTCCTCCGGCGCCGCCAGCATCTCATCATCCGGTCTTAGCGGAAAGCTCATCGGTGGCCAGCAGCCCATCAGCGGCGGCACAATCAGTGTGTGGCAGGCCGGCTCCAGCGGCATCGGCAGCACCGCCACACTGCTGGCCAGCACTACCACTGACAGCAACGGCAACTTCGCATTTACACCTGATGCATATACCTGCCCTTCCCCAGATACACAGGTCTATCTCACCGGCCAGGGCGGATATGCCAATCCCAACTACGCCAACCCGAACATCATGTTACTGGCCGGTCTTGGCAACTGTTCATCCGCCCCCAACGAGGTCATCAATATCAATGAGGTCACGACCGTCGTCTCCGCATATGCACTTGGTCAGTACTTCACCTACACCCTCGGCTCATCCTCGGACGACTCCTTTGGCTACCCTGCCT
>Ga0206822_1196_pt1 | contig 10708 bp, 9 predicted proteins | sample Alteio_BWOrgCont_83_FD_152913 | JGI IMG/M metagenome (GOLD analysis project Ga0206822, IMG submission 152913) | Enriched cells from forest soil in Barre Woods Harvard Forest LTER site, Petersham, Massachusetts, United States -... | ecosystem: Environmental > Terrestrial > Soil > Temperate forest > O... | reverse complement strand
TCCGCAAGCGTTTGGAACAAGGTTCCATAACAAAAAACCCGAACCGTTTACGCAAAAATCTGATGGAAAACCCTTTTTCCCTCATTGCTGAAGTGAAGCGGCGTTCACCCTCGGCCGGAGAGATTGCGGACGTTCCTGCACCGGAGATTTTAGCAGAGAAGTATGCCAAAAGCGGTGTTGCGGCGATTTCTGTCCTGACCGATTCTTTTTTTGGGGGTTCTCTTGCTGATTTGGAGCGCGTTGCCGATGCCAAAGGAATCAAAGGCCGGATCCCTGTACTCCGAAAAGATTTCATGATTGATCCCATTCAATTGCTTGAAGCTTCTTTGGCAGGGGCCTCGGTTATATTACTGATCGTGGCTGTATTGGGTCCTGAATTAAAACAGATGCTTCTGAATGCTAAGAATTTAGGGCTTGAATCTATAGTCGAAGTCCATGATGAAAGGGAACTGCAAATTGCCCTTGACGCCGGAGCGGAGATTATCGGAGTGAATAATCGCAATCTCTCAACATTCGCTATTGATTTACACACATCTGAATTGTTGTCTCCATTAATTCCAAAATCGATTTTCAAGATCGCTGAATCTGGGATTCGAACTCCAGAGGAGGCTCAAAGGATGCGCGATGCCGGGTATCATGCGATCCTGGTTGGAGAGGCTCTTGTCAAAGCAAAGGATCCAAACAAATTGATTGCTGAGTTGTTGGGGCGCTTATGAGACCATTCATCAAGATTTGTGGAATTGTAGATCCTGAAGACGCCTATCTATGCGGCAAGTTCGGTGTCGATTTTATCGGTTTGATCTTATGGAAAGGCTCATCTAGACATGTCGATAACATGTTGGCTTGTGAAATCGTAAAGGCCGCTCAAGAGTCTTCAGTGATAACCGTCGGAGTTTTTGTTGAAGGCAATGTGAAGGAGATTGAACAAACCGTGAGCGACACTGGAATTGAAGTTTTACAACTGCATCGATTGCCGTCCAAGGGTTACATTGGTGTGCTTTCGCAAAAATATCCAAGCATCTACACAGTGTCTGTGGAAACAAACGGGGAAATATCGCCACCGGAAAAGGAACAGTTAAACACATCACTGAAGTATGCGGATCATTTGTTGTATGATCATGGAATGGGTGGAACCGGGGAAGCCTTTTTCTGGGATCAATTTTCTCCACCCAAAGGAAAAAGTTGGATATTAGCCGGAGGACTTACTCCCCAAAATGTACGGCAAGCCGTTGTCATGCTGCATCCGGATGGGATAGACGTTTCTTCCGGAGTCCAGAAACGTAATTCGCTGCGTAAGGATCCGGCTTTGATTCAACAGTTAATTAAGGAAATAGAACTTTTATGAAAACTAATAATAATAAACCGTCATCAGTTTCTGTAGGCCGATATGGGTCTTTCGGAGGAGTTTACCTTCCAGAATTACTGATGGGCCCGCAGCAAGAGCTGACGGACCAGTGGAATCAACTCAAGACTGACAGTTTATTTTGGGAGAATTTTCATTCTTTGCTTCGATTCTATGGCGGACGGCCCACTCCATTGACTCAGGTGCAACAGTATTCTGAGGCAATCCGAGGGCCCAGAGTATACCTCAAGAGGGAAGATCTTCTGCATACTGGAGCTCATAAACTGAATAATGCTTTGGGGCAATGCCTGCTAGCACAGAAGCTGGGAAAAAAGAGAATCATTGCGGAAACCGGGGCTGGCCAGCACGGGGTTGCGACGGCAACGGCCTGCGCACGATTAGGTTTGGAATGTGTGGTCTATATGGGATCTGTGGATGTGCATAGGCAACAGCCCAATGTGGTTAAAATGAAATTGCTCGGCGCTCAAGTTGTGCCGGTGAGTCAAGGATCGGCAACACTTAAGGATGCCATCAACGAAGCCTTGCGAGACTGGTCTGCAACCTATGAAACTTCGCATTATTGTTTAGGGTCTGCTTTAGGACCCTATCCCTATCCTGAGATGGTCTGCGAATTTCAATCAGTGATCGGTAATGAAGTGAAGGCGCAATCGATGGAACTATTTGGGAGACTGCCTGACCTATTATTGGCCTGTGTGGGAGGCGGTTCTAATGCCATTGGCCTTTTTGCTCCATTTATCTCTGATCTTAATGTAAAACTCATTGGCATAGAAGCCGGTGGTAACGGACAAGAGGCCGGGCAGCACGCAGCCCGTTTTCAAGGAGGGATTCCTGGAGTATTGCACGGTACTTACACATATCTATTGCAAGATTCACAGGGTCAGATTTTACCTACCCATTCCATTTCAGCAGGTTTGGATTATCCGGCGGTTGGGCCTCAACATGCAGATTTATATAGCACCGGGAGGGCATCCTACCTTTCCGTCACTGATGATGAAGCTTTAGAAGCCTTTCATTTGCTCTCTAAGAGTGAAGGAATCATTCCGGCGTTAGAGTCCAGCCATGCGTTGGCTTACCTCATGAAAGAGGGCAAAACGATGCCCAAAGATTCCATTGTAGTAGTCAATCTGTCGGGAAGAGGAGACAAGGATTTGCCTCAATTAATTGAACAAGGTTTAATACGATGAATAGAATAGAAAAGAAATTTCAAGAAGGCCCTGCCTTTATCGGATACATTACAGCAGGGGATGGAGGTCTCGCATATAGTATCCAGGCTTGTTTGGCGTTAGCGGCAGGTGGAGTGGATCTATTGGAAATCGGAGTCCCTTTTTCCGATCCTGTGGCAGATGGACCCGTGATACAAGCGGCAAGCCAGAGGGCATTAGCAATGGGAGCTACACCGGATACAGTCTTGCGGATCATTGAAGAGATTAGAAAGCGCATTGATATACCCATTATTTTATTCAGTTACCTGAATCCGGTGCTTCAATCGGGTCCATCGTTTTTTCAGGAAGTGCAGAAAGTGGGCGGCGATGGAATTCTCTTGTTAGATTTGCCTTTGGAAGAAGGGATAGAAACCTTTGCAAAAATCAAGCAGAGCGGGTTAGCTCCGGTGATGATAGCTACACCGTCTACTTCAGAAAAGCGATTGGATGGAATCTGTGAGCAAGCCGAGGGGTTTATCTATTACGTCTGTCAAAAGGGGACAACTGGAATGCGGAGTCATCTTCCAAGTGATTTTGTTGCGCAAGTAGGGAGGATCAAAAGTTGTACTAACATACCTGTTGCGGCAGGATTCGGGATCTCAACTAGAGAGATGGCTAGGGAAGCTTTAACAGTGGCGGATGCATTTGTTGTGGGATCAGCCATTGTGGATGTGATTGGAAAAGGTGGCAAACCTGAAGATTTGAGGCGGTTGGCAGAACAAATCGATCCTAGGTGCTAATACAGAAACCCGAACAACCATAGAGGTATTTTCGCGCCAATGCCTATTTCGATTGCATCACAGGCAAGAAATGAGTTCGGTACATCTTTAATCTGGTTATAATGTTTTGTGCGGCCTCCCACTTCGAATAGATACTTTTCATCTACAAGAAAATCTCCCTTAGGAGCGAGATTCACTTTATGAAAGGTGGAGAGCATATTTAAAAAGAAAATTTCACGTACTGTCCCAATATTGGACTCGCCTGCAGATAAAGCATGAATTTGATTAGAATTATCGAGATAGACCTTTTCCGGTGAATCCATATGGCTTAACTTTTTATTCCCCTTACTAATACTGCGAATAAGATAGGCGTCTTCAAGATATCGAAAATAGGTTTTGAGTGTGCGGATATCACCAATTTCCAAAGATTCTTTTAGAGTGTTCCAATTCGGTGTAAATGGGACTGCCCTAGCAATGAAAATCAATAGCTGTTTTATTTTATTTATGCTTGAACCTGTGAGATGAGGATAGATTGCTGCAAGGTCAGATTCAATGGTTGTATGTAGATTTTGTTCAAGAGTTAAGAAGTACAATTCTTCGTCATTTATTTCTATGAAATAAGGGTAGTATCCAAACTTTAAATAATCTTGAAAAAGCGGGATAATCTTTTGATTGATACTTTCAAAAGTTGAAACGATTTGAGATGCAATTTTTTGATGATTAGAAAGAATATCTGAAAGCGAATAGGCTTTCTGTTTTATATTGTAATTTAGCTCTAAGAACTCGCGAAAAGAAAGGCCAAATAACTGATATTTGATCGCTCGACGCGAAAGATCATGGCTTCCTTTATGCATTTGCAATGCAGAACTTCCCGAAACAATAACTTTTAGTTTAGGAAAAGTGTCATAGATACTTTTAAGTTCTTGCGACCAATTCAGGTATTTATGGATTTCATCTAATGCTAAAATTTTTCCTCCCATCGTGTAAAACTGTTCGGCAATATCGTAAAGGGGGATGCCGCTCACTTGGAAGTGATCGACTTGAACATAAAGTATAGAAGGATCAAATATGTCTTGTGCGGTTTGATCCAGAAGGTATTGGACCAATGTTGTCGTTTTACCCACTCCTCTCTGACCGAGAACTAGTGACAGTCGATGTTTAAATGGCGTGGTCTGAATAAAATAACGACGATAGGGTGAATTTTTGTGTCGGAGAAAGTATTGGCTCAAGAGTTTGAGATCTGAAAGCATGGTTTTTTTCTCTTTGTGGAATGTAATCCCATTCTATCAGATTAAATAGTGGAATGCAATCCATTATTTATGGCAAAATGTGTGGATTGCATTCCGTAATTCAAAACCAGCGGGCTACACCAAACTTGACCCCGCTAGCGCGAATGCCATGCTTTTCTTTACTTAAGCTTATATTATAGGCGGCTCCAAGATTCAGTGACCATTGATCATTAAGATCATGCTCCAATAATATTCCGTAATTGGGGCCATCGGCTTTACTTTTGCTATTTTTTACTATGTGCTCAATTGTTGTTTTTGTACGAGACCAAGCGTATTGATAACTTCCGCTTAATCTCCAGCCAGGAGTAAATGTATAGTATAATTCCAAAGCTAAGTAAGGAGACCACGATTTAAACTTTTCTTGCAAATTTTCCAAAGCAAAAAAAGGAAAATCAACTCGGGTCCAAATGTGGGTATACTGGATGCCAATCGAGGGAGCCACAGCAAAGCAAGAGTTCAATGGGGTGTAATGCCCGAGTCCTAATCCTCCCGTGAAAATGCCTCCTTTCTTAGATCCGCCATTTCCGTATAAAACTGTAGGTTTTATATAGAACCCTTTCCAAAAACAGTAGTTAGCATCTGCGCGAATAGCCGGCATGTCGATTGTTTTCACGGTGTGGCCTGATTCCAAAATGTCGAGATGTATGAAAGCAGCCCCCACATCTACTTTTCCCACAGTTTCAGCCTGTATGGTGTGCCTAAAAAAGGAGAAAAGCCCGAGAAGGGCAACGAATAACGAAGCACTTTTGTAACCGAGAACCTTAACACAGTTCAGAAATTGTGATGGAATATTCATGTTTTCTCCCGAATTTTTTTAATCACTCATTCAGGTTACACAAATCGAAAAAAAAAATCTACATGTAAGAAATTATGATGAGAAGGTTTTAAAGGATACAGGTTTCTTAATAATACCTATATGATTAAATAACAGTGTCTTAGAAAATATAGCTACGGATCAAAAAGAAATAAGGTTTGTGAGTATTGACAAATAAATATTTTAAAAATTAGTATACATTAAAGGGCGGTGCAACCAGCAACCATCCTGATGTTCAGTGCTTTTCTAAAAAAACAAGGGGGAGGATATGAATAAAGATCTATTAGAAGATCAATGGGTAGAAGTTAGAGAATATATCAGAGAAAAATTCTCTAATTTAACAGATGATGATGTAAGGCAAATCAACGGACGCTATGATCAATTAGTAAACAAAATTCAGCAAAGATATGGGTTGAGCAAAGATCAAGCCGATGCTGAAATAAGAAAGTGGGTACCGGATATAAGTGCAAAAAAAGTCGTTCGCGAAACTCCATATTATCAATCATCAAGAGAAGAAGGCGCCTATCGCGTTAAAGAAAAGGATGGCTCATCCCTATTAAAGTGGTTGCTTTTGATTGGTTTACCGGTGTTGTTCCTACTTGGATATTGGGCGGCCAACCAGTCGAACAAAGTGGAAGGGCAAAGAGTTGTTAATGAAGATGTTGCAACTATCACTGAAAGCCCAGCAGATCAATTCTTAAGCCAAAGCATAAGAAGATCAATAGCTTCAAACGACACTATAGCTCAAAATTTAGATGCAATCAGAATTGTATCATCGAATGGAGTTGTAACTGTTAGTGGAACAGTAGCTTCAACTGAACAAAGAGATGCAATTGTCAGATTTATCCAAAATCTTCGCGGTGTTAACCAAGTAAATAACAAACTTCAAGTCAGATAATAAATCGCGGCTCCATCCGGACTTTTGTCTGGATGGAGCAATTGACCTGGGTTTTTCAAGACGCTTGACAAAATAGCCTGTTATGATGTATCATTATATCAGTACATCAATAAATAGGTCAATCTATGCCTCTACATATGTCCTTTAAAGAGTTCGAAGAACTTGCTCAGCAACACAAACCCATTCTTGTGTATCGGGAATATCCTGCCGATGCGATAACTCCTCTTATCGCCTATCATAAATTGTCTAAACCCAATGTTCCGTGCTGCCTCCTCGACTTTTCATGCTACAAGAAAACTTCACAGCGGTACTCTTTTTTGGGATTTAACCCTTACTTTCAATTCGAAGCGCATGGGAAGACCATAACACAGTCGCAGTCCACTAACGATTCTACTTCAATATTCGAAGGCGACCCATTCCGGCATCTACAAAACTGCTTAGCTTCAAATCTCCCTGTAAATGATTCAATATTCACTCCATTTTGCGGCGGCCTCATCGGATTTCTCGCCTATGATTCTATTCGTCTATTGGAACGGATCCCCGACAGGCACTCGGACTCAGAAAAAATTCCAACTTTGAGATTCCAAAGTTATTCGGAGATCATTTTCTTTGATCACCTCAGAGAAAAATTCAAAATCGCCGTTGTTGTCGATTCTGATTCAGGGCAATCGTTAAAAAACAAATTTGATAGAGCACAAGAAAGGATCGATGAAATTATTTTGCTTCTTCAGATTCATTCTTTTCCGATCACCTATGATTTGGGAGATCCTTCTTCGGCAACCGATGTGATCAAGGTCTCTGAGGATTTGGAAGATAACTCCTATAAGGCCCTCGTGTCCCAAGCCAAAGAATATTTTGGAAAAGGCGAAATTTTTCAAGTAGTCATATCCAGGACGTTTAAAACGAGTTTTTCCGGAGATCCGTTGTCGATTTATCGATCTTTGAAATCGATGAATCCTTCTCCCTATCACTTTCTATTGAACTATCCCGATTTTTCACTTGTCGGAGCTTCCCCTGAAAAGCTTTTAAGTGTCTCTGAGCGAGATGTGGAAATGGTTCCTATTGCAGGTTCATGTCCCAGAAAAGGCACCGATGAGGATCTCATTTTAGAAGAAAAGTTGATGGCAGATCCGAAAGAGGACGCCGAGCATATGATGCTTGTCGATCTGGCTCGCAATGATTTGGGAGCTGTTTGTGTTCCGGGATCGGTCCAGGTAGCTAAATTGAAATATTTGCAACGCTTCAGCCATATATCCCATCTAGTGAGTGATGTAAAAGGAATATTGCAACCTTCCAAATCTTCTATCGAAGCATTAAAGATGGCATTTCCTGCCGGCACACTGACTGGGGCTCCCAAAATCCGAGCGATTGAAATTATTGATGAATTGGAAAACTCACGTCGTGGAGTTTATGGAGGTGCTATTTGCACACTTTCATCCAATGGCAACATTGATTCTTGCCTGGCGATACGGACAGCGTTGCTAAAGGATGGGATGGCCTTTGTAAGAGCCGGTGCCGGCATAGTCACGGATTCGGATCCGCAAAAAGAGGCAGATGAAACTCGTCATAAAGCACGGGCAGTTTTGAAAGCATTGCAAACCAACACAAGGAATCCGGAGAAGTCACTATGTATCTAATCATCGATAACTATGACAGTTTTACCTATAACTTATATCAAATAATCGCTCGCATTGACCCTGAAGTCATTGTGAAAAGAAATGACGAAATAACCATTGATGAGATTGAGAAATTAAATCCCAAAGCCATATTTTTGTCTCCGGGTCCAGGCAGGCCTGAAGACGCCGGTATATGTGTGGCTTTGATTCAAAAATTTGCTCCGCTGATTCCTATTTTTGGAGTTTGTTTGGGACTTCAAGCGATCGGGATTGCATTCGGAGCTCAAGTTGTTAGAGCCGGCGAAATTATGCATGGAAAAACATCCTTTATTTTTCATCATCGAAAGGGGATTTATGAGGGGATGGCGATTCCATTTCAGGCGGGCCGTTATCATTCGCTGATGATAGATCCCGAGACTCTACCGGACGTATTGATGAAGGAGGCTGAAACCGATCATGGAATACTGATGGGAGTACGGCACAAAGAGTATTCCTGCTTTGGAGTTCAGTTTCACCCGGAATCTATATTGACGCCGACGGGAGAACGGTTAATTACGAATTTTATGAACAACATCATCGATTAAGGAAGGTTAAAATGATCGTAGAATTATCTGAAAATGCCCCGGCAATAGACATCCAGAAGTTAATAGAAAGACTAAAATGGGCCGGACTGCATGTGTCATTTGTCCAAGAAGGGGTGTATCGACGTTTAGCTATAATTGGAAAAGATATCGATCTCAAATATCTTGCTAATCTTCCTTTGGTCAAAAAAATTGTGCCATCAAAACAGCCTTATAAACTTGCAGGAAGTGATTTCAAAAAAGAAAGGACGGTCATCAATGTAAAAGGACATTCCATCGGAGATGGAACCTTGACAGTGATTGCGGGCCCCTGTTCGATTGAATCTGAAGAACAAATCTATGCCTGTGCAAAGATTGTAGCGGAAAATGGGGCTAAGATTCTTCGTGGCGGAGCCTTTAAGCCGCGTACATCGCCCTATTCATTTCAAGGGCTTGGAGAAGAAGGTTTGATTTTCCTTCAGAAGGCTGCGGCAGAATATGGGCTGTTGACCATCTCTGAAGTGATGGACACAGCGGATATAGAGCTGTTGACGCAGTATGCGGATATTTTGCAGGTTGGAGCTCGCAATATGCAAAACTTTAGTCTTTTGAAAAGACTTGGGCAATGCAAGAAGCCTGTGTTTCTGAAGAGGGGGATGTCGGCAACCTATAAGGATTTGTTGATGGCTGCGGAATATATTTTGAGTTCCGGCAATGAGCAAGTGATTTTATGTGAGCGTGGAATCCGCACATTTGAGGACTACACGCGCAATACGATGGATATTGCTGCGATCCCAATTTTGAAGGAGCTTAGTCATTTGCCAGTATTTGCCGATCCAAGCCATGGGACAGGATTGCGGAACATGGTTTTGCCGATGTCATGTGCGGCAGTGGCAGCGGGAGCGGACGGGTTGATGATTGAGGTGCATCCGAATCCTGACAAGGCATATTCGGATGCAGAGCAAACCATTGGGCCTGAAGCCTTCGCCATCCTTATGAAGAAGGTTTATTCCGGAATTGCCAACGTGAAGTAACACGAAGGGGATGTACATTGCCACAACAAAAAAAATTCCAGGCTTAGGGGATCTTAGGGAATGATTTGTTTTGGCAATGTGTTTGCTGAATTTTTAAAAATGTCCTTTATGTCCTTTAGAGGTAATTGCAAAAGTCTGGTGAGTGAAGCTACTACTAGGTGGAAGATAAACGTTGCGAACTAATGCTGGAAGCCCTCACGTGTTAGCCCAGGCTGAGCTTGCGAAGCCTGGGTCACTTCCCCCCTCCATCTTAGCCCCGGAGGGGTGACACGTTTTTAAAGACGTAGCAAATTTACAATTTAAACCCACAGTGACAGCCCAAGAATAATAATGGTTACACGACAAAAACGTGTCGGCCCTCCGGGGCTAAGATGTTAAGCTTCAGTACCCAGGCTTCGCAAGCTCAGCCTGGGCTAACACGTGAGGGCTCCTTGTTTTAGTTAGCAAAGTTATTCATTCAACCAATAGTAGCCGTAGCCACAAGCACCGGACTTCTGCAAAGTGGTTAAGATTTGTTACGGCTGAACTTTTCCATTGTCAAATACAATATCGGGGTCACATACAATGTCAAAAGCTGCGAAAACAATAAGCCTCCGGCGATAACCAACCCAAGGCCGCGATGCATGTCCGCTCCGCTGCCAAATCCGATGGCTATCGGGATCGCTCCCATGATCGCCGCTGCCGTCGTCATCATGATCGGCCTAAACCGCACCAAACAGCCTTGATAGATCGCTTCTTGAGGCGTCATCCCTTTCTTGAGCGCTTCCAATGCATAGTCGATCATCATGATCCCGTTTTTTTTCACTATACCGATCAATAATAAAAATCCGACGGCGCTGAAAATCGATAACGGTTCATTGAACAGAAACAAAGTAAGGACTCCGCCTAAGCCCGCAAAGGGCAATGAGGACAATATGGTCAGCGGGTGAATAAAGCTTTCGTACAAGATACCCAATACCATGTACATGATCACGGCAGCAGCCAACAAAAGGAAGAGGGTGCTATGAATCGCGGAGGAGATTGCTTTAGCCGATCCATCCAGAGTTCCGCTCGTTCCGTCCGGCAGTTCATTTGCGGCAATCTCTTCAAACATTTGCAGCCCTTTTTCCGGCGATATGGAAGGGGCTAAGGAAAATTGAATCGTCGCTGAAGGCAATTGATCGCGTCGGACTAATTTTGGAGAACCCAGCATTTCTTCCCAATGGGCCAACCC
>Ga0206822_1194_pt1 | contig 10815 bp, 7 predicted proteins | sample Alteio_BWOrgCont_83_FD_152913 | JGI IMG/M metagenome (GOLD analysis project Ga0206822, IMG submission 152913) | Enriched cells from forest soil in Barre Woods Harvard Forest LTER site, Petersham, Massachusetts, United States -... | ecosystem: Environmental > Terrestrial > Soil > Temperate forest > O... | reverse complement strand
CACTGCAGCCAGCTTCGAGAGCGACTCCGGATACATGCGTCCCGTCATCTTCGGCCACCAGAAGTGCACGCCAGCAAGGAACGCCATCAGCATGCCGCCCACCATCACAAAGTGGAAGTGCGCCACGATGAAGTACGTCTCCGTCAGGTGGATATCCATACCCAGCGACCCGAGGAATACGCCCGTCAGCCCGCCGATGGTAAACAGCCCGATGAAGCCGAACGCGTACAGCATCGGCGTTTCAAACGTGATCGACCCCTTCTGCAGCGTGAACGACCAGTTGAATATCTTGATGGCGGAGGGAACCGCGACCAGCATGGTGAGCAGAGAAAACACCAGCGCGGAGTAGTTCGATACACCCATGATGAACATGTGGTGCGCCCATACGAAGAAGCCGAACAGCGCAATCGCCACCGAGCTGAACGCCACCGCCGTATAGCCGAAGACGCGCTTGCGGCTGAAGGTCGAGATGACCTCGGAGATCACACCGAACCCCGGCAGAATCATGATGTACACGGCCGGATGCGAGTAGAACCAGAACAAGTGCTGGAACAGCAGCGGATCTCCACCCTTGGCCGGGTCGAAGACACCGATACCGAAGACGCGCTCCAGCGCAACCAGCACCAGCGCAATCGCCAGCACCGGTGTGCCCAGGACCATCAGCAGGCTGGCTGCATAATGCGACCACACAAACAGAGGCATGCGGAACCACGTCATGCCCGGCGCGCGCATACGGTGGATGGTCACGATAAAGTTGAGCCCCGTGAAAATGGAACTAAACCCGGCAATGAAAACCCCGACGGCCGTCGTTAGCACATGCGTGTTCAGGTAGTGCGTCGAAAGCGGCGTGGTGAACGTCCATCCCGTATCCACACCGCCTAGCACCAGCGAAGTCAGAATGACGATTCCCGCAATCAAATACAGGTACCAACTCAGCAGGTTGATCTTCGGGAAGGCCAGGTCCTTCGCGCCCACCATGATCGGGATCAGGAAGTTCCCAATGGTTGCCGGAACGCTCGGCACCAGGAACAGAAAGACCATGATGATGCCGTGCATGGTGAAGAACTTGTTATAGGTGTCCGCGGCAACCAGATCGCTCTGTGGCGTCAGCAGCTCAAGACGAATCAACCCCGCAAACGCTCCACCGATGAAAAAGAAGAACGTAATCGAGATGAGGTACAGCATCGCGATGCGCTTATGGTCGCCCGTCAGCAGCCAGCTCAGCAGGCCCTGCTCGTTGTTGATGTAGTTCACCTTCGGCAGCTTGGCCGTGCTCTGGTCCGGGAGGGAGACGATGGTATGTGCGCTCATGGCTTCACCGTTTCTGTTGTGCCCCCAGAGGGCGTTGTGGGTGCAGCCTGGTTTGATTCCGACGTCATCAACGTCTGCTGCACCCGGTAATTCGATTGCAAATTCTTGAGGTACTCCACCAGGTCGATCAAGCCGTCTTCGCTGATCTGCCCCTGGTACGTCGGCATAATCGGCGCAAATCCAGCAGTCACATGCTGCGAGGGATTCAGGATCGCATCGCGCAGGTAAGCATCGTTCACCTGCACCTGGCTGCCGTCAGTCAACGTGAGCTTGGTGCCGTACACGCCAGCCAGATTCGGTCCGCGCGCCGCCGCATTGCCGCTGTGGCACGCATTACAACCCATGCTCGCAAACAGCCGCTCGCCGTTCTGCGCCAGGCTCATGCCGCTGGTAGATTGCGCCAGCCACTTCTGGTAGTCGTCCGGCGTCAGCACCGTTACTTCACCAATCATGCCCGAGTGCTGCGTTCCGCAATACTGCGTGCAGAAGATGTGATACGTGCCGGGAGTCGTCGCGTTGAACCACACCGTCGTGTAGCGTCCTGGAATCACCTCGCGCTTCACGCGGAAGTCGGGAATCGAAAAGCTGTGGAACACATCCACCGAGATCATGGTCAGCTGAACCGGCCGGCCAGCCGGCACATGCAGCGCATTGATCTCATGCTGCCCGCCGGGATGCTCAGCCTTCCACATCCACTGCTTGCCGACGATGTATATGTTCATCGCGTTGGGCGGTGGATCGTAAATCCTGAAGTACAGCACCGCGCCCCACACGAATGTCAGCAGAAAGATCGCCAGCGGAATAATTGTCCAGGTAGCTTCGAGCAGCGTCGAGCCTTCAATTTGCGTCGCAACAGGGTTCTTTTCTTTGCGGTAGCGGATTGAGAACCCGAACACCAATACGCCCACCAGAAACAGCCCGGTCAGCGTCATGCCCAGCAAGAAGAAGTACAGCGCGTCCATCAACGGCGCAACCGTGGATGCCTCAGCCGGAAACAGCGCTGAGTTGTGCAGCCACTTCACCAAAAATTGCCACAGTACTGGACTAATTCCCATCGTTAACCTTTATCCGTTCCGCCGGTCAATGTCATCATCTTCAAGATCGTGTTTGATGTCGCGCCGAAACATAACAAACATGAAGCTTCCCAAACTCAACACCGTTGCAATGCCGCCCAGCTGCACCACGCGCGCCACAATCAGCGAGTGCTTATTGACCGAAGGGTCATAGTGGTAGCAGTACGTCAAAATATTTGCCACCGGCGAGCCAATCTTATTGCCCGAGGCATCGATCAGCCCCAGCAGCACATCCTTCGGTGAGTACTCCACGCCCAGGTAGTACTGCGCCAGCTTGCCTTCAGGCGTTGCAATCTCAATCGAGCTTGCGTGCGCATACTGCGTCAGCTTGCCATCCGGCCCCGGAACGCGTACGTAGCCGAATCCGGTTGCGCCCGCTACCGCATCAATCGCCGGCCGCTGCCCGGTCAGAAAGTGCCATCCATCCGCTGTCTCCGGATGCCCATAGCGCTTCACGTAGAAAGCCTTCTTCTTGGTAGCCAACTCCGGCGTCTCGCTCGGATCGATGCTTATCACTACAATCTGAAAGTCCTTGCCCGGTGTCAGGTGCACCATCAGCAGCGCGCTGACCAGCCCGTCCATCTCCTCCGAGCACAGCATCGGGCAGTTGTAGTACACCAGCGACACAATCGCCGGATGCTTGCCATCGAAATACTTGCCCAGCGTGACCGGCGCTCCAGTGTCATCCACAAACGGTGCATCCAGCGGAAGCTGCGCGTTCAGGTGCTGCGATACCTGCACCTTCTGCAGGACAGTAGGCAGCTGGTCGCCGGTATTCGTGCCGACAGTCTTGTCGCCGTAGCTCGAAACCTGCGCGCCCATCGCCGCGGCACACCCCAGCGCCAGCGAGAACGCCATCACTCTGCGCCCCGCTTGCATTGACCGGATTGTGCTCCAACGCTTCATTCGCATTTCCCTGGCTACCGCTTACTGCTTACCTTTTTCCGCCTTCTCGTACTCGTTCTTCTGCTCGCGTGCGGCGATTGTCTCCAACTCAAATCCGGTACGCGCAAATCCTGTGGTCAACGGCGCCTGTACCATGGGCACGCTTTCGCCTGCCATCAGCGTCTTGGGCTGCGTCAAAGCCGGCGCCGCAGGCAGGCCGCGCTGCACAACCAACTGCATCGCACGGTCGATCGGAATCCGCACAGCTCCTGCCGGCAGATCATTCGAGGTTGTATTGAAATTCAGCAACAGGTCTTCGCGTGCATGCAGATCAGCGGTGTCCTGGTTGCCGTCGTCGATTTCCAGCCGCGGCGTGGGGAAGGCCTGCGCCACTGCACTCAGCTGCCGCTGCTCCATCTCCGCATTTGAGGTCAGGTCCTCGCGCTTCTCGCCATGTGGTGTCGCGCCCGGCTCCGACAGATCGGTCTGCCACTGGGTCGCGGCCGTCTTGTCCGAATGGATCAGCCACGAATCGAGCGCCTTGCCCATGACAAAGCAGACCACGAAGAACAACACCACCGATCCCGCCAGCCCAGCAAGAAACACAATGATGCCGCCGACGTTGACGTCCTGCGTCTCGTAGCCGGGATGCTCGGAGTCGTGCTTCGGCGCGGGGTGCGCCGGCACCTCTTCAGGCTTGCCCATGTCGTGTCCCTCAGTGTGCATGTTCGGGCTCCAACAGTTCTTGTGTATCCGGATCGTTCACGTTAATCAGCGGACGCGTGGTCAGTTCGCGCAGGTAGACCGCCATCCAAAGAGCTACCACTGCGATTGGCACCGTAATGTAGGCCAGGATTCCAAAGTTGCCGGCCAGGTGCAGATTGCCCGCAGCGTCCGAGAAGTTCGGCTCAATCAGCCAGAACATATCGATGAGTCGCGCGCCAATCATGAACACGCACAGCCAGATCATGCGGTGCCTGGAGCGCTTGAAATCGCGCGAAAGCAGAATGCAAAACGGGATGACCCAGTGGCAGATCACGTCCAGCGAGCAGATCGTCCACCACCCGCCGTTAATGCGGTGCAGGTACCAGGGGATTTCGTCCGGCAAATTACCTGACCAGATGATCAAAAATTCGGCGAACGTCAGGTAGATGTTCAGCATCACGAAGGCAAATGCCAGCTTGCCCATATCGTGCTGTTCAGTGATGCGGAACATCGTCTTCATCGGCTCGTAGCGCGAGAGCAGGATCAGCGTCAGCATTCCCAGCGCCAGCACCACATAGCCCTGCGCCACCAAAAACTGCAGGCCATACACCGACGAGTACCAGGTCACATCCAGCGCCTTGACGAAGACGATGACGAAATCCGTCATCAGGATGACGTACAGCACCAGCATCGGTCCGGAGAAGTTCTCAAATTTCACGCGCCACTTGTCGAAGCTCGACATCGTGCCGGCCGCCGGGTCGCGATCGCGCGCTGCCGACCATGAGTTCAGTAGCCAGATTACGAAGAACATGAAACCTATCACAATCGCATACTGCACCCAGCCCGAAGTCCGGCTCAACATGGATAGCTTGGCAATAGCCGTCAGCGCCTGCTCCTGGCTGATCTTGCCTGCGTGGTAAGCGGCCATCTCGGACGCAGCATCCGGATACCGCATCCACTGATACAAATGCTTGCCCCAGAAAAGAATTGGCAGCATCATCAGCGCGATCACCCAGATCGTCCGCGTCATCGCCTCCAGAGGACGCCGCAGCACCGCTCCCCACTTGCCGCCGGAAACGTACTGCACCAGTAGGAACGCCAGCGCGCCGCCGCAGAAGTTGAAGCACGTCATCACGCCCATCAGGTAGGCGCGCAGCAGATGGTTGTAACCCTCGCTGCCGAACGCCAGAAAGACCAGCGAGATGAGCCCGAATACCACAGCCACAATAGTGGCGCGCATCTTCCACGCCTTGACGGCATCGGGCGCTGTCAGTATCGACGGCAGCGCGCGCGGGCCATGGTGCCCGTGGGTCAGCTCCGCTCCGTGTTGTTCGTGTTCCTGTGCCATGCTTCGATCGCCTTCAAAGTTCCAAAAATCCAAAACTTACTTCTGCTGCGAACTCCCTGCCGGGACCGCACTGCTCGGCTTGGCCGGCATTGTTGCCGACGGTTGCGCCGGAATCCCGTTGTCCTGCCCGTTCGGCGTCCCGTAGATCGCCGTCTTCGGGAAGCCCCATGGATCGGCAAATTCCGGGAGCAGCCCCATGTCAGTCGCCCGCTTGTGCAGGTCTTCCACTTTCGCTCCCGGCGCCACATCGCCCGGCTTGGCATTCTGGCTCAACTGCAGCGCACGGATGTATGCCGCGACCGCCCAGCGGTCTTCCGGGCTCAGCTGCGCCGAATAATCCGGCATCGCTCCATAGCCGTTGGTCATCACGTAGAAGAAGTGGCCCAGCGGTGCATTGCGCAGCCGGTCGGTATGGAAGTCGCCGGCCGGCCGGTAGCCGCGCTGCACAATCATGCCGTCACCATTGCCCACCCGCGAGTGGCACGGCGTGCAGTAGATGTTGTAGCGCTCCTGTCCGCGCTGCATCACCTCAGGTGTCAGCGCGATCGGAAAGCCGTCGCCTTCCTTGCCGTTCACCATTCCGGTGAAGAAATATTCGTTCTCATGCAGCTGGTTGCGCGCGACGGTATGCGCCACCTGCGGCCGCACCGACCGTCCATCCGCGTAGAACGTTGTGCCGCGCTGCGGGACAAACTTCGGCTGGTCCTGCATGTCCTGCCGGCAGCCGGCCAGAACCAGCACCGCAGCCATCGCAGCGAAGACTCCGACGCGCTTGGCAACCATCTCTACACTCTTCTCTCTACGCTCTACACCCTGTCTCAATGGTCTACCTCCACCACCGACACAGGAGAGAACTTCTCCAGGAACGCTCTTGTTTCGGCCGCTGAAAATTTCGGGTCATGCGCTTCCAGGCAGAGGAAGAACTTATCTGTTGTCGCTCCGCTCGCAAAATTCGGAGCATTGAAGAGCGGGTGATAAAGCTGGGGCAGTCCATTCAGCGCCAGCATGCCGAAGCACGCGGAAAGTCCGGCAAACAGAATCGTCCACTCATATCCGGGAATCACAAACGCCGGCCAGCTAAAAAGCGGCGTCGCGCGAATGTTCAGCGGATATCCCCACACGTTGATCCACACTTCCAATCCATAACCCGTAATCAATCCCGCGATGCCGCCCAGCAAAGTCATCAGGGGCACGCCTGTTTTATGAAAGCGCAGCGCCTCCGCTGCTTCCTCCACCGGATACGGTGTATAGCACTCCATGCGGCGGTAGCCGGCGCGGTGCGCCATCTCGGTCGCGTGCACCAGCTCGCTCGGAGTATTGAACTCCGCCAGCATTCCGTAAACTCCCTCGCGCACCGGCATCAGAGCGCCTCCTCAACAACGTGTTCAGCGGTCGCGCCGCCAGGACGCACCTTGGTCTGGGGCAGCATCATCCGGATTTCCGACATCGGCACCATCGGCGCCAGCCGAGCAAACAGCAGGAACAGCGTGGTGAAGAATCCCCACGTGCCGATGAACAGCATGTAGTCCCACTTGGTCGCGCGGTATGTTCCCCAGCTCGAGGGCAGGTAGTCGCGGTAGAGCGACGTCACAACAATTACGAAACGCTCAAACCACATACCGATGTTGATGATGAACGACAGGATGAACAGCCACCACACGCTCACGCGGCACTTGCGCCACCATAGCGTCGCCTGCGGAATCGCAATGTTGGTCAGGATGAGCACCCAGTATGCCCAGCCCATCGGCCCGAACATGCGGTTCCACATCATGAAGAATTCCCAGTGACTGGCCGAGTACCAGCTCATGAAAACTTCCATGCCGTACCCATAAGCCACGATCGATCCTGTGGCCAGCATCACCTTGCTCATGTTGTCCAGGTGGCGCAGCGTCACCAGGTCTTCCAGGTGATAGAACTTGCGGATCGGAATTGCCAACGTCAGCACCATGGCGAATCCCGAATACACAGCGCCCGCGACAAAATACGGCGGGAAAATCGTCGTGTGCCAACCAGCCATCGCCGCCACCGCGAAGTCGAAGCTGATGGTGGTGTGTACAGAGAGCACCAGCGGCGTACTCAAACCCGCCAGCAGCAGACTCGCGGATTCGTAGCGAATCCAATGGCGGGTCGATCCGCGCCACCCCCACGAGAGCAAACCGTAGAAGTACTTCGCAATCGGCAGCTTCGCGCGGTCGCGCAGCGTCCCAAAGTCGGGAATCATGCCCATGTACCAGAACACCACCGAGATCGTCGCGTACGTGGACACCGCGAACACGTCCCACGCCAGCGGACTGCGGAACTGCGGCCACACGTTCATCGAGTTCGGGTATGGCAGCAGCCAGTAACCCAGCCACGGGCGCCCGACATGCAGCAGTGGGAACATGCCCGCGCAGCACACCGCGAAGATCGTCATCGCTTCCGCAAAGCGGTTAATCGAGTTGCGCCACTGCTGTTTGAACAACAGCAGAATCGCCGAGATCAGCGTGCCCGCGTGGCCGATACCGATCCACCAGACGAAATTGATGATGGCGAAGCCCCACGCGCCGGGAATCGTAACGCCCCAGATTCCAACACCCTTTAGAAACAACCACGTGACCGCGATCAACACGCCCATCGCCACCGTGCCGGCCAGGAACAGCCCGCCCCACCATGCCAGCGGCGTGTTCGGCGTCAGCACAATGCCCGCAATCTTCTGCGTCACGCTGCGGAAGTTGTGCCCCGGCGCGATGACCGCGTACTCACCGGTGCGCGGATCGATCATCGGATCAATCGGCGTTTCTGGATCGTGAATGGGTCCTTGCGTAGCCATCTCTTAAACAAGCTCCGAATTCGGGTTGATGACGCCGGCTGTGTACTGCGTACGTGGCCGGTAGTTCAGGTCAGCCAGCACCTGGTAGCTGCGCTCCTCCTGCTGCATCTTCGTTACGCGCGCCTTCGGATCGTTCAGGTTGCCGAAGACAATCGCATCCGTCGGGCAGCTCTGCTGGCACGCCGTCTGGATCTCGCCGTCCTGGATGGCGCGATTGTTCTTGTCGGCCTCAATCTTCACGGCCTCAATCCTCTGGATGCAGTAGCTGCACTTCTCCATCACGCCGCGCGAACGCACACTGACGTCAGGGTTGCGCAGGAACTTCATGCTCTCCGAATCCCAATCGCCGTACAGCAGGAAGTTGAACCGCCGCACCTTGTACGGGCAGTTGTTCGAGCAGTAGCGCGTGCCCACGCAGCGGTTGTAGACCATCGTGTTGATGCCTTCCGGCGTATGCACCGTGGCACCCACCGGGCACACCTGCTCGCAGCCCGCACTCTCGCAGTGCTGGCAGGTCATCGGCTGGAAGTGCGCTCTGGGCGCGTGCAGGTCACCTTCAAAATATGTGTCGATGCGCAGCCACTGCATGTTGCGGCCGATCTTCACCTGCTCACGGCCCACCACCGCAATATTGTTCTCCGCGTAGCAGGCCACAATGCAGGCATTGCACCCCACGCAGGAGTTCAGGTCGATCTGCATGCCCCACTTGTTCTGCAAAATGCGTGTCGAAGCATCGGTATGGTCATACCGCCACGCATCAGGGAAGAAGCTGTCGTCATGAGGCACCGCTTCGCCCTGCGGGTTGTAGCCGACTTTGTTGACCATCGTGTGGCCGCTACCGTCGGTGCCCTTGTGCGCAAAATCCGGTTCTTTGATTGCCTCAGCCACCGTCGCATAGCGAATGATCGACCGCTCCATCGCCTCATGCCCGGCCAGCGAGAACTCGCCCTGCGTGTCCAGCTCAACCTTCTCAAGATCCTGCTGCGCAAACTTTCCGCGGTGTTCAATGTTGTGCACCTTGGTCACGCACAGGTCATACGTGCCTTTGCCGCGAGCCACGTTCAGGCCAGATCCGGAAAGCATCTGCTTTGAGTTCCGCAGCAGATAAGCATTGAAGCCCACGCCCTGGCCTGCGCGGAAGCCACTGCCCTCGGTGTCGCCCGCTGTGCGGCCAAAGCCCAGATGCACTGTCACGCAATCGTTCGGATGCCCGGGAACTCCCAGTACCGGCGTAATCACTGTGCGGCCATTCAGGTTCAACTCAATGGCGTCGTTTTCTTCGATGGAATATTTCTCCATCATGTCCAGGCTCATCAGCGCGGCATTGTCCCAGGCCATGCTGGTCACCTGCTTGGGCAGCTCCTGCAGCCAGCCATTGTTGGCATAGCGTCCGTCATAGAGCGACGGGTCGGGCCGGAAGCTGATCTCGATTCCGCTCGCCGGCGCCACAGCCATAGGCGCAGCAGCCTTCGGCGCACTTACAGTCTTCGCTGTAAACGCCGTATTCTCCACCCAGCCATCGTGCAGCGCCTTGCGCCACGCGGTCGCAAAATCTCCACCCGTAATATAGGTCTTCGCGTTCGTCACTACTGCGTCGTACGCACTCCGCGAGGGATCAATCAGCGTCTGCAGCACATCATGGGCACTCTTGCCGTCATACAGCGGATCGATCATCGGCTGGAGTATCGAAATCGTGCCGTCATACGCGCGCGCGTCCGACCAGCTCTCCAAGTAGTGCACGGCATTGATGTGCCACGTCGAATGCGCACCCGTTTCGTCCACATGCGAGCCCAGATGCACGCTCACCGGAACATTGCGCAACGCCGCCGCAAACTCAAAGTCCGCCGGCGCGTTGTATACCGGGTTCACACCCAGCATCACCAGCCACTTCACCTTGCCGGCATTCATGTCGCTCACCAGCGACGCCAGATCCGCTCCCTGCGCGCTCGGTATCGGCGCAATCGGCTCGGTGTAGATCACCGTCTTGCCCACCGCGCCCAGGCTTGCGTTCAGCGCATGCGCAGCCGCATGGCACGCCGGAGAGCTCTGCGGCCCGACCACCACCGCACACTTGCCGCCGGACTTCTTCAGGTCCATCAACACATGCGTCAGGAAGCTCTGCGCCTCAACGCTCTGGGGTCCGGTTCCATTGCCGAGCAGCGCTGTCGCAAATGCATCCAAGTCACTGGGCTTCAGCGCGAGCCTGTGGTCAGCCTTGAAGCCCGTCACCGTCGGCATCGTCTCAACGACGTACATGCGGTTCATCGTCTTGCCTGCTTCGTAGCGATGCCGCTCGGCATAGGCCGCGGCCATCGGAAGGAAGCCCGGGAAGCCAATCCCGCTCAAGAAATCCGCGTCGAGCGCCAAAATTACATCCGCGTCTTCGAGCTTGTATTGCGTGTCGAAATAATCCACAAACGCGGCCTTCGAAGCCGCGCGCGCGTTGTCGCCGTTCACTGCGTCATACTGCACCAGCTTGGCCGCGGGATACTTCGCTGCAACCTGCTTCCATTGCGCAGCCAGCGTCGGAGACGTAATCGTCTCGCTCAGGAAGTAAACGCCAGATCCATCTTTCGTCCCAGCAACGGCCTTCGCGAAATCTTCCTGGAAATTACCAAACGACGCCTGCTCCCCGCGGAACGTCGGATACCGCGAACGATCAGGGTCATACAAATCCAACAGCG
>Ga0206822_1184_pt1 | contig 10855 bp, 9 predicted proteins | sample Alteio_BWOrgCont_83_FD_152913 | JGI IMG/M metagenome (GOLD analysis project Ga0206822, IMG submission 152913) | Enriched cells from forest soil in Barre Woods Harvard Forest LTER site, Petersham, Massachusetts, United States -... | ecosystem: Environmental > Terrestrial > Soil > Temperate forest > O... | reverse complement strand
GACTTGGCGCGGTCGATTAGTGTCGACAACACCTTCGACTTTGTCGCGGTTTCAAGCTACGGGCGCGCGCGCGTGTCCTCCGGCGCGGTAAAGCTGATCAAGGACATCGACAACCCGATTGAGGGCAAGCACGTGATCATCGTCGAGGACATTCTGGACACCGGGCTGACCCTTAGCTACCTGCGCGGGCTGATGCTGCAGCACAAGCCGGCATCACTGAAGATTGCGACCTGCCTGGACAAGCCCGAGCGGCGGCTGGTGCCGATTGAGGCGGATTACGTTTGCTTCAAGATCCCCAACCGCTTTGTGATTGGCTATGGTATGGACTTTGCCGAGCGCTATCGCGGCGTGCCGGATATCCGGCTGATGCCGGAGAACCCGCCGGGCCACTAGGATTCGCAGAAAGCGAGGGGCCTTCGGGCCCTTATTTCTGCCGGTGGATAAGAGTAAACTCCCATGCGTATGCGATCTCTGAACTTTGGCTGCTGGCTGGGATGTCTGGCGGCTGTACTGCTGGTTGCGAACACGGTGCCTGCACAAAAGGGCGCGCTGCGCGCGACGCTTATCGATGTGGAGGGCGGACAGGCAACGCTCTTTGTAACGCCGACAGGACAGTCTCTGCTGATTGACACGGGGTGGCCGGGAAATAATATGCGGGATGCCGACCGCATTGCCCGAGCGGCGAGCAAAATGGGCGTGAAGCGGCTGGATTATGTGCTGATAACACACTTCCACGCTGATCATGTTGGTGGCGTGCCCCAGCTCATACAGCGAATCCCTGTGGGGACATTTATCGACCATGGAGTTAGCCATGAGATGGACACTCTTGGGGGGCGTGCCCTGTACGAGGATTATCTGAAGGCAATCTCGGCAGCTCATGCGACGCGCCTGATACCGAAACCAGGCGATGTTTTACCGGTCACCGGAGTGCGTGTGCAGGTGATTACAGCCGACGGCGCAATGATCCAGACGCCGCTCGCTGGAGCCGGCGACCCCAATCCTTACTGCACGGCCAAGCTGGAGCCTGAGGACAAGACGGAGAATTCCCGATCGCTGGGCATTGAGTTGACCTTCGGCAAGGTGAAGATCCTCGATTTGGGCGACCTGACTCGCGATAAGGAGCAACAGCTGATGTGTCCGGCGAATCGGTTGGGCCAGGTGGACGTGTTCATCGTTTCACACCACGGCTGGAACCAGAGCTCTAGCGCCGTGTTGGTGGACGCGATACGGCCGCGTGTTGCGCTGATGGACAATGGAGCGACAAAGGGCGGATCGATTGAAGTGCTCGACACTGTTCAAAAGGCGCCGGGTCTTGAGGTGCTGTGGCAGCTGCACTTCTCCGAAGAAGGCGGTGCGCAGCACAATGCGCCAGCGCCTTTCATTGCCAATCTCCATGGAACGGATGAGGCACATGCGCTCGAACTCACGGTGCAGCCATCGGGAGCGTTTGCTGTGACCAACACGCGGACAGGATTTACGAAGGAGTACGGCGCGCGATAAGGCGTCACGTCGCAAAGGCATCTATGTGGTTAAGATAGAAAGTATGTCTTCGGCCTCACACGCTTCAACCTCCACAACCCGGATCGTTCGACCCGCCCGGAGCCTGCGCGGCTCACTGATGCTGCCGGGTGACAAGTCCATCTCACACCGCTATGCGATGCTGGCGGGATTCGCTGAAGGCACGTCTCGGCTGACGAACTTCTCGACGGGCGCTGATCCGCATAGTTCCCTTGCCTGCATGAAGGCGATGGGTGCAAAGGTTGAGTTCGAGGGCAAGTCCATCAGTGTGACCGGAACATGCGGCACGCTGCATCACCCCAAGAGTGATCTCGATTGCGGCAACTCCGGTTCTACCATGCGCATGCTTGCCGGCCTGGTGGCAGCACAGCACGGGACATACCGGTTTGTGGGAGATGAGTCGCTGACAGTGCGGCCGATGGAGCGTATTCGTGGGCCGTTGGAGATGATGGGCGCGCACATTGAGCTGACGGACGGCCATGCGCCGATGACGGTGCATGGCCGCAAGCTGAAGGCAATCGACTTTGAGGCCCCCATTGCTAGCGCGCAGGTGAAGACGGCGGTGCTGTTTGCCGGCCTGCAGGCAGAAGGTGTGACCTCGATTGCCGAGCGGGTGCGGACACGTGACCACTCCGAGCATGCGCTGCGGGCGTTTGGCGCGAAGCTCGAGCGCAAGGATGAGAGGCTCTCGATTGTCGGTGGGCAAAAGCTGCACGCGATGGACGCGACTGTTCCGGGAGACATGTCATCGGCGGCGTTCTTCTTGTGCGCGGCGCTGCTGTTTGAGGATTCCAATCTTGTGTTGGACGCGTTGGGAATGAATCCGACGCGGGCGGCGATGCTGGATGTGATTTCCGCGATGGGCGGCGTGGTGAAGGTGTTGGACGTGCAGGAGCAGCATGGCGAGATGGCGGGGACAATCCAGGTAAACCGCGGACACGAACTGCGCGGCATCGACATCAGCGGAGCATTGGCAGCGCAACTCATCGACGAACTACCCGTGATTGCGGCGATTGCGCCTTACACTGCGCATGGCGTGAAGATACGCGATGCTCGCGAGCTGCGGGTGAAGGAGAGTGACCGCATTGCGTTGGTGGTGAAGAACCTGCGTGCGATGGGTGCAGACGTGACCGAGTACGAGGATGGAATGGATGTGCCCGGCGGCCAGACGCTGCACGGAGGGGAGATCGATTCCGGTCTCGACCACCGGATTGCGATGGCGTTCTCGATTGCGGCATTGCGAGCTGAAGGCGAGACCGAGATTCACGGTGCCGAGGCCGCGAGCATTTCCTTCCCGGAGTTCTTTACGTGGCTGGACGAATTGGCGATTCGCTAGACGCGAGTTGTACTGAGCCGTTGTCCGATACGGGCTTCGCGAGCGGTGGGCGAAGATGGGTATTGTGCGAGCAGATCGTCGACTGAGGCGATGACCGAAGCAGTGGAGATTTCGTCGAGGCGATAGTTCTCAGGAATGTCTGTGCGATCTTCGCCACGTAGAATGCGTGCTTTGGAGCTATTCAGCGGGAGCCATTCGAGCGGCTTCTGCCATGAAGGGCCGAGGACGACCATGGGCACATCGACGGCGCGACCGACGTGCATGGTTCCCGTGTCGAGTGTGACAAGCAGGTCTGAGAGCGCAAGAACCGCGGCGAGTTCGGGGATGGTGGTTTGGCCGGCGAGCGAGCGGCCATGCGATCCAGCTAGTTTGCAGAGGCGGTCGATGTTCTCGGCGTCCCCTGCGGTGCCGAGGAAGATCGTACTGTGACCAAGGCCTTCAACATAACGAATCACCTCGGCGAAGCGGTCGTCGTGCCAGAATGTGTTCTGGCCGCCGCTGCCCTGTAGGACGAAGGCTATGGTGATGGAATCGGATGACAGCATCGAGCGGGCGTGATCGAGGTCTCGCTGCGTGAAGTAGGTAGCCGGTTCGATATGCGCGGCTCTGTCGGCGAGACGAATGTTGTTATCGATCAGACTGCGATTCGGGTCGTACTCGAGATGGCGGTCGTAGAGCTGTGGTGTGTTGGCGAATCCGGATGTTGGAGCGAGATGCAGCATCGCTGCGAAGAGTGCGTAAGAGCCCTTGCGGCTGGATGCGTCTTGAAGGATGAGGTCTGGCGCGAGAGATTGCTGTGCCAGCTTGTAACGAATCTCGCGTGCTATGCGGCGAAACGTGAAGAAGGATTCTCCGGGATCGGAGGTTTCGAACAGCACATCAACGTGAGGATCGTAGCGGACTGTGTCTGCCGCGATGCCACGTGTTGCGATGATAATCTTCGCCGCTGGATTTGCGGCTTTCAAAGCGGTGTAAAGCGGAGTTCCGTGCACACAGCAGCCAAGAGGCATCGCGTATTGCAAAACGAGAATAGTTTGCGGATTGGCTATGAGGTCGCGACGCGAGGATGGGCGAAGGGCTCGATAAAAAAGATGCAAAATGCGAAAGATGAGAGACCGCATACTTACATCTTGTACCTTCCCATTTCATCGTCGTTGAGGTTTTCGAGCCAGCGGCGGAGGTCTTCCGGGCTAAGGCTGGCGGCGCCGGCCGAAGCCTCGCGGGCGTGGTCGAAAACCTGTTTGGAGACGAAGATGGGGCAGTCCGAGCGAAGAGCGAGAGCGATGGCGTCCGAGGGGCGGGCGTCAAGGGCGACGACTTCCCCGCCCTGATCCATCCAGATGGTTGCGTGGAAGGTGTCCTCATGCAATGCACCGACGACGACCCGCGTGATCCGGGCGTTGAGTCCGTGGACGAGGTTGCGCATGAGGTCGTGCGTCATCGGGCGAGGCGTGGTGGCTTTTTCAATCTCCAGTGCGATGGCATTGGCCTCGAACAGGCCGACCCAGATGGGAAGGACCACTTCACCGGTGAGGTCGTTGAGCACGACGATGGGCTGGCGCGTGGAGGGGTCCATCATGAGGCCGCGGATGCGCACCTCGATTTCCTGCTCGGTGGTAAGTTGCGTGGATGGCTCGGGCTTGAAGCCGGGCAGGTTCATGGGGGTTAGTGTACGCCGCGTGTAGCAAGTTAGCGAGTTAGCAAGCTAGCAAGTCAGCGAACAACCTCCTCATAGCGGGCATTGAGTGCGGCTTGAGCCAATGCGGCCGGTGAGGGTGCGGCGGGTTGGGAGATGGCTTCGCCGAGCAGGCTGCTGGGAAAGACCTGGGTGATGCGGACATCGAGATAGCTGCCGACGGTGGGCGCGGTGTCGCATGCGAAGTTGACGGTCTTGTTCTGCGAAGAGCGGCCGGTGAGCTGGCCACGATTGTTGGGCGTGGCGTGTTCGACCATGACTTCGACGACCTGGTCGAGATGGCGCGCGTAGCTCTCGCGCTGTAGTTCGCGCTGGCGCTGGTTGAGGATGGCGAGGCGCTGGATCTTCACGTCTTCGGGGATGGAATCGTGCATGTGGATGGCGGGTGTGTTGGGGCGCGGTGAATACTTGAAGCCGAAGATGGCGTCGTAGTTGACCTGCTCAAGCAGCGTGATGGTTTGCTCGAAGTCGGAATCCGTTTCGCCGGGGAAGCCGACGATGATGTCGCTGGTGAGCGAGATGTCGCGGCGCGCGGCCTTGGTCCAGGCAATGCGCTCGAGGTACCAGTCGCGGGTGTATTCGCGCTGCATGGCCTTGAGGACGCTGGTTGAGCCGGACTGCACGGGTAGGTGGACGTGGTCGCAGAGGGTGGGAACGGCGTCAATGGCGTCGACGATGTCCTTAGTGAAGTCGCGCGGGTGTGAGGTGGTGAAACGGACACGCTTGATGCCGTTGATTTCGCCGACCGCAGCAAGAAGTTCGGCAAACGAGCACTTCGCGCTTGGATCCTGATAGCTATTGACGTTCTGGCCGAGGAGCTGGATTTCGGTGAAGCCTGATTGCGCGATGCGTTGGGCTTCCGCGAGGACGGAGGCGCTGGTGCGGCTGCGTTCCTTGCCGCGCGTGTACGGGACGACGCAGTAGGAGCAGAACTTGTCGCAGCCTTCGATGATGGTGATGTAGGCGCGGTGAGGGTTGGTGCGCGCGGTGAACTCGGTGTCGAAGGTTTCGTCGGTCTGGCGATCGTCAAGGCCGGTGATGCGGGTCTCGCCGGCTTCGAGACGGGCGAGCATGTCTGGAAGGTTACGATACGACGCGCTGCCGGCGACGAGCGAGACGTAAGGGGCGCGCTCGAAGATCTTGGTGCCTTCCTGCTGGGCGACGCAGCCGATGACGGCGAACTTTTTGCCTTCGCCCTGCATGCGCTTGTACTCGTTGAGGCGGTGAAAGACTTTTTGCTCGGCTTTGTCGCGGATGGAGCAGGTGTTGTAGAGGATGAGGCCGGCGTCGGCCTCGTCGGGAACCTGGGCGTAGCCTTCGCGCAGGAGGGTGCCGACGACTTTCTCGGAGTCGTGTGCGTTCATCTGGCAGCCGAAGGTTTCGATGTAGAAGGTCTTCATAAGAAGCAGTGGTTAGTGGTCAGTGATTAGTGCTTAGGGAGGGGTACCCTTCCCCCTACTTTTTGTGCAAAGTCTAGAGCGAGTTGGGGTTAGCGGCAGACTTTAATGCAAAGTCTAGAGCAGATTGGGGTTAGAGCTAAAGTCCAGATACCATTAGCGATAAATCCTTAAGGGGTGGATGTGAACTTCAACTCTATTTCTATTCTATCGAAGTGGCACAGGTAAGTCCGCCAACTTTCTTTGGCCAATATCTGGCATGGATGCAACGGGTTAGACGTTTAGAGAAGGCTGGCGGGGCTTGACACCATTTTTCGAGCTTTATTTAAGTTTAGCGAATGGCGCAGGGTGATCGTGCGAACTTTTTCGGAGAAGATCGCGTTTGTTCTGTGTGTTGCGGGGAATGGCGAGGCCACAGTGGGTTGACAAGAATTTTGAACCGCGTTCCGGTCTGATGGAAGAAGCCGGTCGTTTGCTACCGCAAACGATACCCCACCCTTTCACAAAAGCGTGAAAGGATGGGGCACCGGCGCAAAAAATACGGGCCTTGGTTTAGTGGACGATGGAGAGGGAGAGGAAGTGGACGTCTGAGGGGCCGCTTTGGGAGTCGGTGCTCTGGTTGTAGTTGCCAGCCTTGAAGTAGCTGAGCGGAGCATCAAGGGAGTAGGTGCTGAGTGTGTACCAGTTGCCGTTGATGTTGACCACTAGCGTATTGTTCTCATACTTGATCTCATACGTGAACGTGGTGCCCAAGGGGACGTTGGTGAGGTAGGTGAAGACCTCGTCACCACCCGCTCGGGTCTGCTCTACACCAGCGGTGATGTCGCCGTATTGATCGCAATAAAGCTCGATGACAGGCTTGGTAGAGACACTGGCGTCCATGTGGATCTGACCAATGACTGTGCCGTATTGTGTGGGATCGGTTTTGGTAACGTACAGGGTCGCATATTCGCGGTTGGGTGCGTTGTTGGGGCTCCAACTGGAGTTTTCAGCCAACTCCGTGCGGCAATGGGTGGAGTTGGGTGTGGTGACGCAACCGGTGTCATCGGGACTGCCAGGGACTTTCATCACCATTGCTCCGTCGCCGGACTCGGTGAAGAAGTAGGAGTAGTTCTCATAGCCGCTGTCGCCCTCCAACTGGGAACTGGGGATGATGGTGGGGTTCCCTGGCGAACCAATGGGGAGTTGGAGGCTGAAACCGGACAGGTTGAAGTTGCCGCCTGGCGGGACGCCGGGGTTGAGCGCCCAGATAGCGAGGGGCGTGGCAATGATAACGGCGAGTGTTGCGATGAGCCAGCGCAAGGTGCTTTTGCGTGCTGACTTTTCAGGGGTGGATTTAAAAATGGACAACATTAGAAAACCTCCTAGTAATAAGTGGTTGTAAAGTTTGATTGGTGACCAAGGGAAGGAATCAGGCTTGCAGGGGTGATGCGGAATGTGGTCCGGCAACTTGCGGCGAATTTATCGTCCACGTGTCGCTCTGAAAGCTGGAAGCGGGACAAACATACGCCTAAGAAGGCATAAGTTGCAAGCATGAACTTAATAGAAAATACCGGAGTCAACCGGTTGAGTATGGTTGACGCGGTGTGTTACCGATATCCGATATCGGCAGAGAGTCGAAGCAGTTGCACAGATCAGGAGTGTAGATTTCTCTGTGTAGATTTTGAGCGAGGTGAAGTGATGCAGGTTTCGCGGCGGGATTTGATGAAGGGTGTGGGGGCGGCGGCTCTGAGTGCGGCAGCGTTGAAGACGGGAATGGCGCAGGCAGTGGAGTCAACGAAGCCTCCGACGGCAGACCAGGTGCGGCGCATGGAGTGGTGGCATGCGGCGAAGTTTGGGATGTTCATCCACTTTGGGCTGTATGCCGGGCACATGCGGCATGAGTGGGCGATGGAAGATGAAGCGATCCCGATTGCCGAGTACCAGCGGTTTACGGAGAGGTTCAAGCCGGCGGTGGGGTCTCCGCGAAAGTGGGCGAAGCTGGCACGGGCTGCGGGACAAAAGTACATGGTGCTGACCAGCAAGCACCACGAGGGGTTCTGCAACTGGAACTCGAAGATGACGAACTACAACGCGATGAACTATGGGCCGAAGCGCGACCTGCTGGCGGAATATGTGGAGGCTGCGCGGGCGGAGGGGCTGCGGGTGGGGTTCTATTACTCGCTGATGGATTGGCACCATCCGGATGGGGCGAAGTGCAAGACGGATGAGGCGGCGCGGCGGCGATTTGTGGACTACACGCATGGGCTGATCCACGAGCTGATGTCGAACTACGGGAAGATCGATGTGCTGTGGTACGACGTGGCGTGGCCGCTAGATGCGAAGGGGTGGGAGAGCGAAAAGATGAACAAGATGGTATTCGGTTTGCAGCCGGACATCATTGTGAACAACCGCAACAAGCTGGAAGGAGATTTTTCGACACCAGAGCAGCGGATTGTGGCGGAGACAGGCGGGCGTGCGTGGGAGAGCTGCATGACGCTGAACGACAGCTGGGGCTACCAGCGTGCGGATGACAACTGGAAGAGCGCGAAGACGATTGTGCGCAACCTGATCAGCTGCGCGCGCGATGGTGGAAATTACCTGCTGAATATTGGGCCGCAGCCTGATGGAGGGATTCCGCCGGAGAGCGTGAAGGTGCTCACCGAGGTGGGCGAGTGGATGAAGGCCAATGGGGAGACGATTTACAAGAGCGACATCTGTTTGCCGAGGAGGTCGAACTATGCGAGCTTTACGCGCACGGGTAACACACTCTACATGCACGTGCACTTCTGGCCGGGCGGCGACGTCGCTATCTCGGGGCTGGGGCAGAAGGTGCTGAGCGCGAAGCTGCTGAAGACGGGTGCGTCGGTGAAGGTCTCGCAAGATGGATTCAGGACGCACATGACGGGATTGCCGATGACGGCGCCGGATGCTCCGGTGACGACGATTGCGCTGGAGTGCGATGGGGTTCCGACGCAGGACACGGATAGCGTGCGGATTAATAAACCGAGAGCGGGAGTGGGGTACGACGGGACGTAAAAACAGCGGTTAGTGATTGAGTGGTTAGAAACAACTACTGAGTCTCTAAGTTGGAGGCGGTGTTTTCGCGATGGCCTGCTACATATTGAATTGAGGATTGACTGAGATGGCTGACACGCACTCTGATGCATTGGTGTTTTTTGGAGCAACCGGCGACCTGGCATACAAGAAGATCTTCCCGGCGCTACAAGCGATGGTGAAGCGTGGGACGCTGAACGTTCCGGTAATTGGCGTGGCGAAGGCAGGCTGGGGTTTGGAACAGTTGAAGGAGCGGGCGAAAGACAGCCTGGAACAACATGGAGGCGTGGACAACGCGGCGTGGGAAAAGCTGAGTTCCCTGCTGCGGTATGTCGACGGCGATTATGCGGACCCGGCGACGTTTGCGGAATTGCGGAAGCAACTGGGCGACGCAAAGGCACCGGCGCACTACCTGGCGATTCCACCGTCGATGTTCGAGACGGTGGTGAAGCAGCTGGGGGCGTGCCACTGCTCGAGTGGCGGAAGGATGATTGTAGAGAAGCCGTTCGGGCACGATCTGGTTTCGGCGCAGGAGCTGAACCGGATTCTGCTGGCGGAGTTTCCGGAGTCGGCGATCTTTCGGATCGACCATTACCTGGCGAAAGAGCCGGTGCACAACATGGTGTCGTTCAGGTTCTGCAACACGTTTCTGGAGCCGCTGTGGAACCGGAATTACATCGAAAGCGTGCAGATCACGATGGCGGAGGATTTCGGGATTCAGGGGCGGGGTGCGTTCTATGACCAGACTGGGGCGATCCGCGACGTTATCCAGAACCACATGTTCCAGGTGCTGTGCAACCTGACGATGGAGCCGCCGTCGGATCACGACAGCGAATCTATCCGCAATGAGAAGGTGAAAGTGCTGAAGTCGATTACGACGATTCGACCGGAGGATGTGATTCGGGGACAATTCAAGGGGTACCTGCAGGAATCGGGAGTGAAAGCAGGGTCGGATGTGGAGACGTTCGCGGCACTGCGGCTGGAAATCAAGTCGTGGCGATGGAGCGGAGTTCCGTTTTACATCCGCGCTGGAAAAGAGCTGCCGGTAACTTGCCTGGAGGTTATGGCTCGGTTGCGGCGGCCTCCGGCAACGAACTTCAATCCCGATACAGGGCCACAGAACTATGTGCGGTTTCGAATCAGTCCGGAGATGGCTGTGGCGCTGGCAGTCTCCGTGACCTCGCCGACGGATGCGAGCAAGCGAAGTGCGGTAGAGATGGTGGCCCGCAGGCATCCGAAGCCTGACGCGATGGAGGCGTATGAGCGCGTTCTGACCGACGCGATGGCCGGCGATCCAACACTGTTTGCTCGGCAGGATTACGTAGAAGAGGCCTGGCGCATTGTGGACCCGATGCTGACGAAGGAGGATCCTGTTGCGGTGTATGAGCCAGGGATGTGGGGTCCTGAAGAGGCGAAGCTGACGCCGCCGGGAGGATGGGACGATCCTGCAGCAACTGAGGCTGAAGAGAGCGGGGTGGTCATTGAGTGAGGAGAGGGATTTTGGTAGCGATATCGGGGCTCGAACCCGAACTCTTCGCCTTGAGAGGGCGACGTGTTAACCAGTTACACCATATCGCCACAGAACGGATGGGGAATCCGTTGCGACTTAGAAAGTATAGCAAATGGCTATTGTTGCCGGGCAGGTGAAGCAGATCCCCTACGGGGATGACAACAAGAAAAGCAAAGGCAAACGCGGAGGGCGCAGCGGACGCTGCGGTGCGCAGCGGCTACTGAGCTACAGTCCCAGTTTCTTTACTTCATCGTTGTAGTACTTGCGGTAGAGGATGTCCCACTCCTGCGAGCCCTCGGGGATGATGCGCTGCTGTGAGGCGATTTTCTTGCGGGCTGCGGCGTCAATTTTTACTTCTTCCA
>Ga0206822_1189_pt2 | contig 10867 bp, 7 predicted proteins | sample Alteio_BWOrgCont_83_FD_152913 | JGI IMG/M metagenome (GOLD analysis project Ga0206822, IMG submission 152913) | Enriched cells from forest soil in Barre Woods Harvard Forest LTER site, Petersham, Massachusetts, United States -... | ecosystem: Environmental > Terrestrial > Soil > Temperate forest > O... | reverse complement strand
CAGCAAACTTCTCGTATTGCTGCAAAGCATGCTCCCGCCACTCATTGTACACAGCTTGATCGTTAAGTAATCGGCACGCAAGTTCAATGTACTCCTCTTTTTTCCCCGAGGTAATGGCTCGGTCAACGCCGAAAAAATTTCCACCATATCGCGCTTGCTGCGGACCTCGCTTGTCATGCATAGTGACAACAGGACATCCGCTAGCCATTGCATCTAGAATGGCAAGACAACTGCCTTCTGGAAATTCATTCAGATAGAGATGCATCGAACGTGCCCATTGGCTGGGATTCTTTCTCTCATCAAGTGGGAAAAATCGATTTGCTACTCCATACTCAGAAAAGATTTTTTCTATCCTTGCTCTATTCACTATTTTCCCGATGGGAGCATAACACGATTTTGGGACCCGCTGTAATATGGTGGCAATGACATGGCACATCTCATCGTTCAAACGTAAGTCTAACTTCGTAGAAATCGTTGTCATCACCTGATATTCTTCAGGAATTCCAAGCGATACTCTGGCAAAGGGCGCCGATAGCCACCCTTTCCTCATATCGACGGCAAAGGGGAGGGCGACCACCTTTGTGTCCAATTTTTTATAATGTTCATGATAAATATCTAAAGCTTCTACTGAACTTACTATTGCCAGATCAAATCCTGGGTAGGAAGGTTGAGTTCCATGTTCAAACAAGACTCGTACTGGAGTATTCACCATTTGAGCCGCTAAATTATTGAGGATGTCCGGGCCGTGGAAAATAGCAATATCGATTTTTTTTTCATTAAAAAGTTCAGTCAATTGTATAGCGTCCTGAAGATAATTGTGTATTTTATTGTGGATGAACAAGTCCACGTCATGTTCTTGAAAGAGCTTTATCGTGGAAGCTCCCCTGATTTCTGACGGTTCTGAATAAAAATAATTAAATGGATATTCGATCACATGCTTTTGTAGAACCTCTGTGCTCATTACCATTACATCAAATCGGGATCGGTCGTGATGGATGACTATATTTTCAAGCAATCGAGTCGGCGCATGTCCTCCACTCACAATTTGGGGGACAATATGGGCTAACAATATTTTGTCCCTTTTTACGTTCTCGTGGATCTCCCTCTTGGATGCCAATTTAGATAGAAGAATCTGAAAATTATCCTGAACTTCCGGTCCAAGAGACTTCTCAGGAGGTGGAAGGCCTTTATGGGGATCATGCCATTGCATTTGACCTAATTGAATTTGCAATGCGGGCGCACGGCTTTCTCCTAAACGCTCCGAACGAATGGAAAAGAGGAGTCGATTCGAAATTTTATAAAGCCAATTACCGAGGGGAGAGTCGATTTTGTTTATTTCATCGGTTTGAGAAAAGTAATCCTGCAATGCCTGCATAAGTACGGGGCTGTAAGCTTCGAGATGTTTTGTTTTGGTCAAAAAAATGGGAGTGAATTCTTTATTTTTGAAGGTATTGTTACCAGCTTGGGCCGTAAATTGCAGATTGGGGTAGAGCTCAAGAATATAAAGCAGATGATCCGGCTCGCATAAGGAATCAGCAAATGCAGGAAATTGTAACATTTGAAAAAAAATGGCAACGCTGGAACAAATGAAAATGGCCGGTTTGCCCACAAAACTAGATGTCAGATTAGCTTTGATCGGTTCGCAAAAAATGACAGGGATTTGGCCGCTTGGAACAGAAATTAATGGAGGTGCCAACGAGTATTGCAATGGATACCAACGATGAAGATTAGCAAATTTTGAACCAATTACTCCAAGTAGCAGAGGTTTTGTTCTTTTTAATTTTTGCCACCCTTGCGCCATCGTAAGATGAAAGGAAAGCAGCTGACGGAAATGTTTAGGCACCAGTGTAAGATAGGATTCTATTTCATGAGTTTCAGGGAACACCTCTTCGTTTTCGACTGACAACCACCATTGATAGATAGTCAATTGTCTACTCATAGGATTATTTTGCGCAGTGAGTAAAGAGAAAAGTTGCTGTTCTAAGCCCAATATTGATTTCATGAGGCTGGGATTTTGGGATTCAAGAAAGACATTCAAAATGAAATTTTGCAAATGAGCTTCTTCAATTTTCCCAAACAAAGAAGCGTCTATATAATCTTGGAATTTTTTTGATGTTTTATCCTGTAAATAAGACGGATCATAGGAACTTTCCGGCGTTGGGACAATATTCCCAATGGCACCAATGAGGTCGCCTTGGGAATATTGTTCGAAAAAATTTTGTGCGAAATCTTTCATTTGAACGAGTAAAGGCTCTTGTATTTCCTGTTTAGATAGTTTGAATAGGCTTCTGCTGTGAATGGGGTCCCGGTCACTTTCTTCAGTAATTCCTTGCTGGTATATTGCCTGCCATATTGATGGATATTTTTGTGAAGCCATGTTTTAATAAACAAAAGATCTCCGGCTGCCACACGTGCTTTCCAATCCGGATGTTCTTTTTCAAATGCTCCAAAAAGATGCGCGGCATACATATTCCCTAACGTATATGTCGGGAAATAGCCGAAAGCTCCGAATGACCAGTGAACGTCTTGCAAACAGCCTTCCGAATTATTTGGAGGAACGATCCCCAACAACTCCTTCATTTTAGCATTCCAAGCCTCAGGAACATCCCTTACAGACAAAGATCCTTCGATGAGTGATTTCTCCAATTCGAACCGCAAAATCACATGGAGAGGGTAGGTGACTTCATCTGCCTCTACGCGTATCAACGATGGTTGAACTTTATTCAATGCTTGATAAAAGTCTTCAAAGGCAACGGAATCCAATTTACCTTTAAAATGCTTCTTCAATAAGGGAAAGTAGTGTTTCCAGAAGGAGTCGCTTTGTCCGATATAGGTCTCCCACCATCTGGATTGCGATTCATGTACGGCTAATGAAATCGCTTCCCCTAAGGGGCTTCCATAATGTTCTTCAGGTAATCCCATTTCATAGAGCGCATGTCCGCCTTCATGCAAACAAACAGAAATGTTGCTCATGAGGGATGTGGGATGGATTCGTGTTGTTATTCGACTATCTGTCGGATGGGAAGCCGAGGAAAAGGGGTGAGCAGAGAAATCGAGCCGTCCTCGATTGGAGGTATATCCCATTGCATCGAGAATCAACTTGCTAAATTCGATTTGCTTATCATGGTCAAAACTTCCGAAAAGAAAGCTGTCATTGATTTCAGGAGACGCTGATATTTTCTTTACGAGTCCGGTAATGGATTTGCGCAAATCAGTGAAAAGCTTATCCACCTCTTTCGTTGTGATATCGGGCTCATACAAATCTAGAAGGGCATCATAAGGATGGTTTTTATAACCGAGGAGATCAGCTTTCCTGCGGGTCATTGCAATGATTTTATCTAAAAATGGAGCAAAATGTTGAAAGCAATTTTGGGATTTTGCGTTTCGCCAAACGAGTTGGGCTTGGGAAGTGAGCCTAGTGAACTCTTCCACGAAACTTGCCGGCAAAGCAGTGTCTTTTACAAAATCATTTCTCCAGGCCTTTACAGATGATTTTTGAGGAGTGGTTAATCCATTTCCAACAATTTTGCCTGATTTGATATCGATTAACTTGGTTAAGGCTGTGGCGAATTTTTTGCTTGTTTTTTCTTTGTGGATGATGCCTGCCAAGATTTTTAACTGTTCGCTGCGTATTTGTCCGCCATCTTGAGGCATTTTGGTTTCTTGATCCCATTCGAGGATGTGTGAAATGCCTGTTAAAACTTGTGCATGGCGTGAGATTTGATGCAATGCATCGTATTCTGGGTGCTGTTTGTTCATATACCACCTTCTCAATTTAAATTTATATTAACGTTATAAATAGCCACAATAAAGATCGCGAAGAAGGGCGAAGAAAGCGAAGAGAACGCGAAGAGGAGTTTAAAATATTTAAAATTCGATTTTTTTTTTTATAACTAAACTCACCTTCGCGTTCTCTTCGCTTTCTTCGCGCATCTTCGCGATCTTTATTGTGGCAATGTACTTCACTCTACTTGCGGAAGGCCTCTTCATGCACGAAAATGCGCTGTATCCTCGGCCCTAAACAAGTAATCAATTCATAAACAATCGAATCGCCACTGCTCGCTAATGCCTCAGGTGATAGGTAATGTCCATATTCATCTTCACCAAATATCAACACCGGATCTCCAACAGCGGCATTGGGAATGTCCGTGACATCGACCATCATGAAGTCCATACAGATTTTTCCGACCATCGGAGCTTTAAGTCCACGGACGATTACCTGTCCCTTCCCGCTGTAGTTTCTGTGCAAACCATCGAAATAGCCGATCGGAAGGACCGCGATGCGTTGAGAATCTTTCTGAACTTGATAAGAGCGGCCGTAGCTGATGGTTTCACCCGCTTTGCAAATGTTGATGCCGACAATTCGGGAAACGAGAGAAAGGGCCAAGCGCAATTCCATACCATTCCGAGTGGCTTCCGATGAATACAAACCATATACCGCAAGACCTATGCGAATCATGTTGTAATTTTGAAAATCGAAACGTATCACTCCACTTGAATTGGAAGCATGCTTGCGGGGAGGATCAATTTTATTCGATTGCAATTCTTGGATGACTTTATCGAACTGATGGGCTTGGGCCCTGGTGAACTCGTCATCATCAGGATTATCTGCGCATGCAAAGTGGGTCATGATCCCTTCAAATTCTAATGAAGGACAATCAACAATCAGGCGTGCAAGAGCAAGCGCTTCCTCGGGACGGCAGCCAAAGCGGCTCATACCCGTATCTACGTGAAGGTGTACTTTGATCTTTTTGTTTTGACACTGCGCTTCGCTAGCAATCGCTTCAATCAGAGCTTTGTCGCTAACCCCGACTTCCAGTTCCCATTTTACAACTTTAGCAGCTTCGTAAACAGCAGCATTGATAACGAAGATGGATTGGGTAACGCCGGTGCGTTTTAAAACAACTCCTTCTTCTACATAAGAAACACCTAAGATGTCGATTCCACAGGTCACAAGGAATTTCGCCATGCGCACTTCATCTGTGCCATAGGCTAAGGCTTTAACCATGACCATAATGCGGGTATGCGAAGGGATTTTGCTTCGGATAGTGACGATATTGGCATGGATAGCTGCAAGGTTGATGATGCATTGATTGTTGCAAATGCTATCGTTAAACGCTTGTGTAAGGATATCTAGAGGCTCTTTCTTTTCCCCCTTGATCAACACGACATCGTCTGCCTTTATACGGGCGCGCATTTGCTTGACCGCCTCTTCATAATTAGCGCAGAGTGAAATCTCGGTTTGCGGCGAATTGCGTTTAACTTCATCGATGAGAGCATCAAAGGGATGGTTCCCGACCAGCATAAGAAGCTGCACTTGCGTCCGGTTTAAGGCTTGACCCATGCGTCTGTAATCACTTTCCAGGTGGCGTTCCTTGCTTCTCATGCCCCCGAAAACAAATACTTTTCTGCAATAGTTTGGGGCTTGCTCGTAAAATTTCAGGGCCTTGTCAACTGATTGGAGATCAGAACAGTAAATATCATTGATAAATGTCGTCCCCATCGGCGATTTCCAAATTTCTGTCCGCATTGGTTCAGGGGTGTGATTTCGAAGAGTATTGCTGATTGCATCGGAAGGGATTCCCAGCAGCCAGGCGGCTTTGACTGTAATGTTGATCAAATCCGCAAAATAATAAAACCCGGATGTGATTTGCCCTAAATGATGGCTACCATCGGGAAAATCGATCCTGTAGGGCATTCTTGAACTATGCTCATTGTTCAAGAATTGCGCATGGGGCAGGCTGGTTTTTTGTTCATTCCACAGGTGTACCTCAGCGCCAAACTTTTGCAAATGTGGGGCAAGCAGGAGGTCATTCGGCAAAATAACCCAATTTCCTTTGGGGACGCATGTTAAGAGCTTGACGGTTTCTTCGGCTGCTGTTTTTAAGTCTCCAAGGGTAGTCAGGTGCTTTTTACCGATATGAGTTAAGATCGCGAAGTCCGGAGCGATCATATCGGCAAGAGTATCCATTTCATTTTTTTTCGATATACCTGCTTCGATGATGGCAATATTGTGTTCTTTTTTTACGGTAAAAAGACTTAAAGGCACACCGATTTGACTATTGAAACTTTCGGGGGAAGCAGCAACGGATAATTTGGTTCCGGCCATTATTTGAAGCAGATCCTTGACCATCGTTTTTCCGTACGTTCCAGTAATGCCGATGACTTTGCTGCCCACATATTGTCGGTATGATTTAGCTAAACTCTGGAAGGCTAGGAGGGGATCGTCGACTCGTAGAAGAATAAGGCCCTCTAGGACTTCACCTGGATCCCAATTTCTTCGGACGATGGCAAATTTAGCTCCGCTTTTGGCGGCATGACCGACGAACTTATGACCATCCATATTGCCTTGCAGGGCAATAAAAAGGGCATTTTGCGAATCGATGCGCCTCGAGTCGATGCAAATCTGATCGACGATAGCTGGGCTCGATGCATCACCACCTGCAGAGACGAATGTTGGCCAAAGGCGTAAATCGAAGGAGTCCATGGCGGCAGAATACAAAATTCAGAATAAAATTTGAATGCATTTTTGTGCCACGATCCCATTCCCTTTTTAAAACGCAAAGGCGCAAAGGCGCAAAGGGGTTGTCCATAGCCAAAAACATTTAAATTGCGTTTTTAAAGGTTGTGTCCATGGACAACCCCTTTGCGCCTTTGCGTTTTAAAAAGGGAATGGGACTGTGGCACAAATATGCATTCAGGTTTACCTTACTCGGGCGAATCTCCAGCTGAAGACCAACAAAAATGCTACCAACGGTGTCCAAATCGCCCAAACTGGATCAAAGACTTGTCTTCTCGCCAAAACATGTGAAGCATCCATCACTAGATAAATACCTACTAATCCGAAAATGCTGAGTGCATAAACGAAAAAGATCGGGAAGTGGCGAGAAAATCGTACGCAAAATGGAGCCGGAGCTAACACAGCCAACAAGCAAAGCCACGGGGAGGCAATCTTTCGATGAAAGGAAGACAAAGCTCGCGCTTCTTTTTCACTCACAGCTTTCTTAGGTATTTTTTTCGAAAGCTCAGATAGGGAAAGATCTTCAGGCAAGGTAATGGTTTCGATTAAAGTTTTTGGATTGAATCGAATTTCCGGGAAAGATTGGATCGCCTTTTCCTCTATTGCGATCAGCCTTCCTTGGGTATCCCGGACTAGTCTGTTGACAAAGTGACCGGTCGGAGGATTGGTATAAGGATAAAGATATTTGATCCGATAGATTTCATCAGCTGAACGAATCCAGTAAGCATCAAAAAATAAGTTGCGCACAGTATCGTAACTTTGAAATAAAAGAGTGGAATTATCTTCCAAAGCTACATTTTGGACGGAGATGATATCTGATGATTTGTTTTTTTCGCTTGTGCGGACATCGTCAAGGTATTTTATTTGCTTTGCCGCTACCGGCAGGAGATATTCATTATTAAAATACATCAAGAGAGTGAAAAATAAACCTATCATTAGAAAAGGACGCAGCAATGTCGTCATCCTGATCCCACTCGCCATCATGGCAATGAGTTCATTACTTTGGTTCAGCTTGCACAATGTCCGAATCGTTCCTAAAAGGATGGCGAATGGGATTAATACTTCACTTCTAATCACAAACTCACCTGCATAATAGGTGAAAAAGGCAGACCATTGAAAACGGCTTTGATAATGGAAACTGCCCGCACGGTTAGTATAGTCAATCAATACATACATCCCGTAAAAGCAAATCAAAAAAAGAAAAAAGATCTTGAAAAATTCCTTTGTAAAATACTTCTCCCAAATCTTCATTAGGCTACTCCTTTGGCTGCCCTTCGAAGCATCCAAAAAGAGACTCCGACGATCAAAATATGCGGTACAATGTAAAACAACGTTGAAGCAACAAATAAATGGTCAATCCCCTTGGCAGAAAAATAGGCTGCAATGTACAGGGTACCCAGGACAATAACGAAAATGACTCCTTTACTGGAACGACTTCTGCTGACGCTGATTCCGCAACTCGCACCTAACAGTGTAAACGTAAAGACCGCAATCGCGATGGAAAATCGGCGGATCAATTCTGTGTAAATGCGGTTAATGCTCCGTTGGACCTGCTTAATTTCGCTTAAGGGCTTCCCTTCTGCAATGGCAATTTCCTTTGTTTCGAGGTCATCTCGCAGGCGCACCTTCAATAATGACATCCTCAAATGGTCATTGTTCAATGTCCACACTTTCTTTTGTATCATTTGCGAGAAGTCTTTGATCGATGTAGTGGTTTGTCCAATGTTCTCTAGCATGAGTTGATCGTAATCTTCCCCTTTATCCCCTTTTAAACTCGATATCAGGGTCACTCCTTCACCTTTGAAATTCGTTGTTGACGCTTCCAAATTCTCTGCAATCAGGATATTCACCCGGCTGTTGTTTTTGTTGGGCATGGCAATCACGATTTCCGATGCCGATTCACCCATTCTTGAAGAACCCATAGTATCGTAATAGATCCCTTTCATTTTCATGAGGTGTTTGTTGCTTAGCAAGAGAAGCGGGTTCACTGATCGCAGCTCATTTTTGATCACAGAAGTTGCCAGATGGGAATTTGTTGCCAACTCGGATACTACATAAAAATCAGCCATCGCGAGAAATACAGAAACAAGGAGAAGGGGAGAAAGAATATCCCGTAAAGCAAGTCCGGACGCACGCAGAGCGGTCAATTCCTGGCTTTGGGACAACCGCTGGATGAGGATAATCGATGAAATGAGGGCCGAAATCGGTAAGGCAATAGGCAACAAATAGGGGATTTGATAGAGGGTGAAGTAGAGGATATAAATTCCTTCAGGCCCTAATGTGGCAAAATGCGCGATCTCATCCAATCGAAGGGTGAGCAATATCGCTATAAAAGCGAGAACACATAGAATCAGTACTTTCAGATATTGTAATATTAAATATCGCCAAAGGATGGGCATTGTGATCCATTTTTTATTGAAATACATAGCATACAATAATTAAGGAAATTGATACAATGGAGAAGTATGGAAAAGATTTGGCACATCTTAGTTAACGGCAAGAACGAAGGTCCCTATTCTGAGCAGGATCTGAAGCGTGACCCGCGCATCACTCCCGATACAAAAGTGTGGAGAAAAGGGTTTACCTCTTGGGTTTCCATCCGAAATGTCCCTGAACTCAAGAACCTCTTTAAGGATGAAGAATCCGATGTACCCGATACAGATGAACTGGTAATACAGAGCCTTGCAAAAGAATCGTCGGACCAACTTGTTCTCGAGATGAGGAACCCTCCTCCGAATATTCTCCTTTGGCTTCTTATCGCTGCCGCCGGGATCATTGTTTTTCTTTTCCAACTATGGTTAAAAGGCAAATAGTAGGATGTTAACCACTGTATTCAATTTTCTTAATCAACATTATGACAAATCTTGTCCAATCCTCTTAGCTCTTTCCGGTGGACCCGATTCCTTGGCGCTTTTGGATGTTCTATTAGAACTCAAAGAATCATTGGAGCTGAAGTTAGGAATCGCCCATATCGATCATCGTTGGCGCGAATCAAGCACCTTCGAGGCGCTTCATTTGCAAGATCTGTCTGCAAAATTAGGCATCCCTTTTCATTTAAAGACGTTGGATCCGAACACATTATCAGGGAATTTGGAAGCAGTTTGCCGGGAAGAACGTCTGCATTTTTTTAGGGATCTGGCCGCCCAACATGGGTACCAAGCCGTTCTTATGGGGCATCATGCTGATGACCAGGCTGAAACGGTATTAAAAAAGATTTTTGAAGCTTCAAGTTTGCCTTACCTTGCAGGCCTGCGCCCTGAAACAAACATTGAGGGATTGCGTATCTGGCGCCCCCTTCTCGCTATTCGAAAAAAAGAGATTTTGAAAAGGGTAGAACAACGCTCCCTGACTCCTTTTGAAGATTACACCAACACCGATCCTACATTTCTTCGAGGGAAATTCCGAACAAAAATTATTCCTTCCCTATCCCAAGAGTTTGGAAAAGAGATTTCACCCTCATTAATCCGCATCGCCAGCGAGGCACAGGAATTGGAGCAATATCTCGATAAACGTGTAGAAAACTATCTAAAAAAGATTATTCCGGGTCCCTTTGGCTACCTGTTGGACTTGCAAGAGAGCTCTCCTTCCACCCGATTTGAATGTCGATATCTGTTGCATAAATTCTGCGAAATTTCGGAGGTTTTCCTCACCCATGACATACTAGATACGGTGATGGGAATGATCGATTCAGGAGCAGCAAATAAAAAGTTCCGCACTGCAAAAGGGCACCTTTTTGTCGATAGGCGACGCCTTTTTGCCATGAAAAAACCTATGACGATAGGGGAGGAAAGGGTCGATTTGGTGGCCGGACTGCAAAATTGTGGAATTTGGACTGTCCAACTCGAATCGGTTTCCTCTTCATTTCTGTCTACACCTCCTAAAACTACCGATTGGCTATCCGCATGGAAGGGGGAAGTCCAAGTGCTCCTTCCTGAAGGGAATTATTCATTGGGGATTTCTCCTCCTAACATTTGCTACCCGCGAACTAACCCCATAAGTAAATGGTGGACAAATGCTAAGGCCCCGGCATTTTTTCGTAGTTTTTTGCCTGTACTTTGGAAAGATGAGGTTATTGCGCATGAATTCTTAACCGGCAGGAGCAATCAGACAATTTCCGAGGGGAAAAAAGCCATTTTGATAAAACTTTCCCCATGCCAGCCACAATCTTAATCTTTCCCACCAATTTTAAAACGCAAAGGCGCAAAGGGGTTGTCCATAGCCACAACCTTTAAAAACGCAATTTAAAAGTTTTGGGATTTGAGGTACAAATGCGTCTTTGCGCCCTTGCGTTTTCAAATTGGTGGGAAAGATTAAGATTGTGGCTGGCATGGGGAAAGTTTTATCAAA
>Ga0206822_1192_pt1 | contig 10983 bp, 9 predicted proteins | sample Alteio_BWOrgCont_83_FD_152913 | JGI IMG/M metagenome (GOLD analysis project Ga0206822, IMG submission 152913) | Enriched cells from forest soil in Barre Woods Harvard Forest LTER site, Petersham, Massachusetts, United States -... | ecosystem: Environmental > Terrestrial > Soil > Temperate forest > O... | reverse complement strand
TTCGTAAATCTTGTCGCCGGCTTGATGATAAACTTCCGGCCGCTGCGCTTCCGGCATTTGCGCCAGCACGCGCGGCATGATTTCATTAATGGCTAAAGCGCCAAGGCTGCCGCCAAAAACCAGCAGACGCATTTTGCCGTTGCGGCCACGCAAGCGTTCTGTGGGCGACGGTAAATTCGCAATTTCGTCGCGCACCGGGTTACCGATCGCAGAGGTGTTCGCGCCGGCGGGAAAAACGCCGGGAAAGCCGGTTAAAACTTTTTTCGAAAAATGACGCAGGCATTGATTCGTCATACCGGCTTTGGCATTTTGCTCGTGAATCACCAAAGGCCGACGCGCCAACCAAGCCGCAATGCCGCCGGGGCCACTGACGAAGCCACCCATGCCGATCACGACATTCGGCTTAAAACGACGCAGAACGCTGAGTGATTGTGTCATTGCCTTGAGAATGCGAAACGGCGCCAGCAGCAAGGTCTTGAGATTTTTACCGCGCACGCCGCCGATAGAAATTAAGTTGAGCGGAATTTGCGCCTGCGGCACCACGCGCGCTTCGAGGCCTTGCTGCGTTCCCAACCATTGCACTTCCACGCCCTGCCCTTGCAAATAGCGCGCTAGCGCCAGACCCGGATAAACATGACCTCCGGTCCCTCCCGCCATAATCAGCACGCGCTTCAAATTCGTCATGGTTACATTCCCAGCTCTAATAAACGGTTTTCATAATCAATGCGCAACACCAGCGCGATCATCAAGCAGTGAATCAGCAAACTGCTGCCGCCGTAACTCATGAAAGGCAGCGTTAAACCCTTGGTAGGCAGAATGCCGGAATTAACGCCGATGCTGACAATGAATTGTGTCGCGATCCAAATTGCAAAACCATACGCCAGGAAGCCGGCAAAATGCTGACCCAGCTCTTGCGCGCGGCGGCCAATAGAAAAAATGCGTAACACCAGCGCAGCAAACAGCGCAATCACAAACAGGGTGCCAACCAGCCCCAGCTCTTCCGCAATCACCGCAAAGAGAAAATCCGTGTGCGCTTCGGGCAGATAAAATAATTTTTGAATACTTTTACCTAAGCCCACGCCAAACCAACCGCCGCGGCCAAAGGCGATCAGCGATTGCGTCAACTGGTAGCCACTATCAAAGGGATGCGCCCAGGGATTTAAAAAGGAAGTCATGCGCGCCAAACGATATGGTGCGGAAATCGCCAGCACCGACAAGCTCACCATGGCGCCGCCGAGAAGAATTACAAATTCACGCAGGCGCATGCCGGCTAAAAACATGAGGCCAAGCGTCGTGACCGTGATCACGACCAAAGCGCCGAAATCCGGCTCACGCAGCAAGAGCAAAGAAACCACCGTCAAAATCACCATGGGCTTGATAAAGCCACTGAGCTGAGTCTTGATCTCATGGTGATGCCGCCACAAATAACCAGCCATGTAGACAATGATGGCGAGTTTCGCAAATTCGGATACTTGAAAACCGAGCGCCCCGAAACCAATCCAGCGCATACTGCCATTGACCGAGCGCCCGATACCGGGAATCACCACCAGCGTCAGCGCAACGAGTGCCATGATCAATAAAAACCAACTCAGGCGCTCCCAAGTGGCAATTTCAAACTGGATAATCAGAAACCCGAGGAAACAACCGGCGCCCAAATAAACGATTTGGCGAAAAAAGTAATAGAAGGGTTGATGCAGCTCCTGATCGGAGACATTAATCGAGGCCGAGGTCACCATCAGCAGCCCCAGCAGCAATAACGCAAGGACGTTTAAAATCAGCAGATAATCGTAAGGCGCCACCACGGGTGCCGCCATCTGTCTTGGGCTCATTGCAAAACCCTCCCTGGCATTTTAGAGCTCCTGCACTAACTGCATAAAAACATCACCGCGATGTTCATAATTGCGAAACATATCAAAACTCGCGCAAGCGGGTGAGAGCAAGACGCAATCGCCCGGGTGGGCCTTCTGGCCTGCCCGCTGGATCGCTTCCGCCAGGTCTTTGGCCAGCAAGACTTCGCTGGCTGCGCCAAGCGTGTCCGCCAAAACGGGGGCCGCTTCACCGATCAAGATCGAGGTGCGGACATATTTTCCCGCAACCGGCGCGAGCGGCGAAAAATCCGCGCCCTTGCCCTGGCCGCCGGCGATTAAAATCAGCTTGCCGGAAATTTCACTGCCCAAGCCTTCCATGGCCGCAAGCGTCGCACCCACGTTGGTTCCCTTGGAGTCATTATACCAGTAAACCCCATTGAGCTCGCGGACCAACTGGCAACGGTGACGCAAGCCTTTAAACTCGCGCAGCACTTTCAGCATCGGCGCCATCGGCAAGCCGAAGCCGTGACCGATAGCAAGCGCTGCGAGAGCGTTGGCCTGGTAATGACGTCCGCGCACGGGCAAATCTTTGGCCGGCATCAGGACTTCGTTTTCAAAAGCCAGATAGGTTTCATCATTCTTTTTGACGAGACCGAATTCATTTTGCACCGGCTCGTTCAACGTGAAATAAAAACGGCGCTGGGCGTAGCGATCGCCGCATTCGGTGGTGGAATCGTCGCGATTGCAAACGGCGACTTGGCAACCCTCATAAACGCGCTGCTTGGCGGCGAGGTAGCCTTGAAAATTCGCATAGCGATCCATGTGATCCGGCGTGACGTTTAAAATGGTTGCGACGCGCGGCTTGAGCGTAAACGTTGTTTCCAATTGGAAGCTCGAGAGTTCAAGGACATAGACTTCGGGCGGATTCGCGAGATCCAGTAAGTCTAAAACAGGGACGCCCAGATTGCCGCCGACTTTTACTTTAAGGCCGGCTGCTTCAACCATCAGGCCGACTAAAGTGGTGACGGTGCTTTTCGCGTTGGAGCCGGTAATGCCGATCACGGGAACTTTCACGGCTTGCGCGAAGAGTTCAATATCGCCGATGACTTTTTTACCTTTGGCGATCTGCTTGGCGATGGCCGGTTCTTGTAGAGACACACCGGGGCTGCAAACGATCACGGCGGCTTCATCCAGCAAGTCGTCACTCAAGCCGCCGAGGGCCAGTGTGATATCAGCATAATTCTTGCGAATTTCATCCAGATTAGGCGGCGTCTCGCGCGTATCCGTCACGGCGACGGGAATTTTTTGCGCGTACAGAAAACGCAGACAGGATAAGCCCGTAGCGCCTAAACCGACAACAACATGTAAATTTTTATTCTTCATGTTTTTTCTAGCCTTAACGTAATTTCAGTGTAGCCAGGCCGCAGAGAACCAACACAAATGTGATGATCCAGAAGCGCACGATCACGCGCGGCTCCGGCCAGCCTTTTAATTCAAAATGGTGATGAATGGGCGCCATGCGAAAGACGCGCTTGCCGGTCAGTTTATAAGAACCTACCTGCACGATCACCGACACCGTTTCCAGCACAAAGATGCCGCTCATCAAAAAGAAAACGACTTCTTGGCGCACGATGACGGCGATGACACCCAGTGCCGCGCCAAGAGCCAAAGCGCCGACGTCGCCCATAAAGACTTGCGCCGGATAGGTGTTAAACCAGAGAAAGCCGAGACCCGCGCCGACCAGAGCGCCGCAGAAAACCGCAAGCTCACCGCTGCCGGGAATATAAGGGATCACTAAATAATTCGCGAAATGACTGTTTCCCGCGACATAGGCGAAAATACCTAAAGCACCGGCAATCATGACGGTCGGCATAATCGCGAGACCATCCAAGCCGTCCGTCAAATTGACGGCATTGCTGGAAGCCACAATGACGAGATAAGCCAGGATAATGAACATCGGCCCCAGCGGAATCAGCAGGTTCTTAAAGAAAGGCAGCATGAATTGCGTCTGACTCGGCAGCGTCGCGGAGAAATACAGATAAAACGCGATGAGCAAGCCTAGCAACGATTGATACAGAATCTTCTCGCGGGCGGAGAGGCCCTTGCTGCGCTTTAAAACCAGCTTGCGATAATCGTCCTGCCAGCCAATCACGCCGAATCCCAGCGTGCTGAGAAGAACCACCCACACATAGGGGTTGGCAATGTCAGCCCACAACAGAGTCGAGATGGCGACCGAAACCAGGACCAGCACGCCACCCATGGTCGGCGTGCCGCTCTTAGACAAATGACTTTGCGGGCCGTCGGTGCGCACGACCTGCCCGATATGGTGCTGGGACAAACGGCGAATCAGCGTCGGGCCAACGAAGAGAGCCAGCAAGAGAGACGTGAGCGTCCCTAAAATAGCGCGCAAGGTCAGGTATTGAAATACGTGAAACATGTGGTAATACTGCGACAACCAGTTGCTTAACCAAAGTAACATGGGTTAATCCTCACTTAAAATTTCTTCCACCTTCAGCACATCGCTGAAAGGTCGCTTTTCATCGCCGATTTGCTGATACGTTTCGGCGCCCTTCCCTGCCACCAGCACATAATCGCCGGCTGCCGCAGATTTTATAACGTCTCGCAGCGCTTGCAAACGATCCGATTGAATCAGGACCCGCTGCGGCTCTTTCAAGCCGGCGCGAATTTCCGCAATGATCGCGTCCGGCTGTTCATGCCGCGGATTATCGCTGGTCAGCATCACCTGGTCCGCGAATTGTTCCGCAATCGCCCCCATCAGCGGACGCTTGCCCTTGTCGCGATCACCCCCACAGCCCATCACACAATATAACTTGCCCTGGCAATGTTTGCGTAGGGCCCGCAACGCTTTTTCCAGCGAATCGGGCGTATGGGAATAATCCACCACCACCCAGGGTTGATTGCCGCCGCCTAGGATCTGCATGCGGCCGGGAACGGGCTTCAAGCGGGCGATCGCCCCCAGGGCGGCGTCAAGAGACAGACCCAAAGCGCCTAAAGTCGCCAGCACCGCCAGCAAATTGCTTAAATTAAACTCGCCGACAATCGGCGCGATCAGCTCGCCTTCGCCCCAAGGGGTGAACACCCGGGCACGAATGCCCGACAGATCAAATTGCGCGCCCTCAGCATAGACACCAGGCACGCCCTCTAGCCGACCTTTGCCACTGTAGGCCAGCACCTTCTCGGCTGGCAGCGCGGCCAGCAGTTCTCGACCGAAAGCGTCATCGGCGTTAATCACAGCCTGCCGCATCGGGTAATCCGTAAAGAAACGCTTTTTAGCGGCGCCATAAGACGCCATATCGCCGTGGTAGTCCAGATGGTCCTGGGTGAGATTGGTGAAAATGCCCACCTCAAACGCCAGCCCGTCTACGCGCCGCTGATCCAGGCTATGCGAGGACACTTCCATGGAGACATAGCGGGCATCCATCGCAATCAAGTCGGCAAAAATGCTTTGCAACGTCACGGCATCGGGCGTCGTCATCACGGTTTCCCGCAAAGCGCCAGGCAAGCCGTTACCCAGCGTGCCAATAATACCGCAGGGCCGTTTGACCCCCTGCAAAGCTTGCGCGATAAAATGCGCGGTTGAGGTTTTGCCGTTGGTGCCGGTGACGCCGATGGCGTTCAGCTTTTTCGCGGGATGATCGTAAAATTTAGCGGCCAAGTCCGAAAGACGCGCGGACAAATGGGGCAGACTCAAAATAGGCGTTTGACCCCGCAGTTCTAAAGACGGCGTTTCCTGGTCCGCGTCCGCCTCCGCCAGCACCGCCGTCGCTCCCTTGGAAATGGCCTCATCAATGTAGCCTCGGCCATCGAAGGTGCGGCCACGGCAGGCTAAAAACAGGAAGCCCGGCTGAATGAGCTGGCTGTTTTGCGCAAGCCCAGAAATTTCATAATTAAAAGAAGGACTTAGCTGAAATATAGGATCTAGCAATGTGGATAAGCGCATCGATGTCTAAAACCTCAGAATGAGGGCCTCATCATAGCGTTTTTTTCGCGCAAATCCTAGGTTTTCCCGCTAGGCAACCGCGTCCGGCTGGATATTCAAAATACGCAGTGAGCCTTCCATGATTTTCGAGAAAATCGGCCCGGAAACGGCGCCGCCGTAGTAATGCTTGCCCAGGGGATCACGCAGCAGCACAACCACCACCAACTCGGGGTTCGAGACCGGCGCAATACCCACAAAAGTCGACATATGATGATGCGCCTGATAGCCCCCCGCCCCCAACATCCGCACCGTACCTGACTTTCCGGCCACCCGGTAACCCGGCACCTGCGCCGGTTTCCCGGTACCGATTTTAGAGGAGACCACCGTCTCCAGAATATTCAGCATTTCTCGTGTCATTGCGGCCTTCATCACGGGTTCGCCAACCGGCGGCTCCTCGCGCTTCAACAGGGTCACCGGCAACTTAATGCCGCCGTTTGCCAGCACGCCGTAGGCCCGCGCCAATTGCAGGGGTGTGGCCGACATGCCATATCCAAAGGAGAGGGTCGCCAGCATAAAAGGACTCCAGATGCGCCGTTGCGTCAAAACGCCGGTCTGCTCACCCGGAAACTCAACATTGGTGGACTCGCCGAAGCCGACTTGATGCAAGAGCGACCATAATTGCTGCGCCGGCACCCCCAGAATCATCTTGGTTGTGCCGACATCGCTCGAGAGTTGCAAGACCTGCGTCAGGGTAATCACGCCATTGTTTTTATTGTCGTGGACCACGTTATGCCCCACCCGGATCCAGCCCGGATGGGTATCAATCAGCGTGTCGGGCTTGAACTTGCCGGTATCCAGCGCGCAAGCCGCGCTAAAAGTCTTGATCGTCGAGCCCGGCTCAAACACGTCGGTGATCGCCAGATTGCGATAGATGGCGCCGCCCGCCGCACGACTATGATTGGGATTGAAGGAAGGATAATTCACCATCGCCAGCACTTCGCCGGTCTTGGGGTTCAAGACAATCGCCGTTCCCGAGTGCGCCTGGTTCTCCTGCACCCCCGCCCGCAACTCGCGATAAGCCAGATATTGAATGCGGCTGTCGACACTGAGCACCAGATGCCGGCCCGGCTTTTGGTCCTGCAGCAATTTCACGTCTGCAATCACGTGACCCAAACGATCCCGCATGACCACCTTCTTGCCGGGAACCCCTTGCAGCCAGTCATTGAAAGCCAGCTCCATCCCCTCTTGCCCACGATCGTCCACATTAGTCATGCCAAGCAACTGCGAAGCGACCTCGCCTTCCGGGTAAAACCGCTTAAATTCTTTTTGCAGGTACAACCCGGGGATTTTCGATTTTTTCAGACTGAGCGCAAGATCCGGATCCACGCCGCGCTTGAGATAATAAAATTCCCGCTTTTTGATTTTCTCGTGCGCCAGCTGCGCCTTCACTTCTTGGGGATTCAGATTGAGATAGCGATGCAGCGACCGCCACTGACCGCCCTGGGGAGCAAATTCCTGGGGATTCACCCAAATGGAGTACACTTCCGCGCTCACCGCCAAGGGATGGCCATGGCGATCGAGGATCATGCCGCGAAACGCGGGAATATCCACCACCCGCACGGTGCGCGCGTCACCTTCGGTGCGCAAAAAGGATTGTTTGACGAGCGTCAGATAAACAACGCGGCTGATCAGTACGGTAACCAATAGGGCAATCGCGACAAGCACAAAGTAAAAGCGCCAGGAAATGAATGCAACTGTGTGTTTCTTACCAGAACTCATTCTCTCACTCGTGAATCATCACCACAGCCTGATGGCCGGGGATGATCATATTTAAGGTTTTTTCAGCGGCGCGCTGCACGCGTGCCTGCGAGCCCTGCGTGCTGCGCTCCAGGAGCAATTGCCCCTGCTGGCCATAAAGACGGCTATAATCCGAACGACTCTGGTAAAGACTCGCGTTCAAGTCACGGGCCGTATTGGTGGTATAGATAATGCTGAAAGCGGACATAAAAATCAGGAACAGTCCCAGCGACAAAACCCACTGCGTGCGCGTGAGGAACACCGTCAGCACCCAGTGCCGAGACAAACTTCCCTGATTGACTTGGTGTAAGAGTTTCGCTGCTGCGTTCATAGTTGCTTCTCCGCAATTCGTAGGATTGCACTTCGCGCTCTTGGGTTGGCCGCCGTCTCCTCTTCCGTGGGGTGCACCGCACGGCCGACCCGTTTCAGTCTTGGCTGTAATGTATGATGTTTCACCGGCAAATCACGCGGCAGTTCATCGCCACGCTCATGGCGCTGGATAAAACGCTTCACGATCCGATCTTCCAGCGAATGAAAACTGATAACCGACAAGCGGCCGCCGACCTTCAGCGCTTCGAGCGCCTGATCGAGGGCCAGTTGCAATTCTTCCAACTCGCCATTGATGACGAGGCGAATCGCTAAAAAGGTGCGCGTCGCCGGATGTTTGTCTTTGGGTTTAAAAGGCATGGCTTTCGCGACCAGGTCGCGCAACTGCGTGGTCGTCACAATCGGCGCCTCCGCGCGCATTTCGACGACAGCGCGACTGATACGACGCGCAAAGCGTTCTTCGCCGTATTCAAACAGCACGCGGGTCAATTCTTCTTCACTCACTTCCGCAAGCCACGTGGCCGCATCCACGCCGCGCGCGGTATTCATACGCATATCCAGCTGTCCTTCACGCATAAAGCTAAAGCCCCGATGGGCCTCATCCAACTGCGGTGAAGAAACGCCGAGATCAAAAAGGATGCCGTTGACCTTGCCGATCAGCCTTTCCTGTTCCAGGATGGCGTGAAGTTCGGAGATCGAAGCGTGAAAGATCGTAACGCGCTTGTCTTGAGCCAGGGTCTCACGAGCATGCGAAATAGCAGTGGGGTCTTTATCAATGACAATCAGACGAGCCGTCGGACTCAGATGAGAAAGAATCTGACGCGAATGCCCGCCACGTCCAAACGTAGCGTCGACATAGATCCCCTGCGGGTCGATTGAAAGAGATTCAATCGTTTCACGCAAAAGAACAGGCTGATGGGGTCCACTTGCAGTCGTCATACGACAAGCCACCATTCCGTCAATCCTCTCATACAATAAAAAATCCAAGTTTACAAAGACAATAACTTCACAACATCTGGCAATTCGCCGTCTAAGCGAAGTTCTTCTTTTAACCACATGCTGCGACATTCCTGCCAATGCGTCTCAGCCCATAGTTCTATTTTTTTGCCTTGCCCCACCAACACAGCCCGTTTATCGAGGCCGGCGTATTCCCTTAACAAGGGGGGCAACAACATTCGTCCCTGTGCATCCAATTCCACTTCGGTCGCGTGCCCAATCAGCAAACGCTGAATGCGGCGTGCTTGCGGATTAAAGCTCGGTAAAGTCGCAAGCTTGCTTTCAATTTCTTCCCAAACCCGCTGGGGATAGAGCATTAAACAACGTTCTTCCGTATCGATGGTCACAATGCTGCCACCCTGCAGACAAGCGCGATAGCGCGTCGGCATGACGATCCGACCTTTGGCATCCATGTTCGCAACATTTGCACCACGAAACATATTCACCTCAGCCTGAATAACGGATTTCCTCAACTCAAAATATACCACAATATCCCACAATAAACCACCGCTTACCACAAAAAGGATAACATTCACCACTTTATGGGCAAGTTTGACACTGTGAGCCAGGGGAAATGGAATTCAAAAGGAAAGATGAGCAAAAATAAACCAGTTAACGTCAGCCAGTAAGCCGGGTTCTGTCGAGGACAGTCATTCATCTGGGCCGCCTGTCACCAGACGGCTCGTGCGACCTACCCGAACTCGGCGCGGGCCGCGCTTTTGGGCCCTCTTGCGAGGGACCGGAGTTCCTATTTGGTCTTGCTCCAGGTGGGGTTTGCCATGCCGCAACGGTTACCCCTTGCGCGGTGCGCTCTTACCGCACCTTTTCACCCTTACCTTACCGAAGTAAGGCGGTTTATTTTCTGTGGCACTGGTCCGTAGGCTTACGCCTCCCAGATGTTATCTGGCACCTTGCCCTAGGGAGCCCGGACTTTCCTCCCTATTTTTGCAAATAGAGCGACTGTCTAGGCTAACGTTAACGAGTTTATTTCAGAAAAACTGTTGTACGCGAAGTTGTTTAGATTTTCAACTATTATTTCTTCTCTATCGCTTGCTTATACAACTTGTTACGCTTTTCGCCCGTCAACTCACAAGCCAGCTTGACCGCCTGATTGACCGGCAAGTCTTTTAGCAAAATAGCGAGCACCCGGGTCGCCGACAGCTCGGCAGTGGACTCTTCTTGCTCAGTCGCACCTTCGACCAGGAGAACAATCTCCCCGCGCTGCTGATTGGGATCATTCTCCACCCAAACGCGAAGCTCCTCTAAGCTGCCCCCGCGAATGGTCTCAAACATTTTCGTCATTTCGCGCGCGATCACCGCTTTACGCTCCGGGCCAAACTGCGTCACCAGGTCCTGCAAAACGTCTAGAATGCGGTGCGGTGCTTCGTAAAACACCAGGGTGCGGCGCTCTCGACACAGCGCCTCCAGTTGCTTTTGCCGGGCAACGGTTTTCTGGGAGAGAAACCCCTCAAACACAAAGCGGTCGGTGGCCAAACCGCCGGCAGACAAAGCGGCGATGGCGGCGCAGGGGCCGGGAATGGGAACCACAGTGATGCCGGCGGCGCGCGCCTCTTGCACCAGACGGTAGCCCGGGTCACTGATCAGAGGCGTGCCGGCGTCGCTAATCAAGGCCAAAGAAGAGCCGGCGAGCAGACGTTTGAGCATGGCCTGGATTTGCGCTTTTTCATTATGTTCATGCAGGGAAATGGCTGGCGTCTGCACGCCGTAATGGGTCAATAACACTTTGCAATGCCGGGTATCTTCTGCGACAATACAATCTGCTTTTTTTAATATGTCTATGGCCCTGAAAGTGATGTCTTGTAAATTCCCAATGGGGGTTGCGACAATGTATAAAATGCCTACAATAGAAGTATTCACTAACCATCTCCGAATCAAAAGACCTATGAAAAAACTAACGCTCGCATTTGCTGTGCTCACCATCGCCCTGACCGGCTGTAACTCCATTAAATCGGCCAGTTCCTCATTCTCAACTTCCCCCAGCAGCGACTCGCAAAGCGCCCCGGTGGAAGCGATCAACGACCCGGCAACCTATGGCAAAAGCTCCAACGCCACCTGGTACACCCTGCAGCATACCCCAGTGCATACTTTAGAAGA
>Ga0206822_1191_pt1 | contig 10987 bp, 12 predicted proteins | sample Alteio_BWOrgCont_83_FD_152913 | JGI IMG/M metagenome (GOLD analysis project Ga0206822, IMG submission 152913) | Enriched cells from forest soil in Barre Woods Harvard Forest LTER site, Petersham, Massachusetts, United States -... | ecosystem: Environmental > Terrestrial > Soil > Temperate forest >... | reverse complement strand
TTGATGGTCTCGGAGTTGTCGGCCATGATGCCCAAGCAGGGCGGTTACTACATTTGGGTGCGGGATGCGCTGGGGCCTTTTTGGGGTTTTCAAGAGGGCTGGTGGACGCTTTGCTATTCCGCTGTAGATCTGGCTATTTACCCAGTGTTGTTTGTGACCTACTTGAGTTATTTTTATCCCTCACTAGTGCCCACCGAAGCCAGCACTTTTTATTGGCGCTGGGGGATCGGAATTGTTTTTGTCCTGGCGGCATTTTTGCTGAATCTGCGGGGCAGTTATACTTTGGGTTGGCACCTCTTGCTGCAGATGTCGATGGTGCTTTTACCCTTTATGGGCCTGGTGATTTGGGGTTGGCATCGGGGTGATGTCAGCTTGCCCTGGCAAGCTTGGCATGAGGTGACGCACGGAGCGGGGGTATCGCCCGCCCTGCTAGCGAGCGGTCTTGCCATTGTCATGTGGAACTATACGGGTTGGGACAATGTCTCGACCTATGCCGAAGAGATCGAGCGGCCAGCGTGGACAATTCCCAGGTCTTTGTTTGTCGCCTTGGGGCTGATCATGGTCAGTTACCTTGTGCCCATGTGGATCGGCTACCAGGCCAGCACGGATGGGAAAGTGTGGACGGATTCCTCGGGTTGGCCAGAAATTGCCGCAAGATTGCTTTCACCCGGCTGGGGGACGGCCATCGCCCTGATGGCCGTCGTTTCGGCCTGGGCCTTGTTCAATTCACAGCTGTTGTATCTGGCCCGTTTGCCACAGGCGATGGCCAGGGATGGGATCTTGCCACCGATTCTGGCCCGGGTACAAGGAGCGCAAAATGTGCCGGTCTGGTCGTTGGCTGGCGCCGCTTTTTTGGCCGCGGTTTTTTGTGGAATGTCTCTTGGTAAATTGATGATCGTGGATATTCTTTTGTACAGCGCAGGCCTGGCGCTTGAGTTTTTTGCGCTGCTGCGATTGCGTCACCGCCAGCCGCAGCTCGCACGGCCCTTTCGTATTCCATTACCGCTGTGGGCCTTGGTACCGATGAGTTTGCTTCCGCTCGCGACAGCCGGAGTTGTCGCCGTGACCTCCATGATGGGGGAAGGCGGAAGTTATCTGCAGATCGGGATTGTGCTGATCGCCATCGCCCTAGGTGTGGTGATCGAGAGGTTCTGGATTGCGCCAAAAAGGCTCTTAGTGAGTCGTCAACAGAGCTAAAATATCCGCTGATCGATGTATCAGTTTGGCATTGTCCAAAGCCGATTTGCCATTTTTATCCGTGTCCGAAAGCTTGGCCCCGGCTTGGATCAAGGCCTTGATCAGCTCCGCCGAACCAATCCAGGCCGCATTCATCAAGGCCGTGGTCTTTTCATTGTTGGTCAGATTCACATTGGCATGTGCGTTCAGCAAAGCTTGAATACTTTCGATCGAGGCATTGTTTTTGACCGCGATCAGCAAGGCCGAGTCACCATCCGTATTGACAGCATCGATCTCGGGAGTCGCTTGCAATAAAGCGGAAATTGTTTCCACCGGAGCGGCGCCGATGCCGGCCATGATCAGCGCCGTATTGCCTTCCGGAGTTTTGGCATTGATATTGGCACTGGCCTGCAATAGCACGGTGATCACATCGGCTTTCGCGCCACCCAGGGCCGCCAGCATCAAGGCGGTTTCGCCGGAGCTGGTGCTGGCCCCGGCATTGGGATTGGCTTGCAGCAAGGCGCTGATGGCCGCAGCCGGAGCGCCTTGACCAGCGGCAAACATCAACACCGTTTCGTCTTTGATCAAGTGGTGATAAGGGCCGTAGATCAATGTGAAATCGGCTTGCGCTGTCGCTTTGGCGTCAGCTCCCGCTTGCAGCAGGGCCGGGATAATGGCCGGAGACAAATTGTGACCAGCGTACATCAGAGCGGTCTTCCCTTGTGAATTGGCGGCATTCACATTCACAGGACTGCCCTTGGCAATCAAGTCTTGAATCAGGTCGACATTCGGATTGGCGGAGCTGGCGATTTGCAAATCAGTACAGCCTTTGGGGAAAACGCCAGAACGTGGGTAATCATTTTCATTGGCGCAGACGATGGACAAATCGCCGGCGCCCTTGGCCTTGAAGGTCTCCAGCATCTTGAGAGTGCCAAAGCGCAAGGCATAACTGTACATCGAGTCTTTCAGAGTGCCAGGAATATAGGCCAACTGTGGCATATCGAGTTTGGGATTGCCCTGCTCTTTGCTGAGAATGGGCAAAAGATCTTCACGATCCAAACGAATGGCCGCCAAGACAGGAGTTTCGCAACTTTCATTCAGCGGAAAACTTTTAAAGCGATGGCTGCGCGCAAATTGCAGAATGGTCGCAGCTGTTGTTTGCGGTTTTTCCAACAATTGAAAAAGGGCCTTGGTATTGACATCGGGTGCATCGCAGGCGGCGGCAACGCATGATGCGGTGAATAGGACGGCACTCAGAATCAGTTGGAAAACCCCACGCAAAATAGTCACGCAACACCCTTTGTTTGAGCCGCTTGGCATTAGCAGCAGAAACCCTTGCAAGGTCATGCCAAGGTCTAAGATCAGCGGCTTGGCTGGCAAAAGACTTGAGGTGACGATGATTTTATCAGGTTTGGTAAAATCTTTATTTTGTGGTAGCAGTATCGGATGCCGACAGATCAGACACCCTCTGCTTATGAAATGCTTGGCGGCGAAACGGTCTTGCGCCGTCTTGTGCAGCGTTTTTACGAGGTCATGGACACTCTGCCCGAAGCCAAGCCATTGCGGGATATGCATCCGGATTTGCCCCGAGCCGAGGAAAAATTATTTATGTTTCTGTCGGGCTGGCTTGGCGGTCCGGGACTTTACGAGGAAAAATTCGGCCATCCTCGCTTGCGCGCCCGGCATCTGTCCTTTAAAATTGACAAACCTGAACGCGATCAATGGATGATTTGCATGATGCATGCGGTGGAGGACGTTGGTATTCAGGATCCTCTGCGCTCGGAACTTCTGAGTGCCTTGCTCAATCTTGCCGATCATATGCGCAATCAAGGTCCACGATGAAAAAAATGCCGACCTATTTTATTTCGCATGGTGGAGGGCCTTGGCCCTGGCTCAAGAGCGAAATGCCGATGTATGCGCTGTTGGAAAAATCTTTGCAGGATATTCCCCGCGAGCTCGGGGTCGTGCCTCGTGTTGTCCTTTGTGTCTCCGCGCACTGGGAGTCCGCGGATTTCGCCATTCAAGCCCATCCCCATCCGCCGATGCTTTATGATTATGGGGGCTTTCCCGAGCATACATATCAAATTCAATATCCAGCCCCTGGGGCGCCGGCATGCGCGGCTAAAGTTCATCAGCTTTTGCAGAGTGCAGGCCTGTCTTCGCATTTGGATATCGAGCGCGGATTTGATCATGGGAATTTCACGCCTCTTTATGTGATGTATCCACAAGCCAATGTGCCGATTTTCCAGGTATCGCTCAAGGCGGGGCTGCGGCCGCAGGAGCATATTGAATTGGGCCGTGCCCTTTCCAGTTTGAGGGATGAAGGAGTTCTGATCATTGGCAGTGGTCTGAGTTATCATAATTTGCGGGCCATGTTCAGTCACGATCAGGCCGCGGGTCCGGCCTCGCATCAATTTGATGCTTGGCTGGGTGAAACTTTGCGCCAAGAAAATTCGGCAAAGCGCACGGAAGATCTTCTGCATTGGCAAAAGGCGCCGGCGGCGCGTGCGGCGCATCCGCGTGAAGAGCATCTGTTGCCGCTGATGGTGGCTTTGGGTGCCGCTGAAAACGAAAAAGCCATCCGCATCTATCACGAAGATCGGTTTATGGGTGGTCTCGCGGTTTCGAGTTTCCGCTTTGGAAATATCGACGCATGAAAATAGTCTTCGCCTTCTGTCTTTGGTGGGCGATGCCAGCCGCGGGAGCTGTCGTGGGCCTAGTGAATCAGCTCAGCGGAGAGGTCTCGGTTGCGCATGGGGATGGATCCAGTGCGAAAGCCAGGATGGGCATGCAACTTCTGGTGGGCGATACCGTCAAGACGATCGGCGGCGCCTCGGCGAAGTTGGTGATGAAAGACGGCAATGTCTTTTTCGTCAATGAGAGTTCAAGTTTTATCATCAAAGAGTACCAGGACGCCGAGGCCAAGAGCGGAGCAACCACCTTGACGGTGGATGGAACCATTCACGCACAAATCAATCATCAATATGACGATCAACAATCCAGCTTTCGCATGGTGACTCCGGCGTCGATTGTGGGCGTGCGAGGGACCGAGTTTTTAGTGGATCATCAAAATGGACAGTCGCAAGTCACGACTTTTTCCGGCACCGTGGATGTTGGCCAACAGATGAATGGCCGCAAGATTCTTGGGGCCGTGCATGTCACCAAGGGCTTTCAGTACACGAGTCATCAGCCCGGTCTTCGTCAGGTTCCTGAGCAGGAGCTCAATCAGATGCGCGCGGCCGCGCAGAAGCCTGGTTATCGAGCGAGCCGCCGGGCGCAGGCAAAAAATCGTCCGTTCACTCCGGCCGGGCGAACAGCGAAAAATCAAGCCCAGCCGCCAGGTGAGAAAAACGCGGCAAAAGCCAAGTTGCGACACCAGCGCCGGCGGCGCCAAGAAGAAAAATAGACGAGAAATAAGCGCGAGATTATCTCAATATAAGAATGGGTAGATAAGCCCGTGCGGATCCTTTATCATAGGGATGGGGGAATATGCCACGCACGAGGTGTTCGGGCTTTAGCCTATTGGAGATCCTTGTCGCCATCGGGGTCGGCGCTATCGTTGTTGCCGCTGCCGGTGTTATTCTCACGCGGACAGCACAAACGCAGAACTCGGCTGCGCGTTTTTCTGGATTGCTCAATGTGGAATTGAAAATCACGGAATCACTGGCCTCGGATGCGGCGTGGACGGCGTCCATGGCGCAAGCAGTGAATGCGACGCCCATGTCTTGTTTGATTCAGGGAACTCCTTGCGCTGTGCCCACCAACCTGACCCAACCCACTCCCTTTGCCTTGTACGATGCCAGCGGGACTCTGGTGATCGATGGCACAAATCCCACGGCGGGTCTGACGGCTTCGGGGGGAAGCTGCAATTCATTTTCAGCCCAAGGCAATGATGCCTGTCCCTTTCAGTATTCCATGGGCTGGCAGCCCTCGTGCACCACCCCTGTCAATTGCACCAATCCACTGATTAAAATCACCGCAGTCCTGCAGTACAAACCGGTGAACGACAAAATGCTGATCAATACGGATCTGTATTCCATTCAAGGCTCGTTTCGTTTACCGCTGCCGGCTTTGTGTGGATCTGCGAATGCGGCCTACTTAACTGCGGCACCCACGACGGGCTTGTGTGCCTCGCCAACGGTGAGCGCGTCGCTGGTGACGGGTGCTGGGCCATGGAGTTGGCAGTGCACAAATATGGGTGCGGTGGCGCACTGTCAGAGCAATGCGCAAGTTCCGGGGTCTTGCGGATCAAGTAATGGTCAGCTCAATACCGCTGCTCCACCCGGTAATCTTTGCCTGGCAGGATCGCCGACGGCTCCTGCCGGAGTGCCTTGGAGTTGGAGTTGTTTGGGTTTCGACGGCGCCAGCAATGTTGCTTGCCATATGGTCATGCCACCGCCGCCAGTGCCCGGGCCTCCGGCGGGACCTCCCGCAGTTCCTCCAGGGCCACCTTTTGCTGGGCCACCCGGACCGCCGGCTGCACCACCACCTGTTCCTCCGGGGCCTCCCGCAGCTCCGCCGGGGCCTCCGCCAGCAGTGCCGCCAGGGCCTGTAGCGGTGAATTGTGTTGGCAGTTGGAGTGCTTGCACAGCGGCCTGTGGAGCTGAGACAAAAACATATTCCATTAGCACACCGGCACAGAATGGCGGTGCGGCTTGTCCCGTTGCCAATGGCAGTGTTGCGAGTTGTGGACTTCCCGCTTGTGTTGCTGGGCCTCCTGCTCCGCCTGCCGCACCACCGGCAGCGCCTCCAGCACCTCCACCAGATTCATGCGTTCCGAGTGATACGGATGTGCCAATACCTTATTGTCCGCCGGGGACGATTAACAACACCCATTATATCGGACCAGGCCACGCCATGGATCCATGGATGAGAACTGTGACCACTTGCGATGCCGCCGGCGTGCCGACGGTCACCATCACCTATTCGGGAATTTGTCCATCTTGTCAGTGTCAGTATTAAGGCTTATTGCTTGCTGATGCTTTGGATCGTGCACTCACCAGTATTGCCGATGCCTTGCTCAAAGGTGAGAACGTCATCGAATGTGCAAAGGAAAGAGTCACTGAGGGTTTTGACTCCGATCATATCGGCATTCATCAATTCACAACCGGGGCCAACCGTCATTAAGTATTTTCCGTCAAAATCAGTATCGTAAAGCAAATGACTATCATCAATGACCGAGTAGTCCGAAAGTTGAGATTTATCTAAACAGGTGGTGCCACCGCTATCGGCTTTTGCCGTCAGACATAGAGTGCAGAGCATGGCGATGACCAGTGAATAGGATATGCGCATAATAAAGCCTCCATTTTTGCTTTATCCTAGTGAAGATTTTTGCGAAGTCAATACTCGGGATTCACCGCGCTCTTAGAAATAATAGCCGAGGCTTGCCGCCAGCACTCCAATATCTTGCCACGGGCTGGCGTAGGAATCCGCCGCGAAGCGAAGTTCAAAAGGGCGAAGAGAATAACTCGCGGCCACTTCTGCTTTACTCAGATAGTGCTGATCTGGTCCGGGAAAATAGCGAATATGTTCGATGCTGGCGAGCAGTTTGATTTTTTCACTGACCTGCCAAAGTCCAAGCAACAAGCCGCCGGGGCCGGCGCGGTAGTTCTGGGCGAAAATCGAAGTGTAAGCGTTGGAAAGCTCGGCGTGCCCGGTGGCAAGGACTGACAAGGATGCCCGCGTGGTTCCCAGTGTGAAACCGGCGCCACCTTGGATTTCTTCTGCGACACAGGCGACACAGCCCGTATCCACTGGGCGGGTGAGCTCGCCACTGAGCTGCCAAGAAAGAGGTTTCTGCAAGCGAGTCATGGGTTGATAGCTGATCACCTCACCCAAAACAAAATCATCCAAACGAGTTGTGCCACTGCCGTCGCTCAGAACACTGGCGCGCAGGCGGCCAATATTGAGTTCAGAATCAGGTAAAAAGCCTTGGTCAGGATCCAGCAGATCATGAAAGCCGGGACGCAATTCAAATCCCCAATAGCCGAGATTGGCTTCTGTCCCCGTAGAGAGCGAAACAAGCGAACTTGCGTGGCCAAGATCGGGCCGTGTGGGTTCAGCTTCTTTTGGCCACGTGAAAGAATCATTGATCGAGCCCGGATGTCGAGCGCGAAGATACAGCAAGTTCGAGTCGATATGCTGATCAGCCTCTTCGGCCGAAAAAGAGGCCTGCATCGCCTGGTACTTCTGCCAATCCATCAAGGCATCCAGGACCCGTGCCGAGTCCGCATCATTGGCCAAACGGACATTGTCCCGCAGTCGATAGAATCGTTCGAGCTCTGCCGGGGTCAACTGCGCCAAGCGAGCTTCCACAATGTGCAACAAGGAGGGGCGGTAGTGAACGGCTTGCAGTGCATTTTTTTGCTCCAGGATCGCACGGATCGTATCGACAGGAATGGCCATCCCGCCAAATTGATTTTTCAAATTCCACTCAGGATTGGCGACTTCTAAAAGTGTCAGCAGTTGATAGGAACAATTGCGATTGAAAAAATAATAATTGAAATGGGTCATATCCATTTCCCAAATATGACTGAGCAGGCGATCCAGCTGCTCGCTGGTCAGGTTGAGCTGATATTCCCATAAATCTCGGCTTTCCATATTCACGTAGCTGTTGATTTTCAAAAAGTAGGGCATCTGCGAATATCTTCCCGGGAATAAACCCAGCAAGCCCTTGAGCGGATACATCAGACCTGGGTTCGCGCCCATATCGGCCTCAAAACTAATGCCATAGTCGAGCAAATCGTTTTTGGGGTTTTGCGCTTCGCGAGGCGCGGAGTCAATCCGCAAAAATGTATGCCCAAACATGGAAGAGGGCCGACCAAAATAAGCGGCGGCATAAACCAAAGTCACCGATTGCACATGAAAACGGTTTTTCCAGGCAAAGAAGTCACTGCAGGCTTGGGCTTGAATATCGAGTGCGAGTTCGGTTTTGAGGAAGTGAAAGCGTTCGGGAAAGGCGCATTGCGGATGTTGGCCCAAGGGGCCTATGGCGGGGGCTTGCGGATTGGCAAAGGCCGCAAGATCAGCGAAAAGTTCGGCCTCTGGATCGGTGCTGCCATTGGGGCTGAGGAAAAAGCCTTGGCCATCCGCCTCGCTTTTTTCTTTTCCCCACAAATTCTTGCGATAATGTAAAAGACGTTTCCAATAGGGACTTTGTGCCAACTGGTGGGTTTTTTCTGGAGAGCTGATCTCAAACGCCATTGTCGTGTTTGAGATCAGCAGAATAAAGAAGAAAAAGCGCGCCAGAACTTAACGCTCAGTTGCTCGCAACGGCACAGCTTTGCTTCAGTTTCGCATCATTCTGAATTTCGATTTTGAGTTGATTCAACAATTGCTGGGCATCGACGCTGGCGCTGGGGAAAATATTTTGATATTTGTCTTTGGTCATTTGTGAAAAAGAGGAAGCATCATGACAGCCCATTACCTGCGACAAAGCGGTGAGGTTTTCACCCTGGCCACGCGCCATCTCCAGCTTCAGGCTGGGCAGATTGGCTTCCACATACATAACGGCTTCTTTGTCATTGAAGGCAAAGCCATGGGCCGAGCAATTGGATGTCCCGGTTGTGATGCCAAAAAACTGAGTGAATGTGGTTTGGTTTGTTGTCTGCGCTAAGGTTTGTGAGCCAATGGTATCGTCTCGGAAAACCAGGCTTCCCAAACCACAACCGGCGCTGCCTTCGGCGAACGCACTGCCAGCAAATCCTAAAATGAAAAAAGCAGCGAAAATTTTGCGCATGGGACCTCCATTGGTGAATGAAGCTTCACCTTACTCATTTTTGCACAGCATTCTCAAATGAAAACTGCAGGAGGTCTAGGCGATCAAGGAAACGCTGACGATTGGCAATTGTATCGCTGGCAAAAACTCCGATGTGTCGACCTTGATCGAGGTCCCATTTTTCTTTTGGTTCCGGCAAGGCTTCGTAAAGGGCCTGACCATTGCGATATTCGACAATGGGATCATTCTTATCATGAATAAGGAGTTTAGGCATTGTCAGTAAGCTTAAATTGTCTTTTGGACTTTCGCTGTCGGAAATAAGCACAAAAGCCAAGGGGCTGAAGAGCCATGTCAGAACATGATCGGATAATTTCCCCTGCGCTATTTTTTGATAGGATAAAAAACAGGAATCCAAAACTAAAAAATCAACTTGTGAACGCTCATTCATTTGCTCCAAGGCCTTCATGGCGATGGCACCACCCAAACTCTGCGCATAGATAATGAACTTCGGTATGTGTTGTTCTTTCTGTTTTGCTTGCACCATCTGAATCGCCGCGACACTGTCGGCCACCGCGCCATGCAGGTCGGGCTCCCCTTGCGAAGCTCCGTATCCGCGGTAATCCATGATCCACAAATCGTAGCCATAGCGAGTGAGCCAAGCCAATGACAAATAGTGACTGCTTAAATTTTCGCCATTGCCGTGAAATTGCAGAATGCTGGCTTTGGCCTTATCGCAGGGAAAACAGGGAATATGCCAGGCTGTTAACAGCGTGCCGTCAGCGGAGGGGAAGGTCACTTCCTCGTGGGTATAGCCATTTTTCTCTGGTGGAAAATAAAGCAGATGCGTTGGCTGCAAAAAAACAGAGGTGCAGCCGATGAGCGCATAAAAAAAGGGCAGGTAGAGGAATTTTTTTAGCACGGGGTTATCTCGCCATAGATTGACGCTTTTGTCACAGGCAGGCTCTTTGGCCTTGTGCGTCCCGTCTCTGTCGAACTTTTGCTCAGTTGGGGAAAAAGCTTCATGGTGGCTGACAAGCTCGGCAAAGCCAGTCAAGATTTGCTATGATGGCTGATCTTCAATACGCACACCGGAGGCTTTATGAAGCTTTTCACTCTTTCAGTTCTGACGATGTTCTTGTCTTTCAGTTTGCAGGGGCGAGCGGATATTCCCAGTCTGAATGCAATGATGGAAAAAGCCACCGCCGACGAAGCAAATGACCTTGATCAATTGTTTGATCAGATCAGCGTTGTGCCAACGAAAGACGCAAAAACTGGCAAAACCCTTTATAAAGTCACCAAAGTTGAAAAGGGCTCCGTTTATGAGCATGAGGGCGTCAAAGTCGGCGACCTTGTCGCCGAATAATTCCTTTTCACAAAGAAGAAAATAAGACGGAGTCGAGCGAATAGCTGCCGGGTCCCAGCAAGAACAAAACCGCGCAGATGACGGCCAAATTGATCGTGTACTCGGCTCCTGGCGGATTGTTGGTGATCAAGTAACCGCTGTTTTTGTGGCCAAGCAGGCCCGCTACGATCATCACGAAAATGCACAGCAGGCAGCCAAGGCGCATGCCGAGACCAAGAGCGATCATGCCGCCGCCGATCAGTTCAGCCAGCATTGCCAGGCGGGCTTGCAGCGCCGGAAATGGAATTTTCATACTGGCAAGCCAGCCAACAAAAGCCTGCATATTGCCGCTGCCAACAAGGCCCAATTTCCCCAAGCCATGAATGATAAAACACAGGCCGATGAAAACTCGTCCCAAGAGCGCGGCGGCATTGAGCCACTGAATGTCCGATTGCAAGAGCAGACTTGCTAAATTCATGAAAATCCTCCTTTGGTTCGCCTTGGGACCAAGCTTGTCCCGAAATGAGATCCTAGCTGAAGACTTGGCAATCTGCCGAGGGCTTTTTGCTTTTTCCTGAAGGATGAAGGCCTCTTCGGCTTCACTTTAGTCTGGAATGAGCCGAAATAAAGAGCAATGCACTTGAGTCTTTTCGCGCCCCTTGTTGTGGTCGTCCAGGTCTTACTGCCAATGAGTGCGCAGGCCTTGGATTCATTTGAACTGTGGGTGCCGGAACAACCGGATACAAGCGTTC
>Ga0206822_1190_pt1 | contig 11038 bp, 11 predicted proteins | sample Alteio_BWOrgCont_83_FD_152913 | JGI IMG/M metagenome (GOLD analysis project Ga0206822, IMG submission 152913) | Enriched cells from forest soil in Barre Woods Harvard Forest LTER site, Petersham, Massachusetts, United States -... | ecosystem: Environmental > Terrestrial > Soil > Temperate forest >... | reverse complement strand
CGCTCGGTTTGGCATCGGCGGCTCGAGATAAAAAACGCATGCGACCTGTCATCGCCTGTGGCTTTGGATAAAGTCCGGAGTAAGGTGAGACATCAAAATGCGGCAAAACAGTCACGCGACGCTCAGAATCAAAAAATTCAACAACCGCCTGAAATCTTGTTGCTTCAGCCAAACTTGGAACAACAACAAGATGCGGCAAGCTTTCGATTTCCTTGGTGTTAAGATTGCTCAAAAACATTCCAAGGGCGGTGGGGGATGAGGTGCCCACGAGCTGGATCTTTGCGGCCTGTTGTGCCCACTCCCGCGCCAGAATATTTTCAAGTCGAGTTTGCCAAGGAGTGAATTTCATATTCCGCTGATCTTGCCATTAGTTAGTTCGGTATTCCAACTCTTAATTCTTGGAAAACGCAGAACCTCAGAGTACAGTTTGGCCTGTCTTTATGAGGAGGTCCGATGCCGGCCGCAGTTCCCGTTGTTTTACCATTGGGTGGCGTGATTTTTATTGCGATTTTTGTCCTTTGCTTTGGCGCTTTTTTGCTGTTTTTGGCTTCGAAGCTGGGAACGGTCAATCCCGATCCCGTCAAATACGAATCCTACGAGTGCGGCATTCCCGTCCAAGAAAAAAAGGACACCAAAATTTCGGTCAAGTATTACCTGACGGCCATTCTGTTCATCCTCTTCGATATTGAAATCATTTTTATGTACCCTTGGGCCAATAGCTTCCAAGACTTTATCAAGTCGGATCAGGGCGGGATGGTTTTTGCTTCGATGATTGTCTTTTTGCTGATTTTTATTTTTGGTTTGTTCTGGGAAGTGAAATCCAAAGCCTTGGAATGGGATTGAATCATGGGAAATAGCCTGACTGAAATTATCATCAACTCAATTAAACTCATCTTGGTCTTTTTGATCATGGTCCAAGCTGTTCCCGTTTTGGTTTGGCTTGAGCGCCGGGGTTCGGCCTTTATTCAAAATCGTTTTGGACCCAATCGCATTGGACCCTTGGGTTTGATGCAGCTCTTGGCGGATGCGGTGAAGTTTTTATTCAAAGAAGAGTTTTCACCAGCCAAATCAGTGAAGTTTCTTTACTATGCGGCCCCCGTTGTGGCGTTGGTGCCGGCGACGCTGGCGTTTGCGGCGATCCCGCTGGGAGCACCTGTTCAGTGGGATCAGTATGTCTTTCATTTGCAGGGTTATGAAATCAGTGTGGGCATTGTCTTTGTCTTGGCTGTTTCTTCGCTAGCAACCTATGCGATTTTATTGGCAGGCTGGGGCAGCGGCAATAAATACGCACTTCTCGGCGCTTTGCGCGCCAGCGCACAGGTTATCAGTTACGAGCTCGCTCTGGGCTTGTCGATTGTTGGAGTGATTCTTCTGTACGGCACTTTCGACTTCAATGAAATCATTCAGGCGCAGCAGGGCCCTTTGATTTTGCATTGGATGGGCCATGAAATCACCTTTTTGTCTTTCTTGCCGAATTGGGGTATTTTTTATCAACCCTTGGGCATGGTGATCTTTTTTGCCTCTGCTTTTGCCGAATCCAATCGTTTGCCCTTTGATTTGGCCGAGGGTGAGGCCGAGCTGGTCGCCGGATTTCACGTCGAATACGGTGGCTTCAAAATGCTGCTGTTTTTCATCGGAGAGTACGGACATATGTTGGTCTCTTCGGCCTTGATCGCCACTTTTTTCCTGGGCGGCTATACCATTCCGTGGGTTTCCATGGCCGAGCTCACCCAATGGGTGGGCACTTTTATTCAAACCCCCAATTGGATCAGTCTGGTCACAGGATTGATCACCTTCGCAGTGATGTTCGCTAAGATTGCCGTCTTTTTGTGGATTTTTATTCAGGTCCGCTGGACACTGCCGCGCTTTCGTTATGATCAATTGATGGATCTGGGTTGGAAGACGATGTTGCCCTGGGCCCTTTTCAACACCATCTTAACAGCGACAGTTATTTATTTTGCGCATCTTGGATAAGGAGAAAAGCTGTGATTACTGATGTCTTTCTATTTTGGTTTTTAGCGATCGTGACTTTGGCCGCCGGAATCACCGTGGTCACAGTCACAAATCCAATTTATTCAGCTTTGGCTTTGGCGATGACGATGATCGGTGTTTCGGCGCTCTTTGTGACTTTGGGTGCGTATTTTCTTGCGGGTGTGCAGATCATCGTTTACGCCGGCGCCGTCACCGTTCTGTTTGTCATGGTGGTGATGCTTTTTGATCTGAAATACGAGGTCGTGGCTTTTTCGCGCGGCAAGGTTTCGGGGGCTCTTAAGCTGGCCTCGGGCGCAACCTTGGGTGGGCTTTTGATTGGCTCCATTTTCTTGACGGTGAATGGCGTGACCAAGGCGGTCAGCGTTGGCACCAGCGAAAAAGCTGGCGATACAACCAAAGAGCTCAGTCGCTTGCTCTTCACAAAATACGTTTTTGGTTTTGAGGCCCTGGGTGTTTTGCTGCTGATTATTGCCGTCGGTGCCGTGGCACTGGCCCGCTCAAAAGGAGGAACTCATGCCGAACATTGATTCTGCCGTCAGTTCAGCCGCCCCCAATATGGTTTTGCTCACGGATACGATTCCTGTCGGCATTGGCCTGACCCATTACTTGGTTTTGTCGGCCATTCTTTTTGTGCTGGGGATGATTGGCGTGCTTTTGCGCCGAAACGCCATTGTTATGCTGATGAGTATTGAACTGATGCTCAATGCGGTGAACTTAAGCTTTGTTGCCTTCAGCCATTTCTTGGGTTTGATCGACGGTCAAATCATGGTGTTTTTCGTGATGACCATTGCCGCCGCTGAAGCAGCTGTCGGCCTGGCGATTTTGGTTTCGATTTTCAAACGCTATCGTGAAGTGAATATTCGCTTTTTTGAACATTTGCGCGGTTAAGACGGAGAGGAAACAGCGATGAGTCAACAATTCCTAATGGCCACCTTGATCCTGGCACCGTTGATCGGATTTTTGATCAACGGCATTCGCTATAAAAAGCATTCGGCGGAGGTGGCCGGTGCCATCGCCACGGGCGCAGCGACCATCAGTTTTATTGTGTCGGTGCTTTTCATGGTGCAATTGGTGGGGAGTGAGCCCGAGAATCGTCGCATCGCCGTTTCATTTTTTGATTGGATCAATGTTGGAGCTTTGAAAATTCCCGCGGGCTTTGTCGTCGACCAAATTAGCGGCATCATGATTCTGGTGGTGACGGGCGTTGGTTCGTTGATTCATCTGTTCAGCATCGGCTACATGCACCACGACAAGGGCGTGGCGAAGTACTTCGCTTTTTTGAATCTGTTTTTATTCAATATGTTGTTGCTTGTTCTGGGCGACAGTTTGCCCGTTATGTTTGTCGGATGGGAAGGCGTGGGTCTTTGTTCCTATTTGCTCATCGGCTTTTGGTTTACCGATCAGGCCAAGGCTGCAGCCGGTATGAAGGCATTCGTGACCAATCGGATTGGTGATGCCGCTTTTATTTTGGGAATGTTTGTTTTGTTTTTGACCTTCGGTACACTTCATTTTCATGAGCTCAATCATCTGATGCCGGCAAGTCCGGCCCTGTCCTGGCTAAGCCCACTGACATTGGGAACATTGCTTCTTTTTATTGGTGCGACCGGCAAGTCCGCGCAGATTCCTCTTTATGTCTGGTTGCCAGATGCAATGGCGGGCCCAACGCCAGTTTCGGCTTTGATCCACGCGGCAACGATGGTGACAGCTGGCGTTTATATGATCGTGCGCATGAATCCTGTTTTTTTAATGGCTCCCAATACCATGGAAGTCATTGCTATTATTGGTGGCTTAACCGCCGTCATGGCTGCGAGTATTGGCCTGACCCAGTGGGATATCAAAAAAGTTTTGGCCTACTCCACGGTTTCACAACTTGGTTATATGTTTTTGGCTTGCGGTGTGGGTGCATTTGGAGCCGCTCTTTTTCATTTGATGACCCATGCTTTTTTTAAGGCCCTGATGTTCTTGGGTTCGGGAAGCGTGATTCACTCGATGCATGAGGAACAAGATATCCGTAAAATGGGTGGACTCAAAAAATACATGCCCATCACTCACATCACTTTTCTTTTGGGCTGGTTGGCGATTATTGGCATGCCGCCGTTCGCCGGTTTTTTCTCGAAAGACGATATTTTGTGGATGGCCTTTCACAGTCCGCGTGGCCACATTTTATTGTGGGTCATGGGCTTTGCCGGCGCCTTGATGACGGCTTTTTACATGACCCGGTTGATGGCGTTGACCTTTTGGGGACAAAGCCGCGTCGATAAAAAAATTCATCCTCACGAGAGCCCTGCCTTGATGACGATTCCGTTGGTCGTGCTGGGCTTGCTTTCCGTCATCGGTGGATGGATTGGGATTCCGCATGTGATTGGATCGATTTTGCCCGGGGAACCCAGTAACATCCTCGAAGCTTGGCTAGAGCCCGTGCTGCAACAAGTGCCAGGTCTTGAACACGGAGATCCATCACAGGAATGGATGCTGATGGGTGTCTCGGTTCTTTTTGCGGCTCTTTCAGCGGCGGTGGCTTATAACTTTTATGTGAAAAACCCCGAACGTCCCAAGGCGCTGGCCAATGCGTTGGGTGGTTTTTATCGATTGGTAGCGGATAAATATCGAGTGGACGAGGGCTACTTCGCACTTCTGATTCAGCCGCTTGTGAAGGGCAGCCAGGGTCTTTGGTTCTATGTCGACGTTAACGTCATTGATAAGGCGACTTTTGTCGTTGCCGACGTTGTGCGCGGGGGTGGAAACTTCGTCAAGACCCTGCAGAATGGAAACATTCAACGGTACGCGCTGTATGTTGCGATGGGCATTGTGATCTCTTTGACTTATATTTTATTGAGGTAGCTTCATGATTCTTTCAACCGTCACGCTTTTGCCACTTGTCTTTGCGCTGATCATCGCCCTTTGGCCGGCAGAGAAAACACTGCGACATTTGGCGCTGGGTCTTTCGCTGATCGAATTTTTTGTCAGTGTCTTTATGCTGGTGAAATTCAATCCGCACACAGCGGATCTGCAGATGGTGGAGCGCTACACCTGGATTGAGCGTTTTGGCATCAGCTACTTCCTGGGATTGGACGGACTGTCGCTTTGGTTGGTGATGTTGACCACATTTCTCACACCGATCGTCTTGTTGGGCGCGTGGAACGCGATCGAAAATCGCGTTCGTGGATTTCTTGTCTGCATGATGATTTTGCAAACCGCCATGGTCGGCACTTTTTTGGCTATGGATGCCATCTTTTTCTATTTATTCTGGGAGCTTTCGCTCGTACCGATGTATTTTATGGTCGGCATTTGGGGTGGAACTCGCCGGATTTATGCGACGGTGAAATTCTTTATTTTTACGATGTTCGGATCCGTTTTGATGTTGGTGGCCATCATCTATATGATGTTCCTGACGCAGGAATCCTCCGGCACTATGTCGGCCAGCCTGCTTGAGTTCTACAAGTTAAAAATCCCTTTTGTTGGCGGCCAGTTTTTGAGCTTGCAAACCCTTTTGTTTTTCGCCTTTGCTTTGGCCTTTGCCATCAAGGTTCCGGCTTTTCCGTTTCACACATGGCTGCCTGATGCCCACGTTGAAGCTCCGACACCAGGTTCCGTGATTCTGGCGGGCGTGATGCTCAAAATGGGAACCTACGGATTTATGCGCTGGGTGATTCCTCTTTTTCCCGAGGCATCGGAGTACTGGGCTTGGCTTTTCATGTCCATTGGTGTGATCGGCATTATTTATGGGGCCTTGGTGGCGATGGTTCAGCCAGACATTAAAAAGTTGGTAGCCTATTCGTCCGTCTCCCATATGGGCTATGTGTTGATAGGCCTTTTTGCTTTCAATGAATTTGGCGCTGCCGGCAGTCTTTATCAAATGTTGAATCACGGGATCAGCACGGGCGCTTTGTTCTTACTGGTGGGGATGATTTACGAAAGGACCCATTCACGCGAGATCAGCCGCTACGGCGGATTGGCGGCGGTCCTGCCGCTATTCACAATCGCTTTTTTTGTCGTGACCCTTTCCAGTATCGCTGTGCCGATGACCAACGGTTTTGTCGGAGAGTTTCTGATCCTCTTGGGCGCATTTAAGGCGCAGGTCTGGGTCGCTTCGATCGCTGTCCTTGGCGTGATTCTTGGTGCCGTTTATATGTTGTGGATGTTCAAGCGGGTGTTTTTTGGCGAGCCCGGAGAATTGGTCGGCGACAAGCAACATCCACTGCATGATTTGAGTCTGCGAGAAATCGTCGTTTTGGCGCCAATGGCCGTGATGATTTTTTGGATGGGTTTGGCACCCAATCAGTTTCTCAGTATGTCACAGGAAAGCTTACGTCACTGGGTCGAGCATCGGACCAATTACGAGCTGAATATCGCTGGTGACGCGTCCACTGTATCAGGGGAGCAAAAATGAACTCGTATTTTACTTTGCTAGATATCATTCGCGTCTCGCCACTGATCATCTTGTTTTTGTCGAGCCTGATTCCCATCACGATCAAAGTTCTGCGGGGCAATCAAGAGCAAAGCCCCGAAGCCACTTTGATCCAGGGCTTGGGTGGAATTTTGGCGGCTGCGCTTCTCACCATGACGGTCAGGGCCGTCGCGGTCGATCCCGCCAGCGCTTCGGTGTTTTCCGGCGCCCTCACCATTGATGGCTTGACCTTTTGGACATGGATGCTGGTTTTACTTTCGGCGGCAACGGCTTTGACCATGATGTACGACAATCCGGCGACGAATGGAGACCAATTTTCAGAACTCACCTTTTTAACTCTGTCCTCCGTGCTGGGAATGCTTATTTTAGCGGCGGCAACAGATCTGGTGATTGTTTTTATTGGGCTTGAGACCATGTCCTTGGCTCTTTATTTGATGATCGCGATGTCGCATGAACAGAAGCTGTCGAAAGAGGCTGCTTTTAAATATTTTGTCTTGGGCTCTTTTGCCTCTGCCATATTTCTTTACGGCATTTCTTTCCTTTTTGGTACGGCAGGCAGCACCTCCATTCCCGAGATCATGGCTTTGACGGGCCAACTGATTGTCACCAATCGGCTGTTTGTCTTCGGGATTGCGTTGGTCATGTTGGGCTTTTGCTTCAAGGTTTCGATTGCCCCGTTTCACGCGTGGACGCCTGATGTTTATCAAGGGGCGCCGACGCCTCATACGGCCCTGATGGCCACGGCGGTGAAAGCCACCTGCTTTGCCGCGTTTTTGCGCATCATTCTGACCAAATCGCTGGTGGGCAGTGAAAGTCTGTTTAATTTCCTGCAGTGGCTGGCGGTCATCACCATGCTGGTGGGGAACGTCGCCGCCATTGTGCAAAATAATTTTAAACGGATGTTGGCCTATTCAAGCATCGCCCATTCTGGATATCTTCTGGTGGGTGTGATCACGGCCGGGGTCAGTGATCACACAGCATTTGGTACCGGCGGTGTGATGTTTTATCTGCTGGGATATTCTTTGATGTCATTGGGGGCCTTCGCCATTGTCAGTTTGATGGAGAAAAACGAAACAACATCTGTGCAGATTGATGGGCTTGCTGGATATGCGCGCAAGCGGCCGTTGATGGCCTTGTGTTTGACGGTTTTCTTATTGTCGATGGCGGGCGTGCCGCCAACCATTGGCTTTTTCGGAAAATTTTATCTCTTCGCTTCAGCGGTTGGTGAAGGCCTGATTTGGCTCACAGTTTGGGGTGTTTTGAATTCAGTGATCAGCGCTTACTATTATTTACGGCCCATTGTCGTCATGTACATGCAAGACGGTGATGCCGAAGAGGCCACGCATCCCATGCATGCGACCAGGATGGCTATTTTAGCCGCGGCCTTCTTGGTGGTGGCGTTAGGAATTTTGTCAGGACCGATCTTCACCGTGGTTGAACGGGCCATGTAGCCGTGGCAAATGCAAACGAGCTGGTGATCAAGCCGAAGCACTCGCTTTGGATACGCTGGACCCACTGGGTGAATTTTCCCATTCTTACGCTGATGGTGGTGAGCGGCTTACAAATAAAATGGGCCAATGCCGATGAATATCTCGCCTGGGTTCCCGAAACTTGGTGGAAGTTTTTTGGATTGGACCACCAATTGGCATTGGGTTTGGCAGAGCACTTCACTTTGATGTGGATTTTTGTCCTGAACGGTCTCGCCTATGGGATCTACCTCATTTTTTCGGGCGAATGGCGCGAGCTTCTGCCCAAGAAAGAGTCCTTCAGCCAAGCTTTTCTGGTTTTGCTGCATGACCTTGGATTGCGGAAGCAACCCATTGTGGCGGAAAAATTCAACCACGCACAGAGGCTCGCCTACACCGGTGTTTTCATTTTAGGCGCGCTGGCTGCGTTGAGCGGATTTGCACTTTATAAACCCATTCAGTTGCCTTGGCTGCGGGACCTTTTCAACGGATATCAGTGTGCCCGTCTGGTTCATCTTTTGGTAGCCTTTGGCATTATTGGTTTCTTTGTCACGCATATCATCCAAGTTGTGCGGGCCGGTTGGAATAACTTTCAAAGCATGGTCACCGGCGACGAGGTCGAAACGAGGCAAGAAGATGAGCAAGCAAACAATTCCTAAAGCCGATTGGCGCCGTCGCACAAGCCGCAGTTTTTTTCTCTGGATCTTGGGATTGGGTGGACTCTGCAGTCTTCTTGTTTTCGTCAGCAAAGCTCCGTTGGATCAAGGCATTCCCACCCCTCTGCGCACTGTGCATGAATGGAATGGTACACTGTGGGCCAAAGTTTTTTCGCCGATTCACTCGGGTGAAAATCCGATCGTGCCGGTGGGCAAAGTGCCACGGGTCAATGGCACGATCGGTCTGGAAGAGGACCTTGATCCAGAATCTTGGTCGTTGGAGGTGATCACCGATCGTGACACGCCAGGAGCAAAAGTCATTCAGCTGCACTTGGCTGATTTATTGCGAATGCCACAAACCGACACCTCGGCCTTGTTCAAGTGCATCGAGGGTTGGAGTGAAGAAGTTTCCTATCGCGGAGTCCGTTTTTCCGATTTTTTGCAAGAGCTGAATGTGGGTCATTTGCCCGGCGGTAACGAGATGTTTCCCTTTGTGGGAATGGAAACACCGGACGGCAAATACTATGTCTCTTTGGACATGGACAGTATGCTTTACAAAAAGACAATTCTGGCCGTGGCCATGAACGGGCAGGATCTGGCCGAGGAAAACGGTGCGCCTTTGCGCTTGGTCATCCCGCTCAAGTACGGCATCAAAAACATCAAGCGCATTGGTCGGATCTTTTTTTCTCGGACCCGCCCGCGCGACTATTGGACAGAGCGTGGTTATGATTGGTATTCAGGATTATAAATCATACTGTCGCAACGAGGCCAGGGCCGAACGAAAGCCAATGCGCACCACTTTTTCCAGAACACTGCGATTCAAACTGAAATGGTCGGCAAAAAACATTTCGTGATTCTGCGGTCGTGGGTGAATGTACAGATAGTCAACATTGGGTTTATAGCGCACCCTTGTGCGGATGATTTCCAGGACCTTTTCCCGGTGTTCCTCTGAAACCTGGTGCTGCTTAAAATAACCGTCAATGGCGGTATAGATTCCACGGATATCTTGCTGGTGCTGAATATGACGTTCGATCTTTTGTTGGATCATTTGGTACAAGGCCTGATTGATGATGACGGGAAGTCCGAATTTATGCAGGCTGCCGATTTCTTCGGTGTAGTGATAAGGCTGAATCGAATAGCTTGAAATCACCAAATCGGCTCCATGGTCGGCAGCTACATGCGTCGAAAGCGTATCGCGAATTTCGCCGTCAAAGAAATGCATCTTTTTGCCATCTGGTCGGGTGATTCCATAAGGCGCAAAGACCGGCGGCATCGAGGTCGATGCCGCCACGGCTTGCGAGATTCTGGCATAATTCAATAAGGCCACGCGAGCGGTTTTTATTTCCTCAGTGAAGCGACCAAAAATTGCCTTACGACTGTGGTTAAGCTGAGTACCCACGATGAACAGGTCAACACCTAACTGCCTGAATTCATTAAATGTAAGTGCGTGCTCACCCAGGTATTTTTCAATTCCACGGGTGGTGAATAGTCCATTCACCTTGAACTTATTTTTTAACAGGGCCTCAAGACCACCCTCCGCCATGTCGCGACGCAAAAAAGAGCGGGGCAGGGAAAGCATCAGACCAATTCCGTTCAAAGCAAACATATCGGAATAGCTCAAGGGCCGCAAATCTTGGTCAGCCGCGAGCTTTCCTTTGGCTGAAAGCCCAACTCCGACATTGAAAGCATTGACCAGGGACTCCAGTGAATAGCCAGCCGACAGAATGGCGGCGACAAAGGATCCGGCCGAAGACCCGACATAGCAACGCACGACTAAAGGATCGTCATCATTGAAATTTTTCTGAACTTGATCACGCGAACCACCAGCAAAGCGAAAGCCTTTTTCACGCAAAGCCAGGCAGACGCCAATATGAAAGGCGGCGGCTTTGATGCCTCCGCCGCTGAAGACGACTGCGATTTTTTTCTTTTGCCGAAGTTTGATGGCCATCTTGTGAGTATCCTCAATGCCGGGCTCATCGACCCGACCTTCTTCTAGAATTTCACCTGTTCACCAGATAGCCAAGAACAAAATTTGACAGGTACTCAAGACTTGCTATGCTTGGTCAAACGGCAACAGGAGAGTGAATGCAAACGCCCTATCTTCCGCTGACTGAATACTCAAGCAAGTACAAGGTGAGTATCAGCACGCTTCGGCGCAAAATTAAAGCGGAGGATATTCGTTTCGTTTTCGAGGATGGAAAATACCTGATCGAAGACGGTCCGCTGAGCACTCATCAAAAAGTCCATCGCCCCTCCCTTAGTCAAAGCGACGACTCGTTGGTGAGTGCTCAGAGTTTATCGGCTCCAGAGCCTGTTTTGAATGTGGCCCATCAGTTACTGGCGGAGCTCAAAAAGGCCTATTCGCAGATCTTGCACGAAAAAGAAGAGCAAATTCTTCAGTTCAAAGAAGAGATGTCAGATCTCAGAACCCTGGTGCGTGTCTTGGAATCAGAAAATGAGCGTTTGAGCGAGCGAATCAATCAACATTTGAGTGGGAACAAAAGATCGTTATAGAG